>FTCO01000903.1_pt1 | contig 11302 bp, 11 predicted proteins | sample 1639701 | NCBI WGS metagenome assembly FTCO01 (sample SAMEA3914869, study PRJEB12502) | metagenome | biome: forest; material: soil | place: USA | collected 2012-03-12 | depth 0.1 m | reverse complement strand
GGCGGCCTGCAAGCGGCCCACGAGCTCGCCGACGAGAGCGGCAGGCCCGTCGGCCTCGTCCACCGCGACGTTTCACCTCAAAACATCCTGGTCTCCTACGACGGGATCGTGAAGGTCATCGACTTCGGCGTCGCCAAGGCCGCGTCGAACCAGCAGCGCACCAACGTCGGCCAGATCAAGGGCAAGGTCGCCTACATGGCGCCCGAGCAGATGATGGGCGAGGCCGTCGACCGCCGCACCGACGTCTTCGCGCTCGGCGTCGTGCTCTACCAATTGCTCACGGGCAAGCACCCCTTCCGCGCCGACAACGAGTTCGCGACCATGGCGCGCATCCGCGACAAGACCCCGGCCGAGCCGCCGCGCGCGTTGAACCCCGCCATCCCCGCGGCCCTCGAGGCCATCCTCCTCAAGGCGCTGTCGAAGCCCCGCGACGACCGCTACGCGAGCATGGCGGACCTCCAGCGCGCCCTCGAAGACGTGCTCCCCGCCTCGCCCGACGAGAACGCCGAGGTCACGGCCTGGGTGACGAAGATGCTCGCGGGCCGCGCGGGCAAGAAGTCGCAGGCCATCAAGGAGGCCGTCAAGGCCTCCAACGAGCGCTCGCGCAACAGCCTCGCCGGCACCTCGCGGCCGAGCATCGCCCCGCCTTCGAGCAAGGCCCTCTCGAGCACCGGCCCCGTCAGCGCGCGCGCAGGTCGTGATGGCGCCGGGCCGACGAGCAACGGCCCCGCGAGCACCGGGCGCATCCACGCTCCCCCGCAAAGCCCCATCACCGGGCCGCCGCCCTCGGCCCCCACCACGGTCATCGCCCGGCCCTCGAGCGCCACGCCTTCGCCCTACGGGCAGCGAAAGAAGTCGCCGGTGGGGCTCATCGTCGTCGGCCTCGCCTTGGTGGTCGCCGTGGGCCTCGCCGTGTGGAGCTACACGAGCATCCCGGCGACGGGTCCGGCCCCCGGCCCTTCGGCGAAGTCGACGCCTTGACTTGACGGGCCCCCCATCGCTTTCCAAGATGCGGGCGCGATGCGGCCCAGGCTCCCCCGATCCCGCGAGATGATCCGCTTTGGATCGATGCTCGCCATCTTCGTGGGCAGCGGGCTCGCCATCACGTATTTGCTGCTCCCCGCCGCGCCCGAAGAGGAGGCGAAGGGGCCGCCGCCGATGCCGGCCCTCCGCGTCGCGGGGGACGTCGTGCCCCCCAAGGGCGACCTCGTCGCCAACACGCTCGACCGCGTGCGCCGCTACGCCGCCGGCGAGATCGCCATCAAGCTCCCCGACGGCTCGAGCCGGAAGCTCCGGCGCGGCGCGCTGGGCGCCGAGATCGACCGCGTGCGCCTCGCCGACTTCGTCCGCGAAGCGCAGAGGCCCGAGAGCGCCGTTCGCCGCCTCCACAACAGGAACGCCAAGCCCGGCGAGCCCCTCGACGTCCCGCTCCCGGTCACGCTCGACGCCGAGGTGGCCATCAACAAGCTGCTCGACATCAAGAGCGAGGTCGACGTCCCCGCCCGCCCGGCCCACGTCGACCTCGAGAAGAAGCAGCTCGAGAAGGAGGCCGTCGGCTATCGCCTCGACGTGTACGGCACCCTGGCGCGCATCGACGCCGCCGTTCGCCGCGGCGACGAGTCGGTCGACGCCGCCGTCGAGCGCATCGAGCCCAAGCTCACCGCCAAGGAGCTGGGCGACGTGAAGTTCGACACGGTCCTCGGCTACTTCGAGACCAACTACACCGAGGGTGGCAAGACCAAGGAGCGCACCTACAACCTCCGCCAGGCCGCCTCGAAGCTCGACGGCACCGTGGTCCTCCCGGGCCAGATCTTCGACTTCAACGGCACCGTGGGCCCGCGTGACGAGGCGCACGGCTACAAGGTCGCGCCCGTCATCGCGCAGGGCGAGCTGGTCGACGGCCTCGGCGGCGGCACCTGCCAGATCTCGGGCACCCTCCACGGCGCCGCGTTCTTCGCCGGCCTGCACATGGTCGAGCGTTACCCCCACTCGCGGCCGAGCTACTACATCAAGCTCGGCCTCGACGCGACGGTGGTCTACCCGACCATCAACTTCCGCTTCAAGAACACCTTCGACTTCCCCATCGTGCTCCACGAGACGGTGCAAAAGGGCGTCGTCCGCGCGGAGATCCTGGGCCCCGCGCGCAAGCTCACGGTCACCTACTTCCGGCGCATCGACGAGGTCCTGCCCTTCGAAGAGGTGGAGCGCGAGAGCAAGAAGCTCCCGCAAGGCGTGCGGGTCCTCGCCCAGCGCGGCATCCCCGGCTTCCGAACGGAGAGCTCGCGCGTGGTCCGCGACGGCGCCTACGCCGTGCGCGAGAAGTGGCACGACACCTACCCTCCCACGATGCAGATCATCCACGTCGGCACCGGCCCCGCGGACCCGACGTTCGTGGGCAAGGACGACGGGCACCCCGAGTACGTGGTCGACGAGTACCTCACGGAGACGCAGGGCCCCGACATCCACACGCCGGGAGCCGCGGGCCCCGAGCCCGGCGGCGGCGTCGTGACCAACCGCGAGCCCGGCAAGACCGGCACCCACGGCTGGACCGAGCGCGCCGGCCTCACCAAGTACAAGTCGAAGGACGAAGGCTCGGGCGACGACGCTCGTCAGGCCGAGGGCAACCCCGTCAAGCAGGCCTCGGTCCGCGACGAGAAGGACAAGCCCAAGAAGGACAAGCCCAAGCCCGACAAGCCCAAAAAGAAGTCTAAGAAGAAGGACTCCTAGTTCCTTCTCCCTCGAGGCTTCCAGTCAAATCTCGGGGGGTAATTGGGGGGCGCGGACGCGCCCCCAATCGTGAGAGAACGGGTGAGCGAGCGTAGCGAGCGAACACCCCGCGGAGCTTTCGACGGCTCTGCGTCGGAAGGTTCGCGTCCGAGAGCAGGGTGAGCTCGTAGGTCTGACCCTCTCGGTCAGCGAACCGCGGCCACCCGCGGGCTGGCCCGGACCACCCTCGTCGCGTGCGCCCCCAGGTTCGACATGTCGAACTTGAGCCCCGTCCCCGAGAGCCCGCTGCCCTTGCCCGACGGCGGAGCGAGCGTCGAGCTCACGTCGATGGTCACGACGGCGCCCTTCGCGTAGGCGGCCGTCATGTTGATCATGCGGCCGGCCATGGCCGCCGCGGCCGCGCTCGCCACGCGGGCCCACGAGTCGGCGCTGCCGCCGCTGTAGCCGACCACGCGCACGCCGAGCACCTGGCCCCCGGGGCCGATGCGAAACTCGATGCTGGCCTTCGACTCGTTGGGCACGTCGGAGCCTTGCACCACCCCGCGGACCGCCGAAGCCACCGTGCCGCCGCCGGGGAACTCGATGCCGAGGTCCTTGTCGCGCTTGCCCATGGCGTCGGCGATGACCTTGCCGGCGATGTTGACGTCGACCGGGCGCGCCGAGGGGGCCACCGTCGGCGCCGGGCCCGCGCGGTTGGCGGTGGGATCGAACATCCCCGGCCCGCCCGCCGAGCCCGCGAGGCCCGGAGGCAGCGTGAAGCGATTGCCGGGCCGCCCGTCGTCCGGAGGCAGCTCGTCGAAGCCGCCCTTCGAAGGATTCGCCACCGAGCCCGTGGGCGCCGGCGGGGGCTCGACGGGCCCCGTGGGAGGAGCCGTCGGCCCGGGAGGCACCGAGCCCTCACGAACGGCGACGGGCTGCGCCTCGAGCTTCTTCGAAGGCTCCTCGGTCGCGTTGGGCGCGGGCACCGGCCCGGGGTCGACGACGGCGGCCGGCACCTCGGCCTTGGGAGGCGGGGGCGCGGGGGGCGTCGGCTGGATCTCGATCTCGATGCTCTCGAGGGCGCGTGACCCCGCGTTCTTCGAGTAGTCGGGCGGAGGCAGGACCCGCGCGACGGCGAAGAGCGCCACGTGCAGCAGCGCCGCGCCTCCGAAGGCTACGAGGTAGGTCCGCACTTCGCGGTTCACCTTGGCGGCGATCGGCCCCGGGAGCAAGCTCGTAGCTCGTCTTCGGGAGGGCCCGTCAGTCGAGGCCGAGGCGCCCGTCACTCCCGCCATGGACCTCGCCGGCCTCCTGAAGCTCCTCCGCGCCCCCGCCCCCGAGGTCAGCGCCGTCTTCCGCGTCGGCTCCCGCGTCTACGGCACCGCCAGCCCCGCGTCCGACGAAGACTTCGTCGCCGTCCTGAGCCGCGCGGGCGCTCGCCAGGACCTCCTCTTCGCCGAGGGGATCAACGTCATCGTCCATGACCGGTCGAGCTTTCAAAGGACCTTGGACCGCCAGAGCGTGCTCGTCCTCGAGTGCTTCTTCGCTCCCCGCGAGCATCGCCTTCACGAGACCGGCCCGGTCTTTTGCTGGTCCTACGATGCCGAGAAGCTCGCCGCGGCGGCCCTCACCACCTCCGACAAGGACTTCCACAAGGCCGAGCGCATCTTCGACGACGAGCCCGACGCGGCCAGGAAGAAGCTCTTCCACTCGCTGCGCGTCCTGCTCTTCGCCCTCGAGATCGCGCGCACCCGGCGGCTCGCCGATTTCACGATGGCGGCTCCCCTCTGGCGCGCGATCGCCGCCCACCCCGCCTCCGATTGGCCCGCGCTCGGCCGTCGATTCGGCCCCGAGCGCGACCGGCTCCTCGCCGATCTGAGTCGCCTCGCAAAGGCGAAGCGCTGACAGCCGGCCCTCCGATGATACCGTGCGCGCGATGCGGACGACGCACGCGATGGTGGCGGGAGGAGCCCTCTCCGCCTCCCTCACCCTGGCGAGCTTCACGCGCGCCCAGGCGCCGGCGCCGGGCCCGAGGGGCGTCGAGCTGGTCCTTACCGCGCCCAAGAGCTGCCCCGACGAGGCGTACGTTCGTTCGGCCATCGAGCGCCTCGCCGGCCCGCGCGCCCTCGCCAAGGCTCCCCAGGCGCGCGTGAAGATTGACGTTCAAACGACCGCCGCCGGGGCCTTTCGCGCCGTCGTCTCCATCGAGCACCCGGGCAACGCCGCGCCCCGCGACCGCTCGATCGATGGGCCCACCTGCGCCGAGGTGACCGACGCCGCCGCCGTCGCCGTGGCCCTCGCCCTCGAGCCGCCCGTCATCCCGGTGCCTCCTCCACCGCCAAGCGAAGAGATCGCGACCGCTCCTCCGCCTCCCTCCGGCACCCTCATCCGGCCTGCCGTGCGCCTCTCGCTCGGCTTCGAGGCGGCCGGCTTCCCCGCGCCCGTGCCCGTCGCCGAGATCGCCGTCGCCTTCCTCGTCGGCCGGCACCGCTTCGAGGCGTTCGGCTTCGACCAGTTCTCGGCCGAGGTCGACGCCACGGCCGGCGGCGCCTCCGGGGCCACCTTCTCGCTCACCGGAGGCGGCTTTCGCTACTGCTACGGCGTCCCCTTCGAGGCCTTCGAGATCGGCCCCTGCGGCTCGTTCGAGGCCGCGCTGATCAACGGCCACGCCTTCGGCGTCCAGAGCCCCAAACCCGGCCACTCCCCCTGGCTCGCGCCCGGCCTCGACTTTCGCGCCGCGTGGAGCGCCGCCCCGACTTTCGCCATCACCCTGGCCCTCGGAGGCCAGGTCCCCTTGTTCCACGAGCGCTTCTACGTCACGGGCCTCGGCGACCTCTGGCGCCCGCCTCCCATAGCCGCGCGCGGCCTTGTCGGTCTCGAGATTCGCTTCCGTTGATGGTTTCGCGGCGGACCGGCCACAGAGGGTCATGACGGCGATCTCGCCGGAGCTCGATCTCGGCCGCGGCGGCTCGTCCCTCGATGACGCCTTGGTCTCCGCTCGTCCCGAGGGCCGAGCCCCCGCCGCCGAGGTCCCGAGCTTCGACGCGGTCTACGAGGCCTCGTTCGACTTCGTGTGGCGCAGCCTCCGCCGCCTGGGCGTGGCCCCCGCCAGCATCGACGACGCGGTCCAGGAGGTCTTCCTCGTCGTCCACCGCCGCCTCCCCGAGTTCGAGGGGCGCTCCTCGATCAAGACCTGGCTCTTCGCCATCGCCCTCCGCGTCGCCAAGGATCAAAAGCGCACGTTGCGCCGCAAGGGAGGCCACGAGCCCCTCGACCTCCAGCTCGCCGACGGAGGCCCGAGCCCCGCGGAGGCGCTGGCCCAGGTCGAGGCGCTCCGCGTCATCGATCGCCTCCTCACGAAGCTCGACGACGACAAGCGCAACGTCTTCGTGCTCGCCGAGATCGAGCAGCTCACCGCGCCCGAGATCGCCGAGGCCCTCGCGGTCAACGTCAACACCGTCTACTCGCGGCTCCGCGCCGCGCGCAAAGAGTTCGAGGCGGCCCTCGCTGGCTGCGAGGGAGACCTTCGATGACCCATCTCGGCCCGAGAGCGCAGGCGCTGGTCGACGCCGCCCGGAGAGACGGGCCCACCGCCGCCGACCGCGCGCGCATCAAGTCGGCCCTCTCGGCCAAGCTCGTCGTCCTGCCCAATGCCGCGCCGGCCGCCGGATCGAGCGCGGGAGCGGTAGGAGGGAGCGGCTCCATCCTCGGCCCCCTGCTCGCCGTGGGCGCCATCCTCGGAGCCCTCGGCTTCGGCGGCGGGATCATTGCGGCCCGCTCCGTCTCGTCGCCCGTCGACCAGGCCCGCCAAGGCGTGGGCATCGAGGTCCTCCGCCGCTCTTCCCTCGCCGCCTTCGAGGTACCCGCTCCGCCGAGCCTGCCGGTGGCGGTGGCTGCTCGCGCCGAGCCTCCCCCGGCCCTCGAGGTCGCCTCGGCCGATCTCAAGCCGGCGGTCCCGCCGATTCGCAGGTCGGCCGTCGAGGCTCCCAGGCCTCGTGAGCCGGAGCCCCCCGTGGCCATGGCCGGCGCCGAGCCCGCGCGAGCGCCGGAGGCCCCCTCGAACACCCTGCTCGCGGAGACTCGCATCCTTCGCTCGGCGCAAGCCGCGGTGGTCGAGGGGAAACCCGATCTGGCCCTCCAGCGCATCGACGAGCTCGCCAATAAATATCCTGACGGGCTGCTGAAGGAAGAGCGCTTTGCCGCTCGAGTATTGGCGCTCTGCGCGGCGGGCCGGCCGGGCGACGCCCGGGTGGAGGCCGATCGATTCCTGTCCTGGAGGCCGCTGTCGATCCAGGCCGCCCACGTGAAGGCGTCGTGCGCCTTCGCGCCGACGAAGAAATGAAGACCCCCAATGACGGTTGGCCCGGGCGCAGGCCACCAAGGATCATGCAATTGAACAGCAGTCGAATCAAAGCGGTTGTCATCGTCGGTTGCCTCGCCTCGCTGCTCGGCGCGGCGGCCTGCAAGGTCGGCGACGTCCCGCTGGGCTCCGGGACGGGGACGGGCGGGGCCACGAGCTCAACCCCTCCCGATCTCGACGAGGGAATGAAGCTCTCGGACTTCAACCACGATCAGATCGTGGCTTTCTGCGACTGGTTCACCGCATCCTTCGACAACGGCCATCCGGTCCCCGACAACAGCCCTAGTCAGGGACGTGAGATTTACGGCTACAAGGTGTGCGAGGACCTCGCCGGCACCGGTGATTGGTGCATGCCCCTCCCTTCTCCCGACGGCTGCGTCGCCAACCTGGAGGCGACCCGCTGCACAGCGACGGTGGAGCAGGTCGTCGCTTGCCTCCTGACCTTCGAGAACAGCTGCGACGCCACGGGCCAAGGCTGCGACGCCTACCTCGCCAATGCCAGTTGCTCGAATACGCTGGTGGACCGGCTCGTGGATGGCGGCGACAAGCCCTGTGCCCTGATCGTCGAGTGAGCGATAGGAAGAATGGCTTCCCTTGATGGATTTGCGGCCCGATGGCCACTCGAGGCGATGCGATCGATTGCCGCCCCACATGCCTTGACGATGGCGCTCCGCGCGGGCGCGGCGGCCCTCGTGCTCGGTGGGGCAGCCTGCGGCGAGACGGCAGTCTCCCTCGGGACCGCCAACGCGAGCTCCGGCGCCGGCGACGGGGCAGGCTTGGGAGGATCGAGCGGCGCTGGCTCGGCGGGCGTCACGATCGAGCCGAATCCCCTCGGCTGTCCACCCGCCGAAAAATATGTGACCGAGCCAGGGGCCACATGCACGATGGATCCGCAGGACATCTGCCACTATCAACGCACCAATGGCTGGTTGGCCTGTTCGTGCTCGTGTGAGGTGCTGAATCAGTGGACCTGCCAAGAAGACAAGAGCACGGGCTCGGCCTGCCCGCTGGACCAGCCTCGAGAGGGCGCGAAGTGCTCTGAATTCGATGGGGCCGAGTGTGACTACTACCCTCATGCCGGGTGTATTTGTGCGGGCGACCGGTGGCACTGTGAGTACTCTCCGAGCGGCGGCTTGGCCGTTTGTGAGGGGCTCGGATACCCGCCCAGCGAGATCCCGGGCGTGCCCAGAGGCGACATCGTCGGAGATCTCACCGGCGAGGAGGTCTCGACGTGGTGCGAGTGGTTCGAGCTGGCCGGGTTCCCCGGGGGCGGGGACCCGCCCCACGATTGGCCAGTGGACGCCGATGGCACGGTGAGCGGCGATTACGAGGAGCGGGGCGATACGTATTGCATCGAGCGGCTGTCGGTCGGTCAGTGCAGCGCCAACCTCGAGCTCTTCGACTGTCGCTCGACGGTGGGTGAGTTGACCGACTGTGTGGAGACGACCTCCTTCGGCCGGCTGGTGGGCAATGGTTGCAGTGGCTATCTGGCGGATGCTTCGTGCAACAAGACCATCGTCATCACCCAGCCGCCGGGCCCCTTCTGCAAGGTGCCGGTGGAGTGACCTCGGGGAAGCTCGATGGAGACGTCGATTCCCTCGATGGATCCGCCGCGCGCCGGCCACTCCGGGGCATGCGAACCAGCGCCACTCGACTGGCCTCTCTCCTCGTAGCCATTTTGCCCCTCTTCGGGACGGCCTGCGCGACCTCCTCGGTCTCGCTCGGCTCGGTCGACGGCGGAGGAGGAGCCAGCGACGCGAGGGAAGGAGCCAGCGGCACCGGGGGAACGGGAGGCGGGGCGCCCGTCATGACCTCGTCGCCCATGGGAATCGACATGAGCCTCTCCCTCGACTCCCTCAGCCACGATCAAAGGGTCACCTTCTGCGAGTGGTTCGAGTCCACCTTCGACCAAGGGACGCCCTTCCCCGACCAACCTTCCAAGGGCGGTTATGAGATCAACCTCGGTTACACGTATTGTGGCACCGATGGTGGCGACACCTTATGCGTGCCTCAGACCTCCGTGAACGGCTGCTTGGCCAATCTGGCGGCGACTCACTGCACCGCCACCGTGGGTCAGGTTGGCCCCTGCTTGTCGGCATTCGCGAACGAGTGCGCTGGCTTCGACGATGCGTGTGCCGCCTACCACGACAATCCCACCTGCGTGCAGACCCTCGTCGTCTCGAAGCTCGCTTCCTCGTCCCCGAATGGGCCCTTCGGGTGTGCTCTGCTCGTCGAATGATGCGGACCTGGACGGTGGGGCTAACGGATGAGCCGTTGCGCCTTGATCCTCTGATGCATCCAGTGCTCATCGGTCTGTACGTGGCCCTTCCTCACCCACTTGGCGAGGCTACGTGAGAAATCTTCGTCGGAAAAATCCCCGGCTCGCCTCACCACCACGCCCTCCCTCGCTCCCCCGAACGCGGAGGGCTCGCCGGCCAGCCTTCGCGTGAGCCCCGCCAGCTCTTCGGCCGTCGACACTTGGCCTTTGAACAGCAGTGGCACCGTCGGTAGCCCCACTTCCTTGGCTTGTATTGTCACCAGGTCCCAGTCCCACCACACCCGCCGCTCGTCGTCTCTCGCCCCGAAGACCAGCGAGTAGTCCGGCAGGCCGTCGTATTCGATCGAGTGGACGGCGTAGCAATACTCGCAGAAGAGCGAGACGCCCCTCCCGAGCAGCGGGGCCACCCTACCGAACGTCGCTTTGGCGAGGTCGAAGCTCGGGTGGCTGGGCGGTCCAGAGTGGGAGCGCGCGAAGACTCCCGTGCTCGTGTAGGTCAGGTTCGAGCCGTCGCACTTCTCGGTGATGACGATCTCGACGCCGACGAGACCGGAGACGTCGTGGAGGCGCTTGTCGTCGGAGGTTCCGCCGGGGGACCATGGGAGGTGGAACGACCGGGGGTACTTGGGGGACATCATGGCTCTGGCCTTGTCAGCTCGCGCGCGGCGAATCGTCGGCTACCCTGACGTCCCTTCGCATCGCTTTTCGACAGGCGGCCCGCCATGAGCTCTCTCCTACCCCTCCTTTACCCCGACCCACGCGGCGTCCCCTGGGACGACCTCCAGGCCTTCGACTGGGTCCGCGCGCTCGCGACCTGTCCTCAAGATCCCATCCACCACGCGGAGGGGGACGTCGGCATTCACACGCGGATGGTCCTCGAGGCCCTGCGTTCGCTCCCCGCCTATCAGGCGCTCTCGCGCGACGACCAACGGGTCGCCTACGTCGCCTGCCTGATGCACGACATCGCCAAGCCGGCCACCACGAGGCGCGAGGACGACGGCCGGGTGACCGCCAAGGGCCACTCCCGCGCCGGAGATTTGATGGCTCGCCGCGTCCTCTGGGAGCTGGGCGCGCCCTTCGCCTTGCGAGAGCAGGTGTGCTCGCTGATTCGCTACCACCAGGTGCCCTTCTTCCTCATCGAGAACGAGGGGATTCAGCGCACGCTCGCCGAGATCAGCCTGCAAGCGCGGTGTGACCTCCTCGCCATCGTGGCCGAGGCCGACCTCCGCGGCCGCATCTGTCAGGACGCGCCGAAGATCCTCGACAACATCGCCCTCTTTCGCGAGCTGTGCGTCGAGGAAGACTGCGTGACCGAGCCTCGTAGATTTGCCTCCGACCACACGCGGGTCACCTACTTTCGATCGAGCCCCGGGAGCGGCCGGCACCCCGACGTCGAGGTCTTCGACGACACCCGCTCCGAGCTGGTGATGATGTGTGGCCTCCCCGGCTCGGGAAAGGACACCTTCGTTCGCGAGAGCCTGGGCTCCCTGCCGGTGGTCTCGCTCGACGGGCTCCGCGAAGAGCTCGAGGTCGACCCCGCCGACAACCAGGGGACCATCATTCAAGCGGCGCGGGAGCGGGCCAAGGAGCACCTGCGGAGGGGAGAGCCCTTCGTGTGGAACGCGACCAACCTCGTGAAGAGGCGTCGAGAGGGAATCCTCACGCTGGCGGCCGACTATGGAGCCCGGGTTCGCATCGTCTACGTCGAGGTCCCCGTCGAGACCCTGTTCGCGCAGAACCGGGCTCGAGAGGCGGTCGTTCCGGAGAAGGTCATTCGAAAGATGGCCACGTCGTGGGAGGTGCCGTCTCTCGTCGAGGCCCACTCGCTCACCCTCCTCACTCCGGGCTAGGGCGTGTCTGCAAAGCTGCTACGCGACCGGATCCGTCGGTCGGGCTCGCTCGAAATACCGCCTGTATTCCTCGACTCGCCCTCCCTAGCCTCCGGTCGCTCGCGACGC
>FTCO01000793.1_pt1 | contig 11318 bp, 10 predicted proteins | sample 1639701 | NCBI WGS metagenome assembly FTCO01 (sample SAMEA3914869, study PRJEB12502) | metagenome | biome: forest; material: soil | place: USA | collected 2012-03-12 | depth 0.1 m | reverse complement strand
GCAGCATGCTGCCCGGTGGCGTAGGGGTTCACGTTCGGGTGCTGCCCCGTCGCATACGGATACGCCGGATGCGCTCCGCTCGGCTGCGACGGGTCGTGCCCCGGGACACGCATCCCCTCGATCTTCGTGGACGTGTCGTGGAGCGCCGACATGGGCGTCGGCGAGAGCGACCGGAGCACCTCGAGGAGCTCCCGCATGCTCTGGAAGCGGTCCTCGCGCCGCTTCTCCATGCACCGCAGGATCATCCGCTCGGTGGGGAGGTCGACGTTCCCCAGGCGGCTCGGGCGCTCCGGCGGCTCGGTCAAGTGCCGGGTGAGCACGCCCATCGTCGAGTCGGCGATGAACGGCAGACGGCCCGTGAACGCGCGGTACATCATCACGCCGAGCGCGTAGATGTCCGTGCGGTGGTCGATGTTCTCCGCCCGGGCCTGCTCGGGCGACATGTAATAAGGAGTGCCGAGGATGACCCCGGTCTCCGTCAGCCCGCCCGTCGGCTCACCGTGGACGATCTTGGCGATGCCGAAGTCCAGCAGCTTCACGAAGAGCGGATCGCCCGCCTCCTGAACCAGGAAGACGTTGTCGGGCTTCAGATCGCGGTGGACGATCCCCTTGTCGTGCGCGAGCTGGAGGGTCTCGGCGACCTGCTGGAAGACATGGATCAGCTCCGCGCGCTGGAGCCCCTTGCGCATCGACTTGGCGAGATCGAGCCCCTCGAGGAGCTCCATGACCACGAAGAAGGCGCCGTTCGGGAGCTGACCGAAGTCGGTCATCTCGACGATGTGCCGCGAGTTGATGAGGTTCGCGGTCTGGGCCTCCCGGACGAAGCGCTGGAGGACACCCTCGGAGTGGTCCACGCCCCCGCGAAGGACCTTCATCGCCGCGACCTTGCCGACGACGACGTGCCGGCACGAGTACACGGTACCCATGCCGCCCCTGCCAATGACCTTTTCGACCTTGTAGCGGCCTTCGACGACCTGCCCGACGAGCTCCTCAGGACGCGTCTGCGCGACGTTGTTCAACGCCACCAGCGCCACCCCGTCGTCGTTGCAGTGGGTGACGCCGACCGGGAACTCCCGCTGGCACACCGGGCAGATCTTCACGGGGCTAATGATGCCTGAAACCCGGGGTGGGCGCGTATTTCTTTTTTGAAAGGCCGCCAGAGGTCAGCGAGTCCAGGGGCTTACACAGGCTCACGAGGCCGGGCAACGGATCACGACGCAGAGCATCGAAGCGCGCGGGGGGCTTCGAATGCGCTTTTCTGGAGGCGATGGGCAGGGCTCGGGACGTCTTCGTGTCCTCACCGTCACGCGCATCTTCCCCAATCGGGTCGAGCCCCTGGCGGGCGCTTTCCAGCGCCAGCTCCTCGGACGGCTGGCACACCGCTGCGACGTCGAGGTGCTCGCCACCATTCCGACCCTGATGGGCTCGTCCTTCCTCGGCCCTGACGCCCGCGTCCGCCGCCTGCGTGAGGTCCCCACCGAGGATCGCGTGGACGGCGTCGGCGTCCGCCACCCCCGCGTCCCCTACGTCCCCGGCTCGGCCCAGGTGACCGCCCTGGCGCCCCTCAACGCTCCACTCTACCTGGCGGGCCTGCTGCCCCTACTGCCCCAGCTCCGGGCTCGCTTCGATGTCGTCCTCGGGACTTACCTTTACCCGGACGCCTGGGCCGCCGTGGTCCTCGCCCGGATGCTCGGCCTCCCCGCCGTCGTGAAGACGCACGGAACCGACGTGAACCTCATCGCCGCCTGGCCTTCTCTCCGCGGCCTCATCGGCTGGACGTTGCGACGGGCGCGCTTCTCCCTGGGCGTGAGCCGTCCCATGGTCGAGCGCTTGGTCGACCTCGGCGCCCCTCGCGGACGCGCCGTCCTCCTCTCCAACGGCGTGGACCGCGACATCTTCCGGCCTTCCGACCGCAGCGCCGCTCGCCTCGCCCTCGGTCTACCGCCCGCGGGTCGGGTCCTCCTCTACGTGGGCCGCCTCGAGCCCACCAAGGGGCTCCGAGAGCTGGCCGCGGCGTTCTCCGAGCTCCGTCGAACGTTCACCGAGCCCGTTACGTTGATCCTGGTCGGAGCCGGCACCCTCGAGGCCGAGCTGCGCACCACCTCGGCCTTGCTCGATCGAGGCGCGGCCCAGAGACACGGCGGCTCCAAGGTGATCCTCGCCGGAGCCCACCCGCTGCCGGTGGTCGCCCAATACCTCGCCGCCGCCGACGCTCTCGTCCTGCCCAGCCATGACGAGGGCACACCCAACGTCATCCTCGAGGCCCTCGCGTGTGGCCGCCCCGTCGTGGCCAGCCGTGTCGGAGGCGTCCCCTTCGTGATCGACGACGGGCGCACCGGCCTCCTCGTGCCCCCGAAGGAAGTGGGCTCCCTCGCGGGCGCCCTACACGCAGTCTTGGCCCGTGAATGGTCGGAGCAGGCGCTGGTCTCGGCCGCTCCTCCCTCCTGGGATGAGACCGCGGCGAGGCTGGAAGAGCTGCTGACCCAGGCTGCCTGCGAGAGCCACCCAAACCCTTGAGATGCCCACGGATCACCGTCAGCGGTGCGGTCCGTCTCGCTCGGCCGCGGGCACGTTCTTGCTTTAGCGAGAGGGTGTCCAAGGGGGTTACACGATATGGCTCACAAGTCGACGACCACTGCCTGGGTGATTCACAACCTGTCTCTCGCCACCGCGTTCGGTGGTCCCATCTTCGGCAAGATCGCGCTCAACACGTCCGTCGAGAAGATCGCCTCCGAACAGGAGCGCGGCCTGGTCGTCCAGACCGCGTGGAACAAGTACAACCGCCTCAACGTGGCGGCTCACATCGGCTTCGGGCTCACGTGGCTCATCGGCCGTCGCAACCTGCTCAAGGCCCGCTTCGGCCGGAAGACCCACCGCCTCGTGATGGCCAAGGACGTCCTCGTGGCCGGCGCGATCGTGACCGGCGTCCTCAACGCCGTCGCCTCGGCCCGCATGGCCAAGGAGTTCCCTGAGGGCGCTCCGATGACCAACGGCGATCAGCCCGGCAAGGACGCCACGGAGCGCGTGCAGCAATACCAGCGCTACTTCCGCGTCATGGGCCCGCTCAACCTGGCCCTCGTGGGTCTCAGCATCGCCATCGGCCCGGCCATCGCGCGCGCCGCCGTCAAGTCGGTTCGCAAGAACCTCGCCTCCAAGCTCTTCCGCTAGGTCGCCGCGCTCCCAGCTCTCTCGGCCGGAAACTGGTAGGCTGCGTGCCTCCATGACTTCCGCCGCGGGAGCTCCCGCCGCCATCCCTGCCGCCCCACCGCCCCGGCGCGCCCCTCAGGGGCCGACGCCCGTCGCGGCGGTGGGCGGCTCGTTCCTCGAGATCGCGGGGACGGTGGGCGCGATGGGCCTGCTCGCCGCCAAGATCCTCACGCGTATCTTCACGCTCCGGGTCGATCGGGGCGAGGTCGTGCGGAACCTCTACCGGATGGGCGTCAAATCGATCCCCATCGTCATCGTCACGGCGCTCTTCACGGGCGTCATCATGGTCCTCCAGGCTTCTCCGCTCGTGCAGAGGCTCGGGGCCCACGCCCTCCTCGGCTGGGGCGCCGGCTTCGGCATCCTCCGCGAGATCGCGCCCCTCCTCACGGCGCTGATGATCAACGGCCGCGTCGGCGCCAACAACACCGCCGAGCTCGGGACCATGGTCGTCACCGAGCAGATCGACGCCCTGCGCGTCCTCGCCATCGACCCCATCGCGTTTTTGATCGCCCCGCGCTTCATCGCGATGGTGGCCACGTTGTTCCTCGCCACCGTCTTCGCCGACACCCTCGCCCTCTTCGGCGCCTCGCTGGCCGGTCAAGGCCTGCTCGGAGTCCCTCCCCAGGTCTTCCTCAATGGCCTGACCGGCGGCCTTCTCGGCGTGGGAGATGTCACCAGCGGTCTCATCAAGAGCGTCGTCTTTGGAATCGTGATGGCGCTCGCGAGCTGCCAATACGGCCTCGGCGTGACCGGCGGCGCCCCCGGCGTCGGCCGAGCCGTCAACGCCACGGTGGTCGCCTCGGCCGCTGGCATCTTCATCCTCGACTACCTCGTCTCTTTCACTCTCTGATCAACCCTCGAGCTTGCTCCGATGACCACCTCCGACGCCCACGCTTCGACCGATCACGGCGCTGGAGGGGACCTGCGCGAGGTCGTCCCGGAGGCCACCGGGGTCGCCTGGATCGGCGCGGGCGCCGTCTCGCTCGTCTCGTCGGGCTACGAGCTCTACTCGGTGTTCGTTCGGACGCTCTACTACTGCTTTCGGGGGCGCCGGGAGAAGGGCGCGGTTGCTCAGCAGATGTACGAGATCGGCAACAAGTCGATCTTCTTCCTGACCGTCGTCATGGGCTTCATCGGCATGATCTTGGTGCTCCAGGCGGGCATCCAGACCAAGCGTGTCCTGCCGGAGCTGTCCCTCCTCGGCGCCAACTATTTGGAATTGCTCGTCCGTGACCTCGCCGCGTCCATCGGGTCGTTGATGCTGGCCACCCGGGTGGGGGCGGGCATCGCCGCCGAGATCGGATCGATGGTGGTCACGGAGCAGGTGGACGCCCTGCGCATGTGCGCGGCCGACCCCATCGACTACCTCATCAAGCCCAGGTTCATCGCCAGCGTGATCATGACGACGACGCTGGTGATCTTCTCAGCCGGCGTCGCCATCGCCACCGGGATGCTCACCGCCTACGTGATGTTCGATCTTTCCCCCCGCACCTTCTTCAACCTCAGCTTGGTGAACGCGGGCGACCTCACCCTCGGCCTGACGAAGTGCCTGGCCTATGGCGCCGCCATTCCGGTCGTCTCGGGGCACTCCGGCCTCTCCACCTTCGGAGGGTCGGAAGGCGTCGGCTGGGCCACGACGCGGGCGGTCGTCAACTCGTCGCTCGCCGTCATCGTGCTCGACATGCTCATTTCGGGCGCCGGCTTCTTCATCTTCCCCAAGGGCTGACCCCTGAGTCTGGAAAAGGCTCCGCGTCCGAGTCCTCGATCGACCACGCGCGCGTGCTCGATCGAGGACTCGGGAGTCGAGGATCGACCACGCGCGCGTGCTGGATCGAGGACTCGGACGTGCTCGCGGACCACGCGCGCGTGCTCGCGGAGGACTGTCGCGTCTTCGAGCTGGACTCGGACGTGCTCGCGGACCACGCCCGAGTCCTCCATGGAGGACTCCCGAGTCGAGCCGGCTAGGCTCGCTTGCGGTCCCAGCGGCCCCGGATGGCGGCCTGGCTGGGCACTTTGATCGCGTCTCGCACCATCGTGCCCAGGGGCTGTACGCCCAGGAAGAAGCCGAGGCCGGCGATGCCGCCGATGGTGCTGACCACCCCGAACCAGGGGCGGTTCAGCCCGAGCAGGGTGATCCCGGCGGTGACCGTCAGCTCGGCGACGATGAACGCCCAGGCGAGCTGCTCCTTGCGACCCAGCAGCGGGCGAGGATCCACGGTGGACAGGAGCATCTCGCCCTCTGTGGTGGGACCGACGACCGTCCAGTCTCCGCTGCCCGCCTTCTTGGGGCGGCGCCTGACCTGCCCGAAGATGAACACCGGGATTTGACCCACGGCCGCAGCCTTCACCGTGCGGGCGAAGCCCTTGGCCTTGCGCGCCGCCTCGAAGCCGGCGTCGAAGGCGGCATCGCTCTCGCAGGCCCCCGCCTTCTCGAAATCCTTGGGGTCGAGCCACACCTCGCCGTTCGGTGCCGGCTGGATCTCGGTGCCGTCGCTCAAGGCGCCGCCGAAGACCCGGGCCTCCACCTTGCGATCCGCGAACTCGATGCGCGCCGTCTCCCCCTCGCCGGCCGCGCGTCCGACCTGATCCACCCAGACGGCCGCGATCGCGCCCGCCTCGCCTTCACCCTGCGCGAGGGTGCCGGTGACGAGGGCGACCGTGTCGAGCCCGGTTCCCTTTCCGGCGTCGGGACGCAGCGGGACCATCTGCGCCCTTCGACGGCCGAGCGCGAGGGCGTCCTTGGCCGCGGCGCCCGCGACGAGCAGGGCGTTGACCCACAAGATCCAGAGGGCGACGACGCCCATCAGCTCGCGTGAAAGCACGGTCCCCTCAGGCGCTCGCGGCTTCGGCTTCAGCGCGCCGGACCTCGCGAGAGGCCAGCTCGATCGCCTGAGCTTTGCGCTCGAACGCGGCCACGTCCCTGGGCTCGGGGCGGAGCGGGTTCGCCACATAGGTGCGGAAGAGGTAGCCCACCATGCTCGGCTCGTTGAGCGCCGGGTCGATGCGCGGGACCACGTCGCGCTCGTGCGCCTCGTCGAGCTCGGACCAGTGCATCCCCGCCCGGTTGTGGTGGATGGTGTGGAAGCCGTTGTTGCACATGATCCAGTTGAAGGCCTTGCCCACGAAGTTGCGCGAGTGGTTCCACTCGCTGTTCGTGTCGCAACCGTCATGCTGGATCAGGTTGATGCGGAGGATGCAGCGCGCGCCGTAGAGCTGGGGGATGACGATGAAGAACAGCGTCGTCCAGAAGTCGAAGACCACGAGCAGGCCCGTGAGGCCGAAGGCCACGCCGTTCTCGATGAGGTACTGGCGCTTGAAGTCCTTCTTCGCCGAGACGGCCTGCCAGCGCGTGACGCCGGCGAACGTGTTCGGCCCGGCCACGTTGGGGAAGTGCAGGAGGTTGAGCAGGTTCCACTTGAAGCCGACGTGGGTGGGAGCGGCCCAGTCGGGCTGGCCATCGTCGTCGAAGTGGTGGTGCACCAAGTTGTGCGAGGGGATGTTGGCGCTGGCCGGGTAGAGCGCGCCGAAGCTCAGGATGGCGCGCATCACCATGTTGAGCGAGCGGTCCTTGAACATGCCCTGGTGGAGATGATTGTGAATCACCACCGTGTTCAGGAAGCTGAAGTAGCAGGCCGCGGCGAGGAAGAAGACGTTGCGGCAGGCCGGCACCGCGTACATCGACCCGAGGAGGCCGAGGTAGACGGCGACGATGCCGACCTGTCGCCACTCGGCGGGGTGCTTTACGAGAAAAGGCTCGCGAGAGTCGCTCGTCTCCACCGGAAGATGCCTAACAGAGTTGCCCTAATGCGTCGAGGTTCCGACGCCACCCAGGGCCAAGAACTTGTTTCAACTAGCGAAATCCCGTTCGCGTACCCACCTACGCAGCAGGAATCTCACGCTTTGATGCGAAGTGGCGTTCGCATCTAGCAACCCTCGATCCAACTATTTGTGCTCCTTCGTAGACGATGGGTGGGAATTGTTGTACCCGAGGCAACAGTATGGCCGCCATTGGGACCGCCCTGACCTCGCTCCCCTTCACCCAGCTACGTAAGAACCGGTACTTCTACCTGCAGTACGACGGGTTCTACGCGGTGGTTTGCGCGCTGGCCCTCGCGGCGATGGTACTCGGCCACTACCACGCCCCAGTCGAGACCTGGGACCCGCGGGTCCTGTTGCTCCTGCCGCTGGTCTGCCACCTTCAGATCTTGTGCAGCGTGTGGATCCACAACTGCACACACAACAACTTCCCGAGGCCCGTGAACCGCCTAATCGGCGAGATCTGCGGGCTCGTGGTGCTGACGCGCTTCGCCTCCTGGGAGGTCATCCACCAGCGTCACCACCGCTACTCGGACGACGTCGAGAAGGACCCGCACCCCGTCGGCCCGAGCTACTGGCGCTTCCTCATCGCGACCATCGTCAACGTCGAGACCCAGCTCCAGCAGATCTACTTCGACCTCTATGGCGACACCCCGGAGAACCGGCGCTACGAGAAGCTCCGCGCCTACGTCAGCTACGCGACGAACATCCTGCTCATCGCCACCTGGTACAAGCTGCTCGGCCCCATCTGCTTCTTCGTCCTCTTCGTGCCGGCCTCGATCGTGGGCTTCCTGCACCTGGTCCACTTCAACTGGTCCACGCACAACGCCTTCTCGGCCAAGAAGGACTTCAAGCCGGTCAACCTCGACCACGGCTACTACAAGGTGGGCAACCTCATCTGGCACGGCATCTACATGCATGCCAACCACCACAAGAAGGCGAACCTCTTCAACCCCGCGAAGATGAGCAACGGGTTGCCTTTGACCATCCCGGGCGCCGAGTCTCCCGAGAGCCAGGCTTAGAGCCTTTCGGTGCCGCATCACGCCGCCTGCGGCGCTAGTTGGTCGGGGCTCTAGCAGGTCGATCCCGCTCTCGAGATGGGCGGGGGCGGCGCCTCGCTACTCCGGAGAGTCGGGCTTCGACGCCTCCCCGCAGTCGGGAGGGATCGTCAGCCTGCTCTCAGACGCGGAGCTTCCGCTCCAGAGCCAGCGAAAGCTCCGCGGGGCGTTCGCTCGCTGCGCTGGCTCAGCCCGTTCTCTCACGATCGGGGCGCGCGTCCGCGCTCCCCGACACCCCCCGCGATAGCGCGACTGGGGAGCTCTCGGATTTCTACTTGGTGGGGTTGGGGCCTGCATCGGCGGGGCCGGCGTCCCCGTCTTCCCCTCTGGCCGCGGCGGGAGACCCCGCATCCGAGATGGGCTCGGGGGGCAGCGCGGCGCTGGCGCTCGCGGTGGCCTTGGGGGCCGGGGCAGGAGCTTCCTCCCCCTTCAGGCAGGTGGCGTTGGGCGGGGGCACGTACTGGATGGTGTGCGAGGCCTTGTCGCCCTTCTTCAACGTGATGGGCACCGTCTTGTAGACCTTGGCCTCGCCGCACTCGTAGCCCGACTCCTTGATCTCGTGGCCCTTGCCCTCGCGCGCCTTGTCCTCGCGAGCGGCGTCGCTCGCCGAGCGAGGGGCGCGCTCGTTCTCACACTGCGCCCACTCGAGGTTGAGGGTGATGTTGTCGTCGATGATGAGGGTCTTCGACTGGGCGTCGGCCCGGCGGTGGCCGCGGAGCACGGTGCGGAACAAGGAGCGGGAGCCGTCGAGCACGCGGAGGCGGACGGGGTAGCGAAGGCCTCCCTCCATCGTCAGCGCGCCGTCCTTGAAATCGGCGCACACGGGCTCGCCCTCGATCGCGCCGGTGATGGGCGGGCCGGCGCAGCCGGATAGCAATGCGAGCGCCGGGATCGCGAGGGTGGCTTTCAGGCTGAGCATGCTGGCGGCGGTAACAAAGCCACCTCGGGGCCGCAACGGGCTCGGGGATTTCTCCCCTCGGCGGCGGGGCGCGCTATCCTCGACGCCGCGCGCCTCCGGCCCGTTGCGGGCTCGGCGCGTGGAATCGGAGACCTTGTTCATGTCGACTCGAGCGTGGGAGCTGACCATAGCCGCGGCCCTGATCATGGCCTTGACCGTGAGCGGGATCGTCGGCCTCTTCTGGTGGAGGGGGCGACAGGCGGCGCGCGAGCAAGACCGGGTGGCCATGGTCGAGGGGGAGCGGCAGACTCGGACCAGCACCATCACCGAGGTCGCGCCGGCGCCCTTGCCCACCGGGCTACCCCTTCGTGGCAAGGAGGGGCGGGACGCCGATGGCTACCCGACGCAGTACGTCGATCGGCCGGCCCTCCGCAGCCTGCTCTCGCACGGCAAGTACGACGAGCTCACCCGTTACTTCGAGGCCTACCAGGCCGCCTTCGAAGAAGACCCGCGCCACGAGTACTGGCCGCTCGACGCCGCGCAGGCCTTCGAATCGGCCGAGCCCGAGCTGGACGCGCCGCTCGACGCCTGGGTGAAGGCGACCCCGGGATCGTTCGCGCCCTACGCGGCGCGCGCGGCGCACGAGAAGAGCGTGGCCTTCACGAGCCGGGGCGTGAAGTGGACCCGCGACACCGCGCGCGAAGACCTCGTCGCCATGCGCGCGCCGGCCGCCAGCGCCGCCGCCGACGCGAAGCGCGCCGCCGAGCTGCGGCCCAAGCTCGTCGCCACCCGCTACTTCGAGATGGCGGTCGCCATGCTCACCGTCGATCGAATGGGCGAGAAGGCGGCGCTGGACGCGGGGCTCGCCGCCTGCCCTTCGTGCTTCCAGATCAGGACGGCGTACATGCACGCCCTCACCCCGCGCTGGGGCGGGAGCTACGAGGCGATGGACGACTACGCACGCGCCGCGGTCGCGGCCGAGCCCCAGAACCCTCGGCTCCGTTTGCTGGCCGGCTACTCGGCGGAGGACCGCGCCGGCGATCTCCGGCGCGAAAAGCGGCTCGACGAGGCCAAGGCGACGATCGACGAGGCCTGCGCGCTGGGAGAGAACTGGCAGTTCTTGCTGGAGCGCGGCGAGATCGCCTTCGAGCGCGTCGACTACGCCGAGGCCTTGACCGACTTCGACCGAGCGTACGCTCAGCGGCCCGGCCACCCCGAGATGCTGGCCTACCGCGCCTGGGCGCACTACGAGCTGAAGCACTGGGAAGCGGCGGCCGTCGACTTGCTGGACGCGCTCCGGGCCAACCCCACCGAACGGATGGCGCGCCAGCTTCATCCGGGGCTCGTCGAGCGCTTGATCGGCGTCGCGTGGACCGAGCATCGAGCCGGTCACCGCGAGGTCGCGCTCCAGCTCATCGATCTCGACGCCGAGCTCGCTCCCACGAGCCCGCGCGTGCTCCAGACCAAGAGCTCCATCGTGACGGGGAAGGACATCACGGCGGGCGACGACCTCTCGGCGCTCGAGCAGGCGGCGCGCGATCGGCCGGACGACTTCCGCGCCATCCAGCAGCTCGACTACGCGCTCAGCAGGAGCCGGCAGTTCCCCCGCATCCTCGAGCTGTGGAACGGCTACCTCGCCCGCCACCCCGACGACGGGCCGGCGCACATGGAGCGCTGCGGGACCCTCCACAACCTCGGCCGTGACCGCGACGCGCTCACCGACGCCACCCGGGCCTGCGAGCTGGGGGTGAGCGAAGGCTGCGCGCGGCAGAAGCAGATCAGCGCGCGCCTCGGCGCCAACTGATCAGGTCTCTTCGGGCTCCTTCTCCGCGTGGGAGGCCGAGGGCTCATCGCCTTCGGGCTCTTCGGGCGGAGGGGGAGCGGCGAGGCCGTATAGCTCCGGATCGAGGCGCTCTTGAAGTCGGAGCAGGGCGCCCAGGTTCTTGAAGTGGAGGCGTCGGGCGCGGGAGACGGCCGTGCCGAGCTGCTGGGCGAGCTCGCCGATCCAGGCGCCGTCGAGGCGCTGTTTGTCCGGGAGGTCGACGAGGTCGCCGGTGGTGAGGTAGGCACGGACGCGCGTGCCCGTCTTCAGGTGCGAGAGGGGAGGGGTGCGCAGCTTGGCCGAGGCCGCGAGCACCTGCTCGAGGCGCGCGCGGACCTCGATGAAGCCGCCGCGGATGCGCTGAAAGCGCTCGGCGGGAAGCTCGCCCGGGCCCTGCAGCTCCTTCATCACCAAGCCGAAGATGCTCTCGGCGCCGTTGAGGATCCGGATCTGCTCCTCGAGGTCGCGGAGGAACTCGTAGCGCTGGACCAGCTCGTCGTTGATCACGGGGTCGGCG
>FTCO01000185.1_pt1 | contig 11394 bp, 12 predicted proteins | sample 1639701 | NCBI WGS metagenome assembly FTCO01 (sample SAMEA3914869, study PRJEB12502) | metagenome | biome: forest; material: soil | place: USA | collected 2012-03-12 | depth 0.1 m | reverse complement strand
GCGAGCGCGCCTCCCTCCCGGCGTGCCCGGCGCTCTCCCGCCGCACTCGTCGGAGCACAAAGCTTCGACGAGCTCCCTCACGACTTCTTGGCGAGCAGGCTCTTGTACTGCACGCCCTCCAGTCGGTAGACGTAGATCTTGGCGAGCCCCTTGTTCCACAGGGGTTGCGGCGAGCCGAGGTGCACGAAGTGAATCTGCCCCCCCTTGCCGTTCGGGTGGGGCAGGGCGTGGTCGTTGCCCATCCCCGTCACCAGGAAGAGCCCGTCTTCGACCTTCACCGCCCGGTTGGGCAGGGCGATGACGTTGGCGCGCGGCATCCCCTTCCCCCACGTCGCGCTGGGCCCGTCGGACACGACGAAGCGCGAGAGGTTGTCCTCCACCCACGAGATCATGGGGATGCACTCGCCGAGGTCGTCCATCACCTCCGGCTGGCCGATGTGAAAGAACTTCCGCTGGGGGAGGGGCTCCTTCTCGGCGTCCTCGCGGAGCACCGTGAGCCGCTTGAGCACGCTCATCGCCGCTGACTGTATCAGAACGACTGCGGGGCGCAGGTCGACACGCCGGCCCCGACGATGGTCTTGTCGAGCTTGGCGACGTCGGTCTCCTGCCCGCTTTCCGGCTGGTAGCGCGTCACGATCGACGAGCCCTGGCCCGACGAGGTGAAGAAGAAGAAGTCGCCGCCCCAGAAGGCGAAGGCCCAAGCCACCGTGGTCCCGGTGCCGACGGTGGCGAGCACGAGGTCGGTCTTCACGTTGGCGTTGGTCTTGTCGATCTCGGCCAGGTGGCCGTGGAGCTGCGTCTGGTCGATGCCGAAGGCGAAGAGGCGCCCGTCGCCCGTGCCCGTCAGCTCCGAGTTGCCGATGGAGCTGTTGAACGAGCCGATCAGGTTGAGGTTGAACGTGTCGACGTCGATGGACGCGAGGGGCTCGGGGTCGCCCTCGCCGACGACGAAGAGCGTCTCGTCGGGGTCGCTGGTGTCGGCCGAGAAGCCCATGCCGAAGGTGTTGGTGAAGTCCGACTGCCCCTGCATGAAGGTCGTCGCCTTGCACGCCGCGTTGGCCGTGCTCACCTCGAAGAGCCGCCCGTTGTCGGGATCGTTCTCGGGCGCGCTGAAGACGACGTAGGCCTTGCCCTTGCGATCGACGGCCATCGAGAAGGGCTGCCCGGCGCCGAGCGTGGGGCAGGCGATGGTGCCGATGAACGTGAAGCTCAGATCGGGCGGGTAGAACCGATAGAGATCGTTCTCCTCGGTGATGACGTAGATATAGGTGATGCCCGCCTCCTGGCAGTCGAGGGGAGGGGGAACGTCGATGGGCACGTCGGGCGCCGCGTCGATGACATCGGGCACGTCGGGGGGCGCGTCGGCGTCCGCGTCCGGGCCGGCGTCGGGGAGGAACGCCGAGCCGCCGGAGCCGCTGCCTCCCTCGGACCCGGCGTCGTGGAAGCTCGGCACATCGAGCCCCGTGCGCGCCCCGCAAGCGACCGCGAGCACCGAAGCCCCGAAGAGAAGGAACCACTTCCGCACGCCGCGATGCTCGACCCGCGCCGCGTGCGGGTCAACCGCGGCGGCGCGAATGGGGGAACAATGTTCGTCGAATCTCCTGGGCGGGGCGGCCGTGCCACGCGGCCAGCATCGCGAGGACGATGGGCTCGAGTCGCCCGCCGGGAGGCTCGGCCACCGCGCGAACGAAGGCGTCATCGACGAGCGCGCCGGTCCTTTCCGAGGCGCGGGCGGCGAGGTCGCTCACCGCCCCGCGACCGACGCGCGGCTTCACGTACAGCGCCGCGCGAAAGGTCCGGTGGTAGCCGTCGAGCCACTCCATCCAGGGCTCGACCGTGCCTCCCTCGGCGGCGGCGGCGAGGGCGGCGTGGCGCGCGGCGATCTCGTCGAGCGGGAGCGTGTCGAGCTCGCGGAGCGCGCCGGGGAACTCGGAGGCCAGCTCACGAAACACGGCGCGCTCGGGGATGGGCTCGCCCCTCGCCCTGGCCTCGCGAAGCTCGCCGAGCCGCGCGTACTTGTGGGCGAGCCGGAGGAGCGCCTCCCTGGTCACAGGACGTCGACCGGGAAGCTCTGCACGACGCCGATCGACTCGGTTCCCAGGCAGACCGCGAGGAGCCGATCGAGGCCGAGCGCGTTGCCGGCCGCGGGGGGCATCCCCTCCTCGAGGGCGGCGAGGAAGCGCTCATCGATGGGGTACACCGGGAGCCCGCGCTTCCTCCGATCCGTTTGATCACGAACGAGCCGGGCCCGTTGCTCGACGGCGTCGGTGAGCTCGCCGAAGCCGTTACAGAGCTCGACCCCGGCCACGTAGAGCTCGAAGCGCTCGGCCACGCGCGGGTCGGTGGGGTTGAGCCGCGCGAGCGACGCGCAGGGCGCCGGGTAGTCGACGAGGAACACGGGGTGGTCGTAGCTCGCGAGCGCCGGCTCGACCTCGTCGACCAGCACGCGGAAGAACCGGTCCTCGTCGGTGGAGGCGAGCGCGATGGCGAGGTCGCGATCGATGCCCGCGTGCCTCGCGAAGGCGTCGCCGACCGCGAGCCGCTCGAAGGGCTCGGACAGGTCGACCTTTGCTCCCCCAACGTTCAGGCGATCGCCGGCGCCGAGGGCCTGCGCGACGCGGCGGACGAGGGCCTCGGTGTCCTCCATGACCGCCGAGACCTCGGCGAACGCGCGGTACCATTCGAGCATCGAGAACTCGGGGTTGTGCCGCCGCCCCACCTCGCCCTTGCGAAACGAGCTGCCGACCTGAAAGCACCGGGCAACGCCGCCGGCGAGCAGGCGCTTCATTTGATACTCGGGGCTCGTGATGAGGTAGCCGACCCCGTCACCGAAGCTGGCGCCCGGGACCTCGAAGGCGTCGAGGTGGAGGTCGAGGCCGGGCGAGGGCACGACGGCCGGCGTCGAGACCTCGATGAAGCCGCGCTGATCGAAGAGCGATCGGACCGCCTCGAGGCCGCGGGCGCGGGCGAGGAGGCCACGGCCGACGCCGCGGCCGACGAGGCGCCCGGTCTCGGCGCCGTTGCGGGTCATGGGCTCGATACGGGTGACGAGCGTTGCCTCGACGACTCGAGCTTCGACGAGACGGCCCGCGGCGACCACGAGATCGGAGATGGTGACGGGCGCCTCGGCGGCCAGCTCGACCTCGACGAGGGCGAAGGCGTCCGCGACCGTGAGCGACCGGCCTCGGACCGAGACCACGCGGCCGGCGAGCTCGACGACTGCCTCGCCGCAATGGCCGCTGACGTCGCTGGGGGAGAGCCGAGGGGGGGCGCGCATCACCTCGACTCGAGCACGGGCTGCGAAGCGCAGCGAGCGGTTTTCAGCGTCCCTCTGCCGAGGAAGCGGGAGCCGCATCCAGAGACTCGCGGATGCGGCTGAGCGATTCGACGGCCCGCAGCGAGTCGACCGGTCGGCTCCTACGATACTTGATGAGGAGACGCGCCAACGACCCCGGCCGTCTGAGGTCGTAGCGCGTCCGCAGGCCGGAGCCGGCGACCTCGACCTGACCGCATGAGAAGCAGACCTGCGCACGAAGCGAGAGCGGACCACGGCGCCACTCAATCGAGTAGTCAGGGTGGAAGCCGCCGCACGCGTACATGCCCCCCACGATCGGCATGAAGCTCGAGAACGTGGTCCGGTCCGTGAAGGCCTCGGTCAGGGTGCGAGCGTCGTCGGGGGCGAGATCAATCGTCTCTCCGTAGAACAGGTAGCCGTCCAACTCCTCGTGGGGCTTCGTGAGCTCGTCCGCAAAACCACGCGAGCCAGAGCGGGGTAAGCCCTCATGGAGGATCACCGTCTCCGCGTCGCGTATCGCCCACGCGAACACGCGAAGCGCGATCTGATCGCGATAGAGCCAAAGGAGAAGGTACGAAGCGACGAGGCCGAGCAAGACCCAGCGCCCCCAGCGCCGTGGGGGAGGACGCGGCGGTAGAGGAGCGGTCGACAAGGCCCAATCACGCTATCCGGGTCGTCAGAAAAGGTCGACCGGCGCGGCGGCTGGATCCGCGCGCCCCGATCCGCGGTAGCTTCCGGCCCGACGAAGCGCCGCGCGGAGCGGCGGGAGGAGACGAGCCATGGGTGGAACGATCGAGCTCAAAGGACCGGACCTCGCGGCGGGCATCGCCGTCACCGAGCTGCCGGAGGGCGAGCCCTTCCTCGGCCACGCCGGGGGCGAGCCCGTCGTCCTCGTTCGCCGCGGGGACGACTGCTTCGCCGTCGGCGCGACCTGCTCGCACTACTCCGGCCCGCTCGCCGAGGGCCTCGTCGTCGGCGATACCATCCGCTGCCCCTGGCACCACGCGCGCTTCGATCTCCGCACGGGCGCGACCGTCGGTGGCCCCGGGCTCAACCCCCTGCCCTGCTACCAGGTCGAGCGCGTCGGGCCCCTCGTTCGCATCGGCAAGAAGACCACGCCCGACGCGCCCGCGCCTCCCACCCAGACGCCCCACGGCGTGTTCATCATCGGCTCGGGGGCGGCCGGCGTCATGGTCGCCGACACCCTCCGCGCCCAGGGCTACGAGGGAGGCATCACGCTCGTCGGTGAGGAGGGCATCCCCATCGATCGGCCCAACCTCTCGAAGGACTTCCTCGCCGGCACCGCGCCCGAGGAGTGGCTCCCGGTCCGCGACAAGGCCGCGCTCGAGGAGAAGAAGATCGACCTCATCACGGCGCGCGTCCATGGCTTCGACGCCAAGTGGAAGCGCATCTCCATCGAGGGCTACGACGACATGGGGTGGACCGCGCTCGTCATCGCGACCGGCGCCACGCCCGTGCGTTTGCAGATCCCCGGCGCCGAGCTCCCCCACGTCCACGTGCTCCGCACGCTCGCCGATACGCGCGCCATCCTTGCAGGTGCAACGACCGCCGAGCGCGCCGTGGTCATCGGCTCAGGGTTCATCGGCCTCGAGGCGGCCGCCTCGCTCCGCGCGCGCGGGCTCGAGGTCACGGTCGTCGCGCCCGACGAGGTCCCCCTCGCCCGCGTCGTCGGCGAGGCCCTCGGCAAGATGGTCAAATCGATCCACGAGGAGAAGGGCGTCGTCTTCGTGCGCGGGAGGCCCGCCTCCATCGACGCGAGCGAGGTGACGCTCGACGACGGCAACAAGATCCCGGCCGAGCTGGTGATCATGGGCGTCGGCGTCCGGCCCCGGGTCGACCTCGCCGAGGCCGCCAAGCTCACGGTCGACAACGGCGTGGTGGTCGACGATCGGCTCCGCGCCGCCAGCGCGCCCGACGTCTACGCGGTCGGCGACGTGGCCCGCTTCCCCTGCGGCGCCGATCAGACGCCCACGCGCGTCGAGCACTGGGTCCACGCCCAGCGCATGGCCTACGTCGCGGCGCGCAACATCCTCGGCTACGACGAGGCGTTTCGCTTCACGCCCTTCTTCTGGAGCCAGCACTACGACGTCGCCATCTCCTACGTGGGCGCCGGGCCCTGGGACGCCGTCGAGGTGATCGGCAGCGTCGAGAAGCGCGACGTGCTCGCCCTCTACCGCAAGGAGGGGCGAGTGGTCGCCGCCGCCACCGTCAACCGCGACAAGGAGAGCCTCCGCCTCGAGGACCTGCTCGAGCGCGGGGACCAAGACGGCATCGAGGCGCTGGCGCGCGCAGCTCGCGGGCGGGGGCTTGGAGGGGCCGGCGCGACCTGAGTGGGGTCGTCCGAGCAAAGCGAGGACTTGGGGGTGGCCCGCGAAGCGGGGGGCGGCACCCCCGTCGTGAAGAAAAGCGCCGGGCCGTCGCTTGACAGACTTACGACTTGTGTAAAGTTGGTCGCGTCCGCCAACCTCTGTCAAACTGGAGCCTGCCCATGAACGCCTGGACCTTCGCCGACATCCCCGACCAGACCGGCCGTACCGCCATCGTGACCGGCGCCAACACCGGCATCGGGCTCGAGACGGCGCGCATGCTGGCGCAGAAGGGCGCAAAGGTCATCATGGCCTGCCGCAACGTCGACAAGGGCCAGGCCGCCGCCGAGAAGATCATGTCCGAGAAGCCGGCCGGCGTGGTGACGCTGGCCGCGCTCGACCTCTCGGACCTCGACTCGGTCGAGTCGTTCGCCGAGGACTTCGCGTCGAAGTTCCAGCGGCTCGATCTGCTCATCGAGAACGCCGGCGTGATGGTGCCGCCCTTCAGCCGGACCAAGCAGGGCTTCGAGCTGCAGATGGGCACGAACCACTTCGGCCACTTCGCGCTCGCCGGCCGGCTCTTGCCCCTCGTCCTCGCCACGCCGGGCGCGCGCATCGTCGTGGTCTCGAGCACCGCGCAGAACTTCGGCCGCATGGACTTCGACGATCTCAACTGGGAGCGCCGGTCGTACAGCGCCTCGCGCGGCTACGCGCAGAGCAAGCTCGCCAACATGCTCTTCACGCTCGAGCTCCAGCGCCGCCTGGAGGCCGCGGGCTCGTCGGTCCTCGCCACCGCCGCCCACCCGGGGTGGACCGCGACCGAGCTACAGCGCAACGCCGGCATCGTCGAGCGCTTCAACCCCATCTTCGCCATGAAGCCGCACGACGGCGCCCTCCCCACCCTCCGCGCGGCCACCGACCCCGGGGTGAACGGCGGCACCTACTGGGGCCCGCAGGGTCTCTTCGAGCTCCGCGGCGCGCCCGGCCCGGCGCGCATCTCGGCCCGCGGCCAGCGCAAGGCCGACGCGGCGCGCCTCTGGGAGATCAGCGAGAAGCTCACGGGCGTCTCGTTCGACTTCAAAGCATCGGCCAAGCCCGCGCAGAAGGCAGCCTGACGTGGTCGAGTCTTCGGACCAGGGGGCGGCGCGGAGGGCGGCCATCGTCGAGGCGGCGATGGCGGTCTTCATGCGCTACGGGTTCAAGAAGACCTCGATGGACGACCTGGCGCGCGCCGCCGGCATCTCGCGCCAGGGCTTGTATCTGCACTTCGCGACCAAGGAGGCCCTCTTCAAAGAGGCCGTGTCGAAGGTGATCGAGGGGATCCTCGAGGCCGGGCGCGCGGCCTTGGCGAGGGAAGACCTCGAGCTCGAGGAGCGGCTCACCGGGCTCTTCGTCGCGGTCCACGGCCACGCGGTCGGGAGCGCGGGACCGGAGCACTGGACCGAGCTGCTCGAGGCGGCGGCCGCGATCGTGGGCGACGCCGCCGACCAGCTCGAGGCGAGCCTCGTCGCCGACCTCGCCAAGGCGCTCCGGGCGACGGGTGTGGCCGCCGGCTGGAAGGAAGCGGGCCTCTCGGCGAAGGAGCTGGCGGAGCACCTCTACGCGACGTCGCACGGCGCGAAGCACCAGACGAAGAGCGCCGCGGCCTATCGCGACAAGATGCGGACCGCGGTGCGCCTCGTGGTTCGCGGCTCGAAGCGCTGAGGGGCGGGCACGCGACCCGGCGAGGGGCCCGGGGAGGCCGCTCCGTCGGCTCCGATGGCTCACCCAGACGCCAGGGTGAGAGGCTGGAATCGATCTTGGTCGCTAGCCTCGGGCGGGGCTGTCCCTCCGATCCGATCGGATGACCCTCCCCGGCGCCCGGGATCGATTTCGGATCCGATCCGAGGTCCAATCCTGCCGGCAGGGTACCCCTCCGGATCGGATCCGATCCCCTACCCCGCCGGCGGGGTCGCACATCCGATCGGATCCGATCCCCTACCCCGCCGGCGGGGTTACACATCCGATCGGATCCGAAGTGCAACCCTGCGCGCTGGGGAAGGGTTCGGATCGGATCCGGCGGGGTGACCCTTCCCAGGGCGCGCGCCGGAACGGTTGGAACAGCCTCCCAGGCCGCCAGGGCGGGATGTTCGAGCCGATCCCGACCCAATTCCTGCGAGCCAGCGTGCAATGGCTCGGGCTTTGCCAGCGGCCGGGCATGGACCATCGGGTGACTCGTCGCGTGATGTTGGGTGGAACCTTGGCTCTGGTCGCTTGCGAGAAGGCCAGCGGGCCGGAGAGCAAGACGGCCCCGCACGAAGGCGATGTTCCCCTCCCCCCGGCCCAGGCGACGACCGCCGAGATGCCCACGAGGATGCTCGGGAAGACCGGAGTCAGGGTTTCCCGGATCGGCCTCGGGGGGGCTCACATCGGGCAGCAGAAGGAGGAAGCGGACAGCATCCGCATCATCCGCACCGCCATCGACCGAGGTGTGACCTTCATGGACAACGCCTGGGACTACAATGGCGGAAAGAGCGAGGAGCGGATGGGCAAGGCCCTCCGCGACGGGTACCGCCAAAAGGCGTTCCTCATGACCAAGCTCGACGGGCGGACCAAGACCTCGGCCGCCGAGCAGCTCGATCAGTCCCTCCGCCGGCTGCAGACGGACATGATCGACCTGGTCCAGGTCCACGAGGTCATCCGCTTCGACGACGCCGAGCGCGTCTTCGGGCCCAATGGGGCCATCGAGGCGCTGGTCGCCGCCAAGAAGGCGGGGAAGCTGCGGTTCATCGGGTTCACGGGACACAAGGACCCGGACATTCACCTGGCCATGCTGGCCGCGGCCGACAAGAACCACTTCGAATACGACACCATCCAGATGCCGCTCAACGTCATGGATGCGCACTTTCGCAGCTTCGAGAAGAAGGTGCTCCCCGTGGCCAACCAGAAGGGGATGGGGGTGCTCCACATGAAGCCGCTCGGGGGCGGGTTCATCCTCGAGAGCAAGACGGCGACTCCCCTCGAGTGCCTCAACTACGCGATGAACCTGCCCACCTCCGTGATGATCACGGGCTGTGACAGCCTCGGCATCTTGGAGCAGGCCATCAAGGCCGCCGTCGACTTCAAGCCCATGAAGGAGGCCGAGGTCACGGCCCTGCTCGACCGGACCCGCGACGCCGCCATGAAGGGGCAATACGAGCGCTTCAAGGTCAGCGAGTACTTCGACAGCACCGCCAAGCACCCGCACTGGCTGACGGACGCCAAGATCGAGGGCTGAGTGACAAAACGGACACGGCGCGCACGCCACATTGAGGCGAGCGCGCCGTGGGATCGTCGAGGAGCGCGGGTCAGCCGTAGACGCGGCGCTCGCCCGAGTCGACGCCGAGGAAGCGCGGCTCGCCGGGGATGGCGGGCTGCGGGGTGCTCTCGGCGGGGCGGCGGTCGGCCGTCGCGTCGCCGCGGCGAAGGACCTCGTACTCGGCGATGGTGATGCGCTCGGAGGCGCGGAGCGGGGCCTCGAGGTCGAGGTGATCGACGAGCGCCGGGGCGCTCTCCTCCACCTTGCCGGCGAAGAGCTCGGCGGCGCAGCCCGACCCGTAGCTGAAGAGGCCGATGCGCTGGCCGGCGATGGCCCTGGACTCGGCGTGGAGCAGCGAGGCGAGGGCCACGTAGAGCGAGCCCGTGTACACGTTGCCGATGCGCGAGGGGAAGTCGAGGGACGCGGCCACCTCGGTGGCGAACGTAGCGTCGGCGGCCTCGGGGGAGAGGCCGTCGAGGATCTTCCTCTGCCGGTGAGCCTTGCGCGCCATCTTGCCGTAGGGCACGTGATAGCAGGTGCGCGCGAGCGGAAGGTCGGTGGGCTCGGCGCGCGACTTCCAGTCGGCGTAGGCCCCGCTCAGCGCGTCGAGGTAGCACTGGACCGAGAACTGGCCGTCGACGAGCGCGTCCTTGCGATCGAGGGGGCGCCAGAAATCGTAGACGTCGCGCGCGAAGGAGCCGGTGCGGCCGACCTCCAGCGAGACGAGGCGGGGGTTCTCGCGGATGATCATGGCGACCGCGCCGGCGCCCTGGGTGGGCTCGCCGGCCGAGCCGAGGGGGTAGCGCGCGATGTCGCTGCAGACGACGAGCGCGGCGCGACCGCGGGCCGAGCCGGAGGCGATCCAGTCGAGCGCGTTCATGAGGCCCGCGGTGCCGCCGAAGCAGGCGTGCTTGGTCTCGAAGACGCGGCAGGCCGAGGGGAGGCCGAGCAGGCCGTGGAGGAAGGCGGCGACGGGTTTCGAGTGATCGACGGCCGTCTCGGTGCCGACGATGCAGAGGCCGATCTCCTTCGGGTCCACGCCGCCGAGGCGGAGGGCGCGGCGGGCGGCGTCGGCGCCGAGGGTGACGGGGTCTTCCTCGGGTCCGGCGACGCTCATGCGCACGGTCCCGATGCCGTCGAGGTACTTGGAGGAGGGCACGCCCCGCGCTTCGGCGAGGTCACGAAGGTCGACGTGGCGGCGGGGTAGCCCCAGGGCCAGGGCGTCGATTCCAGCGGAGATGGGCATGGCCCAAGCTACGCCGGGGAGCGTGGAGGGGTTGGGGAGGGCCCGAGGAGAAGGGATGAACCCGCGCGCGGAGAGGGAGACTGTGAGCCAGTTTACCCTTGATTGCCCACAGCCTCGAAGGCAACGTGCCCAAGAGGAGGGTTTTGCGACGCACACCATGATTACGATGACAGCCGACTTCTATCCTTTGGTGCTCACGAGCTACGTGGGGTCCACACACTCGGAGAGCGATCATCGAGCCCAGTTCGAGCAGATGGGCGTCTTGGCGCGCCGGGCGATGAAGGAGGGCACCCACCACGTGGCCGTGGCCCTCGGCGGGGCGAGCATGACGGCGGCCGAGCGAAAATTCGTGGGCCAATTGGTGGACGAGTTCCCCCCGGAGTACCTCGCCCGCACCGCGGCCTCTTACGTCGTCGTGTCGAACCCCGTGGTCCGCGGGATCATCACCGCGCTGCGCTGGGTGCAGCCGAAGCTCTCGCACATCGAGGCGGTGTCGTCGATCGACGAGGCCATGACGGCCGCCGTGGCGAGCGCGAGAAAGCATCGCCTCCCCCTCGAGGCGACGGCCATCTCGGGCGCGCGCAGGTGGCTGGAGAACGAAGCGAAGCGTCAGGCCCAGGCGCTCGCCGCGGGGCAGTGACGAGGGGGCGGCTGCGTCAGCCGCCGTCACCCGCGTCGGGCGAAGCGCCGCCGGTGCCGCCGCCACCACCGCCCGAGCCCGTGCTCGAGGACGAGGTCCCCGACGAGGAGGAGGACGACGCGCTCGAAGAGCTTGACGAGCTCGACGAGGTGGTGCCCGCGTCCTCGAAGGTGCCGGCGTCGGTGATGAGGCCGCTGCAACCGGCCACCGTGCCGCCGCTGGGCGGGCAACACAGGTTGAGCTTCTGGTCGCAGACGAGGCCCGCCTGGCAGTCGTCGTTGCCGTTGAGGTAGCTGCAGAGCTGACCTTCACCTTGCTGGGCGCAGCCGGCGAGGAGCTGGGCGAACGCGAAGGGCAAGGTGACGAGCCCGACGAAGAGGAGGCGGAGCTTCACGGGCGAAGCTCTAGCAGAAAGCCCGCGTCGCGCCTATTCGCTCGTCCGCCCCCCAAAACCGGCGACCGCTCGGGGGCTCCGGTCCCGAGGTGCGGCGGCGTGGATGGCTAACCGGCCTCGGCCTCGGCCTTGTTCTTGGCGTCGATGGCGTCGGCGAAGAGGCCCATGTAGCGGAGGGCGCTCCACAGCGAGAAGACGAGCGAGCAGTAGACGAG
>FTCO01000264.1_pt1 | contig 11451 bp, 12 predicted proteins | sample 1639701 | NCBI WGS metagenome assembly FTCO01 (sample SAMEA3914869, study PRJEB12502) | metagenome | biome: forest; material: soil | place: USA | collected 2012-03-12 | depth 0.1 m | reverse complement strand
GGGTGGATGCGCTTGATGGCGACCCACTTCTGGTAGCCGCCGGGGCCATCCATGCGCGCGAGGTGCACGCTGGCCATGCCGCCGACGCCGATCTCGTCGACCACGCGGTAGCGACCGAGGAAGAACGTACCGGGACCTTCTTTCGTCTCCTTGGCCCGAGGGCCCGAGGAAGACGACGGGGTGCCTCCCGGGCTCGCAGGTCCGCCGGCGCGGGCAGCAGCGGGTCGAGGCGGAGGTTGGGCCATTGGGTGATCGCTCGGCGTTGGGCGGGGGAGGGCGTGCTGACACGTCGCCGCCGAGCCGCAGCGTACGCTTTCAGCGAGAGCAAAGTAAAGCGCCTGGAGGCGACTCGGGCATGTGGCCGACGCTTCGGCCACGGGGATTTGGGGGACGCCTACCGCGTCCCCCATCGTGACCAAGACTAGCGCCCCCCAGGGAAACGCAGTTTCGCTGCGGGACTCTAGGGAAACGGCTGCGCCGGCTGGCCGCGCTCGAAATAGAAGCGGAAGCTGCCCGTCACCCGCGATTGGAGGCCGGGGGGCACGTCACCCGCGTACTCGCCGAAGGGGGTGTCGCGGATGTCCCCCACCTGAACGTCGAAGGTCGCGTCGGTGAGCTTCTCGTCGGCCTGGGTTTCGTTGGGATCCCCATCGAACACGGCGGTGAAGGTGATGGTGCCGCTCACCGCGTAGAGCACGATGTTCTGGTTGTGGCACGAGCGCTGGAGGTAGAGCGCCATGTGGACGATGGGCGGGTTGTCGATGAGCGCCTGCGGAGGCTGAGAGGGCGAGCCCGGGGGGATGATGCCGGGGGTCAGGGCGACGGAGAAGGTCGCCCCCTTGCTCGTGCTCCTGCTCACGGCGCCGGCGTCCGAGGTGCCCGCGTCGGAGGTGCCCCCGTCGGCTCCGGCGTCGATCGAGACCTCGCCGTCGCCTGCCTTGCCCTTGCCGGCCAGCGCCGCGCGGACCTTCTTCACGTCGTCGATGGTGACCCAGAGCCCGTCGGAGACCTCGGTGTAGTCGGTCCCCCGCTGGACGCGGATCTGGAGGGTGTCGCGGAAGGGCGTGGCCGCGAAGAAGTCGGGGGCCATGTCGTAGCCCGCGCCGTCGGCCTTGGTGTCGGAGACCGCGTGACCCCAACAATCGCGCGCGAAGAGGTGGTCGCTCTTCACGTCGCCCGTGCCTTGGCCAATGGAGCAACCCATCGCCGAGGCGCAGAGCAAGGCGGAAGTGAAGAGGGACGCCGCGCGGCTCACGGCGCTCCCGAAGAGGTGATGGTCCCGCCGCCGAGCACCCGGTCGCCGCGGTAGGCGACGGCGACCTGGCCGGGGGAGATGGCGCGCACCGGCGCGTGGAAGCGGGCGACGAACCCCTCGCCTTCTCGATCGATGGTGGCGCGCTCGCCGGCGTGCCGGGCCCGCACGCGGACCTCGGCCTCGAGGGGGAAGGACACATCGTCGCTCCACTCCGCGCCCTCGAACCGCGCCTCCGAGCTCGAGAGGGCCGCCTCGTCGCCGAGCTTCACGGTGCCGGTGGAGGCGTCGAGCCCGACCACGAAGACCGGCCGGCCCAGGGCCACGCCCAGGCCCTTTCGCTGGCCGATGGTGAAGCCGTGGATGCCCTGGTGGGTGCCGACGGGCCGGCCCTCCGGGTCGAGCACGGGGCCGGGCCGGATGCGCCCCTCGGCGCGCTCGGCCACGAAGGCGTCGTAGCGACCGGTGGGCACGAAGCAGATCTCTTGGCTCTCACCCTTCTCGGCGCCGGGGAGCCGGCGGGCGATGGCCTCGGCCCGCACCTCGGCCTTGCTCGACTCGCCGAGCGGGAAGGCGACCTTGGCCAGCTCGTCGGCTCGCAGCATGTGGAGGAAGTAGCTCTGGTCCTTCTCGGGGTCCTTGGCGCGGTGGAGGCGGGCCACACCGTCGCTCTCGACCACCCGCGCGTAGTGGCCGGTGGCGACCTTGGCCGCGCCGAGCCGCCTGGCGAGGGGGAAGAGCTCGCGGAGCTTCACCGAGCGGTTGCACGACACGCAGGGGCTGGGCGTCTCCCCCGAGAGGTAGGCGTCCACGAAGGGCTCGATCACCTCGCGCCGGAAGAGCTCGCGGCGGTCGAAGGTGAAGTGGGGGATGCCCAGGTGATCGGCGACCCTGCGGGCGTCGTGCTGGTCCTCGGGGGCACAGCACCGGCCCCGGACGCTCCCGTCGTCGGGGTAGTCCCACAAGTGAAGGGTGACGCCGACCACGTCGAAGCCCTGGTCGACGAGCCGAGCCGCCGCGACCGAGGAATCGACGCCGCCGCTCATGGCCACCACTACGCGCTCGCCGCTCACCGCCCCCAGGGTAGTACAGGTCGGGCCCTTCCACCGCCCCGTGATGCAACTCTGCAACGGGAATCTGCCGGCTTGGCCGAGGGAGGGGGCGCCGTGGTACCGTCTCCTCGATGCCGCGCGGGCTCGTGCTCGTGATCGAGGATGACGAGTGGGTCGCCCGCCTCTTGAAGAGCGCGATTGGCGAGGCCGGCTATCAGTGCGTCGTGTGCTCGACGGCCCGGGTGGGGCTCGAGACCGCCATCAAGAGCTCGCCGGACTGCATCATCTGCGACATCGACCTCCCGGACTCCGACGGCTACTCGGTGGCGCGGGACGTTCGGACCCACCCGTCACGCATCTCGGTCACCCCCTTCCTCTTCCTCTCGGGGCTCGACGACGAGAAGTCGAGGCTCGAGGGCTTCCACGTCGGGGCCGACGTCTACATGACCAAGCCCTTCCGCGTGGACGAGGTGGTCGCCCAGATCGACGCCCTGGTCCACATGGCGGCCCGCCTCCGCGCCCGGCGCGACTCGATGCTCTCCCTCCCGCCCAGCGCTCAGTCGAGCGCCATCGAGGGCGACCTCGGCCAGATGTCGATCGCCACCGTGCTCACCGTGCTCGAGATGGAGCGCCGCTCGGGCGTCTTCGAGGTTCAGAGCAAGAAGCGGCGCGCCCACCTCGAGATCTCGCGCGGCGGGGTGGTCTCGGGCGTGGTCGGGGGCACCAAGGTCTCGGCCCTCACGGCCCTGCGCACCATGCTCAGCTGGAACGTCGGGCGCTTCTCGTTCTCCCCCGGCGCCGCGCCCACCGGCCCGGCGCCCTCCGGCCTCAAGTCGCTGGGAGCCTTCCTCATCGAGGCCATGCGCCTCGAGGACGAGGCGGCCCGCGTCGACCTCGAGCTGCCCCCTTCGCGCCGCCCGAGCGCCGCCCCTTCGCGCCTGGCCCCGCCTTCGCTCGGCGGCCCGCCCTCGAGCCGCGCCGACTTCGCCCCGCCCTCGTCACGCGCCCCCGACTGGAACCGCCAGGCCGAGATGTCGCTCGCCCTCGAGCCGGAGCTGATCGACTGGGAGCCCGCCGACGACGCGGTGCTGTCCGAGCCTCGGGCGGTGAGCACGCCGCGGGTGATGACCCAGGCCATCCCTCCGCCGGCGCCGGCGGTTCGCAAAGCGCCTCCTCCCTTGCCGGCCGCCGCGAGGAAGCCGCCGCCGCTGCCCACCAACATCAAGAAGAGGACGTAGCCGGCCGCTCACGCCTCGACGGCGGGGTCGTGGTCGCGGAGATAGGTCAGGTTCACGGCGTTGACGATGGCGTGGGCGAGCAGCGGCCCGACGAGCGAGCCCGTCAGCGCGAACAAGGTCCCGAACAACAGGCCCACCGCCGTCGCCCAGCCGGCCCACACCCAGCGGCTCGGCCCCCGCATCTGGTGGACGAGCCCGAACAGGGCCGCCGAGGCCAGGACGCCGATGACCGGCGTGAGGAGGCCGCGGAAGAGCAGCTCTTCTCCCAGGCTCGACAGGCCGGCCAGCGCCAGGATCTGGCCCAAGGAAAGATCGCGGGCGACCGGCCGTAGCTCTTCGTGGAGCCTGCGGGCCCAGCCGTAGCGGCTCACCGTGAGGCGCGTCACGGCCACGAGCGCGATGGCCACCCCCACGCCCAGCATGGCGCTCGCCGACATGGCCATGAGCGGCGGTGCGTTGATCCAGGGCTCGGGGTGGAGCCACGGCGGCCCTTCGCGGAGCACCAGCGCGAGCACCGAGGCGAGGGCGGCGAGCCCCACGTACCCCGCGCCCATGCGGAGGGCGGCGGCGCGGCGCGGGTGCGAGAGCCACTCCTTCACGTGGCGGAGGATGCCACGACCCAGCCCGCTCCTCCAGGCCCGGGCGCGAGGCGCGCAACGCTCGCTCGCTCTGGACCCTGACACCCCCTGGCCCGCGCGGGGCAATCGGACTACACCCCGTCCATGCGCGCCACGGTGGTGATTTTCCCCGGCTCCAACGCCGACGCCGAGATGATCCGCACCCTCCGCGAGGTGCTCGGGATCCACACCGAGACCGCCTGGCACCGCGACGGCGAGCTGCCGGCCGGCACCGACCTCGTCGCCCTCCCCGGCGGCTTCTCTTACGGCGACTACCTGCGCTGCGGCGCCATCGCCAAGACGAGCCCGATCGTCGCCGCGATCCGCCGCCACGCCGAGCGCGGCGGCTACGTGATCGGGGTCTGCAACGGCTTTCAGATCCTCACGGAGGCCGGCATCCTCCCCGGCGCGCTCACGCAGAACCAGAACCTCCGCTTCGAGTGCCGCGACGTCTTCGTCACGCCCGTCTCCGAGGGCCCGTTCACCCGCGGCGCCAGCGCCCCCGGCCGAGTCCTGCGCCTCCCCATCGCCCACGCCGAGGGCCGCTACCAGGTGAGCCCCGAGGGCCTCGCACGCCTCGAGGGCGACGAGCTGGTCGCCTTCCGCTACTGCGACTCCACGGGCCAGCGCTCGGCCTCCCACAACCCCAACGGCTCGGTCGACGACATCGCCGGCATCTACGGCGGCCCCGCGCGCAACGTGCTCGGCCTCATGCCCCACCCCGAGCGCATGAGCGAGCCCCTCCACGGCGGCTCCGATGGCCGCAGCCTCTTCGATGCCGTCCTCGGCTCGTGGCGCCTCTCGGGCTTCTCGGTTCACGGCCACCACACCGGCTCGCCCGGGTCGGCGCCATGACCGCCGCCGATCCAACGCCCGCCTCTCACCCCTGTCGAGCCTGCGCCCGCCCGGTCCCCGACGGCGCCGCGCGCTGCCCTGCCTGCTCGGCGGCGCAGGGCCCCTTCGAGCCTTGCCCTCACTGCCGCGCCGAGGCGGGCGTCTCCCCTCATCGCGAGCTGCGCTTTTGCTGCGACGTCTGTGGAGGCCCCCGCATCCCGCGCGGCCACCCGGCCCTCCGGCTCAGCGGCCGCGAGGTCGCCCCCCTCCGTCGCGCCGAGTCCTCGCGAAAGGCCCGCGCCGGCTGGGGTGGGGCCGCCATCGCCGCCGGCCTCCTCCTCCCCGTCACGCTCGCCGCCTTCGGCCTCTTGCTCCTCCTCCTCGGCGCCAAGCTCGGCCTCTTGATCGCCGCCGGCGCCGTCACCGCGCCCCTCGTCGCCTTCCTCGTGATGGCGGCCTCCCGCGCTCGATCGAAGGGCGCCGCCATCGGGCCCGCCATCGACGAGGCCTGGCTCTCGGTCGCTCGCGATCTCGCCCAGGAGGGAGGCGACGTCTCTCCCCCTGCGCTCGCGCGCCGCCTCGGCATCGACGAGGCGCAGGCCGAAGAGCTCACTGCCTTGCTCGACGTCGACGAGCTCACCGGCGGCCCTCCTCGTCCCGCGCCCCGGGTTCGCATCGCCCCCGTCTCTCGCGTCCCCGATCCCGGCCTCGGCGCGGGCCCCACCGAGCTCGCCGCGGCCGAGGAAGAGGCCGTCATCGCCGAGCAAGTCATCGCCCCCACGGTGCGCCGTCCGGGCTCAGGAGAAGCGTGAAAGGTCCCCCCGCTGTTCGCCGCGACAAGAGGTCGCTCTCTCACGTCGGCGGCGAGGTCGAGGTCACGGGCGAGCCCGTCGCCGCCGCCTTGCTCGCCGCGGCCGTCGACGTCCCCACCTCCGAGGCCTCGGAGGAGCTGGCCCGCGCCCACGTGCACGGCTTTCACAGCTACCCGGCGCGCATGCACCCGCTCACGGCCCGCCGCCTGGTCGACGGCTTCTCGCGCCCGGGCGACTCGGTGCTCGATCCGTTCTGCGGCAGCGGCACGGTGCTCGTCGAGGCTCGCCTCGGGGGTCGCGCCGCCGTCGGCGTCGACGCCAACCCCCTCGCCGTGCGCCTCGCTCGCCTCAAGATCACGCCCCCTCCCGCGGACCTCGTCGAGGGCGCGCGCGCCGCCGCCGGCTTCGCCGACGCGCGCCGCAAGGCCAAGGCGGGCCCCACGCACCGCTACCCCCCCGCCGACGTGGCCATGTTCCAGCCCCACGTCCTCCTCGAGCTCGACGGCATCCGCGCCGGCCTCGACGCGCTCCCCGACGCCGCCGTGCGCGCCTCCCTCGAGCTGGTCCTCTCGGCCATCCTCACCAAGGTCAGCCGTCAGGCCTCCGACACCTCGGGCCACGAAGTCGAGCGCCGCCTCGGCGCCGGCTACCCTGCGCGCCTCTTCATCAAGAAGACCGAAGAGCTCGTGGCCCGCCTCGACGCCCTCGCCCGCGAGGTCCCGCGCGACGCTCCCCGCGCCCACGTGCTCGAGGGCGACGCCCGCGTCCTCGAGGGCGTCGACGACGCCTCCATCGCCCTCGTCGTCACCTCGCCCCCGTACCCCGGCAACTACGACTACCTCGCCCACCACGCCGCGCGCCTTCGCTGGCTCCGGCTCCGCGCCGATCGCTTCGATCAGGCCGAGATCGGCGCCCGCCGCCGCCTCGATCCCCTCGGCCCCCAAGAAGGTCGTGATCGCTTCCGAGAAGAGCTGGGCGCATCCCTCTCCGCTGCTCGCCGCGTCGTGCGCCGCGATGGCGGGGTGGTCCTCCTCCTCGCCGACAGCGTCGTCGCCGGCGCCCCCGCCTACGTCGCCGACCTCGTTCGCGAGGCCGCCCCGCGCGCCGGGCTCGCCATTCGCGCCGCCGCCTCGCAGCCCCGCCCCCACTTCCACGCGCCCACGGCGCGTGTGTTCTCTCGCCGCCCGCGTAGAGAGCACGCCATCCTCCTCGTCCCCGCCACGCGCCCCTGAGGCGGCCTCCCAGCGAGGCAAAAGGGAATCAAATGCTTGGGCCCTACGTAGTGGCCTATGGCAGGATGCGCCCCGCGCTGGCGCGCGGCGCCGGTGTCATGGAGGGTCGTAAGTCATGAAGAAGATCGCGTTTGCGCTGTTGCTCTCGGCTGGTTGCGTGATGGTCGCTGCGTGTGGCGGCAAGTCCAGCGGTGATGGCGGCGACGCCAAGAGCAGCGGTGGCACGGCCGCGGCGGGCGACTCGGTCGGCGTCGCGGAGTGCGACGACTACATCAAGAAGTACGAGGCGTGCATCGGCAAGGCCGCCGGCCCCGCCAAGGCCGCTGCCCAGCAGGGCTTCGACGCTCAGCGCCAGGGCTTCAAGTCGGGCGCCGCCACCCCCGAAGGCAAGGCTGCCCTCAAGACCCAGTGCAAGGCCCTCGTCGACGGCCTCGCCTCCAACCCGATGTGCAAGTGATCTAGGTCCCCCGGGAAATATCTCGGTGGCACCACCGAGAGGCCCCCGGTCACGCTATCTCGGGGGGTATCGGGGGGCGCGGACGCGCCCCCCGATCGTGACAAAGACGGGTCGAGCGAGCGAAGCGAGCGAGCACCCCGCGGAGCTTCCGCCGGCTCTGCGGCGGAAGTTTCGCGTCTGAAAGCAGGGGTGACGCTCCCCCCAACTTGCAGGTAACCCGTCACAGCTCACACCTCTCTGAAAGCATCTGCCACCCGTAGGTCTGATCTCACTCATGCCTACTCTCGATGTCCTCCCCAACAGGCTAGGCCCCGCCGTCACCCGCGAGATCGACGGTGGCCGCCTCCTCGACGCCTGCGACGAGCTGCGCGCCCCCATCCTCTTCTCCTGTCGCTCGGCGAGCTGCGGCACCTGTCGAGTCGACGTCCTCGAAGGCGCCGACCTCCTATCCCCTGCCACCCCCGACGAGCTCGAGACGCTCGCCATCTTCGGCTCCCCCGAGGGTCGCAGGCTCGCTTGTCAGGTCCAGGTCCGCCCCATGGCCGGCCGACTTCGCCTCGCCTGGGTCGATGACTGATTACCCAACCGGGTAACTCCCTTCGCAGCGCGTCATCACCTTCGCCCCTGATCCCGCGGCATTTCCTCGCCGCCACCCGGCACGCCCCTCGCATTGGCGCTGCGCGGCGAGTGGTGTATGGCCTCGCCCGCCGAGCTACGCGCGCCGACGGGGCGGGCGACTCGGTGCTCGTTGTACGAGAGCGGCTCCGCGATTCGCGGAGCAGAGAGGTGGAGACGTGACCAAAGCGAGGAAGCTGCGAGAGCTCATGGCCCGACCGGGCCCGATCGTCATCATCGGGGCCCACAACGGCCTCTCCGGCCGCATCGGCGAGGAGGCAGGGTTCGACGGCCTGTGGGCCTCCGGCTTCGAGATCTCGGCCAGCTATGCGGTGCCGGACGCCAACATCCTCACGATGGCGGAGAACCTCCACGCCGCCAAGATGATGAACGACGTCACCACCATCCCGGTGATCGCCGACTGCGACAACGGCTACGGCAACGCGATCAACGTGATCCGCGCCGTCGAGGAGTACGAGCGCTCGGGCATCGCCGGCATCTGCATGGAGGACAACGTCTTCCCCAAGCGCTGCAGCTTCTACGCGGGCGTGAAGCGCGAGCTGTCCTCGATCGAGGAGCACGCCGGCAAGATCCGCGCGGTCAAGGCCACGCAGAAGGACAAGGACTTCGTCGTCATCGCCCGCACCGAGGCGCTCATCGCCGGCTGGGGCATGGAAGAGGCTCTGAAGCGCGGCCGGGCCTACGCCGACGCCGGCGCCGACATGGTCCTCATCCACTCGAAGAGCAAGACGCCCGACGAGGTGCTCTCCTTCGCCAAGCAGTGGGACCGCCCCAACACGCCGCTCGTTTGTGTTCCCACGATCTACGAGACGACCAAGGTCGAGACCCTCCACGAGGCCGGCTTCAAGCTCATCATCTTCGCCAACCACGCCGTGCGCTCGTCGATCAAGGCGATGACCGAGACCCTCACCACGCTCAAGCGTGAGATGTTCACGGGCAGCGTCGCCGACAAGGTCGTCCCCCTGACGCGCGTTTACCAGCTCGTCGGCGTCGACAAGATGACGAAGGAAGAGGGCCAGTTCATGCCGAGCGAGAGCCCCGGCGTCACCGCCGTCATCCTCGCCGCCGGCGCCAGCCAGGGCCTGCTTCCCCTCACGGAGGAGGTCCCGAAGCCCATGCTCGACATCAAGGGCAAGACCATCCTCGAGCGCCAGATCGAGGTCCTCAACGCTTGTGGCGTGAAGGACGTGGCCGTCGTTCGCGGCTACAAGAAAGAGGCGATCAAGGTCCCCAACGTTCGCTACTACGACAACGACGAGTACGCGACGACCAACGAGGTCACGAGCCTCTTCCGCGCCGGCAAGGAGCTCAAGGGGCCCTTCCTCTTCCTCTACGGCGACATCCTCTTCGAGCGCGGCCACCTCGAGAAGCTCCTCAAGAGCCCCGCCGACATCTCGGTGCTCGTCGATCGTTCGTGGTCCGAGAATGGCCGCCCCGCCGACGGCCGCGGCGCCCCCGACCTCGTCGAGCTCACCGGCGCCCAAGAGGCCGGCTACCGCTTCGTGAGCGCCGACACCCCCCACGGCGTGGCGAAGATTGGTCGCACTCTGCCGGCTGCCAAGGCGCACGGCGAGTTCGTCGGCATGGCGATGTTCACCGCCAAAGGCGCGCGCCTCCTCACCGACGTCTACAACCAGCTCGCCGAGACCCGGCAGAAGGGCGAGTTCCACGAGGCCTCCTCGTTCAAGGGCGCGACCTTCCCCGACCTGCTCCAGGAGCTCATCGATCGCGGGACCGAGGTCCAGGCCATCGACGTCTACAAGGGCTGGCTCGAGATCGACACCTTCGAAGACTTCCGCCGCGCCTGGGCGCTCATCAAGGAGTGATCTCGTGTCCCACGAATCCAAAGGCCCTTCCAAGGCTCCCGAGTTCGTCGCCGCGCTGAAGGAAGCGGGCTTCGACTTCTTCGCGGGCGTGCCCTGCTCCCTCCTCAAGGGGCTGGTCTCGATTCTCGACAAGGACAAGGACGCTCACTACGTGTCGGCGACCCGCGAAGACAGCGCCCTCGGCATGGCCGCCGGCGCCTACTTCGGCGGCAAGCGACCGATGGTGCTGATGCAGAACTCGGGGCTCGGCGTCTCCGTCAACGCCCTCGCGTCGCTGCACACCATGTACGAGATCCCCGTGCTCATGATCATCTCGTGGCGCGGGGAGGGCGGCAACGACGCCCCCGAGCACATCTTGATGGGAGAGATCATGCACCCCATCCTCGATCTCTGTCACATCCCTCACCGCAATTTGAGCCCCAACGAGCCGATGGCCCCGCAGATCGCGTGGGCCAAGGAGCAGCTCGCCAAGACCAAGAAGCCGGTGGCCCTCATCGCTCCCGCCGGGTGCCTGGAGTAGCCATGAACAAAGTCGATGCCATCAAGGCGTTCACCAGCGCCGTCGGTCCCGACGATCTCATCGTGTGCTGCAACGGCATGATCGGCCGTGAGCTCTACACGGTGGCCGAGCGCCCGCAGAACTTCTACATGATCGGATCGATGGGCCTCGGCCTCTCGATCGGGATCGGTCTCGCCCTCGCGCAGCCCAAGCGTCGAGTCTTCGTGCTCGATGGCGACGGCAACGTGCTCATGGGCATGAACGCGCTCGCCTCCGCCGGCAGCGAGCGCCCGGCCAACCTCTATCACATCGTGCTCGACAACCAGACCCACGCCTCCACGGGTGGGCAGCGCACCATCTCGGGTGACGTCGAGCTCGAGAAGGTCGCCTCCGCCGTCGGTTATCGCGCGACCCACCGCGCGACCGACGCCGAGAGCTTCGCCGCCTCGGTGCGCGCCGCCGTTCAGGTGCCCGGCCCCGTCATGGTCCTCGCCGTCGTCGAAGGTGGGACCATCAAGGGGATCGGCCGCGTGAAGGAGACGCCCCCCGAGCTCACCGCTCGCTTCTCGAAGGAAGCGCAGAAGTGAGAGCGATCCTCCTCGCCGCCGGGCGTGGAAAGCGCCTGAAGAGCGAGCTGCCCAAGTGCCTCCTCTCCATCGAGGGCAAGACCCTCCTGGAGAGGCATTTGGAAAACCTCGCCGAGGCGGGCATCACCGCGCTCACCATCGTCGTCGGCTGGAACCACGAGGCCATTCGCACGGCCCTCGCGGGGATGAGCCCGAAGATGCCCGTCGAGCTCGTGTTCAACGAGCGCTTCCTCAACGGCAGCATCGTCTCCCTCCACGTCGCCTCCGATCGTTTGCTCGAGGGCGCCATCTGGATGGACGCCGACGTCCTCTACCCCGCCGCGCTCATGAAGAAGCTCGTCGAGTCCAAGAACGCGAACTGCGTGCTTCTCGACGGCCGCTCCGAGGAGACCGGCGAAGAGATGATGCT
>FTCO01000231.1_pt1 | contig 11477 bp, 6 predicted proteins | sample 1639701 | NCBI WGS metagenome assembly FTCO01 (sample SAMEA3914869, study PRJEB12502) | metagenome | biome: forest; material: soil | place: USA | collected 2012-03-12 | depth 0.1 m | reverse complement strand
CTCGCGAAGTGGGCACCGAAGGGGAACTGGGCGGCCAGGCCGAGGTGAAGGGCGTCGCCGGTACGTGGAAGGACCTCACCGACAACGTCAACTTCATGGCCGGCAACCTGACCAATCAGGTGCGCGGCATCGCCAAGGTCGTGACCGCGGTCGCCAATGGCGATCTGAAGAGGAAGCTGGCCGTCGACGCCAAGGGTGAGATCGCGGCCCTCGCCGACACCATCAACGGCATGATCGAGACGCTCGCCACCTTCGCCGATCAGGTCACCACGGTGGCTCGCGAGGTCGGTGTCGAAGGCAAGCTCGGTGGTCAGGCCAGCGTGCCCGGCGCCGCCGGTACGTGGAAGGACCTGACGGACAACGTCAACCAGCTCGCCGCCAACCTGACCACCCAGGTGCGCGCCATCGCCGAGGTCGCCACCGCCGTGACCAAGGGTGATCTCACCCGGTCCATCAAGGTCGAGGCGCAGGGCGAGGTCGCCGCCCTCAAGGACAACATCAATGAGATGATCCGCAACCTCAAGGACACGACGCTGAAGAACAGCGAGCAGGATTGGCTCAAGACCAACCTGGCGAAGTTCTCGCGCATGCTCCAGGGGCAAAAGGATCTGCTCACCGTCGGCCGCCTCATCCTCTCCGAGCTGGCCCCCGTGGTCGGCGCCCAACAGGGCGTCTTCTACATGATGGATCTCTCGAAGGAGGAGCCCATCCTCAAGCTGTTGGCCAGCTACGCCTACAAGCAGAGGAAGAACATCGACAACCAGTTCAAGCTCGGTGAGGGCCTCGTCGGCCAGTGCGCGCTCGAGAAGGAGAAGATCCTCCTCGTCAGCGCGCCGCCCGATTACATCACCATCACCAGCGGGTTGGGCGAGGCGCCGCCCCTCAACATCATCGTCATGCCGGTGCTCTTCGAGGGCAACGTGAAGGCGATCCTGGAGCTGGCCAGCTTCGAGCGATTCTCTCTCACGCACCAGGCCTTCCTCGACCAGCTCACCGAGTCGATCGGCATCGTGCTCAACACCATCGAGGCCAACATGAGGACGGAGAACCTGCTCAAGCAGTCTCAGTCGTTGGCCCGCGAGCTCCAGAGCCAGCAAGAGGAGCTGCAACAGACCAACGCCGAGCTCGGGGAGAAGGCCCGCCTCCTCGCTGATCAGAACGTCGAGGTGGAGCGCAAGAACCGCGAGGTGGAGCACGCCAGCCTCGCCCTCGAGGAGAAGGCCAAGCAGCTCGCCCTCACCTCCAAGTACAAGTCCGAGTTCCTCGCGAACATGTCGCACGAGCTGCGGACCCCGCTCAACAGCCTGCTCATCCTCTCCGATCAGCTCTCGAAGAACCCCGACCGCAACCTCACGCCGCGACAGGTCGAGTTCGCCAAGACCATCCACTCGTCGGGCGACGACCTCTTGGCGCTCATCAACGACATCCTCGATCTCTCGAAGATCGAGTCGGGCACCGTGGCCCTCGACGTCGGCGAGATCTCGTTCAAGGAGCTGGCCGAGTACGTCGAGCGCACGTTCGGGCACGTGGCCGAGGCGCGCAAGCTCGACTTCCAGCTCCGCTTCGCCGGTGACCTCCCGCGCACGATGCAGACCGACGTGAAGCGGCTGCAACAGGTGCTCAAGAACCTCCTCTCGAACGCCTTCAAGTTCACCGAGCGAGGTGGGGTGTCGCTCGAGGTCTCCATCACCACCGAGCAACTGGGTCTCGAGAACGAGGGCATGGGGCCGCCGCGTCCCGCCGTCGCCATGACGGTCCGCGACACCGGCATCGGCATCCCCGTCGACAAGCAACAGATCATCTTCGAGGCCTTCCAGCAGGCCGACGGCAGCACCAGCCGCAAATATGGAGGCACCGGGCTCGGGCTCTCCATCAGCCGCGAGATCGCGCGAATGCTGGGAGGCGACATTCGCCTCGTCAGCGTCGTCGGGACCGGCAGCACCTTCACCCTGGTGCTCCCGCTCGAGTACGCGCCCATCTCCACGCACCGCAAGGAGCGCGCGCCGGCCTCCGGCAACCAGGGCATCAACTGGAGCCAGCCCGCCCGGCCCCGGCCGAGCCTCGAGGCGCCGGCCGCTCAGGCGGCGTCGAGCATCGTCGAGTCGGAGCGCATCCGGCCCGGCGATCAGGTGCTCCTCATCGTCGAGAACGACGTCAACTTCGCGCGGGTGCTGCGCGACGGCGCGCAGGACCTCGGCTTCAAGGTCGTGATGGCCGAGCGCGGGGCGGCGGCGCTGGCCGTCGCCAGGGACGCGAACCTCGCCGGCATCACCCTCGACATCAACCTGCCCGACATCGATGGCTGGCGCATCCTCACGCGCCTCAAGGCCGACCTCGCCACTCGCCACATCCCGGTGCAGGTCATCACGGTCTCGGAGGAGCGCGCGCGCGCCCTGCAGATGGGGGCGCGGTCCATCCTCCACAAGCCGGTGCGAACCAAGGCGGTCCTCGACGAGACCTTCACGCGCCTCCAGCGCTTCATCGACACGGAGGTGCGCGCGCTGCTCCTCGTGGAGGCGAACGAGGAGCGGCAACGTCAGTTGACCGAGCTCCTCGGCGGCGACGACGTGCGGATCCGTGTGGCGACCAGCGAGGTCGAGGCCGTGCTCGCCATCGAGCAAGACCGGCCCGAGCTCATCGTGTTGTCGCTCGATCTGCCGGACCGCCGAGCCTACGACTTGCTCGATCGCCTCGAGCACGACAAGACCCTCTCGGGCCTCGCGGTAGTGGTCCACGGCGCGACCGAGCTCGACCCCAGCGACGCGGCGAGCCTCGAGCGGCGCGCCCAGTCGCTCGCGCTCCGCCGCGTGACCTCCGACGCGCAGCTCCTCGACGATGCGTGCCTGTTCCTCCACCGGCGCACCGCCGACCTGCCGCCCCAGAAGCGCAAGATGGTCGAAGACCTGCACCGCGACGACGCGGTGTTGGTCGGCAAGCGCGTGCTCATCGTCGACGACGACATCCGCAACATCTTCGCGCTCACCACCGTGCTCGAGTCGGAGCAAATGCAGGTCCTGTCGGCCGAGACTGGCAACGAGGCCATCATGATGCTCGAGCGCACGGCCGGCATCGACGTCGTGCTCATGGACATCATGATGCCCGGCGTCGACGGCTACGAGACCATGCGCGCCATCCGCAAGCGCGAGGCCTTCCACGGCCTGCCCATCATCGCCGTCACGGCCAAGGCCATGATCGGCGACCGCGAGAAGTGCTTCGAGGCCGGGGCCACCGACTACCTCTCGAAGCCGGTAGACGCCGAGCGGCTCATCGCCATGCTCCGGGTCTGGCTCCAGGTCTGAGCGACGGAGACCAGTCGAACGAAGGAGGCCGCCGGGTGGAACCGGCGGTCTCCGGCGTTTTCAGGGGTGGAGACCGATGAGCCAAGAGAACGACCCCTTTGGCCTCGTGGGCCAGGTCCTCGCCGACAAGTATCGTGTCGATGCCGTGGTGGGCGAGGGGGGCTTCGGCGTCGTCTATCGCGGCTACCACCTGAGCTTCCGGCACCAGGTCGCCATCAAGTGCCTCAAGATCCCCCCGCACTTCACGGCCGACGCCCAGGCCCTCTTCGTCTCCCGCTTTCGTGACGAGGGACAGCACCTCTCTCGGCTCGCCTCGGCCCACGTGGCCATCGTCCGCGTCTTCGACTTCGCCATCGCCACGAGCCCCAATGGGGCCACCATGCCCTACCTGGTCCTCGAGTGGCTGGAGGGCCGCTCGTTCGACGCCGTGCTCGCCGATCGTGGCGCGCGTGGGCCCATGGGAGAGCGAGAGGCGATGGCCTCGATACGCCCGGCCGTCGAGGCCCTCTCCGTGGCTCACGAGCTCGGCATCGTTCATCGCGACATCAAGGCGGCGAACCTCTTCCTGGTCGACGGGCCGGCCACGACCGTGAAGGTCCTCGACTTCGGCATCGCCAAGGCCATCTCCGAGGGCGACGCCGTCACGCAGGTCACGCCGCGTACGGCGACGGGCTTTGCCCCGTTCTCGCCGCGCAGCGGAGCACCGGAGCAATTCAGCCCGAAGAAGTATGGCGCCACCGGCCCGTGGACCGACGTGCACGCCCTCGGCCTCCTGCTCGTCGAGATGGTCTCGGGCCGGCCGCCCTTCGACGCCGACGACTACGGCGAGCTCTTCGTCGCCGCCACGGGGGAAGCCAGGCCCACGCCGCGAGCGCGCGGCGCCGCCGTCTCCGATGGGTTCGAGGCTCTTTGCGCGAAAGCCGTGGCCCGGCTCCCTCACGATCGTTTTCAGAGCGCGCGCGAGCTCCTCGTCGCCATGGACGCGGTGGCCACCGAGGGAGCCTTCGTCTCGGCGCCCCCGGCGACGGTGCCGGGAGGGCCCTTGTGGATGCCCTCGGCGCCGAGCTTCATCGAGGCTCGCACCATCGCCTCGGGGCCCATGGGTCCCACCACCTCGCCACGGAAGCGCGGCCTGGGCCGATGGATCGCCGCCTCGATGGGAGGCGTGGTCTTGCTCGCCGGCCTGGGCCTCGGGGGCTTCTTCTTCCTCCGGCGACAGGCCCCCGACACGGCCCGGCAGGACTGCGCGAAGGGCGACGCCAAGGCCTGCGATCGAGCGTGCGAGTCGGGGCACGCGGCGAGCTGCGCGGCGCTCGGCAAGCGTCTCTATACGGGCGACGGCGTGGCCATCGACCAGACGCGGGGCGTCGAGCTCTCCCGCCGCGCGTGCCTGGCCCCCGAAGCGAAGGGCTGCGGGACGCTGGCCGGCGCCTACGAGAAGGGACGCGGCGGCCTCGCCAAGGACGACAAGCGCGCCGCGGAGCTCTACCAGCGCGGCTGTGATGGCGGCGATCTCGGCGCTTGCGCCGCCCTGGGACGCGCGATCGAGAACGGCTTCGGCGGCCTCCCCAAGGACCCGAAGAAGGCCGTCGCCCTCTACCAGCGGAGCTGCGATGGGGGCGAGCTACGCGGGTGCTCGAGCCTCGGCTACGAGTACGAGACGGGCGCGGGCGGGCTCGCCAAGGACCCGAAGCGCGGCGTCGAGCTCTATCGTCGCGCCTGCGACGGGGGCGAGATGCACGGCTGCCAGAACCTCGGCTATGCCTACGACCACGGCCTCGGCGGGCTCGCCAAGGACCCGAAGAAGGCCGTCGAGATCTACCAGCGAGCCTGCGCCCAAGGGCACCCGGGCTCCTGTGGCAACCTCGGCATTCAATACGAGCGAGGCACTGGCGGCCTCCCCAAGGACGGCAAGAAGGCCGTCGAGCTCTATCAGCGCGCGTGTGACGGCGGCTCCACCGATGCGTGCAACAACCTCGGCATCTCCTACGAGCGCGGCACCGGCGGCCTGCCCAAGGACATGAAGCGCGCCGCGGAGCTCTTCCAGCGCGCGTGCGACGAAGCGCCCGCGGGTTGCAACAGCCTCGCGGTCTTTTACGAGCACGCCGAGGGCGCGACGCGCGACGAGAAAAAGGCCGTCGAGCTCTACGTGCGCGCCTGCGACGGGGGCTCGATGCTCGCGTGCACCAACCTCGGCTTCCAATACGAGCACGAGAAGGGAGGCCTCGCGAGGGACGCCGACAAGGCCATCGAGCTCTATCGGCGCGCCTGCGACGGCGGCGAGATGGATGGCTGCGGGCGCCTCGGCGTCGCCTACGATCAGGCCAAAGGCTCGCTGACACGCGACCCCAAACGCGCCGCCGAGCTCTATCAGCGCGCTTGCGACGGCGGCTCCTCGGCGGCCTGCTACCACCTCGGCGTCTCGTATCAACAAGGCAAGGGCGTCACCCTCGACCCAAAGCGCGCCGTGGACCTCTACCGGCGCTCCTGCGACGACCAGGTGATGCTCGGCTGCCAGAACCTCGCGCTCGCCTTCGAGCGGGGCACGGGCGGGCTCACGGCCGACAAGACGCGCGCCGCCGAGCTCTATCAACGGGCCTGTAGCGGCGGCCAGCAATACAGCTGCGAGGCGATGAAGCGCCTCGGCGTCGCGCCCCGCCGCTGACGAGCCGCTGGCCGAGACAGCTCCTCTGCCTATCATCGCCGCATGGCGAAATCTTCGGACGAGAAGCTCGCGTGGGTGGCCGATCGCATCGCGGCGAGCCGCCCGCCTTCCACGCTGGAGCGCGGTTTCGGGCAGGCCATTTCGGACCTCGCCGAGGCGGTGGCGGCGCTGGAGGCCGGGAGCGCCGGGGTGTTCGGTCTCGCGAGCTTCCCCGCCGAGCCGGCCGCGATTCGGGGGCTCGCCGCCCAGGCCCGCCAGGCGCTCGAGGCCTGGCGCGTGAAGCTCGAGGAGACCCACGGCGCCGAGGGGACGGCGACCGTGGCCACGATCGCGGCGCGCCACGGCGTCGTGCTCGCGGGGGTGAAGATCGCCTCCCTCGCCGGCGCCGGGCGCGACGATCCGCGTGGCGACGCGGCCCTCGCCGCGCTGGGAGCGGCGCTCGCCGGCGGCCCGGCCGTCACCGAGGCCCTGCGCGCCTCGTTCGACATCACCGACGAGGGGATCGCTCGCATCGAGGTGGTGATGCCTCGAGGAAGCGCCGGCGGATGTTGGAGCCACTTTGGGGATTTGAACCCCAGACCTACGGTTTACGAAACCGTTGCTCTACCACTGAGCTAAAGTGGCCTCTTCTTTCGAAGGCGGCGGCCTTTTCCCATGCCGTGCGCCGCCTGTCAACCGACTCGCGATCCCCGGGTTACTGCGAGCCCTGCCGGCTCGGCCCCGCCCCCTGCGCCGAGGGGCCCACGGCGCCCGGCGGGCCGGCCCGCAAGCCCACCTCGTTGGTCTTGGCCGACAAGGGACCGCGCGGCGCCTTCACCGGCACCGGCTCGCCGAAGAAGCTCGCGAGACGCTGCGAGAGCCCGTTGGGATCGGTCCAGTGCATCATGTGCCCGGCGGTGGGCAGCTCGAAGAACTGGGGGTTCTCGAGGCAGGCGATGCGCTCGGCTTCATCGGGCGGGTGCCAGCCGGCGGTCCCGCCGCTCACCACCAGCGTGGGACAGCTGATCCGCTTCAGAAACTGGCGGAAGGCGTCGCCCTGAAAGGGAGTCGGCGACGTGGTCCGGTGCATCGGGTCGTAGGCCCATACCAGCCTCCCCGAGTCGTCGGTCCGCGTGAGCAGCTTGGCGCGGCTCTCGATCACGTCGCGAGGGACGCGGGGGTGATGCAGAGCCAGCCGCTCGACGGCCTCCTTGATGGAGCTCAAAGCTTTGGGTCCCCGCGACACGTCGCGCACCTCGCGGATGCCGCGGAGCCAGGCCTGCATCCGGTCGATGGCCATCGACGCATCGGTGGCCACCGGGCCCATGCCCTCGAGCAACGCCAACCGCTCGACGCGCTCTGGAAACGTGCCCGCGTACAAGGAGGCGACGACGCCGCCCATCGAGTGGCCGACGACGCCGAGCCGGCGCGGGGCCAGCGCGTCCACCAGCTCGGAGAGGTCGGCGATGTAGTCGGGGAAGTGGTAGTAGCCGCCGGAGCCGACGGTGTCGCTCTGCCCGAAGCCGCGCAGATCGGGGGCGACCACCTCGTGCCCGGCCTTGGCGAGCGCCGGCGCCACCAGATCCCAGGTGGCCCCCGAGTCGAGGAAGCCGTGCACGAGGAGGATGGTGAGCCCCGTGGGGGCCGCCGCCTCGTCGCGGAACCGGTGAACGTAGAGCCGTAGGCCGTTGATCCGCTGGTAGCCCGAGCCGCTCGTCATGGCTCAGGTTCTACCAAGGAGCCGCTCAATTGCCCAGCGAGGCGGCGTCCTTCAGCACCTCGTCGGCGTGGATGCCGGGGTCGACGTTGGGATACACGCGGGCGACCTTGCCGCTCTTGTCGATGAGGAAGCTCACGCGCGAATCCATGCCGAGGCGCGTGGAGACGCCGAAGGCCGTCGACCAGGCGTGCTCGGGGTCGGCGAGGATGGGGAAGGGGAGCTTCTGCTCCTTGGCGAACTGCTCGTGCGACTTTTGATCGTCGGCCGAGACGCCGAACACCTGCACGTTGGCGGTCTTGTATTTATCCCACGCATCGCGGAAGGCGCAGGCCTCCTTGGTGCAGCCGGGGGTGTTGTCCTTCGGATAGAAGTAGACGATGAGCGCGTGGCCCTTCTCCTCGGAGATGCGGTGGGTCTTACCGTTCTGATCCACGGCGCCGAGATCGGGGGCGGCCGCGCCCACGGCGAGCGCGTTGGCCGAGCCGCCGCAGCCGAGGGCCGACAGCGCGGTGAGAGAAACGACCGTGACCAGGGGGAGCGCGAGTGACCTCATGGGCCGAACGCTAGCACGACGAGCCCGTGTTCTTCTGGTAGCCTGCCCGCCCCAGCACGGGAGACGGCATGGCCCACGCGAACGGCAACGGTAACGGTCACTCGTACGAACGCGCCCCGGTATATGGCGGCGCTCATTACCCCGACTTCTCGGCGCCCGCCGTCGACAAGGTGATGGTCGAAGAGCGAGCCGCCTCGCTCGCCAAGCGCAGCATCAAGAAGGCGGCCAAGGTCGCCGGGCTGAAGCTCGCCGTCTCGATGATGGATCTCACCACCCTCGAGGGGAAGGACTCGCCCGGCAAGGTCAGCCAGATGTGCCAGAAGGCGCGCTGGCCCCACGAGGATCACGAGATCCCCTCGTGCGCCGCCGTGTGCGTCTATCCGAAGCTGGTCCCCGTCGCCAAGAAGGCGCTCGAGGGCTCCAGCGTGAAGGTGGCCAGCGTCTCGACGGCCTTCCCGGCGGGCCTCTCGCCCCTCGACGTGAAGATCGCCGACGTCCGGCGGGCCGTCGAATTCGGGGCCGACGAGATCGACATGGTGATCGATCGCGGCGCGTTCCTGGCCGGCGAATTCAACGCCGTGTTCGACGAGATCGCAGAGACCAAAGAGGCCTGCGGCCCCGCCCACCTCAAGGTCATCCTCGAGACCGGGGAGCTCGGCACCTACGATCGCGTGCGCAAGGCCAGCCAGATCGCGATGCTGGCCGGCGGCGACTTCATCAAGACCTCCACGGGCAAGATCCAGCCGGCGGCCACGCCCCCGGTCACGCTGGTGATGCTCGAGGCCATCCGCGACTTCTACTACGCGACCGGCAAGAAGATCGGCATGAAGCCGGCCGGCGGCATCCGCACGGCCAAGCAGGCGCTCCACTACCTCTGCCTCGTCAAGGAGACGCTCGGCGACGACTGGCTCACCGCGGACCTGTTCCGCTTCGGCGCCTCCACGCTCCTCAACGACGTGCTCATGCAGCTCGAGAAGGAGCGCACGGGCGCCTACCAGGGCGGCGATTACTTCAGCAAGGATTGACGATATGAGCACCAAGGAAACGCTCGCTCCCGGCAAGCCCAGCTCGTCGGCCCCCATCACCGCCGCCCCCGAGGCCGTGCGCGTCCGCGCCGAGCCGCCCAAGACCGCGCGGGAGGCCAGCCTCCCGGCCCCGAACGGCCACTCGGCTGCCGCCGCCGCCAAGCTCGCCTTCGGCGCCGCCTGGACCTACGAGCCCGCGCCCGAGGCCAAGGACCACATCAAGATCGAGCCCCGCCACGAGCTGTTCATCGGCGGCAAATGGCGCGCTCCCGAGTCGAAGAAGTACTTCGACACCATCAACCCGGCGACCGAAGAGAAGATCGCCGAGGTGGCCGAGGCCAACGAGAAAGACGTCGACCTCGCCGTCTCCGCGGCCCGCACCGCCTACGAGAAGTACTGGTCGAAGCTCAAGCCCCTCGACCGCGCCAAGTACATCTATCGCATCTCGCGCGCGATGCAGGAGAAGGCCCGGGAGCTCGCCATCGTCGAGACCATCGACGGCGGCAAGCCCATCAAGGAGTCGCGCGACGTCGACATCCCGCTCGCCGCGAACCACTTCTTTTATTACGCCGGCTGGGCCGACAAGCTCGAGCACGCGTTCCCCGGTAGGAGCCCGCGCGCCCTCGGCGTGGCCGGGCAGGTCATCCCCTGGAACTTCCCGCTGCTCATGGCCGCGTGGAAGCTCGCCCCGGCGCTCGCCACCGGCAACACCTGCGTCCTCAAGCCGGCCGAGACCACCCCGCTCACGGCCCTTCTTCTCGCGAAGATCATCGAGGAGTGCGACCTGCCCCCCGGGGTCGTCAACATCGTCACCGGCGCCGGCAAGACGGGAGCTTCGCTCGTCGAGCACGGCGACGTCGACAAGGTCGCCTTCACGGGCTCGACCGGCGTCGGCAAGCGCATCCAGCGCTCCATCGCCGGCACCAAGAAGAAGCTCACGCTCGAGCTCGGGGGCAAGGCGGCCAACATCATCTTCGCCGACGCCCCGCTCGATCAGGCCGTGGAAGGCATCATCGGCGGCATCTTCTTCAACCAGGGTCACGTGTGTTGCGCGGGGTCTCGCCTCCTCGTCGAGGAGAGCGTGCACGACCTCTTGATTCGCAAGCTCGAGGACCGGATGCGCACCATCCGGCTCGGCGATCCGCTCGACAAGAACACCGACATCGGCGCAATCAATTCCAAGATGCAGCTCGACAAGATCCGCGAGCTGGTCGAGAGCGGCGAGAGCGAGGGGGCCCATCGCTTCACGGCGCCTTGCCCCTTGCCGCAGCGCGGTTACTGGTTCGCGCCCACGCTCTTCACCGGCGTCTCGCAGTCGCACCGCATCGCTCGCGAGGAGATCTTCGGGCCGGTGCTCTCCGTGCTCACCTTCCGCACGCCCGAGGAGGCGCTCGAGAAGGCCAACAACACGATGTATGGCCTGTCGGCCGGCGTCTGGACCGACAAGGGAGCGAAGAGCTTCTACATGGCGCAGCGGCTCAAGGCCGGCGTCATCTGGGCCAACACCTACAACAAGTTCGACCCGAGCTCGCCGTTCGGCGGCTACAAAGAGAGCGGCTTCGGCCGTGAAGGCGGGCGCCAGGGGCTGCTCGCGTACCTCGAGGTGGATTGAGCACATGGCCTCCAAGAACAACGGCAAGACGGGCCCCGACAGCGCTCCCATCGTGGAGTCGAACGGCGCGGCAGAAGCAGAGCAAGGCGTGCGCGTCGGCGTCCGCAAGGCCTACAAGATGTACGTGGGAGGCGCGTTCGTGCGATCCGAGTCGGGGCGCTACACGCAGGTCGTCGAGTCTCCGGGCGCCAGCACGAAGGAGAACGTGCCCAAGGCCTCTCGTAAAGACGCGCGCGACGCCGTGGTCGTGGCCCGCGCGGCCTACGACGGCTGGTCGGCCCGCGTCGCCTTCAACCGCGGCCAGATCCTCTATCGCCTCGCCGAGATGCTCGAGTCTCGCCAGGTCGAGCTGATTCGCTCTCTCGAGAAGGGCGGGCTCTCTTCGAAGCAGGCGACGGCCGAGGTCACGGCGACCATCGATCGTGCGATCGCGTATGCCGGCTGGACCGATAAATACCAGTCGCTCTTCTCGAGCCTCAACCCGGTGGGCGGGCCGCACTTCAACTTCACCGTCCCCGAGTCGATGGGTGTCGTGGCGATCGTCGCCCCGGCGCGCCCGGCGCTCCTCGGGTTGGCGGGCGCCATCCTCCCCGTGATCGCGTCGGGCAACACCTGCGTCGTGCT
>FTCO01000088.1_pt1 | contig 11535 bp, 8 predicted proteins | sample 1639701 | NCBI WGS metagenome assembly FTCO01 (sample SAMEA3914869, study PRJEB12502) | metagenome | biome: forest; material: soil | place: USA | collected 2012-03-12 | depth 0.1 m | reverse complement strand
CCGGCGCCGGTCTTGTAGCCGGCGAAGAGGTCGTTGCGAAAGCTCTCGATGGGGTTGTCGAAGGCGATGGCGAGGTGGGTGACCGCCTCGCCCTCTTCGTGGAGGAGCGCGAGCATGTTGCTCATCACGCCGGCCGTGGCCTTGGCGGGCTTGCCGCTCGGCGTCACGTGGTCGGGGCGCTTGGAGAAGTGCGCGCGAAAGAGCTCGAAGGTGCCGTCGACGAGGTGGAGGCGGGTGGGCACGAGAGCCGAGGTAGCCTCGCCCTCGGGGCGCGGCAAGGCGAGCGGCTACTTGGGATCGAGGAAGTCGCAGGCCCTGAGGTTGCGGCCGTTGATCCAGCGGAACGACTCGACCCAGCCGTCGAGGACCTGACGCGCGTAAGGGTCGCCGTACGCTTGCATGAACATGATCGAGCCGGTGCCGGCGCAGATGGGGAGCAAGACGAAGCGGATCTCGCTCCGCGTGCCGAGGACGCGGAAGGTGCGCTCGACGCCGCTGCCGAGCGAGGTGCGCACCGCCTGACCTCCGAGCGCCTGGATGCGGAGGTTGTGCTCGCCGAGCCCCTGCGCCAGCGCGTCCTCGGCCTCCTTGAAGACGATCTCGTTGCTCTCGTCGCTCGTGATGCGCGTGGAGACGAGGAGGCCCCCGCGCGCGAGGACGCCCGGGCGCTCGATCGAAAACTCGAAGCCCTTCTCCTCGAGGTGGCCGAGCATGCCCTCGGGGGTGCGGCCGACGACGCCGAGCCAGTCGTTCTGGTAGACGTCGCCGCGCAGGCTCCCGCGCTCGGGCTCGGGGAGCTTCACGCGCGGAGGGATGACGAGGCTGCTCACGGGCCGGCGCGCGGGCTCCGGGCCGACGAGGGGGAAGAGGCCCTTGGCCATCGAGTCCTCCTCGTCCTTGCGGAAGCCGCGCAGGAAGGCGACCAGCTTGCCCTCGCGGCGCACGGTGACGCCGGCGCCGATGGCGTAGTCGTTCTTCTCGAGCCCGACCGCGTTCGACTTGAAGCAGGCGGGGTTCTGGCCGAGCGCCGCCTCGAGCTCGCGGGCATCTTGCTCGGTGTCCCACGCGCTGATCCAGGCGACGGCGAGGTGTCGATCGGCGCCCGCGAGCACGGCGAAGCGATCGCCCGCCCAGCCGGCCGCGGCCTTCTCGGCGGTGGCCCGGTCGACGCACTTGGCGAGGAGCGTCCGCGTGTCGAGCTCGCCCAGCGTATCGGCGGTGGCGCGCCGGTAACCCTTGGGAGGGATGGGATCGCCGACGGGCCTCGGCTCCTCGCCGGCGAGGTACTTCTCGGGGTGGAGGATCTGCTCGGTGCTGGTGGGGAAGCGCTCGTAGAGCTTGTCGACCAGGGGGAAGCCGCCGGCGCGGTACACGTCGGCCACGAAGAGCATGCCCTCGCGATAGGGGAACTCGAGGCGGGTGCGGGTGAGGTCGAGGGCGCGATCGAGGGGGCGCTTCTCCTCGCCGCGGGTCACGTCGGCGAGCGGGACCTTCTTCGTGACCTCGACGAGGCGGCGGAGCGTGCGGCCGACCGGCGCGCCTTGCTCGGCGCCGATGTGCGCGCCCATCGCCGCCATGGCGTCGCCCTCGATGACCGAGAGCTGGGCCAGCGACTCGTCCGAGCTTCGAGCCTTCTTGGGGCGAGGGAAGCGCTGGGCCTGGATGGCGTGCTGGACCTCGTGGGCGAGGACGGCGCGCTGCTCGAAGAGATCGCCTTCCTTGTGGAGCGCGACGTCGGGGAGGAAGACGCGGTCGGCCTCGGTGTCGTAGAAGCCGACCACCTGATCCGAGAGGACCTCGTCGACGGAGGCGAGGCCCTTGCGCTGCCCGGGCGCGGGCACGAAGTCGAAGCCGACGAGGAAGGCCGACTCCTCCGTGAGGTCCTGCGCGCCCTTGTCCGCGTCGCGTCGGCCGAGGAGGCGCTCGACGAACTTCGCTTGGGAGAGCCGGGTGACGCCGACGGGGTGGGAGACCGGGAGCTGGCGGGCGGCGCTGACGCCGCGCACCACGGCGTCGATGTCCTCGTTCGTGAGCCTGAACGAGCGCGACTCAGTGGCGGGAGGCGAGGCGACACCGACGCCGCCTTCGGGCTCCACGGCCTCGGGTGGGCGGCAGCCGGCGAGGGCGAGGAGGGCAACGAGGCCGAGGCGTGTCGAGGTTCTCAAAACTCACCTCGCCACCAGCGAGCCTGCGCGGCCCCGGTGTCGGTCGTGGGGTGGAGGTCGAAGCGGGTGCGGCCGCTGAGCCAGAGCGCGATGCCGGTCGCCGTCACGGCGCCGCTGCCGAGGAAGGCCACGGCCAGCGGATCGATGGTGGAGCTGGTGGAGCGAGGCTCGTTGCCACGGAAAGCGTTGGGCTCGCCCCCCTTGCCGATGCGCAGGATCGCGAACCCCGTGCTCACGGCGAGGGCCACCGAGCCCAGCGTCATCAAGCCGATGCCGGCGCCCCAGCGGCCGCGGTTGCCCGGGCTCACGCGCAGGGTGGCGCGGCGCCCGAGGCCCTGGAGGTCGAGCCGCTCGACGTTGGGGAAGGCGCCACCAGCGGTGTAGATGGCGCCGCTCACATCGACCAGTGCATCGCAGGGCGAGGCGCAGACGAAGCGGGTGCCCTCGGCGAGCGCCCCCTCGTGTCCCGTGTCGAGGGTGGACGAGTCGTCGTGTCGAACGACGGTGACCCTCGCCTGGCTCTCGACGTGGAGCATGACCGCGCGGGGCTCGATCGTTTGGCCGAGCGCGGTCGGAGCGACGAGGGTGAAGGCCAAGGCAGCGGGCCAGCCGGCTATCGACCGAGTGAGCATCGGCCCTCCTGTTCAGAACTCGCCGCGCCACCAGCGGGCCTTCACGCCCGCGGTCAGCGTCGGCCCACCGCCCCCCTCGAGCTTGTAGCTCGAGCCGCTCATGGCCACGAGCAAGATGCCGCCCGCGAGGACCGCGCCGCTGCCGATGAGGACGCCGACACCCGCGTTCCGCGTCCCCAGGTCGGCGGTCTTCGACTGGGTCCAGATGGCCAGGATGGTGACGCCGCCGATGACCCCGGGAGCGCCTAGCCCCGCGATGAGCGAGATGCCCCCGATGCGGCGCCCCCAGCTCCCGGGCTTCACGGTCAGGTTCATGTCGCCCGAGCGGCCATCGAGGTTGAACTCGAGGGTGCCGGGGAAGGCGCCCGCGGCCTTGAGGGTCTGGCCCCGCCCGTCGATGGGCTGGTCGCAAGGCGAGGTGCAGATCACGCGCATCCGGTCGAAGAGCACCGTCTGGGTGCCGACGGAGACGACGCTGGTGTCCTCGTGTTGCAGGATGTTTACGGGCGCCGGGCTGTCGATGTGGAGCTTGACCACGCCCCCCTCGCGGGCGCGAGGCGCGGGCACGACGGGAGGCGGCGGCGGGACCGGTGGACCACCACCGTAGCCAGGGCCCGCGGGCCCGGGTTGAGGCGCGGCCTTGGGAGCGTACTTGCCCTTCTCGACGTCGGAGACCTGCGACCAGGGGAGGACCCGCGGCTCCTTCGCGCCGAGCTCGAGGATCTTCACGCTGTTGCCGGGCTCGGACGAGATCACGGTCCCGCGGATCGAGCCGCCGTTCTTGAGGGTGACCTCGTCTTGCCCCACGTCTTGCGCGAAGGCGGTCGAGGCGGCGAGCGTGAGGGCAAACGCGGCGAGGTAGGTGGCTAGCGATCGCATGGTGATGGGCTCCCCGCTCAGAACTCGCCGCGCCACCAGCGGGGCTTCACCGCGCCCGTCTCGGTGCCCCCGCCGCCGCCCTCGAGCTTGAAGCTCGAGCCGCTGGTCGCCACGAGCGCGATGCCCCCCGCGAGCACCACGGCGCCGGCCGTCGTGATGCCGATGCCGGGCGCGGTGCTCGCCGGCTGCGCGTGCGGGTCGAGGAAGTCGGGGCCGCTGTTCTTCTCGATGACGAGGAGGGTCGCCCCGCCGACGATGGCCGCCACGCCGAGCGAGATGGCCACGAAGCCGCCGCGACGCCGGCCCCAGCTCCCGGGTCGCACGGTCAGGTTGGCGTCGCCGCTGCGCCCGTCGAGGTTCAGCCGGAAGACGCCGGGGAAGTCGCCGCCGGCCGTGAGGATCTGACCGCGCCCGTCGATGGGCTGGTCGCAAGGCGAGGTGCACACGAGGTGCATGCGATCGAAGGTCACGGCGTAGCGCCCGATGGCCACCGTGCCGGCGTCCTCGTGCTGGATGATCTGCACGGGCTCGGGGCTCTCGACGTGGAGCTTCACGACGCCCGGATCACCCATGCGCGCCGGCGGCGGGCCGGCCGGCGGGACCGGGATCGGAGGGCCGCCGTAGCCGGGCCCCGCGGCGCCCGGTTGAGGCGCGGCCTTGGGAGCGTACTTGCCCTTCTCGACGTCGGAGACCTGCGACCAAGGGATGACCCGCGGCTCCTTCGAGCCGAGCTCGATGATCTTCACGCTCGTCCCGGGATCGGACGAGACCACGGTCCCGCGGACCGAGCCGCCGTTCTTGAGGGTGACCTCGTCTTGCCCCGCGTCCTGCGCGAAGGCGAGGGACGAAGAGACGACGAGCGCAACGGCGGCGAGGGTTCCGGCTAGCGAGCGAAGGGGCATGGTTCTCCGGCGGTGAGGGCTGGAATGACCGAGCAGGGTCGCCTCGAGGGGCGCGGTCCGTCAAGGCTCGCCGTCGTTGGACCTCCACCCGTCTCGCGGGCGCCTTGAAGCCGAGCTTCGAGTCCCGCTATCGTCGAGCCTCACCTCCAAGCACCCGAGGGCCCGAGCCATGAGCGACGACGAGCGCGGTTCGTTTCCAGACGAGGGTCCGGTGTCGAGCGGCGGCGGCTCCGAGAGGCGGGGCGACCTGCGGCACCTGGCCTGCTTCGCCGCCGAGCTGGCCTCCGAGCAGGGGGCGAAGCGCTCGGCTTTGATCCGCGACCTCAGCGTCGGGGGCGCGCTCCTCCTCACCCGCGCCAAGCTCGAGGTCGGCGACTCGGTCACGCTGGCGCTCTTCCTCGAGCCGAGCGCCGAGCCCCGGCGCATCAAGGGCAAGGTCGTTCGCCAGGAGCGACGGCCCGCCGACGTCGCCCACCCCTGGGCGCGCGCCCTCGCCATCCAGTTCGACGAGCCCGTCCCGGCCCTGGCCGACGAGGCCAGGGTCATCGCCGAGCGCCAAGCGGCCATCCGCGGCAAGACCGGCTGACCTTTCCGGCGCGGGTTGCGCTAGGTTCGCCCCGTGCTGGTCCGCCTCACCGCCTCGCTCGTGCTCGCCGCGTCGCTCTTCGCGCCCGTGCAGTGCGCCAGCAAGCCGAAGCCCGAGCTGCGCACCGAAGACGACCCCGCCGAGGCGCTCTACCAGCTCGCCGGCCGCTTTCAGGCCGAGGGGAACGCGCCGGCGCGCGTGAAGACCTTGCAGTTCGTGGTCGAGCGCTACCCGTCGAGCCGCTTCGCCGAGCGGGCCAAGGGCGACCTCCAAGAAGCCGGGGTAGCGTCCAAGCCCTGAGTGGCTAGGACCATGGCGATGGACCTCCGGACGCGCGTCGTTCAGATCACCGACTCCACGGTCCTCGGCGAGGCCGAGCTGTTTCGTCGGATCGAGGCCGTGAGCCGGCTGCCCTCCGATTCGCGCGAGCGCTATGCGGTCATGCTCCGCGACCCGGGGCTCTCGGGTGCCGAGCTCTTGAGGCTCGGGACGCGGCTCCGCGAGGCCACGACCGCCATGGGCTCGGCGCTGTGGATCAACGATCGCGTCGACCTCGCCATCCACCTCCGCGCCGAGGTCCTCCACCTCGGCCACCTTTCGATGCGGGTCGGCGATGCCCACGCGATCCTCGACAGCCGGGCGCTCACCCACCTCTCGGTGGGCTGTCACTCGGTCGACGAGGTCGGCGAGGCGAGCCGCGCGGGCGCCGACCTCGCGGTCGTCTCGCCCATCTTCGCGAGCCCGGGCAAGGGCGAGCCCCTCGGCCTCGGCGCCATCGCGTCGGCGCGCTCGCGGGCCTCCGGCAGCGTGCGCCTGGTGGCCCTCGGCGGCCTGGACCTCGAGAAGGCGACGGCCTGCCTCTCGGTCGGCGCCGAGGCGGTGGCCTCGATCCGAGCGGACTTGACGGCGCTCTTGTCGGGCTAGCCGTGGGCCTTTCGTCTTGGTAGACGAACAGCCATGACTGCCCCCGAGTCCCCGAAGACCTTCGCCCCCGTCCGCTCCGAGCTCGATTTCCCCGGCGACGAGGCGAAGATCCTCGGCTTCTGGAAGGCGCAGCGCATCTTTCACAAGACGCTGAGCGCCGAGACGCGCGCGACCGGCCCCTCCAAGGGGACCTGGGTCTTCTACGAGGGCCCGCCGACGGCCAACGGCATGCCCCACAACGGCCACGTGCTCACCCGCGCGGTGAAGGACATCTTCCCCCGCTTTCAGACGATGCGAGGCTTCGATGTTCCTCGTAAGGCCGGGTGGGACACGCACGGCCTCCCCGTCGAGGTCGAGGTCGAGAAGGAGCTCGGCATCCACGGCAAGGCCGCCATCGAGGCCTACGGGATGAAGCCCTTCATCGCCCGCTGCATCGAGTCGGTCTTTCGCTACACCGACGCGTGGGAAAAGCTCACCGACAAGATCGGCTTCTGGGTCGACCTCGACACGGCCTACGTCACTTATCACCAGAGCTACGTGGAGAGCGTCTGGTGGGCCCTCTCGCAGCTGCACCAGAAGGGCTTGCTCTACCGCGGTCACCGCGTCTCGTGGTGGTGGCCGCAGGGCGGCACCGCGCTCAGCGCCGCCGAGGTCGGTTGGAACTACAAGACCGTCGACGACCCCTCGGTCTTCGCCGCCTTCCCGCTCGCCGACGAGCCCGACACGGCGCTCCTCGCCTGGACCACGACGCCTTGGACCTTGCCGTCGAACGGCTACGCCGCCGTGCGGCCCGACTTCGAGTACGCCGTCGTCGAGGGCTGGGACAAGAAGCTCGTGGTCGCGAAGGAGCTGGTCGAGTCGCTGTCGAAGAAGCTCAAGCGCGAGCTCAAAGTCGTCTCGACGATGAAGGGCTCGGACCTCGTCGGCAAGCGCTACCGGCCGCCCTTCGACACGTACTCGAAGGACCTCTTCGACAAGAACGCGAAGCTGACCGACGGGGGCGAGGCGCCCTTCTACTGGCGCGTGATCGGCGCCGACTTCGTCACGCTCGAGAAGGGCTCGGGCATCGTTCACGTGGCTCCGGCCTTCGGTGAAGACGACTTCAACGCGCACAAGAAGGAGGTCGCGCGCTACGCGATGTCGCCCGCCGATGTGCCGCTCCTCTGCGCGGTGAAGCCCGACGGCACCTTCGGCCCCGAGATGGGCGAGCTCGCCGGCGTCTTCGTGAAGGCCGCCGACAAGCCGCTGCTCAAGGACCTCGAGGCCCGCGGGCTGCTCGTCTTCCACGAGCTCTATCGGCACGAGTACCCGTACTGCTGGCGCGCCGACGAGGACCCGCTCATCCAGCTCGCGCGCCCCGCCTGGTACATCCGCACGACGGCCGAGATCCAGCAGGCCATGGCCAACAACCAGAGGGTGCGCTGGCTCCCCGAGCACATCAAGAACGGGCGCTTTGGCGACTTCCTCGCGAACAACGTCGACTGGGCCCTCTCGCGCGAGCGCTTCTGGGGCACGCCGCTCAACGTCTGGGTCTGCGAGAAGAACGAGGAGCACCAACTTTCTCCCGGCAGCGTCGCCGAGATCGAGAAGCTGAACCCGCGCGCCTTCGATGCCTTCCGCGCCGCCAAGAAGGCCGACCCGAGCCTCAACGATCACCTCATCGTCCACAAGCCCTGGATCGACGAGGTCACGCTCCCTTGTCCGCACTGCGGAGCCACCATGCGCCGCGTGACCGAGGTCATCGACGCCTGGTTCGACAGCGGGAGCATGCCCTTCGCCCAGTGGGGCTACCCGCACGCGCCCGGCTCGAAGGAGAAGTTCGACAAGGCCTTCCCGGCCGACTTCATCAGCGAGGCGATCGATCAGACCCGCGGCTGGTTCTATTCGCTGCTCATGATCGCGACGCTGGTCTTCGACAAGGAGACGCAAGAGAAGCTCGGGCTCGCGCGCGTCCGCGAGTATCCGCTGCCCTACAAGACCTGCGTCGTGCTCGGCCACATCTGCGATCGCGAGGGCAAGAAGGAGAGCAAAGGCAAGGGCAACTACACGCCGCCCGAGGTCATCCTGGACCGCGTGCGGATGCAGTTCGCCGCCTTCGACCCGACGCAGCCGGGCCTCGAGGGCAAGCTGAAGCTCGCCGACGGCAGCAAGCCCGGCGTCGCGCTCATCGCCCGTGAGGACTACGAGGGGCTCGACCTCCAGGGCGACTCGGCCAAGGTGAAGCTCTACCGCGGCGACCGCGAGGGCGAGGGCGTTCTGATGACGCTCAAGCCCGCCAAGAACCTCAAGCGCCGCGTGGTCGCGCTCCACGCCGAGGACCTCGCGAAGCTCGGCCTCGCGCCGACCGAGAAGACCTTCGACACCAAGCCCAACGACGTGCCGCTGCTCCCGCAGGTCGAGCGCGTCTACGTCGAGGACCCTGCGACGCCGGCCCCGGGCGCCGACGCCTTCCGCTGGTTCTTCTACGCCTCGTCCCCGCCGTGGACCAACACTCGTCACTCGCTCTCCAACGTGCGGGCGCACCAGAAGGACTTCCTCGTCAAGCTCAGGAACGTCTATTCGTTCTTCGTCATCTACGCGAACATCGACGGCTTCTCGCCCGCCGCGGGCAACGAGTCGGCTTCGAGCATCACCCGAGAGGCGCTGTCGAAGAGCACGGGCTATCGGCCTGCAAAGGAGCGCAACGAGCTCGATCGCTGGCTCCTCTCCGAGCTGGCCCTCGCCGCGCGCGACGTCACCGAGAACCTCGAGAGCTACCGGCTCTACGAGGCGGCGCAGCGCCTCGTCGATCTCGTCGATGCTCTCTCCAACTGGTACGTGCGGAGGAGCCGCGCGCGCTTCTGGGCCTCCGGCAACTTCCGCGAGGGCACCGCGGGCACCGACAAGGCCGACGCCTACTTCACGCTGTACGAGGCGCTCGTCACGCTCTCGGCGCTCATGGCGCCCTTCACGCCCTTCTTCGCCGAGGAGATGTATCAAAACCTCGTCCGCGGCGCGTGGCCGACCACGCAGCCCGAGAGCGTGCACCTCGTCGGCTACCCCGAGCCCGACGCGGCCTCCATCGACGAAGCGTTGGCGAAGGAGATGCGCGCCGTGCGCGAGATCGTGAGCCTCGGGCTCCAGGTCCGCACGGCCAACAAGCTCAAGGTGCGCCAGCCCCTGTCACGCGCCGACGTCGTCGTCTCGGCGGCGGAGCTCGGCGAGGCGCTCGGCCGCCACGTCGCGCTCATCAAGGAAGAGCTCAACGTTCACGAGGTCCGCTTCCTCAAGCCGGGCGAGGAGGGGGCGGCCGTCAAATACGTTTTGAAGCCCAACTTCCGCGCCCTCGGGCCCAAGCTCGGCAAGAAGGTCCAGCTCGCCAAGCAGGTGCTCGCCAAGGCCGACGCCGGGTCGATGCGCGCCGAGCTCGCCCTGGCGGGCAAGGTGACCGTCGACCTCGAGGGAGAGGAGGTCGAGCTCGGGCCGGAGGAGATCGAGGTCGCGGTCGAGGCCGGCGAGGGCTTCGCGGCGGCCGGCGGGCGCGCGGGCGTGGTGGTGCTCCACACCGCGCTCACCGACGCCCTGAAGGACGAAGGGCTCGGGCGCGAGATCCTCTCGAAGGTGCAGAGCGTTCGCAAGGAGCTCGACCTCGGGTTCACCGAGCGCGTGCGGCTCGCCGTCGGCGGGAGCGAGCGCGTGCTCCGCGTCTCGAGGGGCATCGAAGAGTCGCTCCGTGAAGAGGCGCTCGCGAGCGAGATCGTGTTCGGGGGCGCCCCCTTCGATGGCGAGAAGCGCGAGGCCTCGGTCGACGGGGAAGACGTCACCATCGTCGTCGCCAAGGTCCCCTGAGATCGGGGCGCGAGCCTGCTCTTCACAGGCTTGCGCCGCCGAGCGCGCCCCCGCTAGGATCCCACCGCTTCATGGCCTCAGAGCTCGTCCACCCGCTGGATTTGCCGCTCCTCATGCGACGGCGCCGGGCGTTGCGAGCCGAGCTCCTCGAGCGCTGTGAGCGCGCGGCCGCGCCCGAGCTTCGCGTGGCCCTCCTCGGCGGCTCCACCACCAGCGAGCTGCGCGACTTCCTCGAGCTCTTCCTCCTCGACGCCGGTATTCGCCCGATCTTTTACGAGTGCGGCTACGGCCAGTACGAGACGGCCATCCTGCACGACGACGGAGAGCTCCGCGCCTTCGCGCCGCAGATCGCCGTGATTCACACGACGTCGGTGAACGCGCGGCTCCCCGATCTGCTCGCCGACGGGCCGGCGGTCGACGAGGCGCTCGGCCAAGAGGTCGCGCGCTTCGAGGCCATGTGGTCCAAGCTCAACGCCGAGCTGGGCTGCACCGTGATCCAGAACAACTTCGAGCCACCCGGCGAGCGGAGCCTCGGCGGGCTCGACGCCGTGAGGCCCGCGGGGCGAGCGCGCTTCCTCCGCCGCCTCAATGAATCTTTCGCGAGCGCCGCGCATCGTGAGCCTCGCCTCTTGATCAACGACATCGACTACCTGGCCGCCTCCCTCGGCCTCGATCGCTGGCACGACAGCCGGTACTGGCACAGCTACAAAATGGCGGCGAGCCACGCGGGCATGGCGGCCATCGCCGAAGGGGCCGCGGTCCTCATGCGCGCGGCGCTCGGCAAGACGCGCAAGTGCCTCGTCCTCGATCTCGACAACACCCTCTGGGGCGGCGTGATCGGTGACGATGGGCTGACGGGCCTGCGCGTCGGAAAGGAGACGCCCGAGGGCGAGGCGTTCACCGCCTTCCAGCGCTATTGCCTCGAGCTGAAGAGGCGGGGCGTGCTCCTCGCCGTCTGCTCGAAGAACGATCCGGCCATCGCTCGCGAGGGGTTCTCCCACCCCGACAGCGTGCTCCGCCTCGGGGACTTCGCCGCCTTCAAGGCGGGCTGGGGGCCCAAGCACGAGGCCATCCACGAGATCGCGCTCGAGCTCAACCTCGGCCTCGACAGCTTCGTCTTCGTGGACGATAACCCCGCCGAGCGCGCCATCGTCGCGGCGCAGCTCCCCGCCGTCGCCGTGCCCGAGATGGGCGACGACCCCTCCCGCTACGTCGAGCTGCTCGACGGGCACCGCTACTTCGAGCCCGCGGGCATCTCGGCGGAGGACACCCAGCGCTCGGGCCAGTACGCGGCCAACCTCGAGCGCAACCTCGCCCGTGCGACGTACGCGACCTACGGCGACTTCCTCGACTCGCTCGAGATGAAGGCCGAGATCGCGCCATTCGCTCCGGTCTACATGGAGCGAATCGCGCAGCTCACCAACAAGACCAACCAGTTCAACCTCACCACGCGCCGCTACCCGCTGGCCGAGCTCGAGGCCATTCGGAGCGACGGCCGCCATGTGGCGCTCTACGGCCGTCTCGCGGACCGCTTCGGGGACAACGGGCTGGTGACGGTCGTCGTCGGACGCGAGGAGGGGAGCGAGCTGGTGATCGACGCCTGGCTCATGAGCTGCCGG
>FTCO01000344.1_pt1 | contig 11590 bp, 11 predicted proteins | sample 1639701 | NCBI WGS metagenome assembly FTCO01 (sample SAMEA3914869, study PRJEB12502) | metagenome | biome: forest; material: soil | place: USA | collected 2012-03-12 | depth 0.1 m | reverse complement strand
GACCCTCATCGAGCGCGACCTGCGCGCCGAGCAGCAAAAGACGCACGACCTCTGCAAGGCCATCAAGGACTACTCGCGCAAGCCGAGCTGAGCCGCGCCCTCGCGGCGGTTCGAGGAATGAAAAGCCATGGCCTCGACCTCGCTCCTCCCCGGCGCGGCGACCTCGCTCGTCTCCAAGGCGACGAGGTCCGCCGTGTCGCGGCCCCCTCCCTCCCGCAAGATCCAGGTCCCCTGGTACAGCCTGCGCCTCGTGCGCACGCGGCTCTTCCTGGCCGCGGCGGCGGGCGTGCTCACGGCCCTCGGCCTCACGCTGTTCCACGAGGGGACCGGCTGGCCCGGCCGCGTCGTCATCGCGTGGGACGCGGCGGCGATCGTGCTCCTCGGCCTCTCGTGGTGGACCATCCTCCACGCCGACGGTGACGACGCGCGCTGCCACGCGGCCATCGAGGACCCGGGGCGCGCCACCGCCCGCGTGCTCATCGTGCTCGCGAGCACCATCAGCCTCTTCACCGCCGTCGTGGTGCTCCGCAAGGCCAGCGTGCTCGCCCCCCGCGCAGAGGCGCTGCTCGTCGTCCTCTGCCTCATCGCCGTGGTGGCGGCCTGGGCCCTCACGCACACCACCTACACCTTGCGCTACGCCCACCTCTACTACAGCGACGAGGGCGAAGCCGAGGGCGGCCTCCAGTTCCCCGGCGACGAGAAGGCGCCCCCCAACTACCTCGATCTGGCCTACTTCGCCTTCACCGTCGGCATGTGCTTTCAGGTCTCCGACGTCACCATCACGAGCTCGCGAATTCGCCGCGTCGTGCTGGGCCACTCGCTCCTCTCGTTCGCGTACAACACCGCCGTGCTCGCCCTCGCCTTGAACCTCATCGCCAGCCTGCTCGGCTGAGCCTCAGGGGACGAGCCGCATCCACGGCTGCCGGTCCAAGGACCCCGCGAGCCGCGCCTCGATCTCGGCCTCGAGCCCGCGAACGTCGAGCCCATGGAAGGGCGACGGCGCTCCCCGGAGCTTCTCGATCGCCCGCTCCCCGAGGGCCTTCGCCGGCCCCGCCGCGCCGAGCACCCGCTTGAGCTCCGACGCGCCGATCTGAACGAGCCCCTGGTAGCCGAGCTTCTCCGCGCTCCCCTCGCGAGCTCTCAGCCACAGGGCCTCGAACGCCTCGTGGCTCTCCCAGAAGAACCCGGCGTTGAAGAGGTCGACCCCCACGAGGAAGACGTCCCCGCGCGGCTCGGGCTTTCGATACGAGTGCCCCGTCGGATCGCGCCGCGGGTGGGGCGAGCGCCCCGGCTCGTAGCGATACGGAGGGAAGCGAGCGCTCGAGTAACGCGGCGGCGCGCTCACTCGGCGAAGATGTCTTTGCTCTTCTTGGCCGTGGCGGCGCGCGTGATCCACCGGTCGAGCTGGGCCGAGTCGGCGCAGCCCTCGATGCGCGCGCGGTCCTTCTTCGAGAGGGTGAGCGCGCGCGCGCTCGCGATGGCGAGGAGCGCCCCGATCTTCCCCTCGCAGCGCACGGCGTCGAGATCGCGGTAGCCATCGCGCTGGAGCAGGTTGCGGAGCACGGCCTTGCGCCCCTCCTCCGCGTCGTAGAGCGCCTCGACGAGCACCGGGTTCGCGAGGATGCCAGGCGCCTTCAGCTCTTCGCCGGGCAGGGCGGTGCGCATGCGCTTGCCCCGCTCGTGGATCTCGACGCGCCGGAGGCCCTCGAGGCGCACCACCCACATGAGCTTGGTGCCCGCCTCGATGAGCTCCTTGATCTTCAGCTGGAGCCCCTCTTCGTCCTGCCCGACGTCGGCGTACTCGATGGCGAGCTCCGGCACCCCCTTCACCCATCCGGGCTCGTTGGGGATCTCGCCGACCGAAACATCCGGCGCTCGAAGCGCGCCCGGGGCCCACGAGTAGCCGATGTCGACCCCCGCCCCCTTCACCTTGGGATCGGAGCCGACGACGCTGTAGCCGATGCCGTTCGGCTCGCCACCGCGGTCGCCCGTGGGCGCGCAGAAGATGGGATGGCCGTTGGAGAGCTCGTAAGGGTCGCCGGAGCGAATGTGCTCAGCGCGAAACGGCCCATCGGAAATACGATCGGTCCGCCAGCTCATGCCCCGCAGGTTAGCACCCCCTACAGCTCCTTCGCCACCCGCTCCCGGACCCAAGCCGCCGCCGCCTTGGTGCCGAGCTTGCCGCCGACGTCGACCGTGCAAGCGCCCTCTTCGATGGCCAGCGTGACGACGCGCTCGATGCGCTTCTCCTCGTCCGGGAAGCCCAGGTGCGTGAGCATCATCCCGGCCGTGAGCAGGGCCGCGAAGGGGTTGGCGATGTCCTGGCCCGCGAGCGGCGGAGCCGACCCGTGCACCGGCTCGAACATGGCCACGCGGTTGGGATCCGAGGCGTGCACGTTGGCGCTCGCCGCCATGCCGAGCCCGCCCTGGAAGGCCGCGCCGAGGTCGGTGACGATGTCGCCGAACAGGTTGTTGGTGACCACCACCTGAAACTGCGAAGGATCTTGGACCACCAACAAGCAGAGCGCGTCCACGTAGAGGTGGCGCGACTCGATGCCGGGGTACTGCGTCGCCACCTCGTGGAACACGCGGAGCCACAGCTCGTGGGCGTGGCGCATGGCGTTCGACTTGTCGGCCATCGTCACCTTGGTGAGGCCGCGCGCCTTGGCGTACTCGAAGGCGGCGCGGATGATCCGCTCCACGCCCTTCCTCGTGTTGAGGTCCTCGTTGATGGCGACCTCGTCGGGCGTGCCGCGCTTGAACTGCCCGCCCATGCCCACGTAGATGCCCTCGGTGTTCTCGCGGAAGACGACGAAGTCGACGTCCTTCGCGCCGCGCCCCTTCAAGGGGACGAGCCGGTCGGCGAGCGCGCGCACCGGCCGGATGTTGGCGTAGAGATCGTAGCCGAAGCGCATCCCGAAGAGGATGTCGCGCGCGTGCTCGAGGTTGGGCACGCGCGGGTCCCCGAGGGCGCCGAGCATGACGGCGGCGCACTCGCGCTGGATGGCGATCTGGATCTCCTTGGGGAACGTGGTCCCGTCGCGGAGGAAGCGATCGGCCCCGAGGTCGAGCTCCCACAGCTCGATGGGGAGCCCGGCCTTGTCTCGGTAGATCTCGAGGAGCTGTCGGGCCTCGGCGGTGACCGAGGGGCCGATGCCGTCACCGCCGATGATCGCGATCTTCTTCCGCTGGGCCATGCGCGCCTCCCTCAGCCCAACGCGCGCTCGATGGCGACGTGCTCCATCTTGTGGGCGGCGGCGACGGGCTCGTAGGTCACGTGCCCGCCGTAGGTGTTGAGGCCGAGGAGCAGGGCCTTGTCGGCCTTGGCGGCGCCGACGACGCCCTTGTCGGCGAGGGCGAGCGCGTACTTCATCGTCGTGTTGGTGAGCGCCCAGGTGCTCGTGTGCGACACGGCGCCGGGCATGTTGGCCACGCAGTAGTGGACGACGCCGTGGACCTCGTAGGTCGGGTGGTCGTGCGTGGTCGGGCGGCAGGTCTCGATGCAGCCGCCTTGGTCCACGGCGACGTCGACGACCACGGAGCCCTTCTCCATCTCGCCGATGAGCTTCTCGGTGACGAGGCGTGGGGCCTTGGCGCCGGGCACGAGCACGCCGCCGATGACGAGGTCGGCGCGGCGCACGGCCGTCTCGATGTTCTCCGCGTTCGAGTAGAGCGTCTCGACGGCGCCGCCGAACACGTCTTCGAGGTAGGCCATGGTCTCGGCGCGGACGTCGAGCACCGTGACCTGCGCGCCCATGCCGATGGCGATCGTGGCCGCGTTGCGACCGACGACGCCGCCGCCGAGGATGACGACGCGACCGCGGCGGGTGCCGGGCACGCCGCCGAGGAGCACGCCCTTGCCGCCGCGCTCCTTCTCGAGGCACGACGCGCCGACCTGCACCGCCATGCGGCCGGCGACTTCGCTCATCGGGCGAAGCAGCGGGAGCGAGCCGTCGTCGAGCTGGATGGTCTCGTAGGCGACGCCGGCGACCTTCTTCTTGGCGAGCTCGCGGGTGAGCTCGGGCTCGGCGGCGAGGTGAAGGTACGTGTAGAGGATGAGGTTCTCGCGGAAGAACCCGTACTCGGCCGGGAGCGGCTCCTTGACCTTGACCACCATGTCGCCGCCCCACGCCTCCGCGGCGGTCTTGACGATGGTGGCGCCGGCGCGAACGTAGGCCTCGTCGGAGATGGCGCTGCCGTCGCCCGCGTTCTCTTCGACCATCACCTGATGGCCGTGGCTCACGAGGGCGCGCACGCCGGCGGGCGTCATCCCGACGCGGTATTCGCGGGTCTTGATTTCCTTCGGGACTCCGATGCGCACGCTCGACTCCTTGGGCTCTACCGATCGCTCGCCGCCGAGCCCCTGCTCCGCGGCGATCTCGGTGATGATTGGCCCGCGCGAAGGCGCGAGCGGCGCGGACCATAGCAGAGGAACGCGCGAGTCAAAGCCTCCCGCAGACGACGCGCTGCGCTACCCGGTCGCCCCCGCGCGGTGGATGGATCGAACCGGATCCGCGCCATGCTCGAGCCACGCCGGCTCGAGGAACGAACCGGCGCCGTGAGGGGCTCGAGCCCGGCTCGTTCGATCCTCGAACCCCGGCTCGTTGGATCTTCGAACCCGGCTCGTTGGATCCTCCAACCCACGGCGCACGAGGTTTCTGGTTTCCGAGCCGATCCTCTCACGGGTCGGGTTCCAGGGTGGAACCGAGCGCGTTCGCGGATCGAACCGGCGATGTTCGAGGGGAGACCAGCGGCCCTTGAACGTCTACCGGCCGCGCTCGAAGGTCGAACCGGGCGTGCTCGAGGATCGAACGGAGCGCGTTCGAGGATCCAACCGACGCACCCGACGATCCTACGAGCGCACTGGGACCGTTTGGAGCGCGCTCGTCAGCCGGCGTGCTTCTCGACGAGCTTCACCAGGCGGGGCATCGCCTCTTCCACGTTCTTCTTCGCGGAGCCGCGCATCTTGTCGTAGGTGCTGCGGACCAGGTTGCTCTTGGCCTTCTTGGACTTCTCGTCGGTCACGGTGAGGAGGGCGTCGGCCACCCGGCCCTTGTTGGCCAGCACGTGGGCGCCGGGGTTGCCGGACTTCTTCCCTTCTTCCCAGATCGCGTCGAGGCTCTTGGCGAAGTCGGGGAGCAGCTTGTCGACGACCTCGGTGATGAAGCCAGGCTTGACGCCCTTGACCGCGCCGTAGCCGGCCTTCACGGCCAGGCCCGAGATGCCGCTCTTGGACGCGACCTCTTCGTCGACCAGCTTCACGCAGTCGGCGACGACGGCCGCCTTCTTGTTCGGATCGCTGATGGCATCACCCAGGCTCATTCGAAAGACCTCCGTGGAAGAGACGGGGCTCCTAGCACAGTCTCTCGGCGCGGTAGCCGATTAGCGGCGCCTTTTCCGGGCGAGCCCGACCATTGCCGCCATGGCCAGGAGGGCCATGCCGCCCGACCCCTCGGTAGGGGCGGCCCGGCATCCGCAACCGGAGTCCTTCCCACCGCTCGATCCGCCGCTCCCTCCTTGGCCGCCGGAGCCGGTCGTGCTCGTCGCGCCGCCCGACCCACCGCCGCCCCCTTCGCCTCCGGCGCCGGCGCTGCTCGAGGAGGTCACGGCCGGGAGCGTGGTCTCGTCGAAGTAGGCGCCGCAGGCCGGCTCGTCGAGCGGGGCCACGCGGTCCTTCAAGGCGAGCGCGTACACGCCGGCGCCGAAGCCGAGCATGGGGGCGTTGAATTTGTACTGCCCCGTGGCCTCGTCGTACGTCTCCGAGATGGCGAGGTAGTTGGCGAGCGACTGATCGCGCACCCAGCCGAGCAGCGCATCCGAGCGCGCGGTGTCGCCCATGAGCCGCGTGGCGACCGAGCCCCTGAGATCGGTGACCACCCACTCGGCGCTGTCGTACTCGCTCCCCCAGGGGCTGGTGTCGTCCTTCCCCGAGTGGTCGAAGCGATCGTCGTTGCGCGACCAGCCGACGCCCGCCGCCACGCCGAGGTTCTTGTCGAGGCCCGCCAGCGTGGCCTTGGCGACCACGCCCTTGGGATCGAAGAGCCCGAAGGCGATGCCGTCGAGCACCGCCGCGTCCCAGTAGCCCTCGCCGGTCTGGAGCTCCTCGACGTTGGAGGCGAGGGCGCGCGACGAGTCGGTGAGGTGCTGGCCGATGGCGCTGCGGAGGGCGATGCCCGCGTCCTTGTAGGTCTTGGCGCGCGCGGTGTCGCCCGTGCGCGCGGCGAGCGTGGCGGCGTCGCAGAGCCCGCGCGCCGCGGTGATGTTGGTGTAGGTCCAGGCGCGCTGGCGGCCCTTCCAGTGCGTCTCCCAGATCGACGAGTCCTGCTTCAGGAGGCCCGTGTTGGGGTCGATGAGCGCCACGATGACGTCGGCGACCTTGGTCGACACGGCGTCCCAGTTTTGATCGACGAGCGTCTTGTCGCCGGTGAGCGCCTCGTAGTGTTGCAAGGCCCAGAGGAACAAGCCGAACCCGTCGAACTCGAGGTTGGGCCCGAAGTCGTTGAAGTCGGTCTGCTCGACGCCGAAGCCCTGGTAGCGGACCAGGCTGATGAGGTAGGGCGGCATCGAATAAGGTTTGAGCTCATCCCAGGTCTGAAAGCGGCCCGACTCGGCGTTCAGGTAGTAGGAGAGCGCGGCGCGGGCCTCGTCCTTCATCCCGAGCGCGGCCATGGCGGTGGCGGCGTAGGAGCCGTCGCGGATCCAGGCCACCGTCCACTCGCCGGGGGGCAGGCTCGCGAGCACCGCGCCCTTGCCTCGGTGCGCGACGGTGTCGGGCAGCGTCGCCTTGGCGCCGCCGAGCGTCTCGCCGAAGCGCGTGTAGCGGGCCTCGCCGTCCTTGGTCAGGAACTCGCGGAGGTAGGCGTGATCGTCTTGCACCTGCCCCATGGCGAGCATGACCGCCGACTGCCTGGCGAGCGTCTCTTCCTCGGCCGAGAGGTTCCACGAGCCGACGGCCAGCGAGCTTTGAAACGTGGCCCACGCGGCGATCTCGGCCGTGACGAGGGCCTTGGCGTCGTTGCCCGACACGTAGCCGTCGAGGAGCGTCTCGGCGTCTTGCCCGGCGAAGGGATTGGCGTGGTGGGCGAAGGCGACGCCGGCCCACTTCTCGTCGCCCGCGGCGAGGTCGCCGAAGTCCCACTGGAAGCCGCTCACCGAGTCGTCGGCCGTCGCCGCCTCGCCGTCGAGATCGGGCAAGTCGTTGGTGCCCCCATTGTTGACGACGTCGAAGATCTTCACGGCGGCGTTGGGGTCCGACGAGCCGTGGTGGCTCGGCGCCCCGAGCGCGCGCCCGGCGATCACGCCGGCGAAGCCTCGCTCGAGCAAATCGGCGTGCCCGTTGGTGCCGTCGAACGCGATGGTCTCGCCGTTGGCGTCGATGTCGACGCGCGCCCCGGGCCGGCCGTAGCCCATGTGAAAGTTGTGGACCGTGAAGGCGCTGACGCCGGTGGCCGCCGACGAGCCCGTGTTCTGGATGCGCATGGCCATCACGAAGCCGGCGGCGCCGAGGCCCTTGGGCGCGAAGAAGTACTGGGTCGCGACGAGGTTGCCCGAGGTCTGCACCATCGTGACCACGCCCGTGCCCCCGGTCTTGCCGTCCTTCCACGGCGCGTAGCCGCTCTTGTCGAGGTCGACGGCCGTGCCCGTGAGCCAGGCCTGGTTGCCGTTCTGGCGGAGGCCGAAGTAGGCGTCGAAGAGCAGGTCGCGCGTGGGCACGGTCGCGAACTGCGAGCCGTTCCAGATCTCGTTGCCGCTCGCGTCGATCTGCGGCTCTTCATCCGCGAAGAGGTGCTCGCGGAAGTGCGTGAGCCTCGCCTGCGAGAGGTCGAGCATCACCGCGCCGTGGCCGTTCGAAGAGGCGGGCGTGAAGAAGGTGCGCTGCACCGGCACGTTGGCCTTCGCGGTGAGGGGGGCGAGGAACGAGGCCCCGAGGACGCCGGCCGCGACCAGCCGGTGAACCGGCGAAGAGCGATGCTGCATGCGCCCCATCTTACCCGCGAACCCCCCGAAATTGGTCCCAGGGCGAGGCGACCTGTTATCGCCGCGGGAGCCTTTCTCGGAGGATTCATGAACAGCCTCTCCCTCGCCTCGCTCTCCCTCGCCGCCGTGGCCCTCTTGACCACGGCAGGCTGCACCGACCCCGAGCTGCAGGCTCCGCCGCGCTACGCCGGCAACGGCGCCTTCCCCACCGACGCCAACTCGCGGTCGGCCTTCGGCCCTCCCGGCGCCAACGGCGCCTTCGGCGCCCCGGTGCGCGCCGACGTGGCCTCGCCCGACAGCGGCTCGGTCCACGTCGACAACAAGATCGTCAGGGCCTGCGGCGACGTGCCCACCGCCCACTTCGCCTTCAACTCGTCCTCCGTGGAGCCCGAGGCCGCCGCGGCGCTCGACGCCATCGCCCGCTGCTTCGTGAGCGGGGCGCTCCGCGGTCGCAGCATGAAGCTCGTGGGGCACGCCGACCCGCGCGGCGAGGTCGAGTACAACTTCGCCTTGGGGCAGCGCCGCGCCGGCAACGTCGCGCACTACCTCGCCGGCCGCGGCATGGAGAAGGGGCACCTCGCCGCCTCGTCGCGCGGCGAGATCGACTCGACGGGCACCGACGAGGCGGGCTGGGCGCGCGACCGCAAGGTCGACGTCCTCCTCGCGGATTGAGGCCCGCCATGGCCATGCACCTCTTCGCCTCGGCCCCCGAGGTCGCCGTCAAGCTCGACCCCGTGTCGTTGGTGCTCCATTCGTCGGGGCCCATCTTCGCCGTGGTGTGGAGCCTGGTCGCGGCGGCGGCGCTGGTGTGGCTCATCGCCTTCCTGAAGCTCCTGCAGGTCTCGCGGCTCACCTCGGCCGAGAAGCGCTTCGAGGCCGCCTCGTCGCGCGCCGTCGACGCCGACGCGCTCTTCGAGCTCTCGCGCCTCCACCCGGGGGCGCCGGGGGCGCGGGTGGTCACCGAGATCGCCCGCCGCGCCGGCGATCAGCCGCTCATGGAGGCCGCCGCCAAGCGCGCCATCGTGGCCGAGCAGAAGCGCGCCGGCTCGCTCATGTCGGCGCTGTCGACCATCGCCTCGGTGGGCCCCTTCGTCGGCCTCTTCGGCACGGTCTACGGGATCATGGATGCGTTCCTCCGCATCGGGCAGGAGAAGAGCGCCTCGCTCCCCGTCGTCGCGCCCGCCATCGGCGAGGCCCTGATCGCCACGGCCATCGGGCTCTTCGCCGCCATCCCCGCCGTCATCGCCTACAACGCGATCACGAAGCGCATCGACGACCTGCTCGCCGAGGTCGAGGCCTCCACCGAGAGCTGGCTGGCGCTCGCCGCCATCGGCTCGGACCCGGTCCGCCGCGCCCTCGAGCGCACGGGCTGAAGGGGGGATGGGATGAGCGTCTCCCTCGGCTCGGGCCGCGGTCGCCGCCGCGGGTTCACGGACATCAACGTGACGCCGCTCGTCGACGTCATGTTGGTGCTCCTCGTCGTCTTCATCGTCACCGCGCCCATGCTCGCCGCCGGCCTCAAGGTCGAGCTGCCGAGCGTGGCGGCGCGCGACTCGGCGGTGAAGGACGCCAAGCTCGTCGTCACCGTCTCCCGGGACGAGCACATCTTCTTCGGCGAGACCGACCAGACGGCCGACATCGAGTCGGCGCTGCGCAAGGACGCGCGCGTTCAGAGGGAGAAGGAGCTCTACATCCGCGCCGACAAGGACGCGCGCTACGGCGTCGTGGCCCGCGTGGTCTCGGCGGCGCGTGGGGCCGGCGTCGAGGGCTTGAACCTCCTCGTCACCCCCGACGCCGACAAGAAGGCCGGGGCCGCGCGGTGAAGCGCGGGGACTTCCGCGCGAGCGAGCTGGGTCTCGCGGCCGTGGCCACGGTCCTCGTGCTCGGCGGGGCAGCGATGGGGCTCACGCGCGCGGCGCGGGGGGCGAGCGAGAAGGCCGCCAGCGCGGCGCCGGTCGAGCCGACCGAGATCCCCATCCGCGTCGCGCCGGTCATGGACCTCGACGCCCCCTTGCTCAAGCTCGGCGGCGCCCCCGAGGCGAGGCGATCGTCGGAGCGGTGGGTGAAGCCCTCGGCTCGCCCGCGCGCCGAGAGGAAGGCCGTGGTCTCTTCGCGCGCCAGCAAGGCGGCCGAGGACGCGCCGCCGCCCGACGTCGCCCCCGCGAAGCCCGAAGAGCCCCCGCCTCCTCCCGAGGCGGAGATCACCAAGAAGGTCGACGCGCCCGTCGCCTCGGCCAGCGCGCCGCCTGCCAACGAGCCCGCCCCCGCACCCGTCGCCTCGGCCAGCGCCGCGGCCGGCGTCCCCGGACCCGGCCACGCCGACGGTGTGAAAGAGGGGACCGAGACCGACCCGCTCAAGGCGCGCGCCGTCGACCTCTATCGCGCCAAGATCGCCGGCTGGTTCGCGACGCGCTTCCGCGTGAAGGGCTCGGGGCTACCTCGCGAAGAGCTGCTCAAGTACCGCGTCGCCGCCACCATCGACGTGGCCGACGATCGAACGGTCACGGGCTTTTCGATCACGCCGAGCGGCAACGCTTCGTTCGACGCCGCGGCCAACACGGCGCTCGAGGGCGCCCGGGGCCAGAGCCTCCCGGCGCCCCCCGAGAACTACCCCGACGTCGGCCAGCGACGCATCCACATCACCTTCGTTTGTCGAGAGAACCGATGCGATTGAAGAAGCCTCTCCTCGCCACCGCCGCGCTCGCCGCCCTCGCCTCCCTGGCTCCCTTCGCGGGCGCGCAGGCCCCCGCGCCCGGGGCCCCCGCGAACCCGAGCCCCGACGACATCCTCGGCAACATCGTCGTCGTCGCCGGCCAGGGGGCGGGCCGGAGGCTCCCCAAGGTCGCCGTCTACCCGTCGCTCGCCTCGGAGATGGAAGACGTCACCCTGCGCGCGGTGGTCGGGCGCGACCTCGATCTGTGCGGTGAATTCGAGGTGCTCGCCGACAAGTCCGCGCCCGAGTCGGCCTACGGCGACGGCCCGGTCGACGTGAAAGCTTGGAGCGCCAAGGGAGTCGAGGCGCTCGTCCGCGTGAGCGCCAAGAAGCTCGGGACCGATCGGGTCGAGCTGCGCGGCCAGGCCTTCTTCACGAACCGCGGGGCAGACCCGGTCTACGACAAGCGCTTCTCGGTCCCCGCCGCGAGCCTGCGCGAGGAGTCGCACCGCCTCGCCGATCTGCTCATCGGCGCGCTCACGGGCCAGAACGGCAGCTTCGCGAGCCACCTCGCCTTCGGGTCGGGGGGCGGCGCGGGCCGGCGCGTGTTCACCATCGACGCCGACGGGCACGACCCGCGCGCCGCCTCGCCCGAGGGCGAGTCGGCCATCGCCCCGGCCTTCGGGAAGAACGGCGAGCTTTACTACGCGTCGGCGCGATCGACGGGCGACTACCTCATCCATCGCGCGGGGGGCGCGGTCGCCCCCATGAACTACAAGGCGCCCGCCTACGGCCTGGCGTTCTCGCGCGACCACGCGCAGGTCGCCGTCTCGCTCGGCGCCGGCGACACCATCAAGGTCTTCGCCGGCCCCGACCTCGCGAGCCTCCGGCCCGCGTCCGAGGTCGGCATGGCCATGCACCCGGCCTTCACGCCGAGCGGCAAGCTCGCCTTCTCGGGCG
>FTCO01000498.1_pt1 | contig 11606 bp, 11 predicted proteins | sample 1639701 | NCBI WGS metagenome assembly FTCO01 (sample SAMEA3914869, study PRJEB12502) | metagenome | biome: forest; material: soil | place: USA | collected 2012-03-12 | depth 0.1 m | reverse complement strand
GGGATCTGCTTCGCGACGATCTTGCAGAAGAGGCACATGGCTCCGCTCTACAACGAGCATCTTTGGGCCGGAACCTCGTCTCGTTCAACCCATGGGAGCGCGCATTGTTTCGCGGTTTTCCTGCGTCGAACGGCGAGCGGCTGAGGTCGCCCATCCACAACCATGATCCGGATGTCGGAGGGTGATCGAGCGATGCGCCGGCTGAGCGCGACGATGGGAGCCTCGGGAGCCGCGGCGCTCGCGCGGATCACGACGATGAGCCCGAGTGGCCTGGCGATTGCTGAATGCTTCCCCGCCAGGAGCCCTCAGCAATGCATCACCGACTCGGTGCTCTTCGTCCCTTCGCCTTCGCGGCAAGCTTCGTCACCCTCGCCCTCTTCGCCTTCTTGCCCACCGGTTGCCTCATCACCGCCACCGCCGAAGAGGTCCCCGGCCGCTCCGATCCCACCCTCACCGACCGCCCCGTCACCCAGGTCTCCATCGACACCGGCGCCGCGCTCACCGCCGACCCGGGCCAGGGCGTCGGCGTCTTCGTCGAGTATGAGGAGGGCGGCCATTGGCGGGTCTTCACCACCTGCGACACGGAGAAGAGCAGCGCCGCCTGCTCCTTCGACATGCTCGCCTCCACCAGCTCGAGCGACGGGTTCTCGGCGGTCGGCTCGCAGTCCCTCGCCGACGACGACACTCTAGAGGTGCAGAGCGACGGCTCCATCCACCTCGTCACCCAGACCTCGCTCCAGTCCAATGGGATGAGCTTCGACGCGGCGCCCGGCGCGGTCGTCGAGCTCGACATGCTCCTCGACGGCGTGCCCCAGCCGAGCCTCGTGTTCGCGGTCAGCAGCGGCAAGCTCCTCGAGGGCGTCCCTTCGAACCCAGTCGCCTTCGCTCCCACCAGCGACTGAGGCGCGCCGTTGGGCGGGCCTCTCTAGACGGGCGCGAGCTGGGCCAAGGCGGCCTCGATGCGCGCCCGGTCCGGGTCGGCCGGGCCGAGGCCAGGGCCCCCTCCGGCCTCGCTCTTCGCCATCGCGAAGCGGACCAGCGAGAGCTCGAGGGGCTGGAGCGTCAGGGTCCTTCGCAGACCCAGCGCGGGGACGTGGTAGCGAAGCTCGGCGCCCTCGGGCCCGGGGGGCGAGATCTCCACCGTGCGCGCCTCTTCTCCCGGCCTAGAGCCGGTGACGTGCCGCACCACGCTGCGGATGACCGAGGCCCGGCGACGCACGCGACGCACCTCGGGGTCGGTGTACATCGAGAAGAAGCGGTTGCGCGAGTAGGTGGCCGGGGCGAGCACCAGCGCCACCAGGAGCGCCTCGCGGTCGACCGGCCCGGCGCTCACGACTCGGCCCGCGGCGGATCCATCATGCCGCCTTGCTTGAGGAGCTCGGCCTGGCGGTGGGTGCGCAGGGCCGAGAGCAGCTCGTCGAGGTCACCCGCCACGATCTTGTCGAGCTTGTGGAGCGTGAGGCCGATGCGGTGATCCGTCACCCGGTTCTGCGGGTAGTTGTAGGTGCGGATCTTCTGCGAGCGCTCGGCGCTCCCGACCATGGTGCGGCGCTCGGCCGAGATGGCCTCGTTCTGCTTGCGCTGCTCCTCTTCGAGCAGGCGGCTCTTCAGGACCTTGAGGGCCTTGGCCTTGTTCTTGAGCTGCGAGCGCTCGTCCTGGCACTTCACGATGAGCCCGGTGGGGATGTGCCGGATCTGCACGGCGCTGTTGGTCGTGTTGACGCCCTGCCCGCCGGGGCCGCCGCTGGCCGCGATGGAGAAGTCGAGGTCCTTCTCGTCGATGTGCACCTCGACGTCGTCGGCCTCGGGGAGCACGGCCACGGTCGCGGTGGAGGTGTGGATTCGACCCTGCGCCTCGGTGGCGGGCACGCGCTGGACGCGGTGGACGCCGCCTTCGTAGCGGAGGTGCGAGTAGACGTTCTGGCCCGTGACCAGCGCCGTGAGCTCCTTGAGGCCGCCCGCGGAGGCCTCGCTGATGTTGAGGACCTCGACCTTCCAGCGCTTCTGCTCGGCGTAGCGGCTGATCATGCGGAAGAGGTCGGCCGCGAACAGGGCCGCCTCTTCGCCTCCCTCGCCGCTCCGGATCTCGAGGATGGTGTTGCGCTCGTCGTTGGGGTCGCGCGGGAGGAGCAGGACCTCGAGCTCGGCCTCGAGCTTGGTCTTGCTCTCGTCGAGCTCGGGGAGCTCGGCCTGGGCCATCTCGCCGAGCTCGGGGTCGCTGAGGAGCTCGCGGTTCTCGGCGATGCGCTTCGTGATGTCTTGATAGCGCCCGAAGGCCTCCACCACGCCCTCGAGGTCGGTGCGCTCCTTGTTGAGCTTCTGGAGGCGGTTCGGGTCGGTGAGGACCTCGGGCGCGCAGAGGAGGTGGGTGAGCTCTTGGAAGCGGCGCGACACCGCTTCCAGCTTGGCGATCGGGAGCATGGCGGGGTGGTCTCAGGCCCTGGCGTAGCCAGGATCGGCGAGGAGCTCGCCGTAGCCGGCGAAGGTGCGGTCGGCGGGCGCGGGGGCCTCGACCGCCTCCTCGCGCCAGAGGGTCGCGCGCAGCGAGGCGAGGGCCACCTCGAGCTGGGCGTCGTCGGGCTCGGCCGTCGTGATCTTCTGGACCAGGAAGCCCGGCCAGAGCACCACGCGGAGCGGCCCCACCGTGCAGTAGCGCGCGAAGATCCGCTGGATCTCGTAGGTCACCGCCGCCAGCACGGGCAGGAACGGGAGCTTCATCAAGAGGAAGCCCGCGAACTCGGCCGCGCGCCCGCCGGGGATGTGAGGGAGGAAGGTGCCGAGCGCCGTGAAGAGGAGGATGGAGACCAGCGTCACCATCACGAGGAAGGTGGTGCCGCAGCGCGGGTGCATGGTCGTCATGCGCCGCGCGTTCTCGACCACCAGGTCCTGCTTGGCCTCGTAGGTCGAAATCGCCTTGTGCTCGGCCCCATGGTACTGGAACAGGCGCAGCGTGATCGGCATGCGGCGGAGCAGGAGCATGTAGCCGACGACGATGCAGAGCTTCGCGGCGCCGGTGATCGCCTGGTAGCCGGGCGAGGTGACCTCGAGGCCGAGCTTGAGGAGCTTGTTCACGCCCTCCGCCGCCGCCTGCGGCGCGACCACGAAGAGCCCAATCGCCAGGATGATGGGCAGGATGGCCAGCAGGCCGCCGCCCTTCTTGCCGCCGTCGCCCGAGGGGAACGCCGGCTCCGAGGTCTGCGTGGCCAGCGCGACCACGCTGATGGCCATGGCCGAGAGCACGCCGGGGCTCGGCGGAGGCGAGCGCCCCTCGTCCTCGGCTTGGAGGTCCTGCTCGTACAGCTCACCCGACCAGCGGAGGGCGCGCGAGCCGAGCTTCAGCGACTCGACCACCGTCGAGATGCCGCGGAGGAACGGCCACGTGCGCGGCCCCTTCATCATCGGGGGCGCCGGGCGCTCGCGCACCACCAGCTCGCCCGAGCGACGGCGGCACACGATGGAGAGGGACGAGGGGGACCGCATCATCACGCCCTCGATCACGGCTTGGCCGCCGATGTAGGGGCGTGCAGCTTCCTGGCTCATAAGGGGCGACTCTAGCGCGCTCTACGGCGGCGCGCAGCTTCGTGGAAGGTCGAGCGCGAGCCCACGACATGCGGACCCGCGCCTCGTTGCACTACGCAACTCGGTCGAGCTTGGCTCCGTTTGAGCCCTGGCCCCCCAGAAGAGCACGGTTTTTCTCTCGAGAGCCTCCTCTCGAAGAGGGGCGAGGGTCCGCCGGGCGGCTCGATGGGGAGCCAGCCCGGCGGCCTCGCGGCCTGCCAATCAGACCGTCGGCTTGGTGGTGTTCGCGTACTTCTTGCGGAAGCGGTCGACACGACCGGCGACGTCCATGATCTTGTGCTTGCCCGTGTAGAACGGGTGGCACTGCGAGCACACGTCGGTCGTGAAGTTGCCGCGGGTGGAGTGCGTGGTGACCACGGAGCCGCAGGCGCAGGTGATGGTCGATTCCTTGTACGTCGGGTGGATGCCGGGCTTCATGATCTACTCCTTAGCGGGGGGCGGGGTTTACCCTACGAAGCTTTCCAGGGCAAGCGCCGCGGATCACGAGGTAAGCATGGGTAGGAGACGGTGCCAGGGGGAAGGTGTCGTAACGGAAGGCCCGCCGGCACGAAGTGTTCCAGAGGCGCCCTCAAAAGCCCGCCCCTCGTTGACGGCCTAGGTACCCCTGATTAGCTTCGGTCTCGCGGGCAGCACGGATGCGCTGGTGAAGTCCGCGAAATAGCTAAAGGTTCCAGCGTCTTGCCCGCGGTCTCTCCGGCCGGGGCCGGGCGAGCTGGGGCGGCGGTCCTCGCGGTGGATCCCAACGGCTCGGGCGCTTGCCCGTCTCGCCCGCGGGGCCGCGATCCACAAATCAGTTTTCACGGCGCGGGGGCACACCCGGCCGACGAGCCGCATATCGGGCGGCTCCTATCTCTGGGAGGCAAATAGGTCATGGGCAAGATCATCGGAATTGACCTCGGTACGACCAACAGCGTCGTGGCGGTGATGGAGGGCAAGGAGCCCAAGGTCATCGTCAACGAGGAGGGTGCCAGGATCACTCCGTCGGTCGTCGCCTACGACGACAAGGGCGAGGTTCTGGTCGGCCAGATCGCCAAGCGCCAGGCGGTCACCAACCCCACCAACACCGTCTACTCCGCCAAGCGCTTCGTCGGCCGCCGCTTCGACGAGGTCACCGAGGAGAGCAAGCGCGTCCCCTACAAGGTCGTGAAGGGGAAGAACAACGACGCCACCTTCGAGATCCGCGGCAAGCAGACCGCGCCCCCCGAGGTCTCGGCCAAGGTCCTCCAGAAGCTCAAGAAGGCGGCCGAGGACTACCTGGGTGAGAAGGTCACCGAGGCCGTCATCACGGTCCCCGCCTACTTCAACGACGCCCAGCGCCAGGCCACCAAGGACGCCGGCCGCATCGCCGGCCTCGACGTCAAGCGCATCGTCAACGAGCCCACCGCCGCCGCCCTCGCCTACGGCCTCGACAAGAAGAACGAGGAGGTCATCGCGGTCTACGACTTCGGCGGCGGCACCTTCGACATCTCGATCCTCGAGGTCGGCGACAACGTGGTGCAGGTCATCTCCACCAACGGCGACACGCACCTCGGCGGCGACGACGTCGACCACCTGATCATGGACTGGCTCATCGCCGAGTTCAAAAAGGACACCGGCATCGACGTCAGCAACGACAAGATGGTCGTGCAGCGCCTCAAGGACGCGGGCGAGCAGGCGAAGATCGAGCTCTCCAACGTACAGGAGACCACGGTCAACCTGCCCTTCCTCACGGCCGACGCCACGGGCCCCAAGCACCTCCAGAAGCAGCTCACGCGCGCCAAGCTCGAGCAGATGATCCGGCCGCTCGTCGAGCGCTCGCTGGAGCCGACGCGCAAGGCCCTCGCCGACGCCAAGAAGACGCCGCAGCAGATCCACGAGGTCGTCCTCGTCGGCGGCTCGACCCGCATCCCGCTCGTGCAGGAGACGGTCAAGAAGTTCTTCGGCAAGGAGCCGCACAAGGGCGTGAACCCGGACGAGGTCGTGGCCATCGGCGCCGCGGTCCAGGCCGGCGTGCTCTCGGGCGACGTGAAGGACCTCGTCCTCCTCGACGTCACTCCCCTCTCGCTCGGCGTCGAGACGCTCGGCGGCGTCATGACGGTGATGATCGCGCGCAACACGACCATCCCCACGCAGAAGAAGGAGATCTTCTCCACCGCGACCGACAGCCAGCCCTCGGTCGAGGTCCACGTCCTTCAAGGTGAGCGCACGCAGGCGCAGGCGAACCGTTCGCTCGGGCGCTTCCACCTCGAGGGAATCATGCCGGCCCCGCGCGGCGTGCCGAAGATCGAGGTGACCTTCGACATCGACGCCAACGGCATCCTCTCGGTCCACGCGAAGGACACCGCCACCGGCAAGGATCACCGGATCACCATCACGGCGTCCGGCGGCCTCAAGGAGGACGAGATCCAGCGCATGGTCAACGAGGCCGCCTCCCACGAGGAAGAGGACAAGAAGCGCCGTGAGGAGGTCGAGCACCGCAACAAGCTCGACAACCTCTGCTACACGCTCGAGAAGACCATCACCGAGAACAAAGACAAGCTCCCGGCGGGCGACGTCACCACCCTGCAGGGCCTGATCGCCGACGGCCGCAAGGCCATCGAGCAACAGGACGACGCCAAGGTCCTCGAGGTGAGCGAGAAGCTCGAGAAGGAAGCGCACCGGGTCGCCAGCGTCATGTACGAGAAGACCGGCGGCGCGCCTCCGGGCGAGGGCGGCGGGCCTCCGGGCGGCGCGGCTCCTCCCCCGGCCGGCGGCAAGGGCAAGGACGGCGTCATCGACGCCGAGTTCGAAGAGAGCAACTAGGGCGAGCTCGTCCCTGCTCCTGAGCCAGACTAAAAACTCCGCCGCCGAGCCGGCGGAGTTTTTAGGGCGTTCGCCTCGCTACGCTACGCTCAGCCCACCATTCCCTCTTCCGATCCCTCGGCTCGGGGCCCCAGCCCCGAGCCGGTTTTGCTTTCTTCAACGCCAGATCGATGGTGAGCCTCGACGCAGATCTCGTCATCGTGGGTGGGGGCCCCGCCGGCATCGCCACGGCGCTCTTCCTCTCCCATGCGTCTCCCAGGCTCCGCGAGCGCATCGTCGTCCTCGAAAAGGAGACGTACCCCCGCGAGAAGATCTGCGCCGGCGCCATCGGGGGCCGGGCCGATCGCCTCCTCGCCTCCATCGGCGTTCGCGTCGATGTCCCCTCGGTCCCCATCCTCGGCCTCTCCGTCGCCACCTCGCGCGGCCGGCTCGCTGCCAGCGACCCGGCTCCCTCCGAGCCCATCGGCCGCGTCGTTCGCCGTCTCGAGTTCGATGCAGCCTTCGCCGCCGAGGCTCGCTCCCGAGGCCTCCGCATCGACGAGGGCGCGCGCGTCACCGGCCTCGAGCGCGCCGCCAGCCACGTGCTTCTTCGCTCTTCCCGTGGCGACCTGCGCGCCCGCGCCGTCGTCGGCGCCGATGGAGTAGGAAGCTTCATCCGCCGCGCGCTCGGCCTCGCCAAAGGCCGCTGGCTCGCCCAGGTGGTCGAGGTCGACACCCCCGCCGTCCCTTCGGACCCCGCGCGCCACCTGCTCCACTTCGACCTCGAGGACGCGAGCTTCCCCGGCTACGGGTGGGACTTCCCCACGCTCGTCAAAGGCGAGCCCCTGGTCTGCCGTGGCCTCTACGAGCTTCGCTCCCTCGCCTCTGCGGAGCCTGTCATCGACCTCGGCGAGCGCCTCCTCCGCCGCCTCGCCCTCCTCGGCCTCTCCACGAACGTGAAGCTCAAGCGCTTCTCCGAGCGCGGCCTCTCCCTCCACGAGCCCGTCGCCCTCCCCCGCGCGCTCCTCGTCGGTGAAGCGGCAGGCATCGACCCTGTGCTCGGCGAGGGCATCGCGCAAGCCATCTTCTACGGCCACACGGCGGGCCGCTACCTCGCCCGCTGCCTCGACGCGAACGACCTCTCGTTCCTCGACTGGCAGGGCGAGCTACGGCGCTCCCGCGTCGGCTTCGACCTTCGCGCCCGGGCCCGCGCCATCCCCCTCGTCTATGGGCGCGGCCGACCCGCCCTCGAGCGCTGGGTCGTCTCGTCGCCTTCCCTCGCGCGCTCCGGCCTCCGCTACTTCGCGGGCGACCACGTCCCACGCGCCCCCCTCGCGCGCTCCCTCGTGGACCTCGGCCGCGCGGCCCTCGTCGAGCGCCTCTCCTAAGGCGCGGGCTGGAACGACTCGATGATCTGCCGCAGCTCGTCGCTCACCTTGGGGAAGGTGCCCTGGGCCGCGAAGGCCACGACCTGGTAGGCGCGGTCGCCGGTCGTGAAGAGGCCGTAGTAGTGCTCGATCTTCAGCCCCTTGATGGTGGAGGTCGTGTGCACGAAGCGGGCGTCGGTGCGACCCTCGAGCTTCTTGCGCTCGAGGATCTTGAAGTCGGTCCCGGCCTTGGCGCCGGACTGGAGGATGGCGTCGGTGTAGGCCTCGATGGGGATGGTCTTCCCCGGCACCTGCTCGGCGATGATGAGCACGTGGGCGTCGAGGTCGGGGCGGCTGATCCACCGGTCGACGATGGGGTTGTCCTTCTTCGCCGAGGCGTCGGAGCGGAGCCTCCACTCGTCTCCGGGCGCGGTCAGCTTCCAGTCGGCCTTGAGGCCGTGCAGCTCGTGGACCGGCTCCTTCGCATAGTCGCCCGACATGCGGGCGATCATGCCGCCGAAGAGGCTCGTCCCCCCGGAGAGCGCGACCAGGCCCAGGCCCGCGATGAGGAAGTAGCCCGCGAAGCCCACCGCGCCGATGGTCATGCGCGCCTTGCTGGCCTGCCCGACGAACAGCGCGAGCAAGGAGGCGCTGACCACCACCTGGAGCACCGCCGAGACCTTGTCACCCGCCGCGAGCTGCGTGCCCACCCCGAAGAGCAAGCCGAGGAGCACGCGGACGATGGAGACGATCACCACCTTCCGGCTGCCCGCGAAGATGATGATCCCGAGGGCGAGATCGATCACCGCCGCGAAGACGTTCTTCATCGGCAGCATCGGCAGCGCCGAATCGAGCCCGCTGTCGGGCGCCTTGACCACCACCGTCTGCACGATGAGGAGAAGGGCGTTGAGCATCATGCACGCCGCGCCGATGCGCTGGGCGAGCGTGACCTCTTCACCGCCGGAGTTGAAGGGAGGCGGCGTGGGCGCGGGCGCCCCTTCGAGCGGCGAGGTGGGCGGCGCGTAGGGGTTCTGGCCGGTCATGGTGCCGGCCAGAATAACGGAGGAGGGGGCCGCTTACTTGGTCGGCGGCTTGGTCGTCACGTGGAACGCGGCGGCGGGCAGCGTCGTCAGCTCGAAGATGGCCATGCCCAGCGCGTCGTCGATGCGCTTGGGGGCGATGATGGTCCACTTGATCTTGCCCTTGTCGTCGGTGCCGATGGCGAGGTTCGCGTCCTTCTTGTTGCCGGCCGGGAGCTGCAGCTCGAAGGGGGGCCCGCTCGACTCGACCGACACGGCCTCGGGCGCCGGCGGGAGCGTGGGGATGAGCCGGTAGACCTTGCCCACCTGGCCGGCGGTGCCCTTGCCCTTGTCGACCTTGAAGGTGATGTTGGTCGCGCCGTGCAGCGCCCGCTCGGGGATGCGGAGCACCGCCTCGCCCACCGTGATCTTCGAGGCCGGGATGGAGCCGAAGGTGTCGGTGACCTCGTTGGGATCGCTCTTCACGATCATGGGCCCGCCGCTCGTCCTCTTCGGGGGCTCGACGGCGGCCGAGGCGGCGGCGGTGGGCTCGGCCGTGGGGGCCGCGGGCGGGGGAGGCGGCGGCGGGGCCTCGGCCGTCACGGTGGCCACGGGCGCGGCCGGAGGCGGGGGCTCGCCCCCACAGGCGCCCACGTAGATCGCGGCTAGCGCGGTGAAGGACAGCAGGCCGGAGCCGATCAAGAACGAGGGCGTCTTCATGTCATCCGGCGTACGGCGTTGTGGAGCCGAGATCAAGATCGCAGCGGTCGCCTCGATGAGAAGCAGGCCGGCCCTGACGCGGTTCTCCCCCAACCTGGATGACGCCGGCCCCACGGAGGCATATGAGCGCAAGCCATGCGCTCTTCCCGGCTGTTCCTAGGCACCGCTCTCCTCGTTGCTGCCGGCCCCCTCGCCGGCTGCGCCGATCCCCCGCAGCCCGTCGCCCCCGAGCAACCGGCTCCCGCGCAGCCGGTCGCCGCGCCCGACCTCGCCCCCGTGGCCGAGCCGGCCGACATCTTCTCGACCGTGCGCTGGAAGAGCTTCAACGCGACGGTCCACGCCGCCTCCGGGTGCGCGGGCCTGCCCTCCGAAGTCGTCGACGGCGCCGCGCGCGCCCTGCTCGAGAAGGACTTCCAGAAGACGTTCGGCGAGCCCGGCAAGGAGCTGGCCTCCATCGTCGCCTACGACGCGCCCGTCGATTACGTGGTCTCGCTCGACCCGGGCCGGCGCAGCTTTCACGCCTTTCATGCCTTCGCCGTGGGCCTCTCGTCGATCGAGGGCGCCAAGGCGGCGGCCGGCGCCACTCCCCACGAGCTCGCGCCCGGCCTCTGGCAGGTCCCGGGGAGCGAGAGCTCCAAGCTCACCTGCGCCGTCGGCCCTGCGGCCGGCCCGGTCCCCGCGCGCCTCGTCTGCGCGCAGAGCGAGGCCGACATCGCCGCCCTCGGCCCCTACCTCACGCGCAACATGGCCGTCGCCCCCATGGCGGCCGCCGACATCCGCGCCGAGGTCAACTTCCAGCCGCTCGTCGCGCGCTTCGATGAAGACATCCGCCGCAGCCTCGGCTTCCTCCCGAACCTCGCCCAGACGCAGAACATCGGCGACGCGCGCTTCGATCGCGCCCTCGGCGACGCCGCCGTCGCGTTGAAGGACGAGGGCATCGCGCTCATGGCCGACCTCGACCGCGCCCGCCTCGACTTCTCGGTCGACCCCGACAAGTGCCTGACCGCCGCGCTCTCGGTGCAGATGAAGGGCACGGCCTCGTTCATCTCGAGCTCGCTCGCCGAGCGCACGACCCACCAGGGTCCCCCGCCCGCCTTCTTCTGGCGCCTGCCCAAGGACGCCAGCTCGGCGACCTACTCGCACGGCTCCGACCCCGCGAAGAGCGCGGGCATGGTCCGCACGCTCCGCCACCTGCTCGAGGGGAAGCTCGGCCAGCTCAAGGTGGGCTCCGAGGCCGATCGCAAGGCGCTCTCGAACCTCCTCGAGGCCGTCATGATCAAGCACGACAACACCGTGCTCGCCTCGGGCTCGAGCCCCGACCCCAACGCGCCCGTCGCGAGCCCGTCCGACGGCTCGCAGAAGATGTTCGACAGCCTGATGAAGGGCCAGGGCAGCTGGACCATCCTCGGCTTCGACGAGAGCCCGGAGGCCATCACCAAGTTCCTGAAGGACCTCGTCAACGTCTGGGGTCGCAAGGGCCTCGTCGACCCGCTGAAGAAGATCACGGGCCACGCCGAGGCCTACCCGACGGCGCGCCTCGGCCCGGGCCACCCGCAGCTCGGCAAGGGATCGCAGGACCTCGAGATCAAGTTCAAGATCGACCCCAAGAAGGCCAAGCTGCCGGAGAAGGCCAAGCTCGAGGTCTCCATCCACGTCCTCTTGATGAGCGACGGCAAGAACACCTGGCTCGCCTTCGGCGTCGACAAGGACAAGCTCGTCAAGGAGCTTCTGACGGTCAAGAACGCGCCCGAGTCGCAGACGCTCGCCGCCCGCTCCGACCTCGCGCCCCTCCGCTCGCAGCAGGCGATCTCGAACGGGTTCATCTCGCTCGGCTCGGTCACCAAGTCGATGATCAACATCCTCAGCAACCCGGCCATGCAGGCGGCCGGCAAGGGCCAGGACTTCGCCACCATCGTCAAGGCGCTCGAGAACCTGCCGCACCACGGCCAGACCCCCATCTTCATCTCGTCGGTGAAGGGCGCCGAGGGGGCGGCCAGCGTCGAGACCAAGCTCGAGATCCAGAAGGGCACCTTCGAAGACCTCGGCAGCGCGCTGATGGTCGGCCTCGGCCCCCTCCTTCACTCGGCGGGCTCCAAGCCCTGAGGCATCGGTCGTGGCTCGGCGGGTTGCGCCGAGGCCACCTTCGCGAACAGAATGATCG
>FTCO01001492.1_pt1 | contig 11681 bp, 11 predicted proteins | sample 1639701 | NCBI WGS metagenome assembly FTCO01 (sample SAMEA3914869, study PRJEB12502) | metagenome | biome: forest; material: soil | place: USA | collected 2012-03-12 | depth 0.1 m | reverse complement strand
GGTGGGCCAGCCGTAGCCGTGCTCCTTGAAGACCTCGCGGTAGAGCATCTCGCTGACGGCGCCGTCGACGTCGTCGTCCACACGCTGGCGGCGCTCGTTGGCGACGACGTCCTTTTCGCGCGAGACCTGGAGGTCGCGAAGGACGAGGCGGGCGATGCGGCCGGCCTCGAGCTTCATCGCGAGGGGCAGCGCGTCCTTGGGGAGGTTCATGTGGTAGTAGGTCCAGTCGACCCAGGTCGCCGCGTTGGTCTCGGCGCCGGCCTCCTCGAGGAGGCGGTCGAAGGCGCCGTGGGCGACATCCTCGGTCTCGCCGAACATGAGGTGCTCGAAGAGGTGGGCGATGCCCGTCTTGCCCTGCCGCTCGTGACGGGAGCCGACGCCGAACCAGGTCTGAAGGCAGATGACCGGGGCCGCGTGGTCTTCGACCAGGAGCACGCGCAGGCCGTTGCCGACGACGAAGCGCTCGACCTTGAGGCTCGGCCCGAAGGGAACGGTGGCGTCGTGCCGGACCTGGGCTAGCGCCGGGCGGCCACGGTTGAGGTCGGCGAGGACGGCCTCGAAGGGGCCGCGGCGAACGCGGGAGGCAGCGGGAGCGGAGGCGGCGAGAGACTCGGAGAGCTCGGGCATGGCCTTCGGCTTTACCACGTCCGGCGAACCAGGCATCGCTCGGTCGCGATCAGGGCATGCGACGAAGGGTCTTCCAGGCGAAACGAGGCCAGAACGGGGTGGTGACGCCCTCGGGGTCGGCGTCGAGATCGTACCAGGCCGACGAAACGCTCGGGCGGAGGACGTGGAAGCTCTGGGCGGGCATGAAGCCTTGGCCGAGGAGGGCGTGGCGATGGCCATCGGGGGCCCGGGCCATGTCGAGGATCAGGACCGCGTGGCCGGGGGCGCCCGCCTTGACGAAGAAGTCTCCGGGCTGAGCGTCGGCGGCCGCGACGGGGAGGCCGTCCCTCGCCAGCGAGCCGGTGTTGGCGAACATGAAGACAGCGTCGAGGTACTGGCGAAAGTCGCCGTGACGCGAGATGGGGCGCTCGTCGGTGCCACCCACCCACTCGAGCGACTGGCCGCTGGCTTTCATGCGTGCCCCGGTCCGCCAGCGCTCCCACGGCATGGAGGGGCCGGCCGCCGAACGATAGCTCTGGTCGCGGCGGCCGATGGACCAGGCCCACTCGGCATGGAGGCGGATGATCGAGTCGGCGCACTGCTGGAGGTCGGACGGCGAAACGTCGATGGCGACGACGGCGGCGAGGTTTTCGTGGGCGGGCGGCAGGATGGTCTGACCGGAAAAGCTCACGACCGCGGTGCCCGAGGGGAAGAGGGGGAGGCGACGAAGCCAGGCGCCGAACGAGCCGGGGTCGAGAGCGACGCGGGTGGCGCCGGCAGGCGGCGGGAACCGCTGCTCGAGGGAGTCTCTGGCCACCGGGTCCCGCACGTCCGCGAGCCAGGGGTACGTGGGAGGGCGCGGAGGCGCGGCCGGGGCGCCGGAGGGTGCGGGAGCGGCAACGCTCTTTTGCGGAGCGGAGGGCTCCTCCGCCGGCGGCGGGGCGGCCCGACGACGCAACTGGGAAGGCGAAGGCGGCGGGTCCGGGGAAGCGGAAGCGGGCGCGCACGCCCAGAGCAGGGACCCGAGGGCCAGCGCCGAGGCGAGCCGCACCTTCTTGAAGACGCTCATCGGACCCCAGGTCGCTCGAAAGGTCCCGAGTGTGACCGACCCGCGTGCGAAGTGATCGCTAGCGCCGGGGGGCGGCGTGACAGAGGACGTCGGCCTCGTTGCGGGTGGACTGGTGGCACTCCCACTTGTCGTCGTGGCAGCTCACGACGAGGACGCCGGCGTTCAGGGCCTCCTTGAGAGACGTCCCCCTGCCCTTCAGGAGCCCGAGCGGGACGCGGTCGGTGCAGCCCTTGCCCATCTCGATCTCGATCTTCCGTCCGCCCTTGGCCGTGTGGACGGGGTTCGCCGGCGTCTTGCCCTTGTCGGCGGCACGAACGGCGACCTCGAGCTTCTTCATGAGGTCGTCGGCGTACGCCTTGTCGACGAGGGCATCGCCGCCCTGGGGGGAGACCATGGCCAGCGTGTAGTTGATGGCCATCATCTGTTGCTCGGCGGGGGCCGAGGGTTGGATGGGGCCGCTCGAGCCGATGGGGATCGGCCGAGGGGGCATGGAGGGGTTGGCGGCGGCGCTGGCGCTTCCCGCCGGAGCGGGGGCGGCGCTACTCGACCCGGCGGGCGCGATCGGGGCCGCGGACGACGACCCCGCAGGCGGCGGAGGCGCCGCGGGGATGGCCGATTTGCTGGGGACCGCCGACGGCGGGGGATCGTCGCAGCCCGAAGCGAAGGGCAGGGCGGCGACGAGGACGGCGAGGGCGGTGAAGGCCGCGGCGGGGCGCATGCGCTCCTTATACGAGGCGGCCCGGGGCCCGACCAGTTTCGCGAGGTTCAGGTCAGGAGAGGCGGACGAGGGGAGCGCCCTCGCTGACCGCCTGACCCTCGGTGATGAGGATCTCGGCGACCGTGCCCTCTTCCTCGGACTCGACAGGCATCTCCATCTTCATGGACTCGAGGATGACGACGGTGGTGCCCTCGTCGACCTGATCGCCGACCTTGACCTCAATCTTCCAGACCGTGCCCGTGATGTGGGCCTTGATGATCTTGTCCATGGGGCGCGGGAAGGTAGCGGACCACGCGCCGAAAGGAAACCTGCCGCCCACGCAAAAACGGTGAACGAACGCGCGAAGGTCGTTGCGAAGGCCCGCGCGGCGGGTAATCTAACGGCACGGTGCGGCGCTTTATGGGATTGCCCGGCGCCAGTCGTTCGCGCGATACTGGCGAGCGACGGTAGCCCGGCCAAGACGCCAGAGACGCGAAGACGCCAAGACGCGAACACGGGATGGCGCGCGCGCGCGGCCCGCGTGAAGGAGCCCAACGGTCATGTCCGAACAGAAGGAATCTTCGGTCCTCTTCTCCCTCAAGGAGCTGATGAACCTCGAGGAGGACCGCATCCGTGGTGAGGAGGCCGAGAAGGCCGCCAGCGCCGCGGCCGCGGAGAAGGCACGCGCGGACGCCGAGCGTTCGGCGCGTGAAGCCGAAGAGGCCCGCATCCGGGCCGAGGAAGAGCGTCGTCGCATCGAGGAGCAGCGCGCTCGCGAAGAGAACGCGCGCCTCGAGGCCATCCGCGTCGCCGAGGTCGAGAAGGCTCGCCTCGAGGCCGAGCAGAAGGCCCGCCTCGAGGCCATGACGGCCCAGCAGCAACACGAGCGGAACCTGGCGGCCATCCAGCAGGACCAGGGCAAGAAGAAGCTCCGCAACATGCTGATCGCCGGCGGCATCGCCGTCGTGGTGCTCGGCGGCGGCGCGGCGTTCTTCGTGGTGAACGAGAACAACAAGAAGCAGGCCGAGCTCGCGGCCGCCGCCGAGGTCAATCGCAAGGCCGAGGAAGAGGGCAAGAAGCGCGACGCCCAGCTCGCCGAGCAGCAGAAGAAGGTCGACAGCCTGATGGCGCAGCTCCAGAACGCCAACAACAGCGAGGCCGAGAAGGCCAAGCTGCTGCAAGAGCTGGCCGACGAGCGCAAGAAGCAGGACGAGCTCGCCAAGAAGCCGGGCGGCGGCAAGGGCGGCGGCGGCAAGGCCTCCGGCGACAGCGGCGGCAAGCCCAAGGCAGCCTGCAACTGCACTCCCGGCGATCCGCTCTGCAGTTGCCTCTGAGGCCTGCGAGCGGTACCGCTCGGGCCATGTCCTCGCCCACCCCGACAGCGCGCGCCGGGAGCCACCTGGCCTTCGCGCTCGACTACCCCGATCTCCCATCAGCTAGAGAGGGTGCCACCCTGGTGGCACCCGCCGTGGGCGTCCTCAAGGTCGGCCTGGAGCTGTTCGTCCGTGGGGGCGCGGAGGCGGCCGCCATTGGGCGCGTCGAGGGGTGCGAGCTCTTCCTCGACCTCAAGCTCCACGACATCCCGGAGACGGTCGGACGCGCGGTGGCCAGCGCGGCCCGCTACGGGGCCAGGTACCTCACCGTACACGCGGCGGGCGGGCACGCCATGCTCGCCCGGGCCGTCGAGGAGGCGAGGAACGCTCCCGAGCCGATGACCATCCTGGCCGTGACGGTGCTGACGTCCCTCGACGAGGCGGATCTTCGCGCGCAGGGCATCGGCGGAACGGCGCGCGAGCACGTGCTGCGTCTCGCCGAGGGCGCGTGGAAGGCGGGCGTGCGAGGCTTCGTGACCTCGCCGGCCGAGGCGCGCGCGCTTCGAGAGGCGCTCGGGTCGGAGGCGTACCTCGTCACCCCTGGCATTCGGCCGGCGGGGGCGGCGTCGGGCGACCAGAAGCGGGTGGCCACCCCCGCCGATGCCATCGCGGCAGGCGCGGATTTGATGGTAGTGGGCCGCCCGATTCGGGACGCAGTGAGCCCGAGAGAGGCCGCCGAGGCGCTCGTCGCCGAGATCGCGGGAGCGCTCGAGAGCGTGGAGAGGCGATGAGCCGAAAGATTCTGGGTATTCAGCCGGTGCGTGAGGCCATTCGCGCCCGTGCCGGGGACATCTCGCGGGTTTTCATTCAACGAGAGGCCGGGCCGACGCTGGAGGCGCTCGGACGTCACGCGGTGGGGCAGTCCATCGAGGTCCGTGAGGTCGACCGGGGGGAGCTTGATCGCATGGCGGCGGGAGGGAGGCACCAGGGCGTCATCGCCGAGGCCGCGGAGCTCAGCCTGACCAAGCTCGCCACCCTCGAGGTGACGGAAAACACCCTGGTGGCGGCGCTCGATGGGGTGATGGATCCCCAGAACTTCGGGGCCGTCGTGCGAAGCTCCGTCGCGCTCGGAGCGACGGCCGTGATGTGGCCCGAGCACAGCTCTGCCCCGCTCTCTCCTTCGGCGTTCCGAGCTTCGGCGGGCGCCATCGAGCATGCCATTCTGTGCCGCGTGAGGGGCCTGCCGGAGGCCATCGAAGAGCTCACGGGGCGGGGCGTGACGGCCGTGGCCCTCGACGCCCAGGGGCCGACGGAGCTCTCCGAGCTCGACCTCGTCGGGCCGGTCGCCATCGTCATCGGGGCCGAGGACAAGGGCGTGCGCAAACCGGTCCGCCGTGCGTGCCAGCATACCGCTCGATTGCCCATGACCGGGCCCATCGGGTCGCTGAACGCCTCCGTCGCGGGGGCGCTCGCGCTCTATGAAGTCCAGCGACAGCGGGCCGCTCGGCGCCGTGCCGCCGAGTCCTGACGCCGCAGCCCTCCGATCAAAACGACCGTGGCTCGCCTGGGCCCTGGTGGGGGCCGGCGTTCCGGGCCACCTGCTCCTCGCGCTGGGCACCGAGCTCTCCCCCGACGAGGCGTACTACCTCTGCGCGGCTCGCGAGCCTGGCGCGCTCCCACCGCTGGTGGACCATCCCCCGTTGCTGCCCTGGCTCCTGCGTCTGACGGATGCGGTCGGGTTGGTGCCGGTGGAGCTTCGGGTCCGATTCTGGGCGATCCTGCTGTCGGCCCTGACCTCCGCGGGGATGGTCGCGCTGGGCCGGAGAAGAGGGGCGTCGAACGCGGCCAGCGCCTGGGTGGCGGCGGTGAGCACCTTTGCCCTCCTTCCCATGACGGGGGGCTTCGTGATCACGCCCGACGGGCCTCTGCTTGCAGCACTGGTCGGGGTGCTCTTGATCTTGGAAGGCCCGGGCCGGTGGGGGCGAACGGCTGCGGCCGGAGCGCTGCTCGCCCTGGGGGCGCTGGCCAAGGTGGTTGCCTTTCCCCTGGCCGGGGCGTTGGCCTTGGGCGATCGGCGGGTGTCCTGGGGGGCGCGGCTGACGCTCGGGTTGCTTCCGCTCGTCGCCTTGCCCTGGGTTTTGCCGAGCCTGGGGTTTCAGCTCCGGCACGCCTTTGCGAAGGGCGCTGGCCCGGGGGGCAGCCTGGCGGATTCGCTCGGGGCCGTGCTGGCCCTGGTCGGGGCTCAAGCCTTCCTTTGGGGGCCTCCCGTGCTCTGGCTGGGCCTGCGGAGGCTGCGGGCCGCACCCCTCACGGAACGAGCGCTCGTAGGCTCACTGTCCGGCCTCGTCTTGCTCTCGGCGCTGGTTCGCGGGGTTCCTCCCGAGCCCAACTGGTGGGCCCCCGCCGCCCTCGTGGTGGTGCTGGGCGCGGCGGAGGGCCTCGCCGGGCTGGGCCCCAAGGCTCGCGTGGCCGCGCTCGCCACCGTGTTGCTCCCCACCTTGGTGGTGGCGGCGCACGCGCTGCATCCATTTCTGCCCCTGCGCCCGGAGCAAGACGCCACCGCCCGGCTCCATGGATGGCGCTCGGGTCGAGGGCCCGAGCGGGCCGCGGGGGTGGGGTCCTATGGCCCGGCCGCCGAAAGCTGTGTGTATCTTGGGGAGTGCGAGGAGATTCGCTCTCATTTCAATGAGATGAAAGCCGTTCCTTGAGGAGGGGCACCAGTGGCACGGATCCCTCACGCGAGGGGTCTCCGGCGGCTGAACAAGCACCCAGGAAATAGGCCGGCGCGGTCCATTCAATGGATCGCGATTTCGGTTGTCCACAAGGGCAACAATCCTGCGTGATGTTCGATGGTTACACGTTGATCCTTACGGTGTCCCCGGACCTTCCCCGAAAAGCCTCAAGGAGAAGGTCACGAAGGACGCCGATCGGGTCAACCCGTCGAAACCGCTGGACCTCGGCCGAGGACGCGCTGGAAGCGGCGAATTGCCTCGGCCACGTCGCCGTCCGAGGTCTCCTCGCCCAGGGAGATCCGGAGCGCAGAGCGGGCTCGCTCGTCCCCCGCGACGGCGGTGATGACGGGGCTGGGCTCGGACGTCCCGGCGCTGCAAGCGGAGCCGCTCGACACGGCCACCCCCTCGAGGTCCATGGCGGCGGCGAGCTCGTCCCCCTTCCAGCCAGGGAACGAGAGGTTGCTGACATGCGGGGCTCGCGGGCCGGACCCATTGCGGAGAGCCCCCCGGGAGATCAGGGCGCCCTCCAGGCGATCTCGGAGCACGCCGAGGGCAGCGTAGGTATCGGAGGTGCTCCGCGCGCGATGGGCGGCGACGGCAAAACCTGCGGCGAGGGAGGCGTCCTGCGTGCCGGGTCGGATGCCCCTTTCCTGGGAGCCCCCATGAAGAAGCGGGCTGAGCCTTAGGCCCGGGCGGGTCACCAGGGCGCCGATGCCCTTGGGACCGCGAATCTTGTGGGCGGCGAGCGCGACCAGATCGCCGCCCGACCAGTCGGCGAGTGGGAGCCGGCCAACGGCTTGGACGGCGTCCACATGGAGAAGCGCCCCCCGGGCATGAACCATGGGAAGCAGGGCTCCGAGGGGGTGGATGGTCCCGGTCTCGTGGTTGACGGCTTGTACGCAGACGAGACGGACCGGTGCGCGCCTCGAAGCTTGGTCCAGTGCCCGCTCGAGAGCTTCGGGCGTCACGAGGCCGGCGCTGGAGACGTCGACCCACTCGACCCAGGTGCCGCGTCGGGCCAGCTCCTCCGCGGCGCGCGTGACCGAGGGGTGCTCCAGGCGGCTGGCGATCAGCGAGGCGGGGCTGCCGTCGGTGAAGGCATGGAAGAGGGCGAGGTTGTTGGCCTCGGTGCCGCCCGACGTCAGGACGACGTCGCGAGCGTGGAGCCCGGTGAGGTGAGCGACCGCTTCACGGGCGTCGTCGAGGTGCGCTCGGGCGCGCCGGCCGGGCGCGTGAACGCTCGCCGGGTTGGCCCACGAATGAGCCAGGGTGCGCCGCATCTCGTCGAGCACCTCGGGGTGAGGCGGGGTGGTCGCGTTCCAATCGAGGTAGATGGTGGGGGTGGGCATGGGCGCGGGCCGTCGGAGAGTGCTCCGACGAGGCTGTGCGCACATCGAATCAGGTAGCTGGCTCGAAGTCGAGCTCCTCACCGGCCCGCGCCCTCGCCGAGGGCCCTTGCGAGCCGAACGCGAGAGGCGCTAGCGTCCGTCCGATAGGCATGAGTGAAATCGGCATCTTGGGTGGGGGTATCTCCGGGCTGTCCCTGGCGAGCCTCCTGAACCGATCGACCGAGGTGCTCGAGGCCGACGACCGGCCGGGTGGCCTGGCTCGGACGTTCGGGCGCAATGGCTTCTCCTCCGACGTGGGGGGCCACATCCTCTTCTCGAAGGACAAGGCCGTCCTCGAGGCGATGGTGAGCGCCCTGGGGGACAACGTCGCCCTCCGCCGACGGAACAACAAGATCCTCTACAAGGGGGTCTATGTGAAGTACCCGTTCGAGAACGGCCTGGGGGCGCTGTCGAAGGAGGACGCCTACGACTGCTTGCTCTCGTTCGTGAAGAACGAGTCGGCGCCGCCCCCGCACAAGAACTTCCAAGAGTGGATGTACTACACCTTGGGGACGGGCATTACCGACCGCTACCTCATCCCTTACAACCGTAAGATCTGGAAGCGGGACCCTAAGGAGATGGGCATCGAGTGGGTCGAGCGCGTTCCGCGCCCGCCGCTCGAGGACGTGCTCAAGTCGGCCATGGGCATCGAGACCGAGGGGTACACCCACCAGCTCTACTTCCACTACCCGAAGGAGGGGGGCATCGAGTCGCTGGCCAAGGCGTTCGCGGCGCGCGTGGAGGCGAAGCACAAGCTCGTGACCGGCTACCGGGTCGAGCGGGTCGAGCCCACGAAGAACGGCTGGAAGGTGAATGGAGAGCGCGAGTACCGGACCCTGGTCTCCACCTTGCCCATCGGGACGCTGTTTCGGGCGCTCGGGGATGTGCCGCCCAGCATCCTCGAGGCTGCCAGCGCCCTCCAGTACAACTCGCTCAAGGTGGTGATGCTGGGTGTCGGTAGGACCGAAGGGCTCGACGAGATGACGGCGGTGTACGTGCCCGATCCGTCAGTCAGCTTTCACCGGGTCTGCTTCAACAACGCGTTTTCGCCCAGCATGGCGCCGTCGGGGTGCGCGTCGATCCAGTGCGAGATCACGACCAACCCGGGCGATGGCGTCTTCGAGGCGACGGATGAGGCGCTGTGCGAGCGGGTCCGGCGCGAGCTGGTCGGGCTCGGGATCCTCCGAGAGGACGACGCGATCCTCGAGAGCATGGTTCAACGCGAGAAGTACGCCTACGTGGTCTACGATCTGACCTACGCGCGCAACGTGAAGACTGTGCTCGAGTACCTGAGGTCGCGTGGCATCCACGCGGCGGGGCGCTTCGCGGAGCACACCTACATCAACATGGACGCCTGTGTTCGCCGGGCGATGGACCTCGCCCAGGAGCTCGAAGGGGGCGCTTCGTGAGCCGCGTCTGCGTCGCCATGATCTCCCGCAACGAGGCGGGGGCGGTCGGGGGAGTGATCGACGAGATCCGCGCCGCCGCTCCGGACGCCGAGGTCCTCCTGGTCGACTCGTCGACCGACGGCACCGCCGAGATCGCCGAGGCCAAGGGGGCGACCGTCATCCGGCAGATCCCTCCGCGGGGATACGGGCCGGCCATGATGAAGGCGCTGCTCGCCGCCGCCGAGCGCGCGGAGGTCGTGGTCACGCTCGACTGCGACGGGACTTATCCAGCCCAGCGCATCCCCGAGATCGCGGATCTGGTGCTCGAAAAGGGCTGGGATGTGGTCAACGCTACCCGCCTGGGCACGCGGCCGGACGCGATGCCCATCCCCAACTGGATCGCCAACGGCCTCTTCGCGGTGGTCACCCGCGCCCTCCACGGCTTGGCCGTGACCGATGTCCACACGGGCATGAGGGCGTATCGGTCGTCGATGCTTCGGGCGGTGGACTTCGACGAGAAGGGCGCGGCCTTGCCCGTCGAGCTGGTCATCAAGCCCGCGCGGCTCGGCTACCAAGTGCTCGAGGTCCCCATCCCTTATCGCGAGCGGATCGGTCAGACCACGCTGAATCGGTTCGACTCCACGGTCTGGACCTTCCGGCGCATCCTTCGCATGACCCGCGTCGGACATCGCGCCCTCCGCTAGCCCGAGGCCATGTGAGCACACCCGGGGAACCGGCGCCCGAGGCAGCCACACCGGCCGAGGCGCCTCCCCCAGCCCCTGCGCCGCCGGCGTGGAGGCGCCATGGGGTTCGGCTCGTGCGCATCAGCATCGCCGTTTTGCCCGTGGCCTGGCTCGCTCGGCGCGTGGATCTGGGCGCGACGGCGCACGAGGTCGGCCTCATCGGCGCGGTGCCCGTCGTGGGGGCCTTGGCGCTCTTCGCGCTCGGCGTGGTGCTGGGCACGGTTCGCTGGGCGGTGTTGATGCGAGCGTACGGCGCCACGACGCTGCCACCGTTCCGGCGAATGCTCCGCAACATGTTCATCGCCGGCTACTTCAACGTGCTGCCGAGCGGGCTCGCCGGCGACGTGTTCCGCGCGCTCCGTGTCAAAGGCACGCTCGAGCCGGGGGCGTCGCTCACCGTCATCGCCATGGAGCGTGTGGTCGGGCTCGTGGCCCTGCTGGGCATCGTGGGCGTCACGGCGGTGTCGGGGGCCGACCTCGGCGTGGGGCCGGCGGCGCTGGCCTTTCGCGTCGCTTGCGCCGTGGCGGCAGGGTTGTCTCTGGGCCTCCTCGTCTTTCCCTGGGTGGTCCACCGATCGCCCGCCGCCAGGGCGCTGGTGGAAAAGCTCCCGTTGGGCCGAGGGCTGCTGCTTCGCGTGGCGCCCGCCAAGAAGCCGCTGGGCGTCGTGGTCGCCCTGGCCTTGTCGTTCGGCACGCAGATCCTGGCGATGCTCATCGCCGAGGCGCTCCTCGTTCGTGTGGCGTCGACCGAGCAGCTCGTGGCGGCCGCGGGCGCCCTGCCCTTCGCCATCCTTCTCTCGTTCGTGCCCATCACCCCGGGGGCCGTGGCGCAAAGGGAGGCCGTCTACACGCTGTTCCTCGGGCTCGCGGGGATCTCGGCGGACCGTGCGGTCGCCGTGGCCGTGCTGTCGTTCCTCGTCCAGCTCGCCATGGCGGCGGTAGGCGGTCTGCTGTATGGCGCGGAGAAGCTCGGGTGGCTTCCCCTCGACGAAGAGAAGCTCGCCAAGGCGCCGTCCTAGCTAGGTCCCCTCGCCCACTTCGACGGGAGCGCGGGGGGCGACGCTCAGGTAGAAGGCGGCGCCGCGGAGAGCCACTCCCTCGATGACCTCGGGGCTGGGGGAGGCCACGCGAACGTCTCCTCCCAGGCCGCGGGCCGTCCGACGAGCGATGGCCAGGCCCACCCCTACCCCGCCGTGCTCGCGCGTGACGGAGCCGTCGACCTGGTAGAACGGCTCGAAGATGCGGTGGGCCCGGTCGGGCCTCACGCCGGCGCCGGAGTCGGCGACGGTGAGCTCGTAGTGGCCCGAGGGAAGCCGGGTCACGCGCAAACCGACGGTCCCCTTCTCGGGCGTGAACTTGGCGGCGTTCTCGAGGAGCTGGACCATGGCGCGCTGGAGGCGGGTGCTGTCACCCCAGGCGGGCAAGGGGCCGCGCGGGAGGTCTTCGAGGAGCTGGATGCCGGCGTCGTCGAAGCGATCGGCCACCACGGCCAGGGCGCGGCGCGTGGTGTCGAGGAAGTCGTAGTCGGCGTGGTGGAAGCGCATGCGGCCCGTTTCCATGCCGGTGACGTCGAGCAGGTCGTCGATGAGGGCGCGCAGCCGGCGGACGCAGTCGTCCATCGAGCGCAGCGCCTTCTGCTGGGATTTGGTGATGGGCCCCAGCTCCTCGTCCTTGAGGAGCTTCACGTACCCCACGATGGGCGTCATCGGGGTGGCCAGCTCGTGGGAGATGTTGCGGTAGAACTC
>FTCO01000482.1_pt1 | contig 11731 bp, 10 predicted proteins | sample 1639701 | NCBI WGS metagenome assembly FTCO01 (sample SAMEA3914869, study PRJEB12502) | metagenome | biome: forest; material: soil | place: USA | collected 2012-03-12 | depth 0.1 m | reverse complement strand
CCTTGTAGGGGGCCATCATCCACTGGGCCTCCGGGTCGACCTTGGCCGCCGCGGTCTGGTAGTTGGAGATGGCGATGTTGAGCGCGCTGATGTCGACCAGCGCGGCGCGGGGGTTGTGGGCGCCGAAGAAGAGCGGGGTCCAGACGGCGTTGAGGCCCATCTGCGCGCCCCACCACGCGAGCGCCTCGTTTCGCTCCTTCGAGGGGGGCGAGGCCCACACGCGGTAGCCCGACACGGCGATGAGCGAGTAGAGGCCGGTCCACACCGGGGCGAAGACCCAGTTCGGCGGCTGGAACCACGGCTTCTTGAGCGATTTGAACCAGGCGTCTGGCTTCGACATCGCGCCCAGCGCCGCCGCGCCCGCCGTCACGGCGCCGAACCCGACCATCGCCAGAGCCTTGTGGAGCGTTTCGGTCTTCATGCTCCGGGCCGTAGCAAGGGCGGTTCCCACGCCTCGTTTGTGCTCGAACGAGGCTGGGTCGCGTGATCTCGACCGCGCGGATGCCGTGGCAGGATGCGACAGGCGCGCGCGGGCGCTCACCCGAAGGCGGCGCGCTGGCCCCAGGGGCACGCGAAGTCGAGGGGCTTGGTGAGCACCCACAGCACCGGGAGGGGCGGCGCCTCGTCGGGGAAGGGGCCGTCGCCGTCGGTGAAGTAGACGACGCCGTCGGGGCGTCGGGCGCCGAGGAAGCTCGGCTCGAACAGCGGGCGGAGGTCGGTGCCGCCGCGGCCCTGCACGTCGAAGAGATCGCCGTCGAAGGGGTAGACGCGGTGGATCTCGGCGTCGCACTCGACGACGGTGACCTCGGCGCGCTCGCTCACCTTCGCGACGTGGCGCGCCACCTCGGCGAGCTCGCTCTTGCTCATGCTCATCGAGGTGTCGATGGCGACGAGGAGGCGCGGCCTCGTCATGGTGCGCGGCGACCACGCGCGGCCGGGGACCTCGCCCACGCGGCCGGGGAAGCGGCGGCTCGGGCGCGAATAGGTGTGCGTCGGGGCGCGCTCCTTGGCCGCGAACATCGCGAGCGCCGTCTTCCAGTCGAGGTAGTGCTCGAGGGGGCCCCTGACGCCGGTGAGCTCTTCCACCAGCTCGTTCGCGCTCCGGCCGGCCGCGAAGCCCCGGCGCGGGTCGCCGCCCTCGCCGAGGAGCTCCTGCGCGTCCCTCACGGCCTGCTCGATGAGCTGCTTGGTCTGCTCGAGGGCTCCCGGTTGCGGGCCGCCCTTGCCCAGGCCTTGATGATCGTCGACGCGGCCCTCGCCCTCGCCGGGCACGGGCTTGCCCTTGAAGGCGCCGGCGCGCATCGCGTCGACGAGCTTCTGGTAGCGCTCCAAGGTGCTCTGGCCGGCGCGAAGGCCGGCGGCCGCGTACTGCTTCCAGACGATGGGGCTCGGGAGCGGCTCCTCGATGTATTCGTTGGCGCTCATCTCGAGGGCCAGGTCGAGCAGCTCCGGCTCCTCGGCGTAGGCGAATTTGGGGTGGCCGAGGTGGCCGAGGACGACGTGGTGGACCTCGTGGAGCAGGACGCCGGCGAGGTACTGCGGCTCGGCCAGGAAGGCGTCGACGTTGACGTGGAGGTAGAAGCGGCCGCCGTGGAGCGAGACGGCCATGCGCTGCACCGAGGGGTCGGAGACGGCGTCCATCTGCGCGAGCACGGCGGCGTAGTAGGGGTACTTCGCGAGGAAGGCCGGGCTCGAGACGAAGCCTCGCAGGAACTCCGCGACGCTGGCCGAGGCCTGGCTCATTGCGGCCTGACGGGCGTCACGCCGAGCTTCTTCAGCGTGTCGACCAGGGGGAGGGCCGTGCGCTCGGGGAGCTGGGTGAGGAGCTGGCCGAGGCAGGTGCGCACGGCGTTGCTCTTGCGGAGGTCGGCGACCTTGGCCTGGCGCTCGAGGTGGGCGCGCAGGCCCGTGACGGCGAGGCCGACTCGGTAGGACCTCAAAGGGTCGGCGCGCCAGGCGAGGAGCTTCTTCTCGGCGGGGCTCCCGGCGTAGTTGGTGAGCAGCTCGGCGGGGGCCACGTCGAGCAGCGTCGTCGCCGTGGGGTTTCTGGCGATGGCCTCGCCGAGCTTCTCGCGCTGGTCGCCGGGCAGGTCGCCGAGGAGCGCCTCGAAGGACGAGAGCGAGAGGAGGCCCTGCGCCGCCAGCACGCCGGCCTCGGGGCCGGAGAGCAGCGGCGCGAGGCGCTGGGCGATCTCGTCGAGGCGATCGGTCTGACCCTTGGCCTTGTAGGCGGCGATGTCGGCGGCGAGCGCGCTCTTGGGGCCGTAGCTCGAGAGCACGGCGCGCACGTCGAGCTCGAGGCCGCCCGACCAGCTCTCGCGGCTCGCGACCAAGAGCTCGACCCACGCGGGCGGCAGGTAGCCCCCGAGCGCGTCGCGGAGGAGCACCTCGTCCTTGCGCTCGGCGGGCGTGATGGTGTGGAGCAGGTCCGAGGTGTAGCTCCAGCTCCGCGGCGGGACGTCGTCGAGGAAGCGCTCGTGGGCCTGGGCGAGCGCGACGACCGCGGGGTGCACGCCGTTCAATTGGGCCCAGCCGAGCCAGGCGGCGCGGTCGGCGCGCACGGAGACCTGAAGGAAGCGGGCGCGCAGGGCGCGGTCGAGGGGCGTGACCTGGTAGTCGCCCGTCTCGGGGTTGATGGCCGCGAAGCAGACCCAGCCCGGGGGCAGCTCGTACTCGTGGAGCCTGCGCGCGGTGAGGAGCTGGAGGGCGGGCTGCTGGATGTAGCGCTCGGCGCGGTTGAGCTCCTCGAGCATCAGGATGCCCTCGCCGCCCTGGGGCAGGGCGCGGGGCGCGGCGTAGGTGGTGCGGCCGCCTTCGATGACCGGGAGGCCGACGAGATCGGGCGGCTCGAGGAGGCTCAGGTCGAGCACGGCGGTGGCGACGCCGAGGCTCTTGGCCACCTGGCGCACCACCTCGCTCTTGCCGATGCCGGTCGGGCCCTCGAGGAGCACGGCGCGGCGGGCGCGGTAGGCGAGCGAGAGCACGTTCGCGAGGCGCGGGCCCACGGGCACGTGGAGGTATTTGCCGTCGGCGGCGGGGGAGCCTTTGGCCATCGCCGACTGAGCTAGCACCTCGAGCACAGGAGCCGCAACCCGGGGCGGGCCGTTTGGCAGGTGCCGTTCGCACCTCGCGTCGCGATCTACGGCTCGGCCTCGGCCGGGTCCTTGCCGGCCAGCACCATCGTGAAGAGCCCGGGCACGTGGAACTGATCCGAGCAGGCCGCGAAGGGGTAGAGGGTGTCGCCGAGCCGACACGAAAGGGCGGTGCGCGCGGCGGCGGCGTCCGTGATCCCGCCGACGACCTCGAGGTGGCCCGTGCCCGTGGTGATCACCGACGCGGCCAGCGAGGCCCCGGGGGCGAGGGCGGGGCGCAGGGTGGCGATGGCCTCGGCCTTGGGGCCGCGGAAGAGGCGCACGGCGCCGTCGGCGCAGGCGGCGGCCAGCGTCCCCGAGGAGACCCAGGCGACCTGGCGCACGGCGGCGGGCGCGAGGAAGCGTTGAATGGACCGACCGTTGGGGGTCCGAAGACCGATGACGCGATCGCCCTCCGCCGTGGCGAGGAGGCCGCCGGTGGTGACCGCGAGGCTCACGAGCTGGTGGCCGAGGCTCACGGCGTCGGTGGGGGCCTTGTCCTTGGGGCCGGCGCCCACGTGACCGATGAGGAGCGCGCCGCGCACCGAGGCGACGGCGAAGGTCTCGCCGTCGGGCGCGAAGTCGGCGTCGCGCGCGTCGCCGCCGAAGGCCGGGAGGCGCGTGGGCGCGAAGGTCTTGAAGTCCCAGAGCGAGACGCCCTCGCGCGCGGCGACGAGGACGCGGTCGCCCTCGGGCGAGAAGCGGGCCGAGCGCACCGGGCCGGCGTCGACCTTCAACATGCGGACGGGGACCTTGCCGTCGCCGTAGGGGGCGCCGAAGAAGTAGACCTTCGAGTCCTCGGTGCCGGCGGCGAGCGACGCGCCGTCGGCCGAAAAGGCGAGGCTCGTGACCGCGGCGTCCATCGAGAGGGTGCGGAGCGTCTTCTTGGTCGCGAGCTCGAGGACGGTGATCTCGCGTTCGCTCGAGGTCATGGCGAGCACGCGCGCGTCGGGGGTGAGGGCGACGGCGGGGGCGCGCTCGCCGGCCGCGGGGAAGCGGAGGAAGCGCGGTGGGTCGGAGAGCCAGACCTCGACGACGCCGAGGCCGCCCGCGGCCATCGCCTTGGCCTTGGGCGCGACGGCGAGGGTCTCGAGGGGGGCGGGGGAGGCGAGGACGCGGTCGGTGGCGGAGGCGACGCGGGCGAGGGGCGGGAGGAGGGCCACGCGGTCGTCGGCCGAGGCCGGGCGGGTGGGCACGGGCACGTCGCCGAGCGGGAGGGTGGTGAGCCGGAGCGATCGATCGCGCTCCGCGGAGGCGATGCGCACCTCGCCGCCCGCGAGGACGACGGCGACGCCGAGCGCGCCCGCGGGGCTCGCGCCGCCGGAGGCAGGGAGGCCGAGGAGGCGCGGGGGGGATGAGGAGAGGGCGACGAGCTCGGGCTCCTTGCGAATGGTGATGGGAGATCGTTTGGGCTCCGAGAGATCGTAGCGGAGGCGGTCGCCGCCGGTGAGGGCGACGACGAGGCCGCCGTTCCTCGGGTCGAAGCCGAGGGCCATGATGGCGCCACCACGGGGCGCGAACGAGGCCACCTCCTTGCCCGAGGCGAGGTCGGCGACGGTCAGCTTGTGGTCGGCCGTGGTCCAGGCGACGAGCTTGCCATCGGCGCTCCTCGTGAGGTGCGAGGCGGGGCCGCGGGGCGCGGGGAGGCTCTTCTCCACGCGGCCCTTGGCGAGGTCCCACTCCTTCACCGTCGCGTCCTCGGAGCTCGTGACGAGGTGCTTGCCGTCGGGGGTGATGACCATCCCGGTGACGCCCTCGCGGTGGCCGGAGAGCTCGCCGCGGGGCGCGCCCACGGCGAGGTCGTAGAGGCGCACCTTGCCGTCGTCGCGCCCCGCGAAGAGGGTGCCGCCGTCGGCCGAGAAGACCACCGAGCGCACGTGCTCCGACTCGCGGAAGCGAAAGCGCGCGCCGAGGCGATGGTCGTAGACCGTGACCGCGTAGCCGCTGGCGACCGCGAGCGCGGCGCCGCTCTCGCTCCAGGCGAGGTGAGCTTCGGCGAAGGGAAGAGGAGCCTCGTCGGGCGCCTCGGCGCGCAAGGCCATGGCCGAGTCGTCGTAGAAGGCGCGGTCCCAGAGGCGGTGGGCGCCGGGCGCGTCGTCGAGAGCCTCGGCGGCGAGCCCAGCCTCGAGGAGCGCGCGGGGGGCAGGGTGCCAGGCGTCCCACGAGGCGAGGAAGAGCTGCTTCGCCTCGATCATGCGGCCGGCGTCGCGCGCGCTCGTCGCGCCGTGGAAGAGGTCACGCGCCCTCTGGCGGAGCTTCTCGGCGGGGTCGAAGAGCTCGGGGTCCTCGCGCTTGCCGCCGCGGGAGGCGACCACCTCGCCCATCGCCATCGCCGCCTTGCGAGCCTCGGCGGCGGCCTGCTTGTCGGCGGCGCTGGCGCGGTCGGAGATGTCGATGCGATCGGCGAGCTGCAGAGCCTCGGCCGCGCGCCCGATGGCGACCAGCGTGCTCACGTGCATCCCCCAGGTCGCCGGCGCTTCCTTCTCGCAGGTGCCCTCGGCGACCTGCATGACGCGGAGGGCCCTATCGAGGCGCCCCTCCTCGAGGAGCTTGGGCACGCGGGCGCGGAGGTCGCGAGCGTGCGCACAGGCCTCGGACACGGGGCCCTGCTGTTGCTCGATGGCGGCCCACTGGGGAGCGCCGGAAGCTCCACAACCTGCCAAGACCAGCGCACCAAGTAGGTGATGGAAGCGTCTCACCACATCACCTTTTCTGACAGGCCACCCTACGTTCAGATCTAGGGGCCTCGCTACTTCTGACCTGGGAGGCCTCGCTACTTCTGACCTGGGAGGCCTCGCTACTTCTGACCTGGGAGCTCACCCTACACTCAGACTTACGAGCTCACCCTGCTCTCAGACGCGAAACTTCCGCAGCAGAGCCTGCGAAAGTTCCGCGGGGTGTTCGCTCGCTGCGCTCGCTCAACCCGTTCTCTCACGATCGGGGGGCGCGTCCGCGCCCCCCGATACCCCCCGAGACATCTGCCCTGGAGGGTTCGTCAGTCCTCCGGGGAGAGGGGAACGGGCTTGCCCGGCGGCGCCTTCGCCCCGTCGCCCTTGATCGGGAGCTTGTGGGTCGCCACGACCCCTTGGTCGTCGCGGATCTCGACCACCAGCTCGCCGGTCAGATCCCCCTTCCGCAGCGTGTTGTAGCCCCAGGTTCGGAAGGACCACGAGGCGTCGGCCTTCAGGTCGACCTTCGATCGCTCCTCGCCGTTGACCGAGAAGGTGAGGGTCAGCGGCACCGTCGCACCCGTTCGGTTCCTCACCGTGAGGTGCGCGTACACCCGCTGCCCGGGCCCGGCCGCGTCGAGCTTGTCGCTGGGCTCGCGGTTCTTCACCTCGGAGGTGAAGGCGAACGCCAGCATCTGGATGCGGCTCGCCTTGTCCGCCGGCGCCGCGGCCTTCGCCGAGCCCGAAGCCTTGGGGGCCGCGGTCGCCGTCGCCGTGGCCTTGGGGGCATCCCCCGCGTCGCCTGGGCTCGCCCCCGCCTCCGGGTCGCAAGCGCCCGACAGCACACCGGTCAATCCGAGGGCACCCACGAGGAGAAGATTTCGCGCGTCGAGCAAGGCGCCCCTGGGATAGCCCAAGAACGCCCGCTCGGCCATCACTCGGGCATCACTCGACCGGCGTTCGGATCGAGAGGATGGGCGCCTTGCTCGCCCGGATGACCTTCTCGGTCACGCTGCCGAGGAAGAGGTGCGAGAGCCCCGAGCGCCCGTGCGTGCCCATGATCACCAACGCCGGCTGGCGCTCCTCGATGACCTTGAGGATCTCGTCGGCCGCGTTCCCCGCCCGGATGATGGTGGTCGCCGGCCCCTGCTCGGCCGCGATCTGCTCGAGCGCGTTGCGCGCCGCCGACGCGATCTCCTCCGGCAACCCGGGCGCCACGATGGGATCGAACCCCGGGTAGACCGTGACCGGGATCGTGAAGACGTGAAGGAGCGTGATGTCGTAGCCGAGCTTGGGCGCCATCTCTCGCGCCATGGCGAGGGCACGTTGAGACCCTCCCTGAAAGTCGATCGGAACGAGGATGGTCTTCGAGCCTTCCATACGTGCCTCCTATGGCGAAGGAGACCTGAGCAGCCCTCGTGCCACGCCCGTCCGCCACCGTGGCGACCCTGCGTTTCGAGGTGAGCGCCCGTGCGCAGTGAGGCGCCGATGCAAACGGCGCGCGAAGATGCGACACGTTTGCGCCACGGCGCGTGGGACGAGCTAGCCCTTCACACCCGAGACCACGCGCTCGATGCCCCCGAGGTCCTTGCGCGCCGCCACCTCGACGAAGCCGGCCCTCTCGAACAGGGCGACGACGTCGGCCGCTTGACCGAACCCCAGCTCGACCGCGAGCACCCCGCCCTCGTCGAGGAAGCCCGGCGCGTCGGCGACCAGGCGGCGCATGATCTCGAGCCCATCCTTCCCGCCGGAGAGCGCGAGGTGCGGCTCGAAGGCGCGGACGTCGACCATCAAGGTGGGGATCTCGCCCGCCGGGATGTACGGCGGGTTGGCGGTGATCAAGTCGAGCTTGCCGCGGAGCCCGGCGAGCCCCTTGAACAGGTCCGCGCGCGCCAGGCCGACGTTGAAGGCGCCGAGGCGAAAGGCGTTCTCGCGCGTGACCCGCAGGGCGTCGACCGAGATGTCGGCCGCGACCACGCCGGTGGTGGGCCGCTCCTTCGCGAGCGTCACGGCGACGCAGCCCGACCCGGTGCAAAGGTCGAGCGTTCGACAGCACATCGAGAGGTGCTTGGTTCGCTCGAGCGCCACCTCGACCAGCGTCTCCGTGTCGGGCCGGGGGACGAGCACGCGCTTGTCGACGCGAAACATGCGCCCGTAAAACTCACGCCGCCCGAGCAGGTAGGCGATGGGCTCGCCGGCCCTCCTTCGCTTGTGCAGCGCGCGGTAGGCGGTCAGCTCTTCCTTCGAAAGAGGCCGCTCGGCGTCGAGGATCAGCCGGAGCCTCTCGAGCTTCAGCACCTCGCCGAGGAGCAGCTCGACGTCGAGCCGCGGCGACGACGACCCACGCTTCTTCAGATCGTCGGTGGCCCAGGCGACCACCTTGCGAATGGTCCAGCCCTCGGCCGATTCACCGTCACCCGCTTGCGTCACGCGCCCTGGCCCGGGCCTTCGGTCGAGCGGCGGATCGAGTCGGCGACCGCCTCCTCGACCTCGCGGGCGATCTCGTCGAGCCTCGCGGCCGTGCGCGCCTCGAAGCGGAGCACGAGCACGGGCCCGGTGTTCGACGCCCGGCAGAGCCCCCAGGCCCCGTCGCCGAAGTCGATGCGGGCGCCGTCGATGTCGAGCACGCGATGCGTCGGCCGGTAGCGCGCGAGCACGCGCCCGACGACGGCGAACTTGGCGGCGTCGGGGCAGTCCACGCGGATCTCCGGCGTGGCGAAGGTCTCGGGCACGTCGGCGAGCAATTCGCGCAGGCTCTTGCCCTCACGCATCACGATCTCGAGCAGCCTCACGGTCGCGTAGATGGCGTCGTCGAAGCCGGGCCAGCGGTCGGCGAAGAACATGTGGCCGCTCATCTCGCCAGCGAGCAATGCGTGCTCCTGCTTCATCTTGGTCTTGATGAGCGAGTGCCCCGTCTTCCACACGATGGGCCGGCCCCCGTGCTTGGCGATGTCGGCGTAGAGCGTCTCCGAGCACTTCACCTCGCCGAGGATGGTGGCGCCCGGGTGCTCTCGGAGCAACGCGCGCGAGAACAAGATGAGGAGCTTGTCGCCCCAGACCATCTCGCCCGTCTCGTCGACCGCGCCGATGCGGTCGCCGTCGCCATCCCAGGCGATGCCGAGCTTGGCGCCGGTCTCGACCACGCGCTTTCGCAGCGCCTCGAGGTTCTTGGGGACCGTCGGGTCGGGGTGGTGGTTGGGGAAGCGCCCGTCGATGTCGCAGTAGAGGGCCTCGGGGTCGAAGCCCAGACCTTTGAGCGTCGCGACGCCGAGGGGCCCGGCCGAGCCGTTTCCTCCATCGACGATGAAGGGGACCGGCTTGCCTTCGAGCCGGCTCGAGCGCCTCACCGACTCGATGTAGTCGGCCGAGATGTCCTTCTCGACCAGCTCGCCGCGCCGAGCGGGCAGCGTGTCCTCGAGCCCCCCGCCGCGCTGGATGCGGTCGGCCAGCTCTTGAATCTCGACGCCGTAGAACGACGCCTTCCCGCGCATGAGCTTGAAGCCATTGTCGGGCGCGGGGTTGTGGCTGGCGGTGATCATCACCGCGCCGTCGGTGCCGAGGTGGTGGGCGGCGAAGTAGAGCAGCGGCGTCGGCCCGACGCCCACCGAGATGACGTCGGCGCCGGCCAGCCTCATGCCGTCGGTGAGGGCATTGAAGAGCCGATTGCTCGACGAGCGCCCGTCGCGCCCGACGGCGATGGTGAAGGGAGCGTCGACCCCGGCCCCGCGAGCGTCGAGCAAGGTGCGAGCGAACACGCGGCCCAGCTCACGCGCGAGCTCGTCGGAGAGGTCCACGTCGGCGACGCCGCGAATGTCGTACTCACGAAAGATGTGGCGGGGGATTTTCATGGGTCTCAGAGCTCGCCCTTCGGGCGCGCGATCTGACACGACCAAAGCCACGGCGGAACGGGAAAAGTTCGAGCCCCCTCGGCTCACGGTTTGCAGCCTCCCCGAGGCGATGAACCGCATGCGTCAGAGCGAGCCAGAGGCGGGTGGCGTAGGCACGACGGCGATCGTGCGGATCGGCGAGCCGGGCCCGGCTTACCCGGTCGATCCAGAGCGCCATGCGCTGGAATCTCGCATCGAGCACGCCAAGACCCGCATCGCGGAAGACGTCGACCGCGCGTCGGTGCTGGTCCGCAACGTGGCCCGCAACGTCGCGACCAACGCCACCAAGGGGCTGGGGAAGGTGGGGATCCTCTTGGTCGTGGGCATCGCCTTCGCGGGCGCGCTGGCGTTCGCGATCATCCAGCGGCGCCACCGCGTTCGGTTGACCTGGAGGTGAGGGGATCATGCGAGCGAACGTCGAAGAATCCAGGCGAAATACGAACGACGGCTACGGCCACCCGGCGAACGGAGAGGACCGCCATCAAGCCCTGGGCGCCGTGGTCCGCGACGCCATCGACCACACGGCGATGATCCTCCGCGACACCGCCAAGCTCGGTCGCCTCGAGGTGCGCGACTTCCAGAACCGAGTGCTCGCCCCCGGCCTGCGCAAGGCCGGCATCGGCGTGACGATCGCCCTGTTTGCAAGCCTCGCCGCCGTCTTCGGCCTGCTGGCCATCTTCCTCGGCATCGCCGCCGCGATCGACTCCGTCGCCTGGACCTTCGCCATCTTCGCGGGGGCCTTCGCGGTGGTGGCGATGCTGGTCGGGCCGCTCGCCGGCCGCGAGAAGAAGCCCGAGCACATCGCCGAGTCGAAGGTCGGCGAAGAAAAGCGGCGCGCTGCGGCCTTGATCGAGACCCGCGAGATCGATCCGGTGCGCGACGACGTGCTTCCGTAGGTCTTCCCGGCAACTGCGCGGACCTTCCAAGCAACTGCGCGGACTTTCCCCGCAGTTGCTTGGAAGGTCCAAGCAAGTCCGTGGAACTTCCAAGCAGTTGCTTGGATCATCCAAGCAAGTCCGTGGAACTTCCCCGCAGTTGCTTGGAAGGTCCAAGCAAGTCCGTGGATCATCCAAGCAATTGCTTGGAGCTTCCGCGCAGTTGCTTGGATGATCCCCGCAACTCCGTAGACCTTCCCCGCAAGCGCGCGGACCACTTCCGCTACAGCGCGGACATACAGGCTATGAGCCTGGAAATTATCTTTGGCGGAGATTGATAATTCCCCTGGCGCGTCGGTTTGCGATGGGTATTCCTTAAGCTCGTTAGGGGGTAGTACATGGCTGGCGATACTTTTGATGGTTCCGACGACAAGTTCGACGAGACGCAGAAGCAGTTCGTGAGCGCCGTGGCCGCCAATCCGGCGAAGTACGGCCTGACCCCGCAGGATGCGACGGCCCTCCAGGCGTCGCAGGTCGCCTGGACGACCGCCTATCCTGCGCACACCAAGGCGCACCAGGACGCCATCACCGCCCGGGAGACGAAGGACAGCGCGCGCAAGCAGCACGTCAATGTCATGCGTGGCATGGCGCATCGGATCAACGGCAACCCCGCCGTGGACAACGCCATGCGCATCTCGGTGGGCATGAAACCTCGCGCGGAAACGCGCGCCGCGGTGGCGCCTCCCGCCACCCAACCCGTGGCGCATGTCGAGGCGGACGGCCGCTTCACCCTGCGCATCACCATCGTCGATCGCGAGACCATGAAGCGCGCGGCCAAGCCCGCTGGCGTCCATGGCTTCGAGATCTGGTCCTTCGTGGGAGACACTCCCCCGATCGACCCGTCCGGCTACACCTTCGTGGCCGTCTCCACCCGCAGCCCGTACGTCGACGAGCGCCTGCCCGCCGACGCCGGCAAGACGGTGAACTACGTTTGCCGCTGGCAAAACAAGAAGGGTGAGCCCGGCCCCTGGAGTCAGGTGGTGGCCGTGAAGATCCCCTTCTGACGCGCAAGGGCGTGTCTGCAAAGCGTCGCGAGCGACCGGAGGCTAGGGAGGGCGAGTCGAGGAATACAGGCGGTATTTCGAGCGAGCCCGACCGACGGATCCGGT
>FTCO01000998.1_pt1 | contig 11760 bp, 10 predicted proteins | sample 1639701 | NCBI WGS metagenome assembly FTCO01 (sample SAMEA3914869, study PRJEB12502) | metagenome | biome: forest; material: soil | place: USA | collected 2012-03-12 | depth 0.1 m | reverse complement strand
TCGCAAGAAGCTCATCGCCGAACCCTGGGACCTCGGCGAGGGCGGCTACATGATCGGCGGCTTCCCTGTGCTCTGGGCCGAGTGGAACGGGCGCTACCGTGACTCGGTGCGGCGGTTCTGGCGGGGCCATGGCGGCGTGGGCGAGCTCGGATGGCGCCTCACCGGATCGAGCGATCTGTACCAGGCGACGGGGCGCCCGCCGCACGCCAGCATCAACTTCGTCACGGCGCACGACGGCTTCACGCTCCGCGACCTCGGCAGCTATGCGGAGAAGCACAACGAGGCCAACGGCGAGCAGAACCGCGACGGGTCGAGCCACGACGACAGCGAGAACCACGGCGTCGAAGGCGACACCAAGGACTCGTGGATCCTGGCCGCGCGCTCCAAGCAGCGGAAGAACCTGCTCGCCACCCTGCTGCTCTCACAGGGCGTCCCCATGATCTTGGGGGGCGACGAGATGGGCCGCACCCAGCGCGGGAACAACAACGCCTACTGCCAAGACGGCTTGCTCTCGTGGCACGACTGGGACCTCGACGGCGCCGCGAAGAACCTCCTCGACTTCACCAAGCGCCTGCTCGCGCTCCGCAAGGCCGAGCCGGTCTTGCGAAGGCAGACCTTCTTCTCGGGCGGCTACGTGGCCGGCAGCGCCTTCCGTGACATCGTCTGGTTGCGGCCCGACGGCGGCGAGATGAGCCCCTCCGATTGGCGCGATCAAGGCCCGCGCGCGCTCGGCTTCCTCCTCGACGGCGACGCCATCCCGTCGGTCGACCGCGAGGGCCGGCGCGTCGTGGGCTCCACGCTCCTCGTGCTCGTCAACCCGACCCACGGCGCCGTCGCGATGAAGCTGCCGGTCCCCTCGGCGGGAGAGAGCTGGGAGCGCGTGCTCGACACGCGAGAGCCCGAGCCTTCGCCTGGGCCCGTCGCCTGGGGAGAGGGCGCCGCGTACGAGCTCGAGTCCCGTTCCCTTGCGGTCCTCCGTCGCCTTCGGCCTCCGCCCGGCTCGACCCCCGCAACCACCTGAGCGAGCACGCGCCTTGCTTCGTCCGCGAGGAGGGGGAGGGGCGAGTGGGAGACGACGGGCGGGCGGCAGAGGCCTCCATCGACGGCGAGCTCGACGGCATCTACGGGAGGCTCTCGCGGCCCGAGCGCATCCCGCGCGCGACCTACCGCGTCCAGCTCCACGCTGGCTTCCCCTTCGCCGCCGCCGCCGCGCTCGCGGGCTATCTCGAGGCGCTCGGGATCAGCGACCTCTACGCTTCGCCCATCTTCCGTGCGAGGCCGGGGAGCCTGCACGGCTACGACCTCGTCGACCACGGCGAGATCAGCCCCGAGCTCGGCGGCGAGGCCGGGCTCGACGTGCTCTCGGCGGCGCTGGGTGAGCACGGCCTCGGCCTGATCCTCGACCTGGTCCCGAACCACGTCGGCGTCGGTGGGTCGGACAACGCCTGGTGGATGGAGGTGCTCGAGGATGGCCCCGCGTCGCGGCGGGCCGCGTGCTTCGACATCGACTGGGCGCCGCCCTGCCCGGGCCTCGAGGGCAAGGTGCTGCTGCCCATCTTGCCGGCGCCCTACGGCGACGTGCTCGAGTCCGGCGCACTCCACCTCGTGCGCGTCGGGGGATCGCTCTCGCTGGCGTTCGGCGACGCGCGCCTCCCGCTCCATCCTCCCAGCTACTCGCTGGTGCTCGAGCCCGCGGCGGCGTCGATGGACGGGGCCGACGAGGAGCGCGCCGAGCTGGAGGCCCTCGCCCGATCGTTTCGCCGGCTGCCGCTCGTGAGCGCGAGCGCCGGCGCGAAGCATGCCTTGAAGGCTCGGCTCGAGGCGCTCTGCGCGCGCAGCGCCGAGGCCTCGGCCGCCGTCGATCGCGCGCTCGATCGCCTGACGGGCTACCCCGGCGCCGGGGGGACCGCCGACGACCTCCACGCCTTGCTCGAGCGCCAGCGCTGGCGTTTGGCCTGGTTCAAGGTCGCGGCCGAGGGGCTCAACTACCGCCGCTTCTTCGACGTCGCCGAGCTGGCCGCGGTGCGCATGGAGCGCGCCGAGGTGTTCGTCGAGGCGCACCGGCTCGTCCTTCGCCTCGTCGCCGAGGGGCGCGTGAGCGGCCTGCGCGTCGATCATCCGGACGGGCTGTGGGACCCCATCGGCTACTTCCGGCGGCTCCAGCGCGCCGGGTTCGAGGCTCGCCTCCTCCGCGAGCGCGCGCGTCGTTCTCCGGCCGACGACGAGGCTCTGCTCCTTCGCTTCGACGGTGACGCGAGCGCGCGGCCCCTCTGGATCGTCGCCGAGAAGATCCTGGCGCGCGGCGAGGAGCTGCCGGCCTCGTTCGCCGTCTCCGGGACCAGCGGCTACGACTTCGGCGCGAGCGTCGCCCAGCTCTTCGTGGACCGCGACGCCGAACGCTCGATCTCCGAGACCTTCGCGCGCTTCACCGGCCGAGCCCTCGACTTCGGCGCCCTCGTTCGCGAGAAGAAGCGTGTGGTGCTCGCCACCAGCCTGCGCGGCGAGCTCTCGGCCTTGTCACGCTCGCTGGGCGCGCTCGCCGAGCGCGATCGACGCTGGCGCGACTTCACCCCCTCGGTCCTCGAGGCGACGCTCCGCGAGGTCCTGTGTGCCTTCCCCGTGTATCGGACCTACGCGCGCGAAGACAGCCGAGCGCTCGACGCCCGCGATCGAGCCTCGGTCCTCCTCGGCGTGAGCCTCGCGGCGCGCGACGGCACCGGCGCCGACCCGGAGGCAGCGCGGATGCTCTTCGACCTCCTCACGCTGCGCGCCCCGGCGCCGGATGACGGCCTCGCCCGCCGCTTCGTCATGCGCTTCCAACAGCTCACCGGGCCGGTCATGGCGAAGGGGCTCGAGGACACCGCCTTCTACGTCTTCAACCGGCTGGTCTCGTTGAACGAGGTGGGGGGCGAGCCAGAGCGCTTCGGGGCCAGGCCCGCCGACTTCCACGCCGACAACCGGGCTCGCCTCCAGGGCGCCCCGGCTTCCCTGCTCGCCACCTCGACGCACGACACCAAGCGGAGCGAAGACGTTCGCGCGCGCATCTCCGTGCTCTCGGAGGTGCCCCTGCTCTGGGACGCCACGCTCGAGCAGGCGCGCGCGAGCTTGGAGGACGCTCGCGCCCAGCGAGCCCGTGACTTCGGCGTCGTGCCTGATCGTAACGACGAGCTGCTCTTCCACCAGACGGTGATCGGCACCTGGCCGGGCGCCGCCCAGCTCGGCGCGCCCACCTACGTCTCGCGCCTCGCCGCCTACCTCCGTAAGGCCACGAAGGAGGGTAAGGAGCATACGGCCTGGGTCGACGGGTCGCCCGAGTACGATGCAGCGGTCCAGGCCTTCGTCCATGGGGCGCTGGCCTCGGCCGAGTACGCGCGGGCCCTCGAGCCGCTCGCCGAGCTATGCGGTTTCCACGGTCGCTTCGCGTCGCTGAGCCAGGTGCTCCTCAAGCTCACCTCGCCGGGGGTGCCCGACTTCCATCAAGGCACCGAGGTCTGGGACGACAGCCTCGTCGACCCCGACAACCGAAGGCCCGTCGACTTCGGGCTGCGGCGCGCGATGCTCGCTGGTCTCCTGGAGCGCGAGCGCGCCTCGGCATCCGGCGACTCTTCCCGCGTGGATCTCGCCCGCGAGCTGACCGCGTCGGCGGCCGACGGGCGCATCAAGCTCTGGGTGACCCGCGTGGGCCTCGACGCGCGCCGGCGCCACCCGGGGCTCTTCGGAGAAAAGGGGAGCTACTCGCCCCTCCACGCCGAGGGAGCCCGGTCCGAGCACCTCGTGGCCTTCCTTCGCGGCGTGGAGGCGGAGGAGGCCATCACCGTCGTTCCCCGGCTGACGGCGAAGCTCGCCGGCGGCGCGTTCGTGGCTCCCCTCGGCTCGATCTGGTCCACCACCACCCTCGAGCTTCCCTTGGGCCCTCGACGGGACGCCTTCACCGGGCGAGTCTTCGCGGGCGGAGGCGCCACCCCCGTCGCCGAGATCCTCGCCGACTTCCCGGTGGCCCTCCTCGAACGGTGCGAGCGTGGCTAGCCTCGGGGACATGGCTGAGCCCCTCGGCGCCACCGTCTCCGAAGACCGCGTCTCGTATCGCGTCTGGGCCCCCGGCCGCCGCCGCGCCGAGGTGGTCCTCTACGGGCCAGACGGCGTCACCGAAGCGCTGGCGGTACCGATGCGGGCCGCGAGCGCCGGTGGCGTCTTCACGGCCGACGTCGAGCCCTCGGCTCCTCGGCTCTACAAGGTGCGGCTCGATGGCGAGGGCCCGTTCCCGGACCCGTACTCGCGCTCCCAACCCTTCGGGGTGCACGGCCCCTCCGAGGCCTACCAGACCCGCCACGCTTGGCGCGACGCCGCCTTTCGCGGCGTCGATCTCGACCGCTTGGTGATCCAGGAGGTGCACGTCGGCGCCGCGACGCCCGAGGGCACCTTCGAGGGCCTCATCCCCAGGCTCGCCTTCTACCGTGACCTCGGGATCACCGCCATCGAGCTCATGCCCGTCGCCGCCTTCCCCGGTCGTTGGAACTGGGGCTACGATGGCGTCTCCCCCTTCGCGCCCGTCGAGATTTACGGAGGCCCGCGCGGCCTGGAGGAGCTCGTCGACGCAGCCCACTCCATCGGCCTCGCGGTGCTCCTCGACGTCGTCTACAACCACCTCGGGCCCGACGGGAACTACCTCGGCTGCTATGCGCCCGCTTACTTCACCCGCCGCCACGCGACGCCGTGGGGCGCGGCGCTGGACCTCGACGGCCCCTCGGCCGAGCGGGCCCGCGCCCTCATCCTCGACAACGTCGCGCACTGGATCGGCGACTTCCACCTCGATGGCCTCCGGCTCGACGCCACCGACTCGATCCTCGACACGAGCTCGCCGCACATCCTCGCCGAGATCGCCGCGCGCGCTCGGATGGCCGGCGTCGCCACGGGCCGGCGTGTCGTCGTCTTCGCCGAAGACGACCGCAACGAGGCGCGCCTGCTCCGCCCCACCGCCGACGGAGGCGAGGGCCTCGACGGGGTGTGGGCCGGCGACTTCCACCACGCGGTGCGCCGCGCGGTGGCCGGCGACGACGACGGCTACTTCGCCGACTTCACCGGCAGCATGGAGGAGATCGCCGAGATCCTCCGGCGCGGCTGGCTCTTCGAGGGCCAGTTCTCGGGGCGCGTCGGCGGCCCTCGCGGCACGCCCGCCGCGTCGGTGTCGCCGGCCTCCATCGTTCACTTCATCCAGAACCACGATCAGATCGGCAACCGCGCCGTCGGCGACCGGCTCGGCGTTACCGTGGGGCCCGAGGTCTTCCGCGCCCTCACCGCCTTGCTCCTCGCGTCGCCCTACACGCCCCTCCTCTTCATGGGTCAAGAGCACGACTCGGCCACGCCGTTTCAGTACTTCACCGACCACCACGCGGAGCTCGGGCGCCGGGTCACGGAGGGGAGGCGGCGCGAGCTGTCGGCCTTCCGATCGTTCGCCGGCGGAGACGTGGCCGATCCCCAGGACCCCGAGACGTTTGAGCGCTCCCGTCTCGACGAGGGCGAGCGATCGCGCGGGCACCACCCCGGCGTCCTCGAGCTCCACCGCGTCTTGCTCGCCCTTCGCTCGAGCCACCCTGCCTTGCTCGATCGATCGCGCGGCTCGTTCACCGCCACGGCGCTCGGGCCTCGCCAGCTCCGGCTCGATCGTCATGGCGGCGGCCTTCGCCTCTCGCTCTTTCTGAACCTCGGCGGCAGCGTTCGCTTCGCCCTCGAGGCGGGGATGACCCATCGCGTCGTCCTCGCCACGGAGGAGCGTCGCTTCGGCGGGGGGCTCGACGGCCCCGGCGCCGCCTTGGTCCAGGCCGGCGTGCTCGCCCTCGCGGGCGCGGGCGCGGTGCTCCTCGAGGCGCAGGGCCCGCTCCCCTGAGCCTCCGCGCAAAACCGGGCTGCCGCGCGCCCGCCCGCTCGGGTTAATGTGCGCCGGATGCCCGCCGCCCGGCTCGCCCTTCGCTCGGTTGCTGCCCTCGCCATGCTCGCCGGCCTCGGAGGTGTGGGCTGCGGCCCCAAGCACTTCGAGCGCGCCGACTTCCGCTTCACGAGCCAGACCTACCTGAAGCTAGACGAGAGCAGCCTCGACCTCTCGGCCTCGCCCAAGGTGCTCTCCGAGCGGCTCGCGGTGCTCTTCAAGAACATCGGCGCCACCAACCTCGAGCGGCTCGCCACGCAAGAGGAGCAGGTCACCCCGCCCGACGGCCCTCGCTGCCTCGAGGCCATGCAGGCGGTTCACGCGAGGTACCTCGAGGCCCTCACCAAGGACGACGTCGCCATGCACGACAAGGTCGACGTCGCCGCCGAGTACAAGTCGCGCGGGGTCGAGGCCGGCTGCGCTCCACGGCGCGCCCACCCTCGCGAGGGCGTGGACTCGTACAAGGTCACCGCCGAGCTCAGCCCCGCGCTCGCGTCGTTCTCGGTCGAGCACCTGCTCCGCATCGACGAGGCGCGGGCGACCCACGGCGCGCCCCGCCTCGGCACGGAGGAGAGCACGCGGGCCACGACGGGCGCGCGCTTCACCTCGTCGATCGTCATCTACTTCTGGCGGCTCCCTGGCGAGGAGGTGACCCACGCCCACCTCAAGGCCTCGCCCATGAGGCAAGGCGAGCCGGCCTGCAACACGTGCACGATCGACTACCAGGGCTGGGCCGACGGCAACGGCGAGCGTGAGGCGAAGCTCGTCCGCACCTTCGTCTCTCTCTTGAAGAGCTGGGACGCGCACACGCTCTGAGGCTCTCCTCGAGCCAGGGGCGCACGGCCCGTGTGCCCGTCGTAGAGCAGCCTGGAGGCGCATCGTGCTTCTCTTGCGCAGGCTCGCTCGCCTGACCTCGGCACCGTCGTTGCGTAGGCAAGGGCGAGGGGAGGCGGACCATGAAGTCGATGGGAAGGCGTCTCATGGCGCTCGGCGGCTGGCTCCTTTGCCTGACGGCGGCCGAACGCGCGCGGGCCCAGGACGCCGACCATGTATCGACGGAGCCGCCGTCTCGGCGCCTCGTCGTCACGCAGGAGACCAACCCGAGCGCGGAGCTGATCGGCAGCGGCCTCTTGATGTTCGGCCTCTCCTACGGCGGCTCGATCCTCGCCGCGGTGGCGAGCGACGAGCACGCGGACCGAGCCCTCTTCGTTCCCATCGCCGGGCCGTGGCTCGACCTCGCCGATCGAGGCTCGTGCCCCCCACGCTCTTCGTGTCGCGGCGAGACCGCCGCCAAGGCCCTGCTCGCGGCCGATGGCGTGGTGCAGACCATGGGCGCGCTCGGCATCCTGGCGGCCTTCCTCTTCCCCGAGACGCGCACCGTCACCCGCGTCGCCAAGGCCGAGGCGAGCGCTCGCCGGGTCACGGTGCTCCCCTCGTTCAGCCCGAGCTCGGTGGGCCTGTCGGCGAGGGGCGCCTTCTAGAGGTCGGGGCGCTCGCGCCCCATGCCGGTGGCCCAGCCCATCGAGTACCGGGCGTTGATCTCGCCGCGGGGTTGGAACACCTCCGCGCCGCCCGCGCCTCGGTAGCGAAAGGCATCGACGCCGAAGGGCCCGAAGTAGCCCGCCGCGCGCAGCGCCTCCCCGGTCTCGGCGAAGGCCGCGAGGAGCTGATCGAGCTCGGAGGTCGACAGCTCTCCGGCCGAGGCGCGGCGCGAGTGGAGCCACGCCCCCTTCGCGTCGCAGCGCTGCTTGGTCGGCTCGCCGCGCACCAGCTCGCCTCCCTTCGACAGGTGCCCGTGGATCCCGAAGTCGGCGGTGATGTCGACCCAGGGCTCGACTTGGAGCCCCTCGCCGCCGGCGAGCGAGCCCTCGATCCAGCGACGGCCGGCGTCGTCGAGCGGCCGCTCGTTCGTGGCCTTGGCGCCCGGGGCCCGCAGCCGCCCGCGCCCCGAGAAGCCGTAAGGTCGTTTGAGGAGAAAGGAGCCGGTGACCGTGGGCCCGGCCAGCGCCTCGTCGAGCCCCTCGCGCGTGGTCACGTAGCGCGCCCCTTCCATCGTCTGCCCGAGCTCGGCGCAGAACCTCCGGTGGTTCACGCGGCGGAGCACGGCGAAGGGGGGCGCATCGGGCAGGTCGGCGCCGGCCTTGCGCAGCAGGTCGAAGGCGCCGGGCGTCGGGCACCAGGCGCGCCCAGCCATCCCGTCGCAGCGGGCCGCGTCCTCGTGAAAGAGGAGCACCTCGTCGCCCGGGGGGATGAGGGGACCCATACGGCCCACGAACAGCCGGGCCTTGTCGGCGCGCGCGCGGGAAGGCGTGCGTGCGGAGGGGTCTTCGAGCTCGGCCTCGGCCTCGAGGTTGAGCGCCCAGGCACGGGGTCTCGTCGTCATGCGATCACCGAAGGCCGATAGCTCTCGAGCGCGCCGAGGAACGCCTCCGAGAAGCCGGCCTCGCGCCGCGCCTCGAGGTCGAGGGGCGCGCCCTTCATGAGCAGAGGAGAGAGGGGAGGGGGAAGGTGCGCCGCCCACCGCGCGAAGGCGATGGGCCCGCCCACTTCGACGTGCTCACCCGACGACGAGAGCCTCGGCAGCCAGTGGAGCGCGAAGCGGACGTGGGGGATCTCCTCGGCGCCCACGCGCTCCTCGAGCGCCGCGCCCTCGTCGTCGCCCACCGCCCGGAAGAGCCCGGCGAACCGCGCGCAGTGGTCGAGGTTCGCCCCCTCGAGCCCCACGCCCATCGTCGCCGCGTAGTCGGCGGCCGACCTGGCCTCGGGCACGCGCTCCCAGAACCAGTCGCGCACGGGGAAGTCGCCGAAGCGGTGGCCGAGCTTCTCGAGGTGCGCGCCGTACATCGCCATGTGCCGGACCTCGTCGGCCATGATCCCGACCAGCCCTTGCCGGAACGCGCGCGGCGCCTCGGGGAAGGCGAGCAGGGCCCAGCACATCAGCTCCGCGGCCTGAAGCTCGTGGTGGAGGAAGGTGTGGACCACCTGGGCGCGCTTCTCCCTCGCGCGCATCGCCTCGGGCCCCGGCGTCTTCTTGGCGCGCGTGACCACGGTCAGCTCCGTGGGCCTCCCGGGTTTGGCCACGCGGAGCGGCGCGGGCCCGTCCTCCCAGCGCCGCGGCGCCGGGGGAGGCGCGAGCTTGTGCGCGAGCTCGGTGCTCGCGAGGTACTCCTCGGCCCAGCGCTCGACGGTGTCCGCCATGGCTCAGCGCACCCCGATCATTCTTTGGAGCACCGACTGAAACTCGTCGACCGAGAGGTTGATGCGCTCGCACACCCGGCCGTAGAGCATGGCCGTGGGCACCATTCGATCGCCGCGCTCCGCTTGCGCTTCGTGGAGGCAGAAGAGCACCACCCGCTCGACCCTCGTGAGCCCATCGCGAACGTCGGGGAGGCGGTCGCTCTCGCCGAGCTTCCACTCGGCCCGCGCGGCCTGCACGGGCCTCCCCTTCTCCGGCTCCGGGTCGGGCCCGAGGTCGAGGGCGAGCGCGATCTGCGCCTCCATGTCGGCCCCTCGGCCCCGGCGCGGCTTCACGGACGGCCCCGGAGCGCCTCGTCGAAGAGCGCCTCGAGGCGCGGGTGCTTGCCCCGCATCCCCTCGATGACTCGGCCCGCCCAGTCGAAGTAGGCGCGCTTTCGCTCGAGCGACCAGCCGTCGGGCGGGCTCCGGGTGATGTCGCGCAGGTTCGAGATCTTGTCGGCGAGCTTCACCTGCTGGGCCTGGAAGCTCGCGTGGCGGGCGTGGTCTTCCTGGTGCTTCTTGCGCTCGGCCTGGGAGAGCGAGCGGTCGTCGGTGACCTCGGCCACCACGCCGCTCACCTCGCTCCCGAAGATGCCCTCCAGCTCGGCCAGCGTCGTCTCCGTATCCTCGACGGTGTCGTGGAGCACGGCCGCGGTGAGGACCACCGGGTCGGTGACGCCCGCCTCGTTGTGGAGGATGTGGGCGAGGTCGATGGGGTGGTTGATGTACGGCGAGGCCTCGCGGTCCTTGCGGCGCTGGTGCCGGTGCTTCTCGGCCGCGAACGACAGGGCGCGGAGCACGCTCCCCAGCCCGGCGGCGGTCTCGTCGGCGCTCATGCCCCTGGTTATGGCATGAGCCACCGCGCGCGGGGAGGGGTATGCTCCTCTCGAGCCATGCGGGTCGCCGTCTTGATGCCGGTCTACGGCGAGCGCGAGCGGCTCGGCCCGACCCTCCGCGCCCTCCGCGAGGCGGCCGAGCCCCTGGGAGGCGTCACCGTCTTCCTGGTCGACGACGGCAGCGAGCCGCCCCTCGACGAGGCCGAGATCCCCGCGCGCTCCGGCTCGTTTCGCGTCGTCCTCGGCCGCCACGCCGTCAACCTCGGCCAGGGCGCCGCCCTCGAAACAGCTCGCCAGCTCGCCCTCCGCGCCGCCCCCGCCGAGGTCTACGCGACCATGGACTCCGACGGCCAGCACCGCGCCTCGGACCTCGCCGCCCTCTGCCTCGCCATCGACCGCGGGGCCGACGTGGCCCTCGGCGATCGCTTCTCGGGCCAGTCGAACGTGCCCCCCTTCCGCCGCGTCGTCCTCCGCGTCGCCCGCCTCGTCGAGCGCCTTCTCACCGGCCTCGCCCTCTCCGACGCGCACAACGGCTTCCGCGCCTTCAGCCGCCGCGCCCTCGAGCACCTCGCCATCAAGGAGAACCGGATGGCCCACGCGACCGAGCTCACCTACCGCATCTCGCGGGCTCAGAAGGTCGAGAGCCTCCGCGTCGTCGAGGTCCCCGTCAGCATCCGCTACACGGAGGCCACGCTCGACAAGGGCCAGTCGTCCCTCGGCGCCTTCACCATCCTGCGCGACCTCTTCCACCGCTACCTGTTCGAGGAGCGCTGAGATGAACCTGGCCGCCGTCGCCCTCCTCGCGCTCGTCTTCGGCCTCTGGCTCTTCGATTGGGCGACGTTGCGCCGCCGGGGCCGCCGCGTCTTGGCCGTGGAGGCCGTCGTCTTCGTGGGCGGCGCCTTCTTCATCGCGTTCCCCGACGTCGCGACCAACCTCGCGCACAAGGTCGGCATCGGCCGCGGCGTCGACTTCATCCTCTACCCGCTCGTCATCTGGCTGGTCCGTGAGTCGCTTCTCAACCGCCAGCGCCGCTTCGACGACGCCGAGAAGCTCACCGCCCTGGTCCGCGCCCAGACCCTCGCCACCGCGAGGGAGCTCGGCTCACCCGACGCTCAAGGCAGCCAGCGATAGTCCCCGCACCCCTTCGGCGCGACGCCGGGCTCGCGATCCCCCGGCTCCACCTCACGCACCGAGTACGCCCCCTTCTCGGGGTGGAAGGTCGACGAGTAGAGGAAGCTCCAGGGCTCGCGCTCCACGCACACCCGATCGCCCGCCCCGATCTCGTCCATGGTGCCGGCGCTCACCTTGCTCGAGACCAGCTCGCGAAACGTCGACCCCGAGGGGTACGCATACCCGGCCTCGGTCACCCAGAGCACGACGCCGAGCGCCGCCGTGCACGCGAGCCCGAGCCATGCTCCCCCACGCTCGCGCTTCGCCTCCTCGCCCCCGCTCCCCGCGACCAGCGCGAGGTTCAACGCGACCAGCGTGATCATCCAGAAGAGGTAGTAGCGAAGCTCGTGCGACTGGGGGAGCATCGAGGCCACGAGGCTGAGGCCGAGAAAGCCCAGCGCCGGTCGCCGCGCCGCCGGTCGTTTGACCGCCAAGAAGACGAGCAGCGCCACGTTGAAGACGACGTAGCCGCCAAAGAAGCCCCCCATTCGGTTGCCGGTCGAGTCGCTCGGCATCCACTGATCGATGGTCCACCTTCGCGTCTCGCGCATCGGTCGGATGCCGATCTCGAGCAACGAGTAGACCCACCGCAC
>FTCO01000138.1_pt1 | contig 11761 bp, 8 predicted proteins | sample 1639701 | NCBI WGS metagenome assembly FTCO01 (sample SAMEA3914869, study PRJEB12502) | metagenome | biome: forest; material: soil | place: USA | collected 2012-03-12 | depth 0.1 m | reverse complement strand
TTGAGCCTCCGCGAGGCGTACGACATCTTCCTCCCCATCGCGCGCGGCCTCGAGGCCTTGCACATGGCCGGGCTCCGCCATCAGGACGTGAAGCCCGACAACCTCTTCCTCGCCGTGTTCGGCGGGCGCCTCCACCCCGTGCTCCTCGACCTCGGCGTGGCGGCCGAGCGCGACGCCACCTTCGTCGCCGGCACCGCCCTCTTCGGAGCCCCCGAGCAGGTCAGCGTGCTCAGCGGCATGCCCATCGTCGCGCCGCTCACCGAGAAGATGGACACCTACGGCCTGGCGGCCACGCTCCTCACCTCCATCGTCGGGCCCCGGTACTTCCCCGGCGAGAACGCCGACAGCCGCAGCGAGCTCGCCGACGCCCACGAGGCGCGCCAGAGCTACCCGCTGGTCGAGGACGCGCTCCCGAGCCTCACCGGCGCGCCGCGCGAGCTCATCGCCCGCTCGTTCTCCAAGTGGCTCTCCTACGATCCCGACGAGCGCCCCTCCATGGGCGAGCTGTGCGACCACCTCGAGGTCCTGCTCGAGCCCGAGCGCGAGGCCGCCCGCGAAGAGGAGCGCAAGCGCCAGAAGCAGCGGGCCACCATCCAGCGCTTCAAGGTCGTCTTCGGCGCCATGATCCTCATCGGCCTCGGCGTGGCCGGCGTCGCCTTCAGCAAGCGCGAGGCGCTCCAGATGGCCGCCGCGCTCGACGCCGCGAAGCGCCAGGGCGCGGAGGGCTTCGACCGCCTCGACACCTGCATCGCCGCCGGCCAGCTCACCCGCGCCGACCTCGACTCGTGCCGCGAGGGCGCTGCCAGGGACAAGGCCGAGTTCACCCAGTCGCTCGACAAGGTCATGAAGAGCGGCTCCGGCACCGAGGCCGAGCGGGCGCGCGACCTCGCGGCGCTGACCGGCAAGCTGCGCACGTGCGAGGAGTCGTCCGCCATCGCTCGCCGGACCTGCGAAGAGGCCTCGACCCGCGAGTTCGCCGAAAACGCCCGCGCCCGCGCCGCCCTCGGGCTCGAGCGCGACGAGGCCAGGCGCTCGCTCGAGTCGGCGCGCCTGGACGCGACGGCGGCCGTGGCCGAGCGCGACGCCTGCCGGATCGAGCGGGCCGCCTGCGTGGAGGAGCGCGACGGCCTCCGGACCACCTCGCGCGGCGGGTCGCGACCGGTCGCGGGAGGCGGCGTTCCGCTGCCGGCTCCCACGGCGCCCGTCGCGGCGACCGGCTCGCCCGTGGCCCCGCCTCCTCCCGCCGCGCCGCCGCCGGCCAACATCCCCGACCTGGCCGCGCCGCCGCCGGTGGCGACGCCTTGATCTGAGATGAGGTTCCCGCAGCTCTTGCTCGGGCTCGCGTTGCTGGGGGCTTTGCCCGCGGCTTGCTCTTCGGGTGGCGGGACCTCGACCTCCACCTCGAGCGGGATGGGGGGCTCGACCTCCATCGCCTCGAGCTCTTCATCGAGCGCCGTCGTGGGGCCGGGCGCGGGCTCCGGCGGCGCCTTGCCCGACTCGCTCACGGTCTCGGGCGTGGTCACGGATGGAACCTCGCCGGTCGCGGGCGCGCTCGTCATGCAGGCCGGCGGCTCGCCCGACCCTCCCGGCGCCGTCGTCACCGGGGCCGATGGAGCCTTCTCGATCACGCTCTCGAGCGCCATCCCCGGCACCCGCACCGTGATGGCCGCCAAGGTCGGCTATCGAACCGCGGGCATCGAGCTCGACGCCGTGCCCTCGGCGCCCCTCGAGCTCGAGATGCGCTTCGTCACGCCGCCCGACAACCCCGCCTACCTCTGGGCCGACCCCGGCACCGGCGACGCTTCGCACGACATCAGCACCAAGTTCTGCGGCCATTGCCACACGACCTACGCCAAGGACTTCACCTCCTCGGGCCACGCGGATGCGATCAAGAGCCCGCTCGTGCAAGACCTCTACGCCGGCGCCGCGTCGGGCTTCACGACCGAGATCCCGTGCACCGCCTTCGGAGGCCGCTGGCTCACGGGCGTCGTGCCCGGCCAGGGCTCGCCGGCCCCTCGCTGCTATCTCGGCGCGGGCGTGCTCCCCGACCTCAACCCGGCGTGCGCGGCCGGGTCCACCGCGTGCGACGACCCCGCGCTCGCCGCCGCGCAGAAGCCCACCGCCTTCGGGGCCTGCGCCGACTGCCACGCGGCCGGCATCGACGGCAAGGCCGGTGGGCGCGACCTGCTCGAGGCGACCGGGGTCACCTTCGAGAACGGGCGCCAGTGTGACGTCTGCCATCACGTGGCCGACGTCGACCTCGGCAAGCCCGCCGGCAACGCGGGGGCCCTCGTGCTCCAGCGGCCGCGCGACACGACCACCGGGGCCATCGGCGCGCCCCTCGTGCAGGCGACCTTCGGCCCGCTGCCCGACGTGTCCAACGGCTTCGTGGGGGCGAGCTACCAGCCCCTCTTCGGCGCCTCCGAGATCTGCGCGCCCTGCCACGAGCAGAAGCAGGGCGCCCTCGTCCCCGGCCAGCACCTCGACGCGGCTCGCTGGCCCGACGGCCTGCCCACCCACTCGACCTACTCCGAGTGGAAGGCGAGCGGCTCCACCGAGCCCTGCCAGGCCTGCCACATGCCCGCCGACACCTCCGGCCTCACGAACTCGCTCGACGTCACCACGCCCCCCGACGCCAGCGTCACCTTCGGCTTCGTGCGCAGGCCCGACCAGCTCCACCGCCACACGTTCCTCGGCCCCCTCGACAAAGGGCCCGATGGCGCCCGCCTCCTCGACGCGGCGCTCTCGGTCACGGTGAACGGCTCCATCGACAATGGCGAGCTCGTCCTCGAGGCCACGGTCACGAACCTGGGCGCGGGCCACGCCATCCCCACGGGCGAGCCGCTCCGCCAGCTCGTCTTGCTCGCGTCCGGCTCGGCGTGCGGCGCGCCGCTCTCCGCGACCGGGGGGCAGACCGTCGCCGATCTCGGCGGCTCCCGAGCGCGCGGCGTCGTCGGTCAAGGCGTCACGCTCTCCGGCACCAAGCTCGCGTGGGCCGAGGGCGCCGCGGTCGCGAAGCAGTGGCAGGTCGTGCGCGCCGTGCGCCCCACGGGCGCCTTCGACGACTACGCGGGCATCGGCTCCTTCGCGAGCCCCTCGCTCTCGCCACAAGAGAAGGGCATCGAGCTCCGCGCGCCCGTCGGCGAGACCTTCGTCGTCTCCGCCGGCGCCGGCGAGATCACGCTGGCCAGCGTGCTCCCGCTCGCCCCCGGCGACCTCGTCTACCTCGGCGACGCCCTCACCTTCCCGGCCAACCCCATCGCCGAGGGTGACCCCTCACGCGCCGTCGCGGGTCGCCCGGGCCAGCTCTTCGCGCGCGTCCTCGCCGACGCCTCCGGGGCTCGCGGCGCGCCCCACCACCGCGCCATCGACGTCGTGAGCGACAACCGCCTCGCCGACCACGCCTCGGCGACGTCGGCGCACCGCTTCGCCATCCCGGCCGGCTGCTCCTCGGCGACGCTCACGGCGACGGTCCTTCACCGCAAGGCCCCCTTCGACCTCGCGCTCGAGCGAGGCTGGGATGTTCGCGAGCAGCTCGCCGCTCAGGCCTCGCAGACGATCACGCTCCCCTGACCCGAGGCGCGCCCCGGAGGGGGAGCGAATCAGTACGTCTCTTCGTCGGCCCCGTCGCTGCCCGAGCCGCCGATGGTCACGCCCTTCTTCTCGGGGGCCTCGGCGCGCGCGGCTTGCGGGTGCTCGAGCCTCTCCACCGTCTTCGCCGAGGGGGAGCCGTCGATGGGGATGGTGAGCTCCCGGTTGGTCCCGTCGCGCGTGATGCTGACCTTGAGCGCGGGGTACTTGGCGACGCTCTTCCAGGCGTCCCAGGCCGCGTCCGGCGTCTCGAGGGCGAGGCCGTTGATGCGGGTCACCACGTCGCCCGGCCGGAGGTCGATGCCGGTCCACTCCTCCGGCAGGCCGGTCACGCGCCACCCGGCGAACTTGCCGTCCTTCTTGATGACCTCTTCGCGCATCACGCGGCGGAAGACCCACGCCGGCCCGATCTGCGTGAGGACCTGGTCCACCTCGTCACGGAGCAGGTGCCCCGGAGGCGCCTTCGGCCCCTTGGCGGCCGCGGCCATCTTCGCGGCGAGCGCCGGATCGTTGAGCGGCTCGTTGGCCGGCTGAGGGCGCGCGCAGGCAGCGAGGCCGGCCAGCAAGACGGGGAGGGCGAGGAGCGGCCGCGAGTACGTCATGCCCCCGACTATGCTCGAGCGACCCTCCACTGCCAAATTTGAGGCAGCCTAAAGAGCATCGTGGGCGATGACGGCCCCATCCATGTCGGCGAGGGCCCTCGCGAATCCGCTCAGCTCCTTGGGGAGGGCGGGCAAGAGGCCCCGCATCGCCCTCGCGAGCTCGAGCCTCTTCGCCTCGTCGAGCCAGCCGCCGGTGCCGCCCGGCCGCACCAGGTACCAAGGCAGCCGCTCCGAATCGAGCAGCTTGTCGATGAGCCCGGCCACCTTCGGGTCCTCGCGGAGCAGGTCGAAGTTGCGGAGCCGGCCCTCGAGCGAGGGCTCGTCGCTGGTCCACGCCTTCTCGAGCGCCCGCTTCTTCGCGACCCTGCGGAGCGACGCGAAGAGCGCCGAGGCCTCGGGGTCGCCGTCGGGCCGCAAGAACCAGTCGACCGCCCGCGGCCCGGTGGCGAGCTTCTCGGCGAGGCCCGCGCCGAGGCCCAGCATGGTCGCCAGCGCCTTGCGATCGTCGCCGAGCAGGGCCGCCTTGAGCTCGGCGGAGAAGCCCTTGAGCGCCGGCCGGTCGAACGCATAGAGCGAGAGCTTGGGCCGCTCTTCGCGGCGCGCCTCGTGGGCCGTCGTCATGATCGCTCCGCGCGCTGGACGAGCTTCGCGACCGCCGGGGCCCCGAAGCGCTTGATGGAGTCGCGCCCGTGGGCGAAGGCCGCGTAGCGCGTGCCCGCCTCGGCGTCGCTCAGCACCCCGGTCGCGCCGAGGTCGCGCGCCGCCACCGTGCGAGCGAGCGGCGCGTCGGTGAACAAGAGCTCGACCAGCCCCTCGCGCCTCGTCTTCTCGTCGCTCGAGGCCGCCCTCGTCCAGGCGAGCGCCCACGCCGGCGCGTCCATCGCCTCGGCCGCGCGCACGTGGGCCTCGGCCTCCTCGGGATCGCCGAGCGCCGCCGCGAGCTGGAGGTGGAGCTTCCACTGCTCGGCCTCGGCCTTGATGGCCGGGAGCAGCTCCCGCAGCTCGCCCTCGTCCCCATCCTCGAGCGCGGCGGCCGCGCGCAGGACCGTACGGAGGCCACCACCCTTGTCGATGGTGGCGAAGATCTTCCGCGCCCCCGCGGCGTCCCCCTCCTCGCGCGCGGCGAGCGCGTCTTCGATCGACTGCCCGTGGTCGGCCGGAGGCTCGGCGAGGGGCGGCCGGTCCTTGCGGTCCTTGCCTCGGCCTCGCGGTGGAGCGGGCCTCTCGTCTCGAGCCGCCTTCGCCGGCGGAGCCTCGGCGGGCTCACCCTCTACTGAAGGATCGAGCCCGAGGAGCCGCTTGGCCTTGTCGAAGAAACCCATGGTCGCCGCCATGGTGGTGCCCGCGCCCTCCCTTGGCAACCGACAAAAGGCCACCGGGAGGGCCGTCGGATCCCACGAAGCTCGCGCTTCGTGAAGGGGTGGATCCGAGAGCCCTCCTGTGACCGAGTCTTGCGCTCGCGGGGAGCGCGGGCCGGATGGTGCGGCTACTGCGCCGACTGGCAGGAGGCGAGGGTCAGACCACAAGCCGCCGTGCACGAGGCGTGGGCGTCGAGGTCGAGGGGGTTCGCGAGGAGGGCGAGGTCGCAGCTCGCCGCGCAGGAGAGCTCCGCGTCGAGGCAGGCCTGGACCGAGGCGCTCGCCGAGCCGCTGGTGTCGAGCGAGCCCGTCGAGCTGCCCTGGCCCGACACCGAGCCGGAGCCCGAGAGCGAGAGCGAGAGGTCGAGCTTGATGGTGGCCTGGGTCGAGGCGCCGCCCGAGTCCTGGACCACGATGGTCAGGTTCTGCGTGTCGTTGACCGAGCCCGAGGCCGAGCCGGAGCCGCTCGCGTTCACGCTGGCGAGCGCCGAGGCCAGCGCGGAGGCCGAGAGGGTCAGGGTCGAGGAGCCCTGGACCGCCCCGTCGACGCCGAAGCCCGACCAGAAGTAGGTGAGGGAGCCGTTCTCGTGGTCGCTCGCCGAGACGTTGATGGAGATGGACCCGTCGGCCTCGTTCTTCACATCGACGCTGTTGATCTGGGGGGCGACGTCGACCGTCGCGGTGATGCTGCCCGTCGAGCCGTTCTGGCCCTGACCGCTGGCGACGAGGTGGATCTCCGTCGTCTGCCCGGCGATGAGGTCCGCCGTGGCGTTGCCGGAGGCGACGAGCTGCGTCTTGGCGGCGTCGGCGTAGGTGTCGATGTGGAGCTTGTAGCTCGAAGCATCGAGCGAGAGGTCGAGGACGCCGGGCTTGTCGCCCGAGATGGTGATGGTCTGGGTCGCCGCGACGTCGCCGGAGGCGGTGTCGGTGGCGGTGATCTCGACCGTGGAGCTGGCGCTGGACTGGCTGGCGACGACGATCTTCGCCTCGCCGGTGCCCACCGGATCCTGGGTGTCGGTACCCCCGGACGAGCTCGAGTTACAACCGACGACCGCCGAGCTGACGAGGACGAGACCACCGAGGATGCTGGTGAAGGTACGCATGGGAATGACTCCTTGAGGAAGGGCCTGCGCCTTGATTGGCGCGGTGTGTGACTCGGCTCTCTACACGTCGTGTGCCAGCGCTCGATCGACGGGTTTTCTCGGCCGGATCACGTCAAACCATGCAGTCGCGAGCCCCCCTGACGCCGATGTCGCGATGTTTCCCGCCGCACGTGTGGCGCCGATGCCGAGCACGGCGCGCACAATCTCGAGATCCTTTTTCGAGCCGGCGCGTCTGAGCGCGCACCCCGCCGAACGGTCGCCTCGGTCCCCTGCGAGGCCCGGCGCTCGGCTCGTCGATCACGCCCTCGGCCCTGCCGCGGGAGAGGAGACCCTCGTCATGCGCCGCCCCTTGCTCGCCCTTCTCGCTTGCTCGCTCCCCTTCGTCGCCTCGTCTCTCACCGGCTGCGCCGCGAGCCCGACGGTGGTCCAGCCCGGCGCTCTCGACCCCACGGGGCAGGCTCGCTCCATCGCCGGCGAGCCCCTCGCGGCCTACCCCCCGGGCGACGTGGGCGCCGAGCTTCGCGCGGCCCAGGAGAGCGACGCGCCGCCGGCCAAGGGCCCGTGGATCGGCGCGGCGGGCGCGAGCGATCTCGTGATGGCGGGCACGAGCGACACGGTCCTCGGCGTGTGGGTCGACGTGCCTCGCATCCCGGCGCGCCAGCACGCGCCCGCCGACGTCGCGCTGGTCATCGACACCTCGGGATCGATGGCCGGCCCCAAGATGGAGAACGCTCGCACCGCCGCCCTGGCCCTGGTCGACAAGCTCCACGACGGCGACATCCTCTCCATCTCGACCTTCGCCAACGAGGCCTCCGTGCGCCTCGACCCCACGATCCTCAACCCCATGACGCGGCGGGTGTTCCGGGGCGTCATCGCCGGCCTCCAGCCCTCGGGCGGCACCAACATGTTCGACGGCCTCACGCTGGCCGAGCAGCTCGCCCTCCGCGGCCCCGCGACCCACCCCGTGCGCCGCGTCGTCGTCATCTCCGACGGCATGGCCAACATCGGCCCCTCGTCGACCGAGGTCCTCGGCGCCCTGGCCGCGCGCGGCAGCGATCGCGGCGCGCAGGTCACCGCCATCGGCGTGGGTCTCGACTACGACGAGCGCACCCTCGACGCCCTCGCCGTGCGCTCGAGCGGCCGCCTCTACCACGTGAACGAGCCCGGCGAGCTGCCGCCGATCATGGACCGCGAGATCGCTTTGCTCCAGCAGAGCGCGGCGACCGGCGCCTCCATCGAGATCGTGCCCGCGGCCGGCGTCGAGCTCCTCGGCATCGAGGGCGTGCGCGCCGACCGCGACGCGATGGGCACGGTTCGCGTCCCCCTCGGCACCATGTTCGGCGGCCAGCACCGCGAGCTGGCGCTCAAGGTCCGCGTTCACGCGCAAGGCGAGGGCTCCCGCCCCTTGGCCAGCGTCCGGCTTCGCTTCAAGGACCCGAGCGACGGCAACCTCGATCGCGTCCAGGAGGTCGTGGCCCGGTATCAGGTCGCCGGCTCGATGGCCGAGGTGGAGGCTCGTCGCAACGACCGCACCCGCGCCATCGTCGCCTCGCAGGACGCCGCGCAGGCCCAGCTCTTCGCGGCTCAACAGGTCAACGACGGCCGCTACGACGACGCCGACAAGAAGCTCGCCGCCGCCGAAAACCACCTCCGCGAGGAGGCCGTGAAGGCCAAGAACGACAGCGACCGCCAGCGCATGATGGCGAGCGCCGCGCGCGTGGGGCAGGCCAGGGCCTCGGCCAAGGCTGCGGCCGCCGCTCCCCCGGCCGCCGCGCCCGCGGCCCGGCGCGCGCGGGCGCTCGACATGAACCAGGCGGCGATGAAGGACGCCGGGTTCTGAGCGAGGCGCTCAGGCCGCCTGTCGGACTTCACCCGCGAGCAGGGCTTCGGCCCGCGCGCGGGTGAGCGCGACGCGCTCGTTCCAGAGAGCGGCCCACTCTTCATCGCGGAGCCTCCCGTGCTTGCGGAGGGCGACGGGATCGGCCTTGTCGGCGAGGCTCTGTTTGTACGCGTCGGCCGAGGTGGGGCGGGGCACACTCTCAATCTCGGCGATGGATCGCTCGATGGCTCTACGGACCTTGTCGCCGCCGCGCTCGAGGAGCCACTCCAACGCTGCCCAAGAAAACTCGGCGTGCGATCGCTCCTCGACGGCGATGCGCGCGAGCACGTCGCGCGTCGCGGGCTCTTCGCAAACCCCTTCGCAGACGGCCGCGACATCGGCGTTGAAGTCCTCGAGAAGGCAGCCGTCCTTGAGGCTCTCGGTGGCCAAGTGGACCAGCGGGTCGCCTTGAATGTCGAGCCCCCCGACCAGCAAGTCGGGCATCGCCTCGACGCTGTGCGACTTCCCTCCGTACCCCGCCGCCAGGGCGAAGCAGCGGCGCGTGTGGTCGATCTCCTCCATGGCGGCCTTGTGCGCCCCTTCGAGCAGCTCGGCGGGCGCGCCGACGGCGGCGAGCATCCAGCTGATCCTCGAGAACGCCGGAACGCTGGCGTGCTCCTTCTGCGCGTCGTGAAGCCACAGGGCCTCGAGGGCGGCGCGGGTCGGGGCGTCGAGCTTGCTCGCGTCGGGCCTGGCCCCAAGGGTCCAGTCGCTGCCCTTACGGAGGCTCGGGTGGAGGATGCGGCCGCGGAGGCGGAGAGGGCGGCCCCAGGCGCCGCCGCCGGCGACCGAGGCGACCAGAAGGAGAGCGAGCAGGACGACCGCGACGACTCCGCCGAAGCCGACGAGCATCGCGCCCAACCCCAGCGCCATCGCCCAGCCTCGCTTCACGAACCCCGGGGTTCGCGAGTAGTGGACGAACGCCATGGTGGCCGAGGCGATGCCGATGATGAACTGCACGGCCGCCAGCAGGAACACCAGGCCGAAGCTGGTCCCCGACTTTGCCTGCCAGAACACCAGGCAGTTGAGCGGGATGATCAGCAGCGAGACGATGCCGAAGGCCAGCGCTGTCTTGAAGAGCGGGCTCGACGTCGCCGAAACGGGATTCTCCACAGGCACACCTCTCCTGTGTGAGGGATACCCGATCGGGACGTCGAGGCGGTGGCTTTAGAGGCGCACGACCTTGCTCTTGTCGCCCTCGATCTTGCGGAGCGCGTCACGGGTGTCGACGATGACCTTGGCCTCGCGGAGCATGCGGGCGTAGTCGATGTCCGAGTGGTCGGTGACGATGACCACCGCGTCGTACGTCCCGAAGCTCACCGAGGGGCTGACGCCCTTCATGGTGATGCCGTGCTCGTCGCACTCGGGGACGTGGGGGTCGACGTAATCGACCTCGGCGCCCAGGGTTTGAAGGCCGTGGATGACGTCGAAGGCGGGTGACTCGCGGTAGTCGGCGACGTCGCGCTTGTAGGCCACGCCGGAGACGAGGACCTTGGAGCCGTTGGCCGCCTTCTTGTGCTGGTTCAGGGCGGCCTGGACGAGGTTCACCACCTCGCCGGGCATCGAGGTGTTGATGGTGTCCGCCAGCTCGATGAAGCGCGCCTGGTACTTGAGGGTGCGCATTCGCCACGAGAGATAGAGGGGATCGATGGGGATGCAGTGCCCGCCCAGGCCGGGGCCCGGGTAGAACGGCATGAAGCCGAAGGGCTTGGTGCCGGCCGCGCGGATGACCTCCCACACATCGACGCCGAGCCGGCGGGACATGAGGGCCACCTCGTTGACCAGCCCGATGTTCACCGCCCGGAAGGTGTTCTCGAGCAGCTTCACCATCTCGGCCGCGTCCGTGCTGGAGACGGGGACGAGCGTGTCGATGATGGCGCCGTAGAGGGCGTGCGTCATCTCGAGGCAGGCGGGCGTCATGCCGCCGATGACCTTGGGCGTGTTCTTGGTGTGGAACCGGGCGTTGCCCGGGTCGACGCGCTCGGGGCTGAAGGCCACGAAGACGTCCTTGCCCAGCTCGTACTTGCCGCGGGTCAGGCGGGGGACGAGCACCTCCCGGGTCGTGCCCGGGTACGTCGTCGACTCGAGGACGATGAGCATCCCCGGGTGCTGGTGGGCGGCGATCTCGTCGCTGGCGGCGGCGATGAAGCGCATGTCCGGGTCCCGCGTCTTGTTGAGCGGGGTAGGGACGCACACGATCACCGCGTCCGCGGACCCGAGCACGTCGGGGTCGGCGCTCGCCCGGAGCTTGCCGGAATCCACCAGCGGCTTGAGCACGGACGAGGGGATGTCGCCGATGTACGACTCTCCCAGCCCCAGGAGCCGCACCTTGTCGCGGTCCTTGTCGTACCCGGTCACCCGAAAGCCGGCCGTGGCCAGCTCGACCACCAGGGGCAAACCGACGTACCCGATCCCGACGACCACCACCTCGGCGCTACGCGACGCAATCTTCTCGGCGAGTCCCACGCGGACCTCCTTACCCATGGCTTCCGCTTGGATGCCGGGCCCCATCCGTTTCGTTCAGCCTGTGGCCCAAGAAAGGCCAGGCGGCGCTACAGCCGAATATCGAGGTGGGTGCGGCTCTTCAGCTCTTCGAGCCATTTGCGTCGGGCCTTGTCGATGACGTCGGCCTTCACGCGGTTGAACATCTCTTCTTTGACGGCGTCGAACCCGCCCGTGTAGCGGGAGGGCTGGCGCTCGACCACTTGGACGATGACGAGGGCCTCGCCGCCGCGAACCTCGATGGGATCCGTGACCTGTCCCGGCTCGAGGGGCAAGACGTGGCTCTCGATTTCAGGGGCGAGCGTAGGGCGCTTGCCCTGCTGGGCCTGAGGCGAGCCGTTGGGGGCACGGATACCGATGTCGCCGCCGAGGGCGCGGGTCTGCGGGTCGTCCGAGTATTGCCGGGCCAGCTCCGTGAAGGGCTCGCCCTTGCGAACGCGGGCGGCCAGGTCCTCGGCGAGGGCCTTGCGCTCGGCGCGGGCCGCGGGGCTCGACCCCGGCGGGACGCGGAGGACCAGCCAGTTGGCGCGGAACTCACGGACCTTGCGCTCGGCCTGCAAGGTGCGGAGGTACATCGACTTCACGTCCTCTTCGGTGATGCGCACGCGCCCCTGGACGCGCAGCTTGAGCATCTTGCCCTCGAGGATCTGCCGGCGAATCTCTTCGCGGTAGTCCTGCTCGGTCAGGCCGGAGCGGCGGGCGTCGGCGATCTGGTCGGCCAGGGAG
>FTCO01000656.1_pt1 | contig 11802 bp, 9 predicted proteins | sample 1639701 | NCBI WGS metagenome assembly FTCO01 (sample SAMEA3914869, study PRJEB12502) | metagenome | biome: forest; material: soil | place: USA | collected 2012-03-12 | depth 0.1 m | reverse complement strand
GCCCCGCCCGACCCCCGCCGCATGGACTGGGGCGCCCTCCTCGTCCTCTTCACCGGCCTCATCCTCGTCGGCTCCGGCGTCCTCGCCCTCGCCCTCGCCGCCACGGTCAAGCTCCTCCCCAACGACATCGCCTACCTCGGCATGTCGATGCAGGACCTCTGCGCCCGCCAGGCGTGCAACGTCGTCCACTTCATGGCCCACGACCGGGTGTCCTGGGGCGGCTCGATGATCTCCGTCGGCCTCCTCTACACCTTCCTCGCCCGCTGCCTCGGCCGGGGCGAGGCCTGGGCCTTCTGGGCGCTCGTGATCTCGGCCGCCGTCGGCTTCGGCAGCTTCCTGACCTACCTCGGCTACGGCTACCTCGACGCCTGGCACGGCCGGGCCACCATGGCCCTCCTCCCCGTCTTCCTCGGCGGGATGGGCCGAGCCTACGCCCTCCTCCCCCGCCCCCGCGGCATCGGCCAGCTCTTTCGCGTGGGCGCCGCCGCCTGGCGCTGGAGCCCCGCCGGCATGGCCCGCCTCGCCCTGACCTTCACGGCCTTCGGCATGATCGCCGGCGGCCTCACCATCATGTGCGTCGGCATGACCCGGGTCTTCGTCCCGCAAGACCTCGAGTTCATGCAGACCACCGTCGCCGAGCTGCGCGCCCTGAACCCCCGCCTCGTCCCCCTCATCGCCCACGACCGCGCGGGCTTCGGCGGAGGCCTGGCCTCGACCGGCATCGCCGTCATGGCCCTGGTCTGGCGCGGCATCCGCCCGGGTGACCGCGCCCTCTACTGGACCCTGCTCGCCGCCGGCACCATCGGCTTCGCCACGGCCATCGGCATCCACCCGGTCGTCGGCTACAACTCCTTCACCCACCTCGCCCCCGCCTACGCCGGCGCCCTCGCCTTCGCCGTCGGCATGTGGCTCCTCCACGCCCCCATCTGCCGGGTCGACGCCCCCGGAAACCGCTTCCCGGATACCTAGAGCACCACCGTCCCGACGTCGGGACGACCCGTTCCCCCCCGGCGGGCAGCGATGCTAACTTCCCAGGGCGAGCGCATGCCGGACCCCGTCCCCTCCCAGATCATCGCGGGCAAGTACGAGCTGGAGCGCGAGCTCGCCCGTGGCGGCATGGGCTCGGTCTGGATCGCCCGCGACCTCGGCCTGGGCCGCCGGGTCGCCCTCAAGCTCATCCTCGCCGACGGCGCCGAGAAGGCCGGGACGCGCGAGCGCTTCGTCCGCGAGGCCCGATCGTTGGGCGCCCTCTCCAGCCGGCACATCGTCCCCGTCTTCGACTTCGGCGTGGAGGGCGAGTCCCCCTTCCTCGTCATGGAGCTCCTTCACGGCGAGGACCTCGGCGCCCGCCTCAAGGCCCGCGGCCGCCTCACCCTGGCCGAGGTCGAGATCCTCGCGACGCAAATCGGCAAGGCCCTCACCGTCGCCCACGATCGCGGCGTCATCCACCGCGACCTCAAGCCCCAGAACATCTTCCTCGCCCACATCGACGACGAGGAGGTCGCCAAGGTCCTCGACTTCGGCATCGCCAAGCTGGTCGACGCCGGCCCCAAGCCTCATGACCTGACCCGCACCGGCGCCGTGGTGGGCACTCCTCAATACATGAGCCCGGAGCAGTTTCGCTCCCCCAAGAGCGTCGATCATCGCAGCGACCTTTGGGCTCTGGGAGCGCTCTTGTATCGAGCGCTCACGGGCAAGCTGGCCTTCTCGGGCGACTCCCTGGGCGAGATCGTGATGGCCATCGCCACCGAGTCCCCCGAGCCCCCTTCGGCCCTGTGCCCCGAGGCTCCGCCGGAGATCGATGCTTTCTTCGAGCGCGCCTTTCAAAAGAAGCCCGCGGCAAGGTTCCAATCGGCCAAGGAGCTGAGCGACGCCTTCGCCGACATCGCCCGCACCCAGCCGCGCCCGGGCCCGGTCAGCGTTCCCAGGCCCGTGGCTGCCCCGGCGCCGATCAAGATGCCCCCGACTCCCACCGAGGCCGACACGGTCCACCTCGGGACCCGGGAGCCTCCGCCGGCGGTGCGAGGGAGTGAGGTCTCGCTCCCCCCGCAGCGGACGTTGATTTCACCGACGGAGAAGCCGCCTGCCCCGGTCCCTGCGCCGCCGAGCGCGCGGCCGGGAGGCCTCCCGGGGGCGCTGCCGTCCGACATCCGCAGCGGGATCGCCAAGAAGGGCTGAGAGACGGACTCAGGCCTTCGAGTCGGCCCTCTCGAGCAGCGCCGAGAGCCCGGCCGCGTCGAGCCGATAGTAGACCTTCTCCTCGACCACGCGGGCGCCGATACGATCGTAAAAGGCCCGCGCCCCGCGGTTGTTCTTCTCGGTCGACCAGTCGAGCCGGGTGCACCCCCTCGCCACCGCCACGCGAGCCAGCTCGTGGAGCAGGACCTCGCCAATCCCCTCTCCCCGATGCGCCGAGGAGACGTACAGCTCCTTCATGTAGATCTGCGGCGCCGCGCCGAGGCCCGGGAAGAGCTGGGCGAAGCTCGCGAGCCCGACGGGCCCCTCGGCGCCGAAGGCGACCAACATCTCGACGCCCGGTGGCTGGGCGGAGAGCGACGCTCGCATCGCCTCTTCCGGCGGAGACTCCAGCCCATAGTGGGTGAGCAGCTCGACGAGGAGGGGAGCGGCGGCCGAGCGATCCGCGCCCGCGAGCAAACGGAGGGTGAGTGGCGAGGTCGTCTTCATCGAGCGATCAGCGCACCGAGCTCGGCGAGCGTCAACACCTCTCCAGCAATCGAGTCCTCGAGGTCCATGAACCGAGCCAGATTCGAGCCCTGGCCGATGGTCTCCCAGGGCGGCGGCGGCCGCAAATAGCGCCCGTCCTTCCGGCGCATGTGGGAGCGGTCGGTGGCGAACACCTCCCGGAAGCGCTCGGCCTCGGTCAATCGAAAGCTCGGCCGGAATTCCTCCGGCGTCCCGGCGCGGAAGCTCCGCCGCAGATATTCACTCGCCGCCACGGGGAAGGCGAGCGTCGTGTCGAGGTCCCAAACCTCCCACGGGCCTTCGGCGATCACGATGACGTGATAGTCCCAAACGATGGCCGTACCCGGCCGGCGGGCGGCCCGCTGGTGCCACATGGCCACGGAGCGATCCGCGTTGGTGATGAAAGCGACGTACCGCCGGCGGCCCGCGAAGACCTCGTGGCCCGCCAGGTGGTAGGCGTTTTCTTCACAGTAGAAGGGGTGGTATCGCAAGGTGGGACCTGGGGTTTTCCCGAGCAGTGTACACGGTCACGAACCGCGTTGCATATGCAGTCTTCGTTAGCGCCACTCGTGAGTGCCGGGCACGTGCCCGGCCGCGGCCACCTCGATTTGGTGTGCCAACGACGCTCCACGACCGGGGCTGGGCCCGTTCTTCGCCAATACAGACCTGCTGCCTCCCGACCGCACCGCGGCCCACCGATTGCTCTGGCGGGGTCGCCTCCCACGGTGCACCCCGGCACCAGGGAAAACCCCAGCTCATTCTCAGGAGATACCATGCCCACTGCGGTCGTCACCCCCTCGTCCTTTCCCCTGTCCTCCGGCGAGCAGGTCGGCTCGGGGTACACGGTCACGGACAAGACCGGCACCAGCGTCAAGCTCGAGCCCAGCGGGCTCGTCGTGATGAGTGGCACGCTCTACATGGCCAGCGACAATGGCTATCTCGTCAGCATGGATGTATCGAGCAACGCCTCGATGGACGAGGCCTGGACGATCACCCACAACTACACCAACGACTCCGGGTTTCCCACCGCCGATTCGCACGACTTCGAGTCGATCACCGTCGCCTCGAGCCAGCTCATGATCGGCGTCGAGGGCCGGGCGGCCAACAGCTCCACCAACACGCCTCAGTACAATCCGCACATCTATCGGCTCGACAACACCGGCAAGCCCACCAGCTCCTGGGAGCTCACCGACGTGACGCTGGGGAGCGCCGGCGGCATGGAGGCGATGACCCTCGTCCCCAAAGAGGCCTGCCCCCCGTCGTCGAGCCCGGCCTACTACGGAGGGAGCCAGTACTACGACGGTTATTTCTTCGCGGCCTACCAGAGCAAGACCGGCTACGTCTATGTCTACGACCTCCCCCAGGGCAGCGGCACGAGCCACACCGTGACCAGCCACTTGAAGAAGTTCGAGCTGCTCGACGCCAACGGCGCCCAGATCACCAAGGAGGCCTCGGACATGTGCTTCGCCGACGGCTATCTGTTCGTCCTCTTCGACGGCGGCGGCTCGGGCACCGACGCGAAGGACGAGATTCACCTCTTCTCCATTCGCGCCGACGGCACCGGCCTCGACCACGCGGCCGCGACCTATCTGCCCAGCATCACCGGCGTCTGGACCAATCAGACCGACTTCGAGGGCATCGCCATCCACGGGGGCGACATGTATCTGGCCGTCGATCAGGCCGGCACCAACGGCGAGAAGCTCGTCTATCGCTACACCGACTACAGCATCGGCAAGTTCGTTTGAGGTCTCGAGCACGCGACGGCCGAGCCCCTCCTCTCCGGGGCTCGGTCGCGCGGCTCGCCCGCGCCGATCGGGGCCAGCTCGCCCATCCCTCGCCGGCACGGGAGACTCCCGGGCCATATTCTGGTTGAATCGCGGTCCCCCATGGCCCTCGCGCTCCCGCTCGTCCCGCTCGCCATCGCGCGCATCGCCGCCCTCGAGTCCGACGACGCCAAGGAGAGCGAGATCGCGGCGCTGATCGGCGTGCTCAGCGGCATCCAGACGCCGCCCGAAGAGCTCGCCAACGAGGTCGAGGCGCTGCTCTCGCTCTCGGCCTCGCTCCGGCACCACTGGTATCGCGTCCGCAGCTTCCGCGCGGTCACCGAGGGGATCGGCGCCTTCGGCTTCCCGCGCGTCGTGCGCGGCGGGCTGCTCGATCGGTCCCTCGAGCTCTGCGAGAAGATCGAGGACGCCGCCGAGCGCGTCGACCTGGTCTCGGCCGTCATCGAGGCCATGATCGGCATGCACTGGGGCGACGACAACGCCTTCCGGCTCGGCGAGCTGGCCGAGGTCGCGGCCGCGCTGCCCGACGAGCGATCGCGCGCCCGCAGCGTCGCCCGCGTGGCCCTGGTGCTCGCGCGCGCCGACGAGATCGAGCGCGCCGTCGCCGAGCTCGACAAGCTCCCCGCCTCGGCCCAGCGCGCGCGCTGCCTGGCCGACGTCGCCATCGAGCTGCTCGGCCGCGACCGCGAAGAGGAGGCCGTCACGCTGCTCGAGCGCGCCCTCACCGAGCTGGGCGAGGCCACCGAGTCGGCCGAGAAGGCGACGGCCCTGCGCCTGCTCCTCGGCCGCCTCGTCGACGGGCACGAGGGGGGCGAGGACGACCCGCTCGCGCAGGCGCTCAAGTGGTGCCTCGCCATCGCGGCCACCATCACCGACGCGCGCCACGAGCGCGACGCCATCGAGGGGGCCATCGAGCGCCTCGGCGACGCGCAGCTCGGCCGCGAGGATCTCGACGACCTCGTCTCTCGCCTCGAGGTCGTCATCGAGGGCGTCACCGCCGCCGACTTCCGCGCCGAGCTGTGGGGCGCCCTCGGCCTGCGCCTCTCCATCCGCGGCGACGTCGACGCCGCCGAGCGCCTCTTCGCCCGCGTCGCCGAGCTCGCCGCCTGCCCGCCGCGCGGCGAGAGGGCCCCTCCCCCCATCGACCTGCCGAGCGCCCTGCCCTTGCCCCAGGCCCTGAGCGCCATGGCCGAGGCCGAGGTCCCCACCTGGCGGCTCGAGCGCACCGCCGCCCTCGCCCTCGAGATGCTCCAGGGCGCCATCGATCGCGAGGGCGCGACGGGCATCGTCATCCAGCTCGCGTGGCTGCTCGCGAGCCCCGCCTTCCACTACCAGTCGCGCATCGCCCTCTTCGTCAAGGCGCTCGCGGTGGCCGAGCGCGTCGCGAGCCCCACGGACCGCGTCGACGTGGTGACCGCCATCGCCAACGGCCTCTCGATCGCGGGCGCCACCGAGCTGGGCGACGGCGTCTTCGCGGGCCTCGTGGCCCTCGCCGGCCCGGTCGCCGCGCGCCCCGCCCGTTACAAGCGCGCCATCGCCCTGATTCGCTTGAGCCGCACCGCCGACGCCCACGCGCAGCTCACCGAGGCCGGCGTCACCCTGGCCCCCGACGACGCCGCCGGCTTCACCGACCTCGGCGCGAACTTCGCGCGCTGCGGCTTCCTCGCCGACATGCTCGCCCAGCTCGAGAGGATCGCCCCCGAGAAGCAGGACGCCGCGCGCGCCGCCTTCGCCGACGCGCTGGTCGACTCGACCTACCTCGACCCCTACCTCCGCGAGCTGGGGTTGAGCTCGCTCCTGCCGGCGGCCGAGGGCCTGGTGGCGGAGGCCATCGCGTGCATGCTGGCGCAACTGCGTCTCCTCGAGGAGCTCGGCGATCCGAGCGAGGTGGTCGCCCAGGCCTTCGAGCGCACCGCCGCGATCCCTCACAGCGGGACCGCGGCGTTGTTCGAGAAGCAGCTGGTGCGAGCGATGATCGAGCGGGTGCGCCGCTCTTCGCGCTGACGCTTCAGGTCGAGGAGGACGAGCCGTTCGTCGACTTCGCCGGCGTCGCGCTCGGCGTCGACGTCGAGGTCGAGGCCGCGCCGTTCGCGCTCGGCGCGGGCGGCGGCTCGGTGGCGGGGAGCTTGCGGCCCTTGACCTTGGCCTTGAGCGCCTTGGCGGCCTTGGACTTGGCCTTCGACTCCTTCGTCGACTTGTCGGAGGTGGCCTTCGCATCGCGGATGCGTGCCTTGTCGGCGACGGCCTTCGCCTCAGCGGCCTCGGCGTCGGCCTCGGCCTGCGCGGCGGCCGTGAGATCGGCGACCATCTGGGCGCGCTTCGCCCTGAGGTCGTCGACCTCGGAGAGGCGAGCCATGATGGCGTCGTCGAGATCGGAGAGGGTCGGCACCGTGTTGCGCGACGTCGAGGGCCGGAAGAAGCCCTGACCGAAGCCCGCGGGGAGGTGGAGCTCGGGGTGGTCGAGCGGGAGGAGCGCGAGCTCGTGGTCCACGTCCTTGCGGATGCCGTTCGCCTGATCGAAGAGCGATTTGCGCTCCCCCGAGGCACGAAACACCTTGATGGCGGCGGCCGCCGCGGTGCGCGCGGCGATGGCCTTCACCGCGTTGTCGAGCAGGGTCGACAGGCGGGTGGCGAGCGCCTTGAGCGGGGCGTCGGGCGACGCCTGGAGCAGGGGGAGCCATGCTTGCATCGTCGTCACCTTGTCCCCGAGGAACGGCTGCTTCACGGCCGAGGGCGGCTCGGCGAAGTAGGTGACGTACAGCGGGTCGTCGCGGCGACCATCGACCAGCCCGAGCAGGGTCCGATCGAGATCTCCAATGAAGGTATTACAGCTGGCGTCCACCACGCGGGCGCCCGCCATGGCGGACATCTGCGCTCGATTCAACGTCTGCTCCTGCGTGAAGACGCTCTGCCACACGAGGAAGAAAGGGTCGAACACCGATGCGAACGGCAGCGTGAGCGGCTGCGCCTCGAGGCGAGACTGGGTATCGCTCATCTCCTCGTGGAGGGTGACGAGCGAGACGTCGGAGTCGATCAAGAAGATGGCCATGGCGCGTTCTCTCTTTCCGTTGCTCGGCGGGAGCGAGTCACCGGCGGCCCCCCGAAGGCCCGGATACCGATTTACCCGCCCCCGCGGGTGCTGCTTCATTACCGGCCCGAGGCGACACCGCCGAGCGGGCACGACCAACGCTGACCAGGCTCAACGTAGCTGCGCGGAAACGACGGTCAACGCGCCCGCAAGCAGATATCCCAAAACCAGGAATCTCCTGATGCGAGACTGTGGGCAAAGCTGCGACGAGGCAGCCACCCGGCGCGGACCGGCGCGAGCGCCGGGCGGCAGAGGCAGGGGTGGGGTGGAGACCGATGGAAAGCGGTCTCCTTCCGGCAGGGTGGAGGCGCGGAGGCGATCCGATGGGGGGCGCTCGAGAGGGGAACCCCGCCGGATCGGATCCGATCACCGACCCGGCCGGCGGGGTGACCCTTCCGATCGGATCCGATCACCTACCCCGCCGGCAGGGTGACCGATCGGAAGCGTTCCGATCACCTACCCCGGCGGCGGGGGAGCCGATCGGATCGCTTGCGAGACGCATCCCGGGCGCGGGGGGGAGCGCATCCGATGGGCGGCCGACAGGCATCCCCGGCGCGGAAATGAGATCGAAGGGTTGGGAACGGCTCCCCTGACCGCGGGGCTCGGCGAAAGATCGGTGCGGATGGGTGACCCGCGCCCGGGGGGAGCTTGCCTCGGCGTGCTTCGGGCCTGTGAAGAGCTGGGGATTGGCTTCGTCCCCTGGGCTCCACGCGGGGACGGCCATCCGACGAGCGGAGTGATCCAGCTCAGCGGGGGAGCAGCCGGCCCGAGGCGAGGAACACGGCGTAGCCGTCGTCACCGGGCCAGGGGACGGCGTCGTCGTGCAGGGTCGACCACCAGGGGTCGCCGCGCTTCCAGTCCATCACGATCGCGCGCTGGCCACGGCGGAGCGTGAAGCGGAGGCCGGAGCGCGTGCGCTGGACTTGCTGCGTCGCCGGCAGGCCGCGGGCGGTGAAGGACTCGATGCCGAGGGTCGGGGCGCGCGGCTGGACGGGGAAATCGTCGAGGAAACCTTGGTCGAGGAAGCCGAACCAGGGGGCGGGAGAGGGGTTCTCGTCGCGAGGGCCGCGGAGGGGGCGGCCTCTCGCGTCCTCGAGGCGCACGAAGGAGAATGGGTTTCTTCGATAGACCGCGATGACGTGCTGGGCCTTGCCGGCGGCCACGATGTCGAGGCGCTGGAGGCCGTCGGCCGTGGGCGCCGCGGTCACGGAGACGTCGTAGACCTTGCGAGTCTCAAAGAAGGGATTCGGGCCTCGCGCCGGGAGGGAGTCGTTGCTACGCGTGGCGACGCGCCAGTGGTCACCCGCCTTCCAGACGGGCGGGAAGATGCCTTGATAGGGGTCGCCCGCGAAGGGCTCGTCGAGCACCGGCTCCATGGCGATGGGCGGGTCCGGGAATGGCTCGAGGGGCGCCTCGGCGGCCCGACAACCGGCGAGGAGCCCGAGCCAGGCAGCCGCGAGGAAGAGCGCGGGTCTCACCGTCACCACGACCGAAAGGGCCGCCGGACGAGGTGGGAGTTTGCATACCGGGGATCGTCGCTCACCTCGTTGCCGACCCAGGAGGGCTTCTCGAACGACTGGCCCTCTTCCGTGAGCTCGACCTCGGCCACGGTGAGGCCCTCGTTCTCGCCCGAAAAGACGTCGACCTCCCAGGTGAGGCCCGCGAAAGGCACCTTGTAACGGACCTTGTCGATGAGCGGGGGGACGCAGAGGGCGCTCAGCATCTCCTCGGCGTGGGCCTTGGGGATCTCGTATTCGTATTCGGAGCGCGAGATGCCTTGGGCCTTGCCCTTGATGGTGAGATAGGCCCTCTCGCCCGCCAGGCGGACTCGCACGGTGCGGCCGGGCTCGAGGGAGAGATAGCCTTGTACGTAGCGCTCGCCCTCGGCGCCCTCCCGCCAGGCGTCCGAGGCCACCAGGAACTTTCGCTCGATCTCCTTGGGCATGGCGGCGAGGGTAGCGCGTTTTCGAGGAACTTCTCCGGGGCGGGACCGTCGTAACCCGGATGGACGCGACCGCCGAGCCCTCGCCGCCGTCTGGTTCCATGCCCTATCGCACCCCCCCGCCCGCCGAGGACGAGGGGCCGGAGACGCCGCCGTTCGCCGCGATCGCCAGGGCGAGGCGGGCCGCAGCGGCCGTGGGGGCGCTGGTGGCCGTCGCGCTCGGCGGCGGGGCGCTCGACGCGCGCGGGCCCATCTGGAGCAAGGCGACGGCGTCGTTCCCCTTCGTGCACATGCCCCTCCCGGGGCGCGTGGTGCTCGGGGCCTCGGTGGCGATCTTCGGCGGGTTGATGGGCGCCCTGGTGGCGCGGTTTCGCGTCGACTGGGCGACCGGGAAGGCTCGGCTCCGGCCGGCGTTCGGGCTCGCGATGGCGCTCCTCGTCGGGCTCGCGGGCTCGGCGGGGGCCGCGTGGATCGCGCTGCGACAAGCCGCGAGCCTCGGGTCGAGCGCGGCCGACCTGCCGGAATTCATGAGAGCCCTCGACGACCTCGTGGGCCGGTCGTTCATCGGGCTCTACGTGGGGCTCACGATGCTGGCCGCGGGGGCGATCGCCACCGTCGGGGCGCTGGTGACGGCGATGGCGTGCGAGCGGGCGATCGTGAAGGGCGACCCGGCGGGCGCGGCGCGAAGAGGCCTCGTCGCGGTCCTGATCGCGCTCGGAGCGCACTTCGCGGCGCTCCGGCCGACGGGGCACTCGATCGTGGGGGCGGTGATCGCGGCGTCGTTCGCGGCGGCGATCATGGCCGAGCGTCCTCGGACCCGCGGGGCGCGAGCGCGGGCGGGCGCGTCGGCGCTCCTGGCGGCGTTCGGGCTCGTGACCTCGGCGCAGACCATTTCGTGGGAGCTCGAACGAGTGAAGAACGCGGCCCTCGCGCCCTGCTTCCCCGACGAGCACGCGGTGCTCCGCGGGCCACTCTCGGCCGACTTCGTGAGCGCCTACAAATGGGACGACTCCGCCGGCTCGCCGGTGGTCTGGGTGAGGGCCGAGCCCGGCCGCGACGAGGGCGAGGTGCTCCGCGCGGTGGGGGCGAGGCTCGCGGTCTGCCGGACGGGGAGCGCGTTTCAGCCGGTGGCCCGGAGGCCCGAGGCGCGCGCGGCGGTGGCGACGCCCATCGACGTGAAGGTGACCTACCTCGTGAGCCGCGACGCCGACGTCGCCGAGCTGAACGCGCGCGCCACGACCAGGATCCACCGCGCCTTCGACGTCGAGGGGAGGTCGGGGCCGGGTATCGTCGGATCGATGCCGCTCGAGAGGCTCATCGAGCCCCTCGACGTCACCGCGCTCGGGGTGGAGAGCCAGGCCTCGTGCACGGTGGTGGACGACCCCGCCGACGACTGCGTGCTCGACCTGGGCCGAGGCGTCCGCTGGAGGCCCGGCCAGTACCCCGTGCTCCGCCACATCACGGTCGCGGCCGCGCGCGCCGACGAGGTGACCGAGTACGAGCTCCGCGGCAGCGCCCTCCGCGCGCGGCTGGCGAGACGGGCCAGCTCGTTCTGGGGCAGAGCCATGATGGACCTCGAGACCTCGGAGCTGCGCGTCACGCTGGCGCGCGAGTACGACGAGCCCCTCTTCGACCGCGCGGTGCTCGAGGGGCGAGAGGACGAGGCCAAGACCATCGCCGAGCGCGTGGTCGCCGATCTCGAGCTGGCGATGGCGGTGGGCGTCGAGCAGCTCGAGCTCAAAGATACGCAGTTTCTGTTCGCGAGATTGGACGCGGCGAAGCTCTCGGCCTGGCTCTCCGAGCACGTGACGTCGCCGGGCGACGCGCGCATCTTGCTCCTCACGGCCAACGCCTACCTGGGGCGCGGGAAGCTCGCCTCGCCGCACGACGCCGAGTCGGATCGAGACCTGGTGACGGCGGCGGCGCTGTTCGCGCGGGCGAGGGAGATCGGAGGCGAGGTCGAGCGCGAGGCGGCGGGGGTGGGGTTGGGCCTTGCGCGGGCGAGGCTCGGGCGGCTCGACGACGCGCGGCACGCGTTCGAAGATTTGCTGGCCGAGATGCCGGCGAGCGCGGGGGCGCGGGTGGCGCTGGCGACCGAGGTGGTTTGCGTGAGCGGCGATCGCGCTCGCTACCGCGCGTTGCTCGAGGAGGTGGCGACGGAGACCGTGAAGGGGAGCCCGGCGGCGCTCGGGGTGGCGAGGCACCTGGCGCTGGAGGGGCGCCGGGGGGAGTGGGAGAAGAGGTGCCGGTTCGAGGGGGATGATCGGCGATGAGGGGGCGGGGAG
>FTCO01001323.1_pt1 | contig 11869 bp, 8 predicted proteins | sample 1639701 | NCBI WGS metagenome assembly FTCO01 (sample SAMEA3914869, study PRJEB12502) | metagenome | biome: forest; material: soil | place: USA | collected 2012-03-12 | depth 0.1 m | reverse complement strand
GCCGAGCGGCGCTTCGACATCCCCGAGCTCCTCTCGCATCTCCTCGGACGGCTGCGCGCCGAGCACCCCGGGCTCGGCTGGCTCTGGGCGAGGGGGCAGGAGTGGCGCCCCGCGTTGCCCATCGGCTTCCTCGTGGAGCTGTTGCGCCAGGAGTTTCGAGGCAACGTTCGCGAGCTCCAAAACCTCGTCGAGCGCACCGCTCGCCTCAACCTGGAGTCGGGTGTGTTTCGAGGGCCGGAGCCGCCGGAGGCTTCCACGGCGTTGTCGGTGCCTGCCCCCGCACCGGAGGCGTTGGAGCCGGCCGAGTCGGCAGCCCTCAAGCCGGTCGAAGAGGCGATGGTTCGTCGCGCGTGCGAGGCGCTCGGTCTGGCTCGCAAGACCCTCCTCAAGTTGGTCACGCCCGCCATGCTGGGCTCCCTCGCCGCCGAGGCGGAGAAGGAGGGGTTCAGCGAGGTCGAGGCGGAGGCTCGTTTGCGCGCTCGCGCCGCGGAGGCGCTCCTCACCCTCCTTCAGGCGCGCGACTACAACCAGAGCAGCGTGGCCGCTTCCCTCGGCGCCTCGCGAACGACGCTCATCAAGCTGATGGATGATCTCGGGCTACCCCGCGCCGCGGACCTGAGCTTGGAGGACATCGATCGAGCTCGCCAGCAGGTCGGCGGCGACCTCGACGCCGCCGCGCGCCTGCTGAAAGTGTCGCCCGCCGCCCTGAAGAAGCGGGTGACCCTCTTGAACCTCAAGGCTTCTGGCTAGATCCGCTCTCGAGCTTCCGAGCCTCTTCACGAACGACCTTGGCGACCTCCATGAGCTGCACCTCCGTCAGCTCGGCGAACATCGGGAGGGACAGCTCCTCCCTGGCCGCCCGCTCGGCGTTGGGGAACATCCCCTCTCGATAGCCGAGGTACGAGAAGCACGGTTGCAGGTGAACCGGCGTCGGATAGTGGAGCCCGGTGCCGATTCCGCGGCTGGTCAAGGCCGTTTGCAGCGCGTCGCGGTGGCGCGAGGCGATGGCATACAGGTGATAGACGTGCTTGGAGTAGGGCATCTCTTGCGGGAGGCCCAGGTCGGCTCCGGTCAGGAGCTCTCGGTAGCGCTCCGCGTTTCGCCTGCGCGCCGAGGTCCAGGCCTCCAGATACGGGAGCTTCACCCGGAGGAAGGCCGCCTGAATGCTGTCCATTCGATAGTTGAAGCCCTCGACGAGGTGGTGATAGCGCCGGTCCTGGCCCCAGTCGCGGAGGATCTTCACGCGCTCGCAGAAGGCCGTGTCGTTGGTGAGCACTGCGCCTGCCTCGCCGCAGGCTCCCAGGTTCTTGCCCGGGTAGAAGCTGAGGGCGGCGAGGTGACCGATGCTGCCCACCGGGCGCCCCTTGTACCTGGCGCCGTGGGCCTGGCAGGCGTCTTCGACGACGAGGAGGCGATGGCGGGTGGCGATCGCCATGATCGGATCCATGTCGGCCGGTTGGCCATAGAGGTGGACCGGAAGGATGGCCCTCGTCTTGGCCGTGAGGGCAGCATCGATGCGGGCCGGGTCGAGCGTGTGGCTCCTCGGATCGACGTCGACGAAGACCGGGGTGGCGCCGCAGAGGCGGATGGCCGCCGTGGTCGCCACGAAGGTGTGCGGAACCGTGATGACCTCGTCGCCGGGCCCGATGCCGCCCGCGAGGAGCGCGAGGTGGAGCGCGCTCGTCCCGGTGCTGGTGCCCACCGAGTGGCGGACGCCACACCAATCGGCGAGCTCACGCTCGAAGGCGATCACCTCCTCGCCGAGGACGAACTGACCGCTCGTGATCACGCGCTTGGCCGCGGCCATCAGCTCGGCCTCGAGCGACGCTGCCTGGGCCTTGAGGTCGAGAAAGGGAATCATGACCGCGCCTCCACCTCGACCGGACGACCTTGGGAATTCATCGATTGCATGGCTGCCTCCAAGACGGACACGACCTTCAGGCCGAACGCGCCGTCGGTGATGGGGACCTTGTGTTGCTCGATGCAGTCGGCGAAATGGCGGACCGCCTCGAGCAAGGGCTCGCCGCGCGGGACGTGGGCCGTGTGGCCTTCTCCTCGGCGGCAGCGAATCTGCGGCTCGGCACCCCCGAGGAGGAGCTCGACGCCAGCGTCGTGAATCTGCAGCTCGCCGGCCGCGGCGATGTCGTCGTAGACCACCATGCCGCCCTCGCACACAGCCGTGGCACGGCGGATCTTCTCGGGCGCGAGCCAGGAGACGTGGATGTGTGCCAGGGCGCCTTGGCGGAGAAAGGCGGTCATGAAGACGGTGTGCTCGGGCGTGCCCGCCATGCACTTGGTGCCGACGGCGGAGACGGCGTCGATGGTGTCCCCGAAGACATGCTCGAGGATGGACACGTCGTGCGAGGCCAGGTCCCAGAGGACGTTGACGTCGCTCCGGAAGATCCCGAGGTTGGCGCGGGTCGAGTCGTAGACCCGGACTCGACCGAGCTCGCCCGAGCGATAGAGCGCTCGCAGGGCCTCGATGCCGCCCGAGTAGATGTAGGTGTGATCGACCATCAGCACCCGCCGATGGGCCCTCGCCGCCTCGACGAGACGCCGAGCTTGGTCGGAAGAGGCCGTGAGCGGCTTCTCCACCCAGACGTGCTTGCCTGCCTGCAGCGCCGCCATCGCCAGATCGAAGTGCGACGACACCGGCGTGATGATGGCGAGCGCGTCGAGCGAAGGATCTTCGATGAGGTCGCGAGCGTGGCCGCGCGTCGTTACGCCCGGATGGGCGCGCGAAGCGGCCTCGAGCCGCTCGGGGCGCGGGTCACACACGCTAGCGACGCGAAACGACGGACAGGCCGCGAAGTTGCGGGTGACATTTGGAGACCAGTAGCCGTAACCGACGACACCGACGTTGAGCGTCATTCATCCCCCCCGGGTTCTTTGAGAAGTGATCAGGCCGTGACCGACGGTCGAGAGTCGAGCTGCTCAATCTCCGGTGGCACCGGGTTGAAGGTGTACTTCACGAGGCCGTGCAAGAAGCCCAGGCCGTGCGCCACGTGCATCGAGGGAAAGATGGCCCAGACGACGGGCACGGCTGCCGCTCCTTCGGTGTGACCGACGCGCGCCGCCTCGATGCCGGTCGCCGCCGCATAGAGGAGCACGCACGCCGGCAACGCGGGTGTGAGGCCCGGGACGAGCAGCAGCGCGAGCGCGGCCGACAGGCCCAGGAAGGGCACCATGGGGCGGAGGCTCGGCGGCGTTCCATGAAGGAGGATGGTCCGCGAGCGCCCGTCCCCGTACTTGAAGTACTGGCGCACGAGGGCCTTCAGGCTAGGTCGAGGATAGTAGTGAACCACGACGTCCCGGCTCAGGTACACGCGGCCCCCGTGGTCGATGATTCGCCGGGTGAGGTCGGCGTCCTCGTTGGTGGCGGCCTTGACGTCGAAGAGGCCGACCCTCTCGAGCGACGCGCGGCGGTAGGCGCCTGGAAACACAGTGTCGACGAAGCCCTCGTTGTCGCTCGACCGGTAGGCGGCCCCTCCCACGCCGAGCTGGCTGCTCAGCGCTCGACACAGCGCTCTCTGAAAGCTCGAACGTCCCTTGGCCCGCTGCGCGCCGCCGACGGCGTCGGCCCCCGTGCGCTCGAAGGCATCGACGATTTGAGCGACGTAGTCACGCGCGTACTCGGCGTGAACGTCGCAAATGAGGATGTAAGTGCCTCGAGACGCCTGGATGCAGGCGTTCATCCCGTACGATTGGAGACGATGCTCGGAGTTGTCGATGGTCCTGACCCTGGGGTCGCTGGCTGCCAGACGCTCGAGGATCGAGCGAGTACCATCGGTGCTCCCGCCGTCGGCCACCAAGACCTCCATGCGGTCGGCCGCGTAGGTTTGTTGTAGAATGGAATCGACGCACGCCTCGATGTAGGCAGCTTCGTTGTAGGCGGGCATCACGATCGTTACGAAGGGGTAACGGGTCATGTTCGCCAAAGGCTAGTGGGCCGATCCCCCGCGAGCCAACGGTTTCTCGGGGCATTTGCCCTGGTTCGGCCCTCGGGCAACTCCTGACCTTGATCAGGAGTTGCCTTGGTGAGCGGACGTCAGCGCGCCGCGGTGCGCGGCTTCGGGGCAACGCGCTTGACGTTGGTGCGAGTCGCCTTCGTGGCCTTCGCGTCTTTCGGGGGCGCCATCAGGGCGTCGGCGAGCTCTCCGAGGACGCTGCGAGCGGCGGCGACGTCACGCTCGGGGAGGCGGCCGAGGGCCGAGCGGATCTTGGCTTCGATGGTGCCGGAGCGCAGCGAGTCGAGCTTTCGCCCCTGCGCCGTCAGGGCGAACAGGGCACGCCGGCCGTCGGCCGGGTCGGTTTGGCGGGTGACGATGCCGCGCTGCGACAGGCGGCCGAGGACCCCCGTCAGCGTGCTCGGATGCACGTGAAGAGCGTCGGCCAGCCCACCAGCCGAGATCCCGGGGTGCTTGCCCACGATGCGGATCACCAGCCGTTGAGGGCCGGTGACCCCGAACAGGGCGTCCATTTGCTTCGACGACGCCTCTAGGCCGTGATCGACGGCCCAGAGCAACCGCATGAAATCAATCACGTCGCCTAGGCCAAGGCTGTTTGTCTCTTCCGCTTCGTCCGTCGCGTGGATGGGCACGTCAGACGCTTATCACTCCCAGCGCGAGGGGTGAAAGTACGAAGTTCAGAAAACCGACACCTGTCTCGATTCTGAACAGGCACTCGGTCGCTTTCGCCCTGGCCTCAGCCCGGACCTTTCGGCAGGGCGGGCCCCTTCGCCGAGCCCGATCCGGAGCCGGACGGGGCGGGAGCGGCTCCAGCGTCCGCGCTCGCCGCAGCCTTGGCGGCGGCCTCCGCCTTGAGGTCGTACTTCAGGGTCAGGTCGACGGTGTTGTCGCCCTCCTTGACCTCGAAGACCTGGCCGACCGAGCGATTGATGGAGGGGAGATAGGCGTCCACGTGGACCTTGCCGACGGGGATGCCCTTGATCTCATAGCGACCGTCGAGCCCGCTGACCGCGTGCGTCGCGTACTTGAGGACGAAGACCTCGGCGAAGAGGTTACTGGGGAGCTGGTCCCCGAGCTGGTAGTGGCCGACGGCGTGCGGGTAGAGCTTCACAGGGACGCCTCCGGGGACGGCCACCATCACCGCGCGGCTCTCGGCGCCGTTCAGATACGGCATGTAAGACTCGAGCGTGTCCTTGTTGGTGACGTCGATGCGCTGCCCGTAGGTGGCCACGATCGTCTTCGTCTCGAGGGCGCAGCCATGGATGGTGAAGGTGAGCGCCTCTTCCTTGGCGGGGACGAAGCCCTGGTAGCCCGTCACCGCGACCATGGCGTCGGCGAGCGCGCCTCCCACGCCCACGCGGAAGAGCTTCCCGTACGTGGCCGCCGCCTCACCGCAGCCCTTGGTCAGCTTCACCGGGATGTCGGGGGGCGCGTCGCCCTCGATGCGGATGGTACCCTTCAGGGTGCCGGTGGGACCCTTGTAAGCCGGTTCCTTCTTCGGGTTGACCTCGGCGCTGACCTTCTCGAGGTCGACGGGGATGGCGACCACTGCGCCCTCCGGCGTCCACTGCGTCTTGTGAGCCTTGGCTCCCTTCTTGGTGGCGGAGCCGGACGGCGCGGGAGCGGCCGAGGAGACCTCGCTCGCCGCGCCCGACGGTGCTCCTCCCGAGCTGCTGCCACCCCCGCAGCCAGCCACGAGAACGGCAAGGAGAGCGCAGGCGAAGGGAGGGGTGGTGGTCTTCATCGTTGGGTTCCGAGGCGCCGCAAAGCAGGAGATGCGCCGAGGGAAGCCAGGTGGCTCGCGGTGGGGGAGAGGAGGGGAAGAGGAGAGGCCGATGAGCCTCTCCTGGTTGGCGGCCTGGCCTACCGGGTTGCCAGGGCGGCTTCGACGGCGACACGGAGCGAGGTGGTCGGCCACATGCCGAGGACGAGCACCAAGGCGGCCGCGACCACGAGGGCCGTCGCCACGTAGCCCGAGCGCATCGGCCTTGCCACGGCGGCCCCGGGGGCGGGCTCGCGCATGTACATGAACACGAGCACGCGCAGGTAGTAGTACGCGCCGAGCACGCTGTTCAGGACCAGGATGATGGCGAGCGGATAGAGCTCCGCGCCGATCGCCGACTTGACGATGTAGAGCTTGCCGAAGAAGCCCGCGGTGGGCGGGATGCCGGCCAGCGAGAGGAGGAACAGCGAGAAGGCGAGGGCCGCCGCCGGGTGGCGCTTGCCGATGCCGGCGAGGTCCTCGTAGCTCACCGCCTCGGCCCCGCGGCTGCCGCAGAGGATGAGAGCGCCGAAGGCTCCGATGGTCGAGGCGGTGTAGGCGAGCAGATAGAACATCACGCTGCCCTGCGCCTCGCCTCCCTGGCGGATGGTGGCGACCACGCCGACGAGGATGTAGCCGGCGTGCGCGATGCTCGAGTAAGCGAGCATGCGCTTGACCGACTCCTGCCGGCCGGCCACGAGGTTCGCCACCGTCATGGTGAGGACGCCGAGGATCGCGAGCACGGGCGGCCAGCCCGCGGCCCACGAAGAAAACTCAGGGCGGCCCAGGGCGACGAGCAGCACGCGGAGGAGCGTGGCGAAGGCGGCGCTCTTCACGACCACGGCCATGTAGCCCGTGGCCGGGGTGGGGGCACCCTCGTAGGCGTCCGGTGTCCACATGTGGAAGGGGACGGCGCTCACCTTGAAGCAGAGCCCGGTGATGAGCAGCGCCGACGCGATGAGGACGATGGGGTAGTTGATCGACTTGCTGGCGGCGAAGGTGTCGCGGATGCCGGCGAGGTCGGTGTGCCCGGTGGCGCCGTAGAGGAGCGCGCCCCCATAGAGGAGGAGCGCCGCCGCGAAGGAGCCGAGCAGGAAGTACTTCACCGACGCCTCCGTGGAGCGCGGCGAGGTGCGGCGGAAGCCGGTCATCGCGTAGACACCGAGCGACATCGTCTCGAGCCCGAGGAAGAGCGAGAGGAGGTCGCCCGCGCCGGCCAGGATGATGGCGCCGACCGTCGAGAAGGTGAGCAGCGGGTAGAACTCCCCGCGATCGAGCTTGTGCTCGGGAAGGTAGCCGCCTGCCAGCAGCGCCGCGAGGCCCCCGCCGAGGCAGAGGGTGAACGAGAAGAAGAGCGTGAAGCGGTCGACGATGATGAAGGGCGCCGCCGCCTCCAGACCCTCGATCTTCTCGGGGCCCACGAACCAGACCGCCGCGGCCGAGATGGCCCCCGCGAACATGGCGAGGGCCGTGCCGAGGGCGATGTCGCTCGAGGGTCCGGAGTGCCGGAGGTCGCCCTCTTCTCGACGGTGCGAGAAGGCCTCGGCGACCATGAGGAGCACCCCGCCCAAGGCGAGGATGAGCATCGGCGAGAGGCCGAGGTAGATGCCGAGCTTCATTGGGCCGCCTCGTTGGCCGCCTGGGGCTCGGCCGGCTTCTGCTCGCTCTTCAGCGTCGGCGCGCCCTTGAGGAACGCCGGGTTGAAGGTGTCGGCGGGGAGCATCTTGGCGATCTTGTCGTCCCCGTAGAGGATTGACTGGTCGGAGACGACCTTGAACTGGTTGTAGGCGAGCGCCACGCTGTCCTTCATCCGGTCGAGGAAGATCGACGGGAAGAGCCCGATGACGAAGATCATGAGCACGAGCGGCGCGAGCGCGAAGGTCTCGCGGGGGGTGATGTCCGGCAGGTGCTTGTTCTTGGGGTTCGAGAGCGGCCCGAAGAACACGCGCTGGACCATGCCGAGCATGTAGATGGCGGCGAGGATGACGCCGGCCGCGGCGCCCACCGTCTGGATGCCGCTGAAGACGCCGAGCCGCTCGGAGACGTAGGTCGCCGAGATGACCATGAACTCGCCGACGAACCCGTTGGTGCCAGGCACGCCCACGGAGGCGAAGGTCACGAAGACGAAGAGCGCCGTGTAGATGGGCATCACCTTCGCGAGGCCGCCGAACTCGTCGACCATGCGGGTATGGCGCCGGTCGTAGACGACGCCGACCAGGAGGAAGAGCGCGCCGGTGGTGATGCCGTGGTTCACCATCTGGAGGATGGACCCGGAGATGCCCGAGGGCGTCACCGTGAAGAGCCCGAGCATTACGTAGCCGAGGTGGGCCACTGACGAGTAGGCGACCAGGCGCTTGATGTCGGACTGCTTCCAGGCGACCAGCGCGCCATAGATGATGCCGCCGAGGATGGCGACGCCGGCCAGGTTCCCGGTGAACCGGGAGGCCATGCCGGGGAAGAGCCCCATCGAGAAGCGCAGGAAGGCGTACGTGCCGAGCTTCAGCATCACGGCGGCCAGGATGACCGAGCCGCCCGTGGGCGCCTGGACGTGGGCGTCGGGCAGCCAGGTGTGGACCGGCCACATCGGCACCTTGATGAAGAAGGCGATCGAGAAGGCCCAGAAGCAGTAGAGCTGCGCGTTCTTGCCGAGCACCACGCGCGAGAGGGCGAGGTAGTCGAAGGTGAACTGGCCCGTCAGCTTCTGGTGGGTCCACACCAGGTAGACGATGGCGGCCAGCATCAGCATCGAGCCGACCATCGTGTAGAGGAAGAACTTGATCGCGGCGCGGATCTTGTCGACCCCGCCCCACATCCCGATCATCACGTACATCGGGACGAGGACCAGCTCCCAGAAGACGTAGAAGAGGAACAGGTCGAGCGCGACGAAGACGCCGATCATGGCGCCCTGCAGGAACAGGAGCGCGAAGCACAGCTCCTTGATCCGCGTCTTGATCGAGCCGAACGACGCGAAGGCGGCGATCGGCATGATGAAGGTCGTGAGGATGACCAGCCAGAGGCTGATCCCATCGACGGCCACGTGGTAGCGGATGCCGAAGACCGGGATCCACTCCTTGATGGACTGGAAGTGCCAGCCCGCGGTCATCGGCACGCTGAGGAGGAACAGCGAGGCCACAAACGAGACGCCCATGATGCCGAGCGTGAAGGCTCGGAGCACGCCGAGGAGCTGGCGGGGCATGAAGAGCACCGCCACCGCCCCGCCGATGGGCAGGAAGATGAGCAGGCTCAAGAGGTTCGGGGACTCGGGGCCGCCCGCCTGCGCATCCTCGGTCGGCCAGAGGCCCATGACCGCGAGCGCCAAGACGAACGTGACGGCCGCGAGCCCGGCGCGCTCCTTGGCGCGCCCCTCTCCGCGCGGGACCAGCCCGGCGACGGCGGCGGCGAGGATCGCCGGCAGGTAGTGGAAGACCGCGCTCATCATTGGAGGACCTCGATCGGCTTCCGGCTGGGAGCGGGTCGGTTCAGCGGGATGGTCTCGCGCGCCACCGAGTTGAAGGCGTTCTGCACCTCGAGCACGACCTCTTTGACCTCACCGGGCTTGAGCGTGAGGGTGAGGTCACGCTGCGCCGAGAAATTGGCGTCCTTGGGGGTGCCGGGGACTTCCCAGCGATACTTGTATCCAGGGCCGGGCGCCGCCGAGAGCGTCACCGTGCCCGATTGCTTCAGCTCGCGGTCGTCGACGCTGACGGCCGCGTGAGGCCGGACGAGGAACCAGCCGATGCCGGCCAGCCCGATCACCATCGAGGCCGAGTAGGCCTGGACTCGCCCGGTCTGCAGCGCGCGGAGCACGGTGCCCACCGCGCCGACGAGGGCCGCGCTCACGCGAGCGAGGATGCCGTCGATGATCCACTTGTCCGCCATCGTGAAGATGTCGGCGAGGGCGTCCAGCATGCCGACGACCGTGACCTCGTACAGCTCGTCGATGCGCCACTTGTCGTAGAGGAGCTTGTAGAAGCGCGGGAAGCTGCGCGCGAAGCTCTGCTCCGGCGCGCCGCCCTTCTGCAGGTAGATGAAGAAGGCGAGGCCTCCGCCGACGATGAAGGCGGCGATGCCGGGGGCCATCATCATCAGGTCGAGGCCCTTGGCGGCCTCGCGCTCGTGGACGACGTGCTCGGCCTTGGTGAAGAGGGGCTCGAGCGCGTGACCGAGGGGGGCGACGTGAATCACCTTCTCGATGTTGGCGTTGAGGAACCCCGCGCCGGCCGCGAAGACCGCCAGCACCACCAAGGGCAGCGTCATCTTCCAGGGGGACTCGTGGGGAGCGGGGCCCTCCATGGAGGGACCCGGCTCCTCGTGATCATGGCCGTGGTCGTCGTGGCCATGGCCGTGCGCCGGCTTCCAGCCCGAGACGATGGTCCAGCCGCGGAACTTCCCGTGGAACGTGAGGAAGTAGGCGCGGAACATGTAGAAGGCCGTCATCGTCGCGGCGGCGATGCCCACCCAGTAGATGGCGGGACCGAACCAGCTCGGCCAGAGCCAGAGGTCCTTGGGCCCGTGGGGGTCGACCTCGTTCGAGAACGCCTTCCAAAGGATCTCGTCCTTCGAGAAGAAGCCCGAGAGGGGCGGCACGCCGGCGATGGCCAAGCACGAGATGAGGAAGGTCGCGCGCGTGGTCGGCAGGTACTTGCCGAGCCCGCCCATGTTCCTCATGTCCTGCGACTGATCGGTGTCGTGGATGCGCGCGTGCATCGAGTGGATGACCGACCCGGCGCCTAGGAAGAGGCAGGCCTTGAAGAAGGCGTGGGTGAAGAGGTGGAAGAAGCCCGCCTCGTACGCGCCCACGCCGACGCCGATGAACATGAAGCCGAGCTGGCTCACGGTGGAGTAGGCCAGGACCTTCTTCAGGTCGGTCTGGAACAGGCCGATGGAGGCCGCGAAGAGCGCCGTGAAGGCACCGACCCCGGCCACCGTGGCCATGGCCGCGGGCGAGAGGACGAAGACGAACGAGAGTCGCGCGACCAGGTAGACGCCCGCGGTCACCATGGTGGCCGCGTGGATGAGGGCGGAGACGGGCGTCGGGCCCGCCATGGCGTCGGGGAGCCAGACGTAGAGCGGCGCCTGTGCGCTCTTGCCGGCGCACCCGAGGAACACCGTGAGCCCGACCAGTGTCGAGGCGTAGGCGAGGACGGGCGTCTTCGGGATGAGGACCTTGGCGACGAAGGCCGGCAGCGTCTCGGCGGAGAGGTTGCCGATGGGCCAGATCTTGACCGTGGTCAGGAGGTTGCTGGCGGCGCCCTCGATCCCGCTCCAGCGGAGCGAGCCGCAGAAGTAGACGATCATCCCCATCGCCAGCAGCAGGCCGAAGTCGCCGATGCGGTTGACGATGAAGGCCTTGCGACCGGCGGCGGCGTTCTTGTTCTCCCCGAACCAGAAGCCGATCAGCAGGTAGCTGCAGAGACCGACGCCCTCCCAGCCGACGAAGAGCACGACCATGTTGTCTGCCATCACGAGCGTGAGCATCGCGAAGCAGAACAGGTTCAGGTACGCGAAGAAGCGATGGAACCCGTCATCCGTCTTCATGTACTCGGTCGAGTACAGGTGGATGAGGAAGCCGACCCCGGTGATGACCAGCATCATCGTGGCGCTCATCGCGTCGACGCTGAACGCCACGTCGACCGGGATGGTCTGGTTGAAGCGCCCGGTGATCGAGAACCAGTGCCAGGCATTCCACGTCAGCTTCTCGCCCTCGTGAGGCAGCGAGAGGAACGTGACCAGGCTGAGGAGGAAGGCACCGCCGATGGCCGAGAGGGCCATGAGCCGCACCGCTTGCTTACCGAGCCGCTTGCCGAAGAACCCGTTGACGAAGGCGCCGATGGCCGGCAGGGCCAGCACCAGCGCGAGCAACGTGAAGTCCGACGCGGGGAACGTTGATTTGAGCGCTTCCACGCTAGTTCCTCAGGAGGTCCGCCTCGTCCGATCGCACGGTGCGGCGCATGCGGAAGAACGAAAGGACGATGGCGAGGCCTACCGCGGCCTCGGCGGCCGCCACGGCGATGACGAAGAAGGTAAAGATCTGGCCCGTGTGGTTCGCCGGGTACATCCGGTTGTAGGCGACCAGGGTCAGGTTCACGGCGTTGAGCATGAGCTCGATGCTCATGAGCAGGACGAGCAGGTTGCGCCG
>FTCO01001234.1_pt1 | contig 11973 bp, 5 predicted proteins | sample 1639701 | NCBI WGS metagenome assembly FTCO01 (sample SAMEA3914869, study PRJEB12502) | metagenome | biome: forest; material: soil | place: USA | collected 2012-03-12 | depth 0.1 m | reverse complement strand
TCGCCACGTGCTCGTCAAATGAGAGAAGGCGTCCCGTCCCCTCGCGCGCCACGCGGCGCCCGCGGTCCGACGGTCCGCGCACGAGAGCGCGGCGTGAGCTCCCCTCAGTGGCCGGGCGGCTTGTGGCTCGGCGCGGGCTTGGGCTTGGGGGGCACGGGCACCGGCTTCTTGGCGGTGGGCTGAGCCTTCGGGTTCAGGCCGGGCTCGTCGAAGGCGTAGTAGACGACGGCCGCCGTCGCTCCGGCGGTGCCCGCGAGGAGCAGACCCACCAGGATCGCGATCTTGGCGACGCTCCACCCCTGTTGCGGGGCCGGGGGAGGCGGGGGCGTCGAGACCATGGGCGCCGCGCCCCCCGTCCAGCCGACCGAGACCGGAACGGGCGGCGGGTAGCTCCCGGTCGCCTGTTGCGGCGTCGGCACCGGCGGGTAGCTGCCCATGGTCGGGTAGTGGGGCGGGGGCAGGCCCTGGCTCGGCTCGGGCACGATGGGGGCAGGGCTCGGCTGGCGAGGGGAGGTGGCGGCGAAGGGATCCTCGGGCCTCACCCAGGGACCCGCGGGGACCTGCCCCGGCGTGCCGTTGGGCGCGCTCGCGCCCGGCGGAGGCAAGGCGACGCCGAGGCTCGACGCGCCGCCGAGCCGCGAGAGCTGCGGCGGCCGGAGCGCCATCGCGTAAGGCTCGAAGAGCTCGCGCAGCTCGTGCACGCTCGAGAACCGATCCTTGGGCTGCGCCGACATCGCCCGGTGGATGCCCGCCGACAGCTCCGGCGGCAGCCCGGGGGCCAGGTCGCCGAGACGGCTGATCTCGCCGGTCACGTGCGAGACCGCGATCTGGTGCGGCTCGTCGCCGCCCACCGGGCGCCGCCCGGCGAACATCTCGAAGAACATCACGCCCAGCGAGAAGATGTCGGCCCGCACGTCGGCGGTCTCGGCCGAGTAGACCTGCTCGGGGGCCATGTACTCGGGCGTGCCGAGCAGGACGCCGGGCCGCGTGAGGCCCTTGCGCGGCTGCTGCGCCGTCGGCGTCGGGGTGCGGCCCCCGCGGTCCACCTTGGCGATGCCGAAGTCGAGCAGCTTCACGAGCGGCACGCCCTTGGGCCCCGTCGTGATCATCACGTTGTCGGGCTTGAGGTCGCGGTGGATGATCCCGGCCTCGTGGGCCGCCTCGACGCCCTCGCAGATCTGAACCGCGTACTCGAGCGCGTCGGCGTAGCCGAGGCTCCGGCCCTGGTCGTAGAGATCCTCGTAGATCTTCTGGAGCGTGCGGCCCTCGAGGTACTCGAGGACGATGAAGGCCAGGCCATCGGGCGTCTGGTCGACGTCGGTGACGCGGACCACGTGGGGGCTCTGGATGCGCGCCGAGGCGCGGGCCTCTTGAAGGAAGCGCGCGGCCACGCCGGTGCGCGACAGCTCGGGGTGGAGGAACTTGAGGGCGACCTTGCTCCCGAGGGCCTCGTGGATGGCCTCGAAGACGCTCCCCATCCCGCCGTCGCCGATCTTGCGAGCGATCCGATACTTGCCGTTGATGACCTGACCGACCTCTGGGCTCATCGGGGTCTCGGGATCCGCTGCACCACCGCGGGCGAGCATAGTCTCCCTCGCGGCGGCGTGCTCAGGTCTCCTGCACCGGCGGGCCGCCGGGCGCTCGTTTGACGCGTGAATTCAGTCGCCTCCGGAGCCCGCCGGCGAGGAGCGCCGCCCCCCCGAGGGCGGCGAGGCTCCCCCCCGTCGAGCCCTCTTCGTCTCCGCCGGGGAAGCCGGCCGCGCGGCAGGAGCACCCCCCCGACCGCCCGCTCACCCTGAGCTTGGCCTGGACCTTGGGAGGGATGGGCGGCGAGTCGGAGTGGTCCTCGCGGCACCAGACCTCGGTCGACACCGGGCTCTTGCCGTCGGAGCAGGCCTTCGTGAACCAGAGCTTGCCGACGAGCGCGGGGCACTGCGCCGGCGCGCCCTCGCGCTCCTCGCAGGTCTGGCAGTTGAGCCGGCCTTCGCGGAGCAGGTCGACGTCGCAGACCCCGTCGCGGACCCCGGCGTCGCCGATCTGGATGGGGACCGCGGCCGCGGGCCCGGACACGAGAATCAGCGCGCTGGTGGCCGCCGAAATGAGCAGGCCGGGGAGGAGGAATCGTCGCGACATGGGGCCTCGGGGCGGGGCATTCTATCCATGCGCAGCTTCGCGTCAGCTTTTTCAGTCGCGCTTCGTCCCTCGAGCCTGTTTTGAGTAGCTTGATGACCTCCTCCGAGATCGATCCCCCGGCGGCGCGAACGGCGCTCGTCCACGCGCTGGTCCGGCGCGAGGACGGCGGCCTCTCGTTCATCGCCCCGGTGGCCTCGCCGGCGCTCGGCAGCCTCGACCGCGAGGCGGACGCGCGGGCCGAGCTCTCGCTCTACCTCCGCGAGGTGTTCGCCAAGGCCCAGCCGCTCGCCATCGCGCGCCTCTCGCTCCCCGAGTCGGCGCTGCTCGTCGAGGTCGACGTCGCCCTGCTGCGCGAGGGCCTCGCCCGCAAGCCCGAGGGCGACGCGCCGGTGGGCTTCGCCTGCGTCGTGCTGCCCGCCGAAGGCCCGCGCTTCTCGAGGCCGGTGCCGGCCGCCCTCTCCGACTTCCTCGGCTCGCTCGAACGCGAGGACGTCTGGGTGATCGTCCCCGCCCTCGACCACGCCTTCCGCGTCGAGGAAGGCGAGGCCCTCGACGAGGCCGTGCGCTCCGAGGTCCGGCGCCTCGTGGGCGCGCAGGATCTCTCGCCCTGGGAGCTGCTCGGCCTCTTCCCCGGCCGCGGCGCGCGCCTCGAGGTCCTCGAGGTCCCGCTCCCTCCCATCGACGACGGCGGTCGCGGCGCCGCCGGTCGCAAGCGCGCCGCCTTGAAGAAGAGCCGGCGCGAGGCCGGCGAGCTCCTCGCGCAGATCGGCACGGCGCTCCCCGTCGAGGGTCACGCCCCCCCGCCGCTCACCGGTCGCGATGACGAGCTCGGCCAGCTCCGCGCCCTGCTCTCGGGGGCCGAGCGCCTCTCGGTCCTGCTCGTGGGCCCCGAGGGCTCGGGCAAGAGCGCGCTCGCGGCCGCGTTCGTGGCCACCGCCGGCCGCCCCGTCTTTCAGACCTCGGGCGCCGAGCTGCTCGCCGGCATGAGCGGCCTCGGCCAGTGGCAGGAGCGGCTCGCTCAGGTCCTCGCCGCCGCCGAGCTGCTCGACGCCGCCCTCTACTTCGAGACCCTCGACGACCTGCTCGCCGAGCGCACCGAGAGCGGCGGGGCCGACCTCGTCGGCGCGCTCCGGCCCGCGATGGAGGCCGGCAAGGTCCGCCTCCTCGCCGAGGTGCGGTCGGACCGCCTCGACGCCCTCGAGGCCCGCCACGGCGCCTTCTTCGGCAGCCTGAGCCGCCTCCGCGTCGAGCCCCTCTCGCCCGCGCTCACCCTCGCCGCCCTCGAGCGCCGCGCCGCGCACGACGTCGAGAAGGACCCGGATCGCCCCCGCGTCGCCCCCTCGGCCCTGCCCACGCTCCTCGACCTCGCCCAGCGCTACCTCCCCTACGGCTCGCTCCCCGGCAAGGCGGTGCGCCTCTACGAAGACCTCCGCGCCGCCCGCGAGACCGGCGGCGCGGCGCCCACCGCGCCCCTCGGCAAGCGCGACCTCTTTCAGGTCTTCTCGCTGCTCACCGGCGTCCCCGAGATGCTCCTCCGCGACGACGCGCCCCTCCGCATCGACGAGGTCTCGGCCGCCCTGCGCCGCTACGTCGTCGGCCAGGAGCTCGCGGTCAAGAGCCTCGCCGAGACCATCGCGGTCGTGAAGGCCGGCCTCCAACCGACTGGCAAGCCCCTCGCCACCTTCCTCTTCGTCGGCCCCACGGGCGTCGGCAAGACCGAGCTGGCCCGCGCCCTCGCGGCCTTCCTCTTCGGCTCCCCCGACCGCCTCGCCCGCTTCGACATGAGCGAGTTTCAGACCCCCGACGCCGCCGAGCGCCTCATCCGTGGCACCGACCGCGACGACGGCCTCCTCACCCGCCGCGTCCGCGAGCAGCCCTTCGGCGTCGTCCTCCTCGACGAGATCGAGAAGGCCCACCCCGCCGTCTTCGACCTCCTGCTCCAGGTGGCCGGCGAGGGGCGCCTCACCGACGCGCGCGGCCACGTCGCCTGGTTTCACAACACCATCCTCATCATGACCTCGAACCTGGGCGCCGCCGACAAGCGCTCTGCCGCCGGCTTCGGCGAGCGGCACGATCCGGCCTCCGAGGCGGCCCACTACCAGCGCGCCGCCGCCTCGGCCTTCCGTAAGGAGTTCCATAACCGGCTCGACCGCGTCGTCCCCTTCGCGATGCTCACGCGCGCCGAGGTCCACGAGGTCGCCCGCCTCGCCGTGCAGAAGCTCCGCCGCCGCCGCGGGCTCGACGAGTCGGGCAACACGCTCACCCTCACCCCCGCGGCCCTGGCGCGCTTCGCCGACGACGGCTACTCGGCGGTCTACGGCGCCCGCGCCCTCCGCCGCCACCTCGACGAGCACCTCGCCTCGCCCCTCGCCGGGCTGCTCGGCGGCATCCAGGGCGCGAGCGACCTCGCGATCACCCTCTCGCTGGCCGGCGAGGAGGTCGAGCCCGTCGAAGGGGCCGGCCCCGCCTTCGCCGAGCTCTCGGCCCGCGGCTTTCGCTGGGAGGTGCGCGGCTCCCCCGCCGGCAAGAAGGGCGCGCCCGGAGGGGCGCGCATCTTCCACGAGCGCCGCCGCGCCGACGGCTACATGCGCCTCGCCCCCATCGAGGAGCTGCGCGACCACGTCGACTTCCTCGTCACCCAGCTCGCCGAGCTCCAGGGGGAAGAGCGCGACGGCCGCGTCGCCCGCGAGCTGGGCGAGCTCGGCTCCGAGCACCACCGCCTCTCGTCCCTCTGGCAGAAGCTCTCGCAGGCCCAAGAGGAGATCCACGCCGTCGAGGAGCTGGCCGTCGTCGGCCTGCTCGAGGGGCACGACCCCTCGCCGCTCCACGCCGACCTCGAGGCCGCCCTGCGCTCGATGGAGGCCGCGCTCCCTTACGCGCTCGTCGCCCTCGAGCCCCATCGAGACGAGATCACCTTGCTCCTCGAGCAGCTCGACCCCGAGGCCATCGCCGACTACCTGCGGCCCCTCTTCCCCGTCCTCGCGAAGCGCGAGTGGACCGTCGTCGGCCACCTGGAGGGCGGCAAGGGCGCGGGCTGGCGCGCCGATCGCCCCTTCGGCCCGCCGCTCGACGAGCGCGCCCTCCGCCTCGCGCTCACGCACCCCGACAAGGGTTTTCGCTGCCTCGTCCTCCGCGTCCGCGGCCCCTACGCCGGCGTATTTCTGGCCCTCGAGGCCGGCCTCCACCGCGCGTTCCGCGGCGCGGAGGGCGGGCGAACGGAGATCCGGATGCTTCGGGTCACGACCCTCTCCCTCCGCTTCGACGTGCCCGACGAGGTCTGGGACACCGACGTGATCAAGCCACCGCCCGCCGCCACCGCCGACGTGCGCCGGAGGGGCAACTCGGTTCGCGCCGTTCACGAGGCGACCGACAAGATCATGGTCCTCGGCAAGGACGTGAGGCTCGCGCGCAGCGACTACTTCGCCCGCTTCGAGAAGCTTGCCTTGGAGCACCTGCTCCTCTTCGAGGCCGAGAACGACCCCCTCGATCGCGACGATTTCTTCTCCCCAGGGCACGGCTCATGAACTTCACCCTCGCCCTCTTCGAGCGCCGCGTCGCCGGCGTCTTCGAGTGCATCACCCTCGGCCTCGGCCCGAAGTCGCGCCGCGAGCGCGGCCGCAACGCGCAGAAGATCCACCACGATCTCAAGACCTCCCTCGCGCGCGACCTGCGCGCCGCCAAGGCCCACGAGGTCCGCCGCTACCGCCTCGCCAAGGGCCTGCGCCTCGAGCGCGTCCGGCTCGAGCTGACGTTCGCCGGGGGCGCGGGCAAGCGCAAGGTGAGCGGCGTCTTCCCCGTCATCCTCGAGCCGCACTGGGCCTCGGCCGAGGCGCGCGTCGTCGTGGCCTACCACCCCGCGCGCCAGGTCGAGTCGATCCCCGTCGACGCCGACAAGCCCCTCGACGAGCAGCTCCGGCCCTTCTTCGCCAAGGCCTGGGCCGAGCTCGACGACGACGAGGTCCGCGAGCTCACGAGCCGCGGCCGCGAGCGCCTCGACGTCCTCTCGTTCTCCACCGACACGCGCTCGCTCCTCGACGAGCTGCCCGACGACGGCGACGCCGATCGCGTGAGCGTGGGCGGGGGATCGAAGAAGCGCCGCGGCAAGGCCCTCCGCGTCCTGCCCCAGATCGCCAGCGACCTCAGCGACCGCGCGGCGCGGGGAGACCTCCCGGGCGGCGCCCCACGCTCCCCCCAGCGCGACGAGCTGCGCATGCTCCTCGGCGGCGCCGGCCGGGCCGCCGCTCCGCGCCCCGTCATCGTCGTCGGCCCCTCGGGCTCGGGCAAGACCACGCTCCTCCGCCGCCTGGTCCACGACCTCCTCGAGACCGACGGCTACCCGACCCACCGGAACCTGGACCGCGTGCGCCGCGTCTGGTCGCTCTCGGGCCGGCGCCTCATCGCCGGGATGAGCCATTTGGGCGAGTGGGAGCAGCGCTGCGTCGACCTCTTCGAAGACCTCGAGCAAAAGGAGGCGGTGCTCCTCGTCGACGACCTGGTCCACTTCGGGGCCATCGGCCGCTCGCGGGAGAGCGATCGGTCGCTCGCCGAGATGTTCCGCGGCCCGCTCGCCCGCGGCCGCGTCGTGATGGTCGGCGAGTGCACCCCCGAGGAGCTCTCGCGCCTCGAGGAGCAGGCTCCCGCCTTCGCCGAGCTCTTCACCCGCCTCCACCTGCCGGCCATGAGCCCGGCCGAGACCCTGCGCCTCATGATCCGCGAGGTCCGCGGCCTCGAGGCCCAGCACAAGGTCCAGATCTCGCCCTTCGCCTTGCGGTCGATCCTCGATCTCTCGGGCGCGCTGGTCGCCTCACGCGAGCTGCCGGGCAAGGCCCTGGATCCGCTCCGCGAGCTTGCGCGCAGCCACGCCGGCCGAGAGGAGCGGCTTCTTCCTGGCGAGATCCCGGCCGGCAAGTCGCCCACGCTCGTCGACCCCGCCGCCGTGCTCGCGCTGTTCTCGAAGAAGACCGGCGTCCCCGAGCTCCTCCTCCGCGGCGACTCGACCTTGAAGCGCGAGGACGTCGAGCGGGCCCTCGCCTCGCAGGTCATGGGTCAAGACGAGGCCATCGGCGTCGCCACCGACCTCGTGATGCGCGTGAAGGCGGGCCTCGTCGACCCCCGTCGCCCCTACGGCGTCTACCTCTTCTCGGGCCCGACCGGCACCGGCAAGACCGAGCTCGCCAAGGCCCTCGCCGAGTACCTCTACGGCTCGCCGTCGCGCCTCCTCCGCTTCGACATGAGCGAGCTCGCGGGCCCCGACGCCCCCGCGCGCCTCATCGGCCACCGCTACCGGCCCGAGGGCCTGCTCACCCGGCCCATTCAAGAGCAGCCCTTCTCCCTCGTCCTCCTCGACGAGATCGAGAAGGCGCACCCCTCGGTCCACGCGCTCCTCCTCCAGCTCTTCGAGGACGGCCAGCTCACCGACGCCGCGGGCCGCACGGCCTCGTTCCGTCACACGGTCGTCGTCATGACCTCGAACCTCGGCGCCCGGTCGCGCGCCAAGGTCGGCTTCCCCGGCGTGCAGGGGAGCGACGCCGTGCTCCTCGACGTGGCCCAAGCCGTCCGGCAGTTCTTCTCCCCCGAGCTGATGAACCGCATCGATCGCGTGGTGCCCTTCCGGCCCCTCACGCCCGAGGTCGCGCGCGCCGTGGCCCAGAAGGAGCTTCAGAAGATCTGCCGCCGCCGCGGCCTCGCCGAGCGCGGCATCTTCGTCGACCCCGACCCGAGCGTCCTCGACCGCGTCACCGCCGTCGCCTTCGACGCGAAGGACGGGGCCCGCAGCGTCAAGCGCTACCTCGAGGATCGCCTCGGCTCGGCGCTCACCGTCGCCCTCACCTCGACCAGGCCCGCGCCCTTTCAGATCCTGCGCGTCGTCGCCGCCTCCGAGGGCGAGGGCGACTTCACCGTCGCGCGCGAGACCCTCGAGGAGGCGCCCCCGGCCCCCGGCCGCTTCACCTTCGAGCAGCTCCTCGCCCTGCCCACCCCGGCGTTGAAGGAGCGCGTGCGTGCGCTGGCCGGCTACCTCGCCGAGCTCGAGGGCAGCGGCGGCGTCGGCTACCTCTCCGAGCGCATCCGCCATCACCTCGCCCTGGCCGGGGAGGGGGAGCACGCCGATGCGGCCTTCAACCTCGACGAGGTCCGCGACAAGGTCCGCGCGTTCCGCGAGCGGCTCGAGCTCTACGCCGGCCACACCTCCCTCCACGAAAAAGAAGCGGCCTACCCTTCGATCGAGATGGCGCGCTTCGGCCACGTCGACGTCAGCTACCCGGACATGGCGAGCACCTGGCGCTTCCGCCTCTTCAGCCGCGCGCAGATGCCGCCGGCGAGCGAGCACCCGAGCCGCGCGGACCTCCTCCAGGCGCTGGCCGAAGGCGCCTTCTTGAAGCGCGCCATTCGCAAGGTCGACCAGCCCGGTCAGCACGCCGTCATCGTCGACGTCGAGCGCGCCGCGCGCATCGGCGAGGAGGACCGCTTCGGCCGCGAGGCGTCGCCGTTCTTCGACGACTACATCCGGAACCTGGCCCTGGCCTACGGCGCCTTCGACAGCTGGGTCACCGTCGACAGCCGCGGAAAGCGCATCTCCGCGCCCGGCCGTAGCGGTCCGGCCGACGAGTCGGAGCGCGTGCATCGCTCCGTGGCCCGCATGGTCGGCCTGTCGGCCCTCGACTTCTACGCCCCCGAGGCCGGCACCCACGTCTACGGATCGATTCGCCACGGCACCGAGGTGTTCGTGGTCCGCGTCTACCCGGCGTCCCCGGACGACGATCCGCAAGTCATCGCCTCGCGCCCTTCCCCCCGCGCGGGCCTGCCCCCCGTCGTGCGCCGCGTTCAGTTCGACGTGCCCAGCGGCGCTGGCACCGCGCCGCTCGAGCTCGAGGACTACCCGAGCTCGTTCGCCGCGACGATGAAGGTTCGTGGCGTCTGGGAGATCTTCGCGCCGCTCTGGCTCCTCCGTCAGAGCTACGAGGAACCCGCCGTCGGCGAGGAGCCGTCATGAGCTTCACCACGGAGACGAGCGCGGCGCGCAAGAAGACCCTGCGCGTCTATTTGATCCACCACCTCGATGGCCGCGTCACCGGGATGCTCCTGCGCACCTGGGACTGGTTCTTCGACGCGCCCCCTCCCGCCGCCTACGGCATGTCGGAGGACGAGGTGCTCGCCGCGCTCGAGGTCATGGTCGCCGGCCTCGACGAAGAGACCGACCCCCTCGAACGCTACCTGTGGGACGAGCCCTTCGAGAGCCGCACCATCAAGGTCGAGGTCCACCCCCAGTCGGCCGTGAAGAAGCGCGCCGTCATCGGCAAGCGCAAGATCCCCCTCGAGCTCACCTACCTCACGGGCAAGCTCGCGAGCGGCGGCTACCGGGTCATGATCCCGCGCTTCGGCTGGCGCTTCGTGATCGAGGACCTCTCGATCGCGCCCGCCGTCCTTCGACAGGCCATCGGCACCATCCTCCTGGGCGAGCAGCCCCGTGGGCTCTTCGACTTCCGCATGGAGGGCCGGGAGCTCACGCGCGCGTTCTGGCCCAAGGGGCTCGCCGCGCGCCTCGCCGAGGAGCCGCCGCCGAAGGACCGCTTCCCCACCGTGCGCAAGGTCGCCGACGAGCTGGTCGAGCGCTGCGCGCGAGGCAAGGTAGGCGTCATCCTCGGAGACGCTCGCGCTCTGGAGGCCATGGCGCCGCTCTTCACCCGCGACCCGCCGGCCTCCATCCTCCTCGTCGGCCCCGCCGGCGTCGGCAAGACCACCTGGGTCAACCGCCTCGCCCGCCGCCTGATGCTCGCCTTCCGCGACCAGCCCAACAAGGACGACGAAGACGAGCCCCCGCGCCTCTTCAGCACCACGGCCGATCGCTTGCTGGCGGGCATGAAGTACCTCGGCATGTGGCAGAAGAGGGCCCTCGAGGTCATCGAGGAGCTGTCGCACGAGGGCCACTACCTCCACGTCGGCGCGCTCTTGCCCATGCTCCGCGCGCAGCCCGACGGCTCGAGCCTCGCCGACCTCTTCGCCGACGCCGTGCGCTCGGGTGAGGTGAGCCTCCTCGCCGAGTGCACGCCCGCCGAGCTGGAGGCCGCCGAGCGCCGCGCCGCCTCGTTCGTGTCGCTCTTTCAAGTCGTGCGCCTCGCCGAGCCCAGCGCCGCCGAGATGCCGGCGCTCCTCGCCGAGCTCGAGCTGCGCAAGAGCAAGCGTGTCTCGCTCACGCCCGCCGCCAAGAAGCGCCTCTGCCTTCACCTGGCCATGTTCCGGCGCGACCAGGCGTTCCCCGGCAAGGCCTTCCGCTTCTACGATCAGCTCGGGCAGGAGGCGGAGGCGAAGGGCGACCCCAAGGCCGAGGCGCCCGCCCCCCGCGTGCTCGGCCCGCGCGAGGTCTCGGAGGCCTTCGCGCGCTTCTCGGGCATCCCCGTCGAGCTCACGGCCGACGAGATCCCCGCCACCGCCGGCGACCTCGCGGGCAAGCTCGCCCGCCGCGTCATCGGGCAGGACCACGCGGCGGGGGTCGCCGCGCGGGTGCTGGCGCGCTTCAAGGCCGGCATGAACGATCCCGAGCGGCCGCTGGGCACCCTGCTCTTCGTCGGCCCCACGGGCGTCGGCAAGACCGAGCTGGCCAAGGCGCTCGCCGAGACCCTCTTCGGCGACGACGCCCGCATGATCCGGCTCGACATGAGCGAGTACATGCTCCCCGGCTCCGCCAGCCGCCTGCTCGAGGCCCACGCGGGGAGCACGAGCCTCTGTCAGAAGGTGCGGCAAGAGCCGCTCAGCCTCGTCCTCTTCGACGAGCTCGAGAAGGCCGACCCGGAGGTCTTCGATCTCCTCCTCGGCGTGCTCGGCGAGGGCCGCCTCAGCGACGAGGAGGGCCGGCTCGTCGACTTCCGCATGACCCTCATCGTGATGACCTCGAACCTCGGCGTGGCCGACACGCGCTCGGTGGGCTTCGGCGGCCCTGGTGAGAGGCCGGGCGAGGCGTCGGTGGAGACCTCGCTCGCCAAGGTGCGCGAGCACTTCCGGCCCGAGCTGGTGAACCGCATCGATCACGTGGTGCCCTTCCGCAGCCTCGGGCGCGCCGACGTGCTCCGCATCGTCGACCTCGAGCTCGACAAGGCCAAGAAGCGCACCGGGCTCGTGCGCCGTGGCCTCACGCTCCGTGTCCTCCCCGAGGCGCGCGCCCTGCTCGCCGAGCTGGGCTACGACCCGGCCCGCGGCGCCCGGCCCTTGAAGCGGGTGCTCGAGGAGCAGGTCATCACGCCCATCGCCGCGCGCATCGCCGCCGACGCGGGCCTGCGCGACCGCGAGATCGTCGTCGGCGCGGACGCCGGCGGCCGTATCGCCCTCACCTCGGCGGGTCTGGGGGGCGCCGACCGCGCCCCCCATCGGGACTAGAGCTCGCCGTCTTGGTGATAGACCCCGCCGCGGGTCTCGGCGGCCACGAAGCTCCGCAGCTCGGCGAGCGCCACGTCGACCCGCTGGTCCTTCGGGTCGAGGGTGTGCTCCTCGCGCGGATCGGTGGTCAGATCGAAGGCCTCCACCAGCTTGGTGCGCGGGTCGTCGATGACGACGAGGCCGTCGGGCGTGGTGAGGGAGCGGCGCAGCTTGCACTCGGCGAAGAGCGGCCGCGAGAGCGTGACGTCCTTCCCCTGGAGGAGCGGCACCAGGCTCTGCCCCATGAAGCTCGCGGGGGTGTCGAGCCCGAAGAGGTCGAGCACCGTGGGGCCGAGATCGATGAGCCCGACCCGTTGCTCGACGACCCGCGGGCGCACGCGGGGGCTCACGACGATCATGGGGACGTGGGCCACCTCTTCGTAGAGCGAGCGGCCGTGGGTGGTCTGCTCGTGCTCGCCGAAGGCCTCGCCG
>FTCO01000171.1_pt1 | contig 11993 bp, 6 predicted proteins | sample 1639701 | NCBI WGS metagenome assembly FTCO01 (sample SAMEA3914869, study PRJEB12502) | metagenome | biome: forest; material: soil | place: USA | collected 2012-03-12 | depth 0.1 m | reverse complement strand
TGCCGTCGAGATCGAAGAGCACGGCGGCGAAGCGGCTCATCGCTTCGAGGGCTCTCCCGCTGCCTTTCGGAGCGCGTCGGGCTCGAGCTCCTTGCCCTCGGCCGCGGGGTCGAGCGCGGCCGCCACCATGCCCTCGGCGAGCGTCCTGGCGTCCAGCGAGGCGTAGCGATCCCGGAGCTTCTTGGCCCCGAAGAAGGCGAGGGCCCCGAGCACCGCGTCGCCCGCGTGGGCCGCGAAGCGCTCGCCGGGGCGCGAGTCTTCTCGATCCTCGCCGCTGATGATGGCGGGCCGGATGATGGTGCAGGGGAGCCCGCTCGCGCGTAGCTCGCGCTCCACGTCGGCGCGCGCCTTCATGTAGGGGTTGGTCGACTTGTCGGTGATCATCATCGCCGAGAGGTAGACGTAGCGGGGCCGGTGACCGGACCTCACGGCGGCGCGAATGAGCATGGCCGAGAGCCCGTAGTCGATGGCCCGGTAGCTCGCCTCGGCGTCGCGTCCCTCGGCCTTGGCGCGCACCCTGGTCGTGCCGAGGGTCGCGAAGATCACTTGCGGCTTCTCGCGCTCGAAGGTCGCGGTGAGCGCATCCTCCTCCCAAGGCGTCGTGTCGACCTCGGCGCCGAGCGCGCCGAACTGGGCCTGGAAGGCCGCGAGCTTGGAGGAGTCAGGCCGCACGTGGGCGAGGGTCCTCACGCCTCGCTCGCGGAGGGCGCGCACGATCTCCTGCCCCGTGTAGCCGGTCGACCCAGCCACGAAGGCAACGAGGCTCTCGTCAGAACGCGAGACTCCCGCCGCAGAGCCGGCCGAAGCTCCGCGGGGTGCTCGTTCGCTCGACCCGCTCACGCTCAGGGGACCTTGGCCGACTCGGAGCGGATGCGGTTCATGAGGTCCGGCATGGCGCTCTTCTGAGCCCGCTCGCGGATGAACTCGGGCACTCCGCTCTTGGGCTCGGCGTGGACCTGGTAGGTGACGAGGCTCGTGGAGCCGTCGCCCAGCGGCTTCACCTCCCAGCTCCCGTCGTTGTACTTGTAGTCGCCGCTGACGAGCTGCCAGCTCCGCTTCATGCCCTTGTCGCTCTCCTCGTGGGTCGCCTCGGTGACGGCGGTGAGGTTCGAGAGGGGGAAGGGCATGTCGATGGTCACCTCACAGGTGTGCTTGTTGCCCACCTTCTTGAGGAGCTTCGAGGAGACGACCCGCGGCATGTGTTGCTTGTAGGTCGCGCAGTCGGAGACGATGGCCCACACCTTCCGCGGGGGCTGCTCGACGAGGCCGCGCATGATGAGGCGCGGGCCCGAGCCCGGCACCTCGACGACCTTGATCTCGACCTCGCCCTTGGGGGGGACGTCGGGATCGCCGTGGCCCACGCCGGGGGTGAGGAGGATGGCGGCGGGGACGAGCGCGATAGCCAGTGAGTGGTGCCAGCGGTTCATCGGAGCAATGTACCTCGCAATACGGCGCGCGAGCGCTTGCCCCCTTGCTATCAATGGCCACCCTCGCCGGCAAGCGCGAGAGCGCAAACCTCGCCGGCGAGCATGGCGAAGGCCCTGGCGCTTGACGGCCGCGAGGGCGTCACGTTCACTTGAAGGACCAATGGTTCGGGAGGAGTCGCCATGGTGAGCCGGCAACGCGCGCCGCTGTTTCTCGTGCTCGGCCTGGTTGCGGCCGCCGGGGCTCCCTCGTGCTCCGCCGCCGATTCGGCGAGCGGCGGCTCGCAAGGCGCGGGAGGCACGACGTTCGCGGGGAGCTCCGCCGGCTCGACCGGCGGCGGGGGCGCGGCGGCCTCGTCCTCCTCCTCCTTCGATCCTACAGGCCCCTCGGGCACCGGCGGCTCCATCCTCGCGGGCGGCGGCGGCTCGGGTCCCTTCCACGACTTCCCCCACGACCCCATCGTCGACCCCAGCGCCCCCGCCAACGCGGCCTCGCTCTTCACGGCGGCGCCGGGCGACGGGGCCGGCGGCCCCTGCGTCTTCGAGCCCGAGGCCGACACGCTCTACCCCGGCAACTGGCTCCGGCCGCGCTTCCGCTTCAACGCGATGGCGGACCAGAACCTCTTCGAGCTTCGCCTCCACACCACGGAGGAGGTCGACGACCTCGTCGTCTACACGGCCGGCACCAGCTGGACGATGGACAAGACCCTCTGGCAGGCCCTCGTCGCGAACGGCGCCCACGCGCCCATCACCATGACCATCCGGGGGGCGCACTTCGACGGCACCTCGCTCACATCGGGCCCGGCCACCGGGTCGTCGTTCTCGTTCTCGATCGCCCCCGCGGACGCGGCCGGCGCCATCGTCTACTGGACCACCACCGGCGGCTCCGCGCTCAAGGGCTTCACGGCGGGCGACGAGACAGTCGCTCCCACGCTCGCGCCCGGGCAGGTGAAGATGAAGACGGTCGGTGGCGCCGACGTGGGCTGCATCGGCTGTCATACCTCGACGCCCGACGGCAAATTCGCTGGCTTCAGCGCCCAGGGGCCCTGGGGCAACGCCCTCGCCTCGGTCGAGGCGGCCACCGTCGGCGACCAGCCGAGCTTCCTCGGAGCCGGCGCCCTCGCCACGCTCGACCAATATGGCGACCTCGGCATCCAGAGCTACTCGAAGGGCCACTGGGCCACGGGCGACCACGTGATGGTTACGCCCTTCGGCGCCGGGCACGACTCGCAGCTCGCCTGGATCGACCTCGAGGCGGCCACGGCCGGCATGGGCTCGTCCTACGGCTACCTGACGCGAAACGGCGACGCGCGGGGCGCCGGGGCCCCGTCGTGGAGCCACGCGGGCGACTCGATCGTCTATGTGTCGACCGACGCCGAGTACACCGGCCGCCTCGATCAAGGCGACGCCGATCTCTACGCGGTGCCCTACAATGCGCGCCAGGGGGGCGACGCGAAGCCCATCGCCGGCGCGTCCGATCCCAGCCTCGAAGAGTACTACCCCGCGTTCTCGCCCGACGACGCCTTCCTCGCCTTCAACGCCATCCCGAGCGGCACGAACATGTACAACCAGCCCCTCGCCGAGGTGTTCGTCCTCCCCTCCGCGGGGGGTACCAAGACGCGCCTCGCCGCCAACGATCCGGCTGCGTGTACGGGTCGCGCGAGCCCGGGCATCACGAACAGCTGGCCCAAGTGGGCTCCCCAGGCGGCCACGATCGACGGCAGGACCTACTACTGGCTCATCTTCTCCTCGACGCGCGGGCCGCTCCAGAACCCGCAGCTCTACATCACCGGCGTGGTGGTCTCCGGCGGGAGCATCGAGACGCACGGCGCGCTCTACCTCTGGAACCAGCCCGAGACCGAGAACAACCACACGCCGGCGTGGGACTTCTTTCAGATCCCCACCCCACCCCCCCAGTAAGGCGCGACGGTGAGCGACGAAGAGCGTCCGGTCATCGTCGGCTCCTTGCGGGAGGGAGACGTCCTTCAGCAAAAGTACCGGCTCGAGAAGGTCATCGGCCAAGGGGGCATGGCGATCGTCGCCTCGGCCTTTCACCTGACCCTCGAGCAACGCGTGGCCATCAAGCTCATCCGGCCCGAGGTGGCGTCGCACCCGCAGGTGGTGGCTCGCTTCCTCCGTGAGGCGAGGGCGCTCTCGCGCATCAAGGGGGAGCACGTCGCCCGGGTGCTCGACGTCGACGCCCTGCCCGGGGGCGCGCCCTTCATCGTCATGGAGCACCTCGAAGGCATCGACCTCGCCAGGCTCCTCCGCGAGAAGGGGCCCGTCGTCGCCGGTGACGCCGCGCGGTTCATCCGCGAGGCCGCGCTCGCCATCGCCGAGGCTCACGCGCTCGGCATCATCCACCGCGACATCAAGCCCGCGAACCTCTTCCTCACCAAGCGGAGGACGGGTGAGCCCTTCATCAAGGTCCTCGACTTCGGCATCTCGAAGCTGCTCGCCGAGGGGCGCATCACGCAGACCGCCGTCGCCATGGGCTCGGCCGAGTACATGTCGCCCGAGCAGATGCAGTCGACCAGCCACGTCGACGGCCGCACCGACCTCTGGGCCCTCGGCGTCACGCTCTACGAGCTGTGCACCGGGTTCTCCCCCTTCCACGCCGAAGGCGTGGGCCAGGTCTGCATCAAGGTCATGACGGCCTCGCCCAAGCCGCCGAGGCAGGTGCGCTCCGACCTCTCGCCGGCCATCGAGGCGGTGATCCTCAAGTGTCTCGAGAAGGACCTGAAGAAGCGCTACGCCACGGCCGAGGAGCTGGCGGCGGCGCTTGCTCCCCTCGCGACCGCGCCTCGTCCCCCGGCCTCGTCGGCGCCCAAGCCCGAGGAGCCTCCGCCTGTCGCCGACCCGCGCTCGGGGGTGCAGGCGCTCCTGGCCCTCACCCCGGCGTCCGCTGCTCCCCGGCCTCCCTCGGCCTCGCAGCCGGTGATCGGGCCTGCCTCGTCGCCCGGCTCCGTGCCGGCCGCGCTCGCCCCCACCACGCTGCCCGGAGACCTGGAGCCCGCCTCGGGCCCACCACGGGCGTTGATGCAGACCGTGGTCATGGGCGACCCGGCGGCAGCCCGAGCGGCCGCGTGGCCTCCCTCGAGGGGCGCGGTGGAGGCGGCTCCCACGCTCCCCTCCGGGGCTTCCCAAGGGCGCGGCCCGGCGGCCTCCAGCCCCGGTGTCCCGGTGGCGGCTGCCACCGCGAAGGCGCCCGCGAGCAAGGTGCCCCTCGTCGCCGCGGCGGTGCTCGGTGTCCTCATCGCCGGCGTCGTCATCGCCTCCTTCCTCATCGGCCGTGGCGGGGACGCCTCCGCGGCTCGCTTCCGGCTCGGCCCCGACACGCTCGTCGACTCGGCCTCCAAGCTCACCTGGCAGCGCAAGCCCGGCCCCGGCGCCATGAGCTACGAGGCGGCCCGCACCTACTGCGAGCGCGCGGGGGAGGGCTATCGCCTCCCCGACATCGAGGAGCTGAAGAAGCTGCTCGACGTCACCAAGGTCGACCCCCCGCTCGACCCCGCGAGCTTCCCCACCAGCCCCGTCGACACCTTCTGGTCGGGCTCCCTCGCCCCCGATGGCTCGGGGGCGCGCTGGGTCGTTCACTTCTCCACCGGCCGCGTGGCAGGCAGCGCCCTCGGCCTCCCCAATCGAGTGCGCTGCGTGCGTTGAGGCGGCCCTACTCGATGATCATGCGGTCGCCCGCGCCGCGGCCGAAGGTCTCGGGCGCGTACATCTCCTCGGCCTTGGGGGGAGGCACGACGAAGGTCCCCGGCGTGGTCGCGACGGCCACGTAGGTGTAGTCGTAGACCCCGTCCCAGAGGAGCGACGCGAAGGCCTCGGCCCGCTCGTCCCTCAGGTTCTGGTGCTCGTACCACGGCCGGCTCCACCACCACGGCGTTCCACCCGCCTGCTTCGGATCCTTGGGGATCTCGCCCGTCGCCGAGAGCGCCGGGTTCATCACCTCGAGCCCAGCGGGAAGGGGATCGACGAGGGCCACGTGGTAACGCCGTGAAGGCGCCACCATGCTCACGCGCACCCGGACCTTGGCGCCCGCCTTCACCCGCCAGGTCCCATCGGTATCGCGCTTCACGTCGGCGGGATCGTCGACCGCCTCGTAGACGCGCGTCACCGAAAACCCATGGTCGGCCGGGGGCGGCTTCAGATCGCTGGGCGCGTAGCTCATCCCCACGCGGTAGTAGAGGCGCCCGGGCCCTGCCTTCTGCACCACCACGTTGCCCGCCCCCATCTCGGCCACGGCCTTCATGGGAACGTGGATCGCGTGGGTCTCCGTCGTGCGCCCCTTGAAGGCGTGCTCCCCCGCGAAGCGACCACCGAGCCAGGCCTTGGCCACGAAGTCCGGCGTCGCCTTCTCGTAGGTCGCGAAGTAGCGGTCGAGCGACAGGAGGACGAAGGCGTTCTCCTGCGTGCTCTGCCAGTGTCCCGCCTTCCGGTGCCCGAGGAGCCCCGCCACTACCTTGGGGATGAGGTCGCTCTTGGGCTCGGCGATCATCAACCCCTCGAGGAGCAGCGCGTCGGCCCTTCGATCCGAGTGGAGGAGCACGTAGGCCCCGTCCGAGTACGACGTCGTGAAGTGCGCCGCGCCCGCCGTCTCGGTGGCCTGATTGCGCACGACCTTGCCGATGTCCTCCAGCTCCTTGGCCGAGCCGGCCGCGTCGCCGGAGAGCGTGGGCCAGATCCAGCCGATGGCTTCGAGGGGCGTCTCGCGAGCACCCCCGCCCTCCGCCAAGAGCTTGCGAGCCCGGGCCGGGTCGGCGTCCCCCATCCGCTTCCGAACGTAGAGCGCGTAGGCCACGATGGCCCGGCGCGACTCGGCGCTGTAGTCGCGAGGGATGTTGGCCTCGATGTTCTTCAGGTACCCCTGCGCCCTCGAGAGCGTGTCCGGGGGAACGGCGTAGCCCTTCTCCTTGGCGCGCTGGAGCGCGTGGGCCACGTGCACGCTGAGGTAAGGCCAGGGCTGGTGGTCCCTCCGCCAGAAGTCCCAGCCGCCCGAGTAGTGCTGGCGCTGGGCGAGCCTCTCGATGTCCTTCTTCATCGAGGCCTCGAGCTCGGCCTTCGAAGGGAGCCCCGGCGCGTCGAAGGCCGCGAGCACGTCGCGGAGCGCGGCGATGGCGATGACGCGCGACGAGATCTGCTCGTTGCACTCGAAGGGATAGTGGACGAGGTAGAGCACCGCGTCGGTGAGCGACGACACGGCCGTCGAGGAGGTCTGCACGTCGAGCCCGCCGAAGTCGGTCACCACCCCGGCCGGCATCTTCACGGGCTGAGCGACCGCGCCCTCGTCGATGGTGCCATAGGTCGCGAAGGCCTCGGTGGTCGCGGGGGTCCACACGGGCAGCTCGACCACCGCCGCGTCGCTCCACCCGCCGCTCGCCGCGCCGATCTGGAAGCGCGCCTTGCCCGGCATGGCCGCGGCGGCCGGGAAGCGCACCTCGACCCGATCATTGGCCGGCACCGTCACGCGCACGCCGGGCCCATCGAGCTTGGCGTTGGTCGCCCGCGCCGCCAGGTCCACCTCGAGCGCCGCGTCGGTCTGGTTCTGGAGCACGACCGGCAGCTCGAAGCGGTCCCCGTAGTTCAAGAAGCGCGGCGCCGAGGGGCGCACCATCAGCGGCAACCGCGCCGTGATGGTCGACTCGCTCGACCCGAACTGCTTCTCCCCCGCCACGGCGACCGCCATCACCCGGTAGCGCGTGAGGTTGTCGGGGAGCTTCACGTCGACCGACGCGCGGCCCTGGCCATCGGTCACCACCGCGCCCGAGAACAGCGCCAGGGCGCTCCAGTCACGCCGCACGGCGACGGGGCTGTTGTTGGCCGCATCGTCGGCGGGCTTCTTGTCGCTCCTCGTCTTCGCCGGTGGGGGAGCGGCCGAAGCCATCGCGCTGGCCATCGGCGCCGGGGCGCCCGGCATCCCTCCGAGCGCGCTCATCTTTAGGCTCCGGGTGCCGCCCGCGATCTCCGCGTGCTTCTCGGGCTCTTGCTTGACCTGGAGGTGCTTGTCCTCGGGCCGCGAGACCAGCACCAGCGAGTGGAGGTCACCCTCGACCGTCGCGTCCACCCGATCGAAGTAGAACGCCTTCATCGGGTCGGGCGTCTGGTAGCTCGCCAGGCTCAGGATGGCCTCGTCGACCACGATGAGCGTGGCCGTGGTCCCCGCCGCCGGCGCGCCGCGCGCGTCCTTCACCTCGAGGTCGATGGTCGTCTTCCCCCCCGGCTCGAGCTTGGCGGCCCTCGGCTTGGCCGCCACCTCGAGCTTGCGATCCCCCGGGCTCACCGCGATGCGCGCCGACCCCGAGGCGAACGCCGGCCGCTTGGGCAACTTGGGGTCGGGCGCCCCATGTGCGTCCTCTCGATCCACGGCCCCCGCCAGCGTCACCCGCGCCTTGAGGTTGGGGATCCACGAAGGGTCGATGGGCAAGCGCAGCGTCTCGCTCCTCTTGGTCATCGAGAAGCGCTGGCTCGTCACCACGCCCTCGCGGGTCACGACCAGCAGCCCTTCGGCCGGCGCGAAGGGCGCCATGACCAAGAGCTCCGCCGTCTCGCCCTGCCCGTACGACGACTTGCTCGGGATGACCTCGACCGTGCCCCGATCCAGCTGCCGGTCGCGGTCGTCGTCGCCCAGCACCCACGCGAACACCACGGTCTGGTTCTTTCGCCCCCAGGCGTCGGTCACCACCGCCGTGAGCCGGTAGCGCCCGGCCTCCTTGGTCTTCAGAGCGCAGTGCCCCGTCTCGTCGGCCGAGGTGAGGTCGCACGAGTCCTTGTCGCTCTCGATCTCGACCCGCTCGCCCTCGCGGTACTCCCAGTCGAGCCGCGCGCTCTTCAGCGAGACCTGCCTCCCGGGCACGACCTTGCCGTCGACGTCGGCGACCAGCGCGTCGACCTGGAGCGGCTCACCCGCCTTCGAGAAGGCGCGCCCGAGCTTGAGCCCCACGTAGACGTCGGCGGGGTGGACGAGCAGCGACGTCTCGGCGCTCCAGCCCTGCCGGTTCACGTCGGTCACGCGGGCGTGTACGGCGAGCCTCATGGGGTAGGGAGGCGACACGGCGTCGAAGTCGATCCGCACCTTGTGCTCGCCCGCCGCGTTGGTGCGCCCCGTCCAGGTCTCGGTGGCGTCGTTGCTCTTGTTGGGCCCGTGCCACCACATCCCCTCGTAGGCCTTGCCGAAGGTGAAGTCGCTGCGGTTCGGCGGGGAGAAGCTCGCGTCGCTGCGGCTCACGGAGTAGCTCACCTCCGCGTTCGGCAAGCCCCCGCCCGCGAAGTAGCTGGCGCTGGTCGTGAGCTGGGTGTGCCTCCCGACCTGGAAGGGCCCCTCGCCGGCGCGCACCGAGACCTCGAACTCGGGCCGCCTGAACTCTTCGATGTCGAACGAGTGGTAGCCCGTGGTCTCGCTGGTGGCTCCGGGGAGGTCCAGCTTGAAGCGGACGCTGGCCCGCCCGAGGTTCGGCGTCGGGGGGAGCTTGAAGGCGACCGTGAAGCCGCCGCTCGCGTCCACCGTGGTCTTGCCGGTGCCGATCTCGACGTTGCGCGCGTCGGTCACGGTGAAGGCGACGTCGCGCCCCTCGGCCGATGCCACCGCCGTCACGTCGCCCGCCGCGCCGTGGGTGATGCGGCGCAGCCAGCCGCGGACGTGGACCTCTTCGCTCGGTTTGTAGAGGTGCCGGTCGTCGAAGAGGAACCAGCGCACCTGGTCCTGCATCGCCGCGCCCCAGGCCCACGGCTGGTGGTAGGAGCCCGGCATGAGGGCGACGTCGTTGCCCTTCTTCGCCCAGATCAGGTCCGACTTGCTGCCCGCGAGCGACCCCTTGGCGATGCCGTCGGGGCCCGAGGTCGCCGCCGCGCCCCCGGCGACGTGGACCTCGACCCCGGCCTCGGGCGCGCCGTCGGCGAGCCGCGTGGTCCAGGCGAGCAGCGAGCCGTGGTCGAGCGTCGCCTCCAGCCCCAGCTTGGTCACCTGGATCCACGCGCGGACCCACTGGCGCCCCTCGTTGGGCTTCGGCGGCCTGCCTGCCGGCTCGACGACCGCCACGACCTGGCCCACGCCTCCATGAAGCGCCGGGCTCAGATCCACGGGCGTGACCACGAGCTGGTCGGCGACCTTGGGGGGCGTCACCGTCTTGGTGCTCACCAGCTTCCCCGGCGGTTTGGGGTGATTCTTCTCCCCCATGTCGGCGCCGGCGCGCCACGCGAGGTACTCGGGCCAGTCGGCCGGCTCGACCTGGTAGAGCCTCACGGTGAGCGAGGGCCGGTTGACGCTGAACACCGGCAGCACCGGCCCGCCCCCCGGGTCGAGCACCGACATCTCCCGCTCCTCGGCGAAGAGGTAGGGCTCCGCGGGCTGCACCTCGATCTCGGTCGACACCTCCCGGCCGAGCGTCTGGCCGAACGTGTCGGCGAGCGCCCCCGAGACCGTCACGTGGTACTTGGTCTTCCCCCGCGAGCGCTGGGTCAGGGTCAGCGTGTTGCCCGCCGCCGCGACCTTCAGGCCCTCGGGCTCGGGGTCGACCTTGATCTGGCTCCGATCGAATTTCTTGGGGTCGAGCGGGTTGTTGAACCGCAGCGTCCAGGCGGCGCCGGGAGGGCACGACGATCCCCAACTACAATACGTCTGCTCCAAGGCCAGCGGCTTGTAGGTGAAGAGCTTGAACTGCTGATCGTGGTCGGTCTTGCGCGGCCCCTCGGCCGACGGCGTGCCGGCCGGGAAGATCACCGCGACGTCGGCGCCCTTGGGCAGCGGCTCCACGGCCTTGAAGGCGATCCATCGCCCCGCCTCCGCCTTGCCGCTGGTCCGTTGCACCGCGGGGTCCTCGGCGATCTCGGCGTCCGTCGCCTGGCGAATGGCCACCGCTCGGCCGTTGGCCTGCACGCGCATCGTGGAGAGCAGCGTGCCCGCGTCGATGGCCTGATCGAAGGCCGCGTACATGATCGGGTCGAGCCCGCGCGGCCCGCCGTTCGGCAGCGACGCGATGAGCCGCGGGGCCGGCGTGGTGAACGTCCAGCGCTCGGCCTTGGCGAGCGTCTCCCCCGACGCCGACCGCGTTCCGGCGGGCACCTCGACCACGTACTCGGTGGCCATGGGGAAGCGCTTGTCGGGATCGAAGATGACCGTCTGGCTCCCCGCCCACCGCCACTTGCCCGGGGGCACCGGCGAGAGCTGAACCGGCACCGGGACCTTGGCGAGGTCGTCGTGCGACGTGATGCTCACCATCGGCTGCGAGAACGAGACGCTCAAAAAGGGCGCCATGTTCACTGGCCCCTCGGGCGCATGGCGCGAGACCGCAAGCGGCCCCGGCTGCACCGGCGGGGGAGCCTCCACGACCTTGGGCGGGAAGCTCTCGGCGATCACCGCCCCCGTCTTGGGGGGAGGTTGCGACCCCTCGCGCAGCGCGAAGTCCTTCTCGTCCCCCGGCTCCTTGGCGAGCGGGGGTAGCCGGCCCATCAGCTTCTTTTGGTCGTCCTCGTCCAGCGGCGTGGTCTTGGCCTTGGCCGCCGGCCGATCGTCACGCCCATCGACGTCGCTCAGCCGGAAGCCGAGCCCGGTCTTCGACATCTGCCAGACCACCGGCTCCACCCCCTCGACGGGCGGGGGCGCGGGGGGCTTCGTGGCCGGGCAACCGAGGACGAGCAGCGTGACGAGCGCCGTGAGCACGGCGGCGGAGCGGGTCGGCAGTTTCATGGATGGGCTCACCCCACCAGTACCTGCGAGCCCTCGTTTCGTGACCGACTATTTTGCGCGCCGCCTCACACCACCCCGTGCGTTGCCAGCTCCTTCTTGGCCAAGCGGGCGATGACGATGACGGCGACCACGGTGGCGACCAGCGCCAGGCCGCTCATCACCCAGCCGATCACGCCGAGGTCGGGCCGCTTGCCCTCGAGGAGCTCGGCCGCATCGTGCACCAAGGACCCGGCGTAGACCTGAAAGATGATGGCCGGGAGCAGCCCCACCCACGTGGCCGCCACGAATTGGGGCAGCCGGATCGGGGTGATCGAGAGCCCGTAGTGAAGAAAGTTCTGGGGCGCGATGGGCGTCAGCCGGAGCAGGACGGCGATGCGGAAGGGCGACTTCTCCACGGCGCGCTGGATGGCGAGGAAGCGCGGGTTCTGGCCCGCCACCTTGCGGATGCGCTCGGCGAGCGCGAACCGGCCGATGAGGAACGTGGTCGTCGCCGCCAGCGCGTTGGCGGGCGAGGCGATGGCGACCCCCTTGAAAGGGCCGTACACGTAGCCGGCGATGCCGTTGAACAGCGCGATGGGCGCGGTGAACACCGAGCCCAGCGCGTAGCAGGCGGCGAACAGCGCCACGCCCTCGGGTTTGCCGGCGCGCATCTCTTCGATCATGGCGAGGAGGGCGCGCTTGATGGGCGGGAGCTGGGTCAGGGCGAGCGGTATCGCGAGGACCGCGAGGACCATGGCGACACGAAGTACCCGACGGCGCATGAAGACCGCGCACGCTACCAGCTAGAGCACCGAACGGGTTGAAAGCCGGCGCAAACGCGCGATTTCGGCGCTTCGACACACGGCCTCGTCGCTGCGCTGCTCAAAATACTGCGAGTATTC
>FTCO01001580.1_pt1 | contig 12111 bp, 9 predicted proteins | sample 1639701 | NCBI WGS metagenome assembly FTCO01 (sample SAMEA3914869, study PRJEB12502) | metagenome | biome: forest; material: soil | place: USA | collected 2012-03-12 | depth 0.1 m | reverse complement strand
GTCCGTCGGCAGCCACCGCGGGCAGAGCCTGCGCGACGACCTGCACGCCCCCGTGCTCGACTTTCTCGGCCAGATCGATGAAGCGCGGCGACACCGGATCGCGATCATCCAAACGAAGGCCGTTGGGCGGTACGGGCGGGACCGGAGAATTCGCCGCCAGTGGGCTCAGCGGCCGAACCGCTTCGAGGATGTGCTCGGCGACCTCTTTCGCGCGCGCCTTGAGCGGCTCCGCCGCGTCCGGGGGACACAGAACCACCGCGTGTACGGTCCGAAACCCTTCGGGGCGGTCCACCTCGAGCCACTTCCGATCATGGGCAGCGCCCAGCTCGGCTTCATCGACGGGACGGGAACGAGCGTCCGCGAGCAACTTCGCGAGCAACCGACGCGCGAGCACGCCGTTCTTGCCGAGCTTCACGTCCGAAGCATCGGCCAGCTGTCCTTCGGCCCCTTTGGCCAGCAGTGTATCGCGCACCAAGGCGTCGCGAGCTTCGCTCACGGAGATGCGCTGCGCTCCGGCGACCCTCCCGACCTCGTCCGCTCGGACTTCGATACCTCCGACGCGCGCGATCACCCCTGGCGGCAGCTCTCCCGTGGCTACCGGAGGTCCCTTGCCCCCTTGATCGCCGCACCCGATGGGCATCAGCGCCGACGCAACCACAGCCGCACGAGCCCACCCCCGCGAGATCACGCCGTTCCTCCGCGGGGACGGAGCAGCTCCGTCGAAGCTCGCAGCGCAAGCCCCCCAACGACGAGGAGGTAGATGGCCTTGAAGTCGTCGTGATCGCCGAGCGCTCGGATCCCCAGCGTGAAGGCGCACGCCGCCGACAGCAGCAAGAGAATCGCGAAGACGTCGAGCACGCGCGCCACGGCGGGGAGCTTACCAGGCCCCAGGCCTACCGTAAGGACTAGTGCCGCCCCACGGTCGACGGAACCCAAGCCTCACCCCAACGGGGCGGCCGTCACCTAGCGAACGACGGCCACGACGGCCCCGGCGACTGCCGCCGCCACCAGGAGGACGAGCGCCCGCACCGCCACCGAGCTCAGGCGACGCCCGGTCGTCGCGCGTCGCTTCCCGCGAGCAATCGCGACGGTCGCCGCCGCCGTGACTACCCCTACGCCACAGAGAATCGCCACGCTTTGCGAAACGAGCGCTCGCTCCGGCTCACGAACCCGCCAGGCGAGGGTGAGAAATCCCAACGCCACGAGGAGCCCGAACCCTGCCAACGGGGTGGCCAGGGCTGGAAGCGTTGCCCTCGCCAGGAGAGATCCCGCCTCGGGGTCAGCCGGGGCAGCTTCGCGTCGCTGTCCCCATCGATCACTCCAGGAGAGCGCATACACTCCCCAGGCGATCGCCCCACAAACCCCTCGAACCGGGTCGAGCGTAGTCGGATGGATGGCAGCGGGGGACGCGATCCAGGTGAGCGTAGAGAGTCCCGCAAAGAGCGTGATCCCAACGTGCCGCCCCAGGTGAGGGCGCTTGCGAGCCACGAACGGCCCCACCATCCCTGCCGCCAGTGCCGCCACCGCCAGCACGGCGGCGATCCCTGGCGTGCCCTTTCCGAACCCGGCGGGAGCAAGCGTGACGGACCAAGCGATGAGCGCTGCGATCAACGTGGTCGGCGCCCGCGAGTCGGCGAGCTCCGCCCCGAGCGACGAGGACTTGGGCAAGCCCGCAATGGTTTCGTCACCCTTCGCGCCGCCCTTCTCTTCGCTCGCGGAGGGCGAGAGCTCGGCGTCGGCCATTGCTCAGGCCATCCCTCGAAGGAGGCTGGCGATGGGGATGAGAGCCCCCGGGTCGCTCCTGAGCTCGGCCTCGCCGTCAGGCGCTCCATCGAGAGATGCGACGCCGACCGCGCTTGCACCTTCGCCCTCGCGCGCCACCTCGAGCCCGAGCTTCTTCCAGAGCCCCTTGTCGAACAGGTGGCTGGGCCGGACGTTGCCGAGGGCCGCCAGGATATTTCGCTTGGCTCCCGGGCTCCGCGTCTCGAGGTCGGAGAGCAGCCGGCTCACCGCCTTGCGCTGGAGATTGTCCTGCGATCCACAGAGATCGCACGGAATGATTGGGAAGGCTTCCTCGGCGGCGAAGGCGGCCAAGTCGTCTTCCGCGCAGTAGATGAGCGGGCGGATGACCACGTTGTCCCCCTCGTCCGAGATGAGCTTCGGGGGCATGGCCTTGAGCTGCCCCGCGAAGATCAGGTTGAGGAGCAAGGTGACGATGGCGTCGTCCCGGTGATGACCGAGCGCGATCTTCGTGCAGCCCTCTTCACGAGCGAGTCGGTAGAGGATGCCGCGACGAAGCCGGGAGCAGAGCGAGCAGTACGTCTTCCCCTCGGGGATCTTGTCCGTGACGATCGAGTAGGTGTCCTCGGCCACCATGCGGAAGGGGTAGCCATGCGCGCTCATGTAATCGGTCAGGTAGTGCCCGGGGTAACCCGGATGTCCCTGATCGATGTTGAGCGCGAGCACCTCGAAGCGGACCGGTGCCCGCTTCTGGAGATCCATGAGGAGCGCGTGAAGCGCGTAGCTGTCCTTACCGCCGGAGACCGCACACAGGATGCGGTCTCCCTCGGAGATCATGTCGAAGTCGCCGATGGCCCGAGCCATCCCCTTCGCGAGCTTGCGGCGGATCGACATGATCAGGACGCGGAAGCGTACTCCTCGATCAGCTTGAGAAAGGTGAGAACACCCTGGCCAGTGCCGCCCTTGGCGAAGACGCCGTAGGGCTTGTTGGCCATCGACGGCCCAGCGACGTCCACGTGCACCCACGGAGTCTGTCCCACGAACTCGCGCAGGAACAGGGCTGCGGTGATCGCACCGCCCCAGCGGTCGGCGACGTGCTTGAGGTCTGCCCAATCGCTCTTCAGCCCGTCGCGAAGGTCCTCGACGAGGGGCATGTGCCACATCGCCTCGCCGGCAGACTTGGCGGCGCGCTTGAACTGGTCGGCGACCTCGTCGCGGTTCGAGAAGAACCCGCTCACGGTGGGCCCGAGAGCTACGACACAAGCGCCGGTGAGCGTGGCGTTGTCGACGATGAGGTCGGGCTTGAGCTCGCGGGCATAGGCGAGCACGTCGGCCAGAACGAGGCGCCCTTCGGCGTCCGTGTTGATGATCTCCACGGTCTTCCCGTCGTAGGAGCCGAAGATGTCGCCGGGCCGGTAGGCCATGCCATCGGGCATGTTCTCGGCGCAACCGAGCATGCCGTGGACCTCGACCTCGGGCTTGAGCGCGGCGACGGCAGCCATGAGGGCCACGACGTTGGCGGCGCCCCCCATGTCGCCCTTCATCTCTTCCATGCCGGGGGCGGGCTTGATGCAGATGCCGCCCGTGTCGAAGGTCAGGCCCTTGCCGATGAAGACCAGCTTCTTCTTGGCAGGCTTCTCAGGCCTGTACGTCATGTGGACGACGCGCGGGTCACGACGGCTGCCTTGGCCGACGGCCACGACGAGCTTCATGCCCTTCTTTTCGAGCTCCGGCTTGTCGAAGACCTTCACCTCGAGGCCATGCTCCTTGGCCACCTCGACGGCGCGGTTCGCGAGGATCTCCGGGTAGAGCTCGTTCGGGGGCTCGTTGATGAGGTCGCGAGCGATGCAGATGGCCTCGCCGATGTGCTGGCCGAGGGTCGCGGCGTCCTTGGCGTCCTTCGAGGCCTTGCCGGAAATGAGGAGCGTGGCGCGCTCGAGCTTGTGCTTCGGAGCGCGGTCCCCGGTCAGGTACTTGGTGAACCGGTACGAACCGAGGATGACGCCCTCCGCGGCGGCGCGCTCGGCGCCCGTGACGGGGGGCAGCTCGATGGCCAGGCTCGACGCCTTGGCGCCCAGCGCGAACCGCCCGGCGCGAGCACCGAGCAAGCGCACGTCGATCTCCGTCAACAGCGCGGGGTTGCCGAGCCCGATCAGGAGGATGCGGCCTGGCTTCAGGTCGGTGCCGGTGGTCGAAATCTCGAGGGTCTGGTCCTTCTTACCCGTGAACTCGTCCCGCTTGACCAGCTTGCCCATCGACGGGCCGAGCGCCTTGGCGAGGTCGCCGAGCGCGCCCTCCTTCATGGGAGAGCCTTCGGGGACGCCGAGAACGAGGACATCGGCGGCCACGCTCAGCGGCTCGGAAGACGAGAGGGAGAGCTTGATCGACATTCGGGCTCCTGAAAGAGGCGCTACTACGGGCCGCGAATGCTAAGCACGAACCCGTCGAGGCGTCGACGGGGACACCGCACCCGGCTGGCGGCCCCCCACCCCATCGGCCATTCGCCACACCCGCCGCCGCCTCGGCTAGCATGTCACCTTCCGGGCAACCTGGCTCGGTCCTTTTTCGGAGAGATCATGCGAACGACGTGGGCAGCCCTGGTTGGTCTCTCGCTCCTCGGAGCCAGCGGCGTAGCGAGCGCGCAGACCTTCACCTACTCGAAGGAAGTGAGCGCGCAGGTCTTCCTGCCGAGGGCAGGCTACTTCGACCTCGATCAGCAGCAAGTCACGCTCTTCCCCAGCTTCGGCTCCCAAGGACAGCATCTGAATCCCGACGGGACGTCGGCGGGCCTCTTCACGGTCCCGAGCAACATCAGCTCGCAGACGCTGGTCGGCGCCGCGTACGACCAGTTCCAGAAGCACGTCATCCTGCTCACCAGCACCTGCGTGCTCTCCGACAACGATCCGATGACATTGGCGACGCTGTCCATGGCGACCCTGCCGGGCGTGACGGCCTGCACGGGGCTCGCGAAAGGCCGGGACAACAAGCTCTACGTCATCGATACGAACGGCCCTGAGGTCGTGATCTTCGACCGCAAGGGCGCCGGCCAGCTCTCCCAGCTCTCCATCTCGACGCTCCCGGGCGCCGATGGCATCACGGCCATCCCGGGAAGCGACAACCTCCTCATCACCAGCAGCAGCAAAGCCATGGCGATGGTGCTGAGCATCACGGGCGACGTGGTGACGGCGGCGGCCCCCATCGGGCAGGACCCTCTCAACGGCTCGGGCAACACGAGGCTCATCACCCCCAACGTCAGCTCCGGCGTGTGCGTGAACGGGCACGTGTGGGTGTGCGATCGCTCCAGCTTCGTGCTGATGGGGTGCGCGGACTACGGGCCCACTGGAGGAGACTTCATCGGCTGCGGGTGCGACGTCGCCGTGGCGGACAGCTGCCCGCCCGAGAAGCCGTTCTGCGACAAGACCAGCCTGACGTGTCGGGGCTGTGCGTCGGATACCGACTGCGGCATCGGGGCCACCCCTGCGTGCATCACGGACACTCAGACTTGCGCCATGTGCTCGGCCACCAACAAGAGCCTCTGCAAAGGCACGACGCCAGCGTGCGACCCCACCACGCACCTCTGCTCTAGCTGCAAGGTCAACGCAGACTGCCCGTCCTCCACCCCGGTGTGTAACAACGGAACGTCGTGCGTCCTCTGCACCCCCGGCCCCACGGGGAACGCCCTTGGATGCCAAGCGACGAACCAGGGCAATCAGTGCCTCGTGGATACGATGACGGGCACGGTCTTCTGCGGATGCACGGTCGATGGGGAGTGCCCCTCCGGCTACACCTGCGACACGACCGTCCGCACTTGCCAGCCTCCGGCCAGCGCGGCTTCGTCCGCAGCCTCGTCGGGCGCAAGCACGGGTACCGGGACGGGAGGCAGCACCGCCACTGGAACGGGAAGCTCCACCGGAACCGGCACGACGGGGTGCACGATGGACGCCGACTGCGCGTCGATGACGGCGACCCCCCACTGCCTGACGTCAGGCACCGGTGGCAGCGGAGCCTGCGTCGAGTGCTCCGACGACGCGCAGTGCGCCGGCCGCGCGGACGGGAAGACGAGCTGCAGCGGGCCCGGCAACACCTGCGAGGCCCCCGCCAAGCAATGCACCGCGGACGACACCTCCGCGTGCTCCAAGCTCGCGACCGGCGCGGCGTGCCTCCCGTCCGGCAAGTGCGGGTGCAATGGGGCGCTGGACTGCGCCGCCAATCGGACGTGCAGCCTGACCAGCCACACCTGCGTGAGCACCCCTCCCTCCGGTGACGGAGGCGGCGGCTCCAGCTCGGGCGGCGACTCTGGTGGCTGCTCGATGCCCGGATCTCCCGCTGGCGACGCGCTCGCCGGGGTGGCTGCGCTCGGGACCTTGATGGCGAGCGCCGTTCGCAGGCGCAAGCGCTCGCAGCGTCGAGCCGCAGCCCCGAGGTCGTGACAGCCGGCGTGTCCTCCTCCCCGCCCAGCACTTCGTCCGTCTCGTCCGCAGGCGAGATCGTCGGACGCTACGCGATCTTCGACGAGCTGGCGTCGGGGGGGATGGCCACGGTCTACATCGGACGCTTGGTGGCCGCGGCGGGCTTCTCACGCCTCGTCGCCATCAAACGCCTCCACCCGAACCTCGCCCGCGATGTCGAGTTCGCGTCCATGTTCATCGACGAGGCGCGGCTGGCCGCCCGCATTCGTCACCCTTGCGTCGTCCCCACCCTCGACGTCGTCGCCGCCGACCGCGAGATCTTACTCATCATGGAGTACGTGCACGGGCTCTCGCTCGCGCAGCTCCTCGGAGCGGCGCAGCGCCTGGGCAAACCTCCCTCACCGCGCGTCGTCGCCAGCATCCTCGTGGGCGTCCTCGAAGGACTTCATGCCGCGCACGAGGCGACCAGTGAGTCAGGACAGCCGCTCGGCGTCGTCCACCGCGATGTCTCGCCACAAAACATCCTGGTCGGCATCGAGGGGCTTCCACGCCTCCTCGATTTCGGAGTCGCCAAGGCCATCGGCAAGCTGCACGACACCCGCGACGGTCAGATCAAGGGCAAGCTCGCCTACCTCTCCCCCGAGCAAGCACGCGGCGCGGAGATTGGGCGGAAGAGCGACGTGTTTGCAGCGTCCGTCGTCCTCTGGGAGGCGCTGACGGGCGCGCGGCTCTTCGATGGAAACAACGCGGCCGATCAGGTGCTCCGCATCCTCGAGGCGCCCATCGACCCACCGAGCAAGCAGGCCAGAGGGATTTCCAGGGAGCTCGATGCCGTCGTGATGCGCGGGCTCTCGCGCGATCAAAGCCTGCGCTTCTCCTCGGCCGCCGAGATGGCCTCGGCCCTCGAGGCCGCCGCCGGGGTCGCCTCCAGCCGCGAGGTGGCGGCCTGGGTAAAGGAGGTCGGTGGCGAGACGCTGGCCACGCGCGCCCGGTTGGTTGCCGAGATCGAACGGCGTTCGATCGATCCCGCCCGCGCCGCCGCCGCCAACGGTGCGACCAGCGGGGGAGACGCTCCCCTTTCGAGCGGCCGCCCTTCGCTCCCGGGCGTTCCTCCCACTCCAGAACGGGCGCCGACTCCCTCCTCGGATCGCGTCCCCGGCGACCGAGACGATGTTCCCCCCCTCTGGCCCCTGCCGACCACGCCCAGGCCGGTGGCGATCGCCAAGCCTCCGGGCCCCTCGCTGTCGGAAAGCGTCGGCCTGCTCATCGAGCGGCTCCCGGAGCCCCTTCAGAAGCTCCACCGCCCGCTCGGCCTCGTGCTCGCGGGGATCGTGATCTCGGTCGTCTCCTCCCTGATCAGCTCCTACACGACCACCTGGCCGGTCCGCCCGAGCTGGCTCGGGGGAGCCTTGCTCCTGGTCGGAGCCGCTTGGGGATTGGTCGTGTGGGTCAGGGACGAGTAGGAGCGTCCGCCAGCGGGTCGTTCCGACGTCGGAACGGTAGCCGGGGAGCCCCGCGAGCCGTCCCGACGTCGGGACGAGCTCGCGAGGAGGTTGGAGAGCGCGGTCAGCCGTTGGGCTGGTAGATCGCCTGGACGTCGGCGAGGAGCTTGAGGGCATCCGCTCGCGAGCGCTGGAAGGCGTTGCGGCCCATGATGCTGCCGAACGAGCCACCCGCGGCGAGCCCCTTCACCTCTTCGAGCACCGCCTCGGTGCCCTTGGCCTCGCCACCCGAGAAGATGACGACGCGCTTGCCGTTGAAGGTGGACTGGACGACGTGGCGGACCCGGTCGGCGAGCGTATCGAGCTTGATCGGGTGCTTCTCGTAGACCTTCTTCGCCTCTTCCTGCTCGACGTGCGCGGTCGGAGGCTTGACCTTGACGATGTGGGCGCCGAGCTGGGCCGCGATGTGGGCGGCGTAGCAGCAGATGTCGATGCCAGTCTCTCCCGCCTTCGAGATGCCGGCGCCACGCGGGTAGCTCCAGACGACGACCGCGAGGCCCTTGCGCTTGGCCTCGATGGTGAGCTCACGGAGGTCCTGGTACATCTGGTTGCGGGCACCAGAGCCGGGGTAGATCGTGTAGCCGATGGCGACACAGCCGAGGCGGAGGGCGTCTTCGACCGAGCTGGTGATGGCCGAGCAGGGCTGGTCCATCTTCGCGAGCGTGTCGCTGTTGTTGACCTTGAGGATGAGCGGGACCTGGCCGGCGAACTTGGCCGCCGAGGCCTCCAGCGAGCCGAGCGGCGCCGCGTAGGCGTTGCAGCCGGAGTCGATGGCGAGCTGGTAGTGGTAGTCGGGGTCGTAGGCGTCCGGGTTGGGCTGAAACGAGCGCACCGGCCCGTGCTCGAAGCCCTGATCCACGGGGAGGATCACCAGCTTGCCCGTGCCGGCCAGCGTGCCGTGGTTCAACAGGCGCGACAGGTTCGTCAAGGTGCCCGGGTTCTCGGACGAGTACCAGGAGAGGATCTGCTTCACGCGATCGGTCACGGCCATGGTGTGCTCCAGGGTTGGTTGAGGCAGGTTTACTACCGCGGGGCGGGCTCCGACCCAAGTGCTCGTCGCGATCGCGCCCACCGTTACGGCTCAAAGCCGAGGCCGGCCTTGTGCTTGCCCGCGGGTTATGGCCCCATCCCGTCCCGGAGAGGACTCATGACCCTACCTCGCGTCAGCTGGAACTCACCGCCGGAGAACGCCTCGCGCGTCGGCATTACCCTCGAGACCTACATCCTCGAAGGGATGATGGGCAACCCGGCCGCGACCGGTGCCTTCACCTCGCTGCTCAACCAGATCGGCCTCGCCGCCAAGCTCATCACGTCCAAGGTTCGCCGCGCCGGGCTTGCCAACATCCTCGGGTACACGGGGCAGACCAACGTTCAAGGAGAGGCCGTCCTCAAGCTCGACGAGGAGGCCAATGAGACCCTGGTCGCGTCGCTCGGACGCCGGCGGCACTGCGCCGCCATCGCCAGCGAGGAGATGGAGGAGGTCAAGGTCCTCAACACCGACCCCCGCGCCAAGTACGTCGTCGTGTTCGACCCGCTCGACGGCTCGTCCAACATCGACGTCAACATCTCCATCGGCACCATCTTCGGCGTGTTGCGGCGTCCCGACGGTGGCGGCGTGGCATGCGAGGCCGACTTCCTCATCCCCGGTCGTGATCTCTTGGCGGCCGGTTACATCCTCTACGGGTCGTCCACGATGCTGGTCATCAGCACGGGCAAGGAGGGCGGCGTCCATGGCTTCACCTACGACCCCACGGTCGGCGAGTTCTTCCTCTCGCACGAGAACATCCGCATCCCCGAGCGCGGCAAGACGTACTCGATCAACGAGGGCAACAGCGCCATCTGGACCGACGAGGTCCGACGTTGGAACAACTGGATCAAGGAGGAGGACAAGGCCAGCGGGCGACCCTACGGCGCGCGCTATGTCGGGACCTTGGTCGCTGACGCGCATCGCACCCTGCTCAAGGGTGGGATCTTCGCCTACCCCCCTGACCGCAAGAACCCCGGCGGCAAGCTCCGCCTCCTCTATGAGGCCAACCCGTTCGCGTTCGTGCTCGAGGCCGCGGGCGGCAAGGCGAGCACGGGAAGGGAGCGAATCCTGGACATCGTCCCCGAGAAGCTCCACCAGCGCGTGCCGCTCGTCCTCGGGTCGCCCTACGACGTCGATGTGTTCGAGCAGTTCATGCGCGGCGAGCGATGACTCGTCGCTGCGGTCGGAGCAGGGGTCTCAAGGGGTCGAGATCTGGAAAGTGACCCGTGAGATCTCGTGGGGGTGCCCACGAGGTCTCACGGGGGGGTCCAAGACCTCATGCTCACCCCCACACGAGGTCTCGGGTCGATCTCCAGGTTCGAGCGTCAACGACGAGACCTCAAGGTCACCTCCCCACGAGGTCTCGTGGGGGGGACCAAGACCTCAAGGTCATCGACCACGAGGTCTCGTGGGGGGGACCAAGACCTCACGTGGGGGGGACCAAGACTTCATGACCACCCCCCCATGACATGGCGGGTCGATCTCCAGAATTCGAGGGGCGGGCACGAGACCTCGTGCTCACCCCCCCACGAGGTCTCGTGGGGGGGTTCAAGACCTCACGTGGATCGAGCTTGTGGTCATGGGCACCCCCACGAGACCTCACGGGTCGCTTTCCTGAATTCGAGGCCCCGGAGCCTCCAGCCGCTCCCCGGCGACCCCCAGGTGAGCGGAAAGAGCCGTCCACGGGCGTGCTTTGGAGGTGCTCCTTGCAGAAGGAAGCAAAGACCTAACGGTTCCTCGTCTTTTCCGGGCGTGCTCCAATGCGGCCGCCATGAGCTCATCGCCCTCCGCCCGTAAGCGTGTCCTCGTAGTCGACGACGACGAGGCTCTCGTCCGCATCGTCAGCCGTGTCCTCCATGATGACTACGACGTGGCCATCGCCAGGGACGGCGCCGAGGGCCTCGCGGCCGCCAGCACGGCACCCTACCCCGACCTCATCATCACCGACGTGCAGATGCCGAAGCTCGATGGCTTCGACATGATCAACAAGCTCCACGAGAACAAGGAGGTGCCGCGGATGCCGGTCATCTTCTTGACGACCAGGGGCGGAGCCAAGGACATGATCAGCGGCATCCAGGCGGGCGCTCGTCACTACCTGACCAAGCCGATCAAGATCGACACGCTCCGCGAGAAGGTCGGCAAGGCCTTGGGCGAGCCCAAGAAGGAGTGAGCAGCATGGCCCCCTCCCTTCAATCGGCGTTCACGCTTCGGCTCGGGGCGATCGCCGAGGGCGACGTGGCCGTCGTGTCCTTCCGAGGGCATGAAGACCTCTCGCGCTGTTATCGCTTCGATGTCGTCTTTCGGACCTCCATCGACGTGCTCGCGGTCGAGCCCAACCTGCTCGGCTCGCGCGCAGAGTTGGAGATCGCGGTGCCCGACCGGCCAGCGCGGGTCGTCCCCGGCATCGTCGCGGCCCTCTCCAGCGAGGGCGTGGCGGGCGACGGGCGACGGCAGCTCACCGTTCGGATCGCACCGCGACTCTGGATAGCGTCCAGGCGACGCAACAGCCGCATCTTCCAGGACAAGTCTCTCGTCGATGTGGTCGACGCCGTTCTCGGCGAGCATGCGGTCCCCCATCGCTGGTGCCTCGCCTCGAAGCCGCCCATCCGCGCATACGCAGTCCAGTATCGCGAGACGGACCTGGAGCTGGTCGGACGGCTCCTCGCCGAGGCGGGTCTCTTTTACTACTTCGACTTGGTCCCCAGCGCCGAGGGGCAGAACGCCGGTCAGCGACCCCTGGAGCGCATGGTCATCTGCGACCGCGCCCGACACTATCCGGCGCTCCTCGATCAGAGCCAGCAGGGCGCCGATGACCAGGGGCAAACGAGTGAGACTGGAAAGGAAGAGGGCTCCGCGGAGCCGTCGGTCACCGCTCCCGTCCTTCCCTTCGCCGCCGAGGGGTCAGGCCTGGTCGGCGGCGAGGCCATCCACACCTTCGGCATCCGACGGAGCATTCGCGCCGAGTCGATGGCCGTACGAGACTACGACTTCGAGCGTCCCTTGCTCGAGCTGTCCGCGGGCCTCTCCACGGGACTCCCTGGGGCAAGCTCGGGGGACCAAAGCTCCGGGGGCGTGCGGGCCGGCGGCGTGAGCCGCCTCGAGATTTACGAGCACCACGGCGAGTATTCCGAGCACGACGTCACGCAGAACCATGCTGCCCTCCAGCTCGAGCAGTATCGCGCTCGCGCCGTCGTCGGACGGGGCACCAGCAGCGCCCGACGGCTCTCCCCCGGACGTCGCTTCAGCCTGGAGGGAGGTGAAGGCATCGAAGCTTCGGACGCTCGACAGAGCAGGGAGCTGGCCGTCATTCGCGTCCGCCATCGCGGGACGAGCGCCGCGTTTCTGACCAACGGCGGCGCCAGCACGTACGAGAACAGCTTCGAGTGCGTGCCGGCCGACATCGCTTACCGGCCGCGCCGGCCCAAGCGAGACC
>FTCO01000348.1_pt1 | contig 12112 bp, 9 predicted proteins | sample 1639701 | NCBI WGS metagenome assembly FTCO01 (sample SAMEA3914869, study PRJEB12502) | metagenome | biome: forest; material: soil | place: USA | collected 2012-03-12 | depth 0.1 m | reverse complement strand
TGACCAACGAGGCCTTCAAGCAGAGCGTCGTCCAGCACATGGAAGCGACCGGCGCCGCGCCGCTCAACCTCCACCGCTACGCCGAGGAGCTGCGCCTCGTCACCGTGCACCTCACGGCCGGCGCGCCCTTGAAGGGCAACCTCCTCGCCCTCGAGCACCAGCCCCCTGGCTGGGCCATCATGGTCAAGGACGAGCGCGGGCGCGTCTCGCTCGTCCCCTACCACGCCGTCGTTCGCATCGAGGTCGAGTAGGATCCGCGGGTTCATGCGCGTCGCGATCGCCATCGCCCTGACCTTGCTCGCCTCGTCGGCGCCCGCGTTCGCCCAGGCGCCGCCGCCACCCGCGCCCATCGATCCCCCGGATCCCTCACCGGCGATCCGCTTGCCGGTACGCGAAGTGGACCGGCCGCTCACCTTGCCTCGTCACGTCCTCTCGATCGACGTCACGCCGTATGGAGGCCACGGCTCCTACGATGGCTATGGGGGGCTCTCGTTGGGCGCGACGTTCGGGATCACGGACGACGTCGAGGTGTGGGCGAGCTTCGTCGACCTCGAGCTCGCGCCCAGCCCATTCCCCTACTACTCGGCGGCCGGCGTGACGGCGCGCTTGGTCCGCGGGACCTTCGAGCTCGGGCTGACCGGCTCGGCGGCGTTCGAGATGCAGGCGGTCTACGGTGCCGGCCTCACCTTCGAGGTGCCGATGGCGGTGCACCTCGGCAGCCGCGCCAAGCTCCTCGTCACGCCCGACGTCTTTGTGAACATCCCCTTCACCTCGCGCGAATCGATGTCACCGGGCGCGCTGTTGATGGTCAAGACCACGGGGGGCGCGGCGCTCGGCCTCGGTCTCGTCGGGCAGGTCGTCGACCGACTCTCGCTCGGCGCGAATACGGGCATCACGGTGAGCGACTTCTCCGATCTCACCCGCGGCGTCGCCGTCCCCTTGGGCTTCTCGGTGCACGGCACCCTCGCGGGCGAGAAGGGGCCCTCCGCCGACCTCGGCCCGTACTTCAGCTGGCCCGCGCTGCTCCAGCTCGGCTCCAGCGATCGGCCGTCGAACCCCGGCGTCTACCAGGTCGGCGTCGCGCTCCGAGGCTTCGTCTACCTCTGAGCGCCGCGACCTCGGCGCCGGCGAGCGAGGCCGCCGGCGAGCGCGAGGAGACCTGCCACGCGGATGAAGCTCGCGTCCCCCGCGCTCGTGGCGACGAGCGCGCAGGCGCCCCCCCCCAGCTCGGGCTCCCCGCCCCCCCCCCCCCCACCGCCACTGCCGGGAGCGGCCCCGCCCGCGCCGCTCGACGCTGCGCTCGTAGCCGCGCCGCTCGACGACGCGGAGGAGCCAGAGGTCACCGTCGTCGAGCCCGCGCCGTTCCCGCCTTCGATCGGGTCCGCGACGCAGGCCCCCGCGACGCACGAGCCCGCGCCTCCCGCGGCGGTGCACGGCGCACCGTCGAGCGCCGAGGGATTCGAGCAGGCCCCGAGCGTCGCGTCGCAGACCCCGGCGACGTGGCAGTCGTCGAGGGGCGCGCACACGACGGGAGATCCTCCGGCGCACACGCCGGCCTGGCACGTCGCGCCCTCCACGCACGCGCCGGCGCTCGAGCAAGCCATCCCCGAGAGCGGCGAGCACTGCCCGTCGAGGACCGCGCCGCCGGCCTTGGCGCAGGCCTGGCACTCCCCGTCGCAGGTCGCGTCGCAGCACACCCCGTCGGCCGAGAACCCGGAGAGGCAGTGGCCCGAGTCGGTCGAGGCCTGGCCGAGCGCCAGCTTGTCGACGCAGGCCGTGTCGTCGCAGTAGGCGGCCGCGCCACAGTCGGCGTCGATCGAGCACGGCGGGAGGCACGCCGTCGTGGCGAGGGGCCCGCACACCCCGTCGGTGCCCCCCGGCCGCGCCGCCGCCGAGCAGCCCTGGCAAGGGTCGTCACAAGCCACGTCGCAGCACACGGAGTCGGCGCAGAACCCGCTGCGGCACTCGCCGTCGCTCGAGCACGCCGCGCCGTCGTCCGCCGGCTCGTAGAGCTCCGAGGACGCCACCGCGTCGCCTCCCGAGCTCTGGCCACCCGCCACGAGCGCGCGGCCGTCGTCGAGCTCGGTCACCGTGTGGAAGCCGCGCGGCACCGTCAGCGATCCCGCCAGCGACCAGGCGCCCTTCTCGGGGTCGAAGAGGGTGGCGAAGGTCACCGGCGGGAAGGCGCCGGCCATGAACACCTTACCGTTGGCGAGCCGCACCGCGAGGGGGAGCTGGGTGTAGCTGAGTCCCAGCGACCCGCTCGCGTTCCAGGTGCCCGCGGCCGGGTCGTAGATCTCGGTGCTGGAGAGGCCGAACCCCTGGCCGCCGTGCTCCTCGGTGCCCCCGTAGACGACCACGCGGCCGTCGGCGAGCGCCGCCATGCCGTGGTCCACGCGCGAGCCCATCATGGACGCGCCCGCCGACCACTTCCTGGTCACGGGGTCGAAGATCTCGGTGCTCGCCGTGGAGTCGCCGGTGGTCACGGCCCCACCCGTGACCAGCACGCGGCCATCGGGGAGCAGCGCTGCCTTGTGGTTGAAGCGCGTGCTCGCCATGGGGTCGACCGCGATCCACGTGTCGGCCGCGACGTCGTAGATCTCGGCGCTGGCGACGAGGCCGTTGGTGTCGAAGCCGCCGCAGACGAGCACCTCGTTTCGCGCGGGCAAGTAGATGGAGACGTGCTGCGCGTGCGCCGCGATCATGTTGGTGGGCCCCGCCCACATGTGCCGCGACAGGTCGAAGATCTCCGACGAGGCGTTGGTGCCGCTCGTCGAGTACCCGCCCGTCACGAGGACGCGTCCATCCCCCAGCGTCGCCGACGAGTGGCGCGAGCGAGCGACGTACATCGAGACCTGCGTCGACCAGGTGCCGGCGCCGGGCGACCAGATCTCGGCCGACGAGATCGGTAGCGGGGCCTCGCCGCCGGCGACCAGCACCGAGCCGTCGGGGAGCCGCGCGGCGGTGTGGTTGGAGCGCGCGTTCGCCATGCTCGCCGTCGCGACCCACAGGGGATCGACGAGCACCGCTTCGCTCGTGGGGTCGACGAAGAGCTCGACGGCGTTCGCCGCGGCGTGGAGGTGGACTCCGACGGGCGCGCCCGACGCCGTGAAGGCCGCGGGCGCCGACGCGCGGATGGCCTTCCCGAGCCCCGCCGGCCGTACGAGGACCGTCGGCCCCTCTTGCGTCACCGCGGCGCCCTCGATCTCCCAGCGCGCGGCGGGGAGGCCCGCGGGGATGGCGCCCGGCTCGAAGCTCAGCCACTCCTCGAGACCGGCGGCGCTCGCGGTCCAGTACGACGTGCCCCCTCTGCGCCCGTAGGCCACGGCTCGCTCCGCGCGGCGCGCCGGGCCGATCGCGCCCACCTCGCGCACGCGGATGGAGGCGCCGCCGAGATCGAAGGTGAGCGCTCGCGAGCCCTCCGCGGGGAGCCTCAGCGTCAGGCCCCGCGCCGCCGGCGAGGCCAGCTCGCCGTCGAACGCCGCGCCCTCGAGCACGCGCGCGGCGTGGGCCGGGAACGCCCTGCGCAGGCCCTCGGCCGGGTCGCTCGCCGGGCCGCCGGCCGCGTGAGAGTCGTCGCCGAGGGGCGCGTGGCAACCGGCGAGCGTGACGGCGAAGGCGACGAGGAGTGGGCGGCGCATCTCAGGCGCGAGCCATAGCCGACCGGTCGACCTCCGGGAAGCTCCGGCGGGGCTTGCTCGCCCTCGCCTCGAGGGCCGCGCGGGCACAGGGCCCGACCACCTCGGCGAGCGTCTGCCTTCGCAGCCGGAGGACGGCCGCGGCGCCGAGGAGGCCATGCCCCGGCAGCGCGAGGCTCGATCCCTCCACGGTCGCGCCGGCCCTCTCGATCGCCTCGGCGAAGCAGCGCTCGACGAAGGCCGCGTCCTCATCGTCGGCGCCGGCGAGCATCCACGCGAGCGTGCGGTAGGCGAGCTCGGCGTGGCGCTGCTCCTCGATCGCCACGCGGTCGTGGAAGGCCTGCACGGCGGCGTCCGTGGCCTCGCCCGCGATGGCGCGGGCCTCGGCGGCGCCCAGCGTCTCGCCGACGCAGCCCTCCTCGACGAGCGCGCGGAGCACCTCGCGAGCGTCGCGGCCCACCGTGACGCGCGAGAGGTCGAGCGGCCCGGGGCCGAACGATCGCCCCGCGTACGAGCTCGCGAGGGCGAAGGCGAGCCGCGCGTGCTCCACCTCGTCGAGCCCGGCGCGGTGCGCATCGCTCACGAGCTCGGGGGGCGCGCCGAGCGAGAGCAGCTCCATCGTGAACCGCGCGAAGCTCGCGACCGACGCATGCTCGAGCGCCGCCACGGAGAGGTAGTGGCTCGCGAGCGCCGCCCGCTCCGCCTCGTCGAGGCCGACCTCTCCGACGTTCGCCGGGGCCGTCGCCATCCAGTCGCTGCGCGCGGCCAACGGAGCCACGCGCGCCGCTCCCTCGACGAGGAGCGGCCGGCCGATGGCGCAGCTCATCCCCGCGCACGACCACCGTTTGTCGGTCGTCTCTCCGAAGACGCACTGCATGTTGGCGCCGCACTCGGCGTCGAGCCGGCAGAGGTCGTCGTTGGACCGGCAGCCCAGGCTGACCTCCACGCCGCAGCCGTCGTCGTACGCCGACGCGCCACACTCCCCGCTCTGGCAGTCGCTCCCCGCCTCGCAGCTCGCCGGCGCGCACACGGCGTAGGCGAGGCTCGAGAAGACCTCGGGGCACACGCAGACCTCCTTGGCCTTGCAGTCCGCGTCGGCCTCGCAGGGGTAGACGCAGCCACAGCTCGTCACGACCCCGCCCGGCCCCTGGCCGGACTGGTGGATGCAGACGCCGTGGGGGCCGTCGGTGCAGTCGGCGTCGCTCGCGCAGGTGGCGTCGTCCTCGGTCCCCTGGCAGGCCGGGAGGCTGGGCGCGTCGCAGGCTCCCGCGTGGGTCCGGTGCACGGTGGCGTCGGGGCAGGTCGCGAAGCCCGTGTCGGTCCCTTTGGTGCTCTTGATGGCCACGGCGCCGTCGCACTCCTTGGTGCTCCCACTACCGCTCGAGCCGCCGTTCCCCGAGCCGGTGGACGAGGTGTCGACGTCGCCCCCGCACGCGGCGAGCCCGAGGGCAGCGAAGAGAGAGACCCGAAGCGATGAGAGGAAGTGGGCGTGGCGCATGGCAAGGACCTCCGAAGGGACGGCGCCATGGTGCCCCTCGGCGACCCGCTTGGCCACTCCCAGCTTCGCTCACCTCGCGAGATGAACGCCGACGAGGAGACGAGAGGGCTCCCAGGGCGCGCGGGCGACCCTCATCGGCACCCCGAACAGCTCGGCGAGCCGCCCCTCCTCGAGCACCTCTTCGGGCCTCCCGAAGGCGCGCAGCTCGCCCCGATGGAGCATGGCGATGGAGCCCGCGTACTCGGCGGCGAGGTTCAGATCGTGGAGCACGGCGACCACGCTGGCGCCCGTGTCCGCGAGGCCCTTCGCGAGCCTGAGCGTCCCGTGTTGGTGGGCCGGGTCGAGGCTCGAGGTCGGCTCGTCGAGGAGGAGCACCCTCCCCTCGCCCTCCTCGCCACCACCGTCGATCTGGGCGACGGCGCGGGCGAGCTGGACCCGCTGCCGCTCGCCCCCGGAGAGCGTCGGGTAGCTCCGCTCCTCGAGGTGCCCGCACCCGACCGAAGCGAGGGCGCGACGCGCGATGGTGAGATCATCGTCGCCCTCCTCGGTGTCGACGTGGGGCGCGCGACCGAGGAGCACGACCTCGAGGGCCGTGAAGGGAAAGGCGAGCGTCGACTCTTGCGGGAGCACCGCGCGCACCTTGGCGAGCGCCCTCGCCTCCCACGCGCCCAGCGCTCTGCCGAGGACCGAGACCTGACCCTCGACGGGCCTCCGGTCGCCCGCGAGCACGTGGAGGAGCGTCGACTTGCCCGCGCCGTTGGGCCCGACGATCGCGCACAGGTGCCCGCGAGGAACGGCGAGCGACACCTGCGAGAGCAGCCGCTTCTCCCCGACCCTCACGGTCACCGCTTCGCAAGCGACGCCGGGGCTCATCGTTCCGCCGCTCGCGATCGTTCGCTGTGGAGCTGCCACAAGAAGAAGGGCGCGCCGAGCAGGGCGGTGACCACCCCGACCGGCAGCTCGGCCGGCGCCGCGACCGTGCGCGCGCCGAGGTCCGCGAGGACCAGCAGCGTCGCCCCCGCGAGGGCCGAGGCGGGGAGCAGCCTTCGATGATCAGGACCGAGGAGCGTGCGAACGAGGTGGGGCACGACGAGGCCGACGAACCCGATCATCCCCGTGATGCCGACCGACGCGCCCACCGCCAGCGCCGTGAGGAGGACGACGCGGAGCCGCACCCGCTCGACCGATACGCCGAGGTGGTGAGCCTCTCGCTCGCCGAGCAGCAGCGCGTTCAACGACCTCGCCACGCCCAGGAGACCGAAGACGCTGCCGAGGAGGATGGGCCCCACGAGCGCGACGGAGCGAACGGTCGCGCCGCCGAGGCTGCCCAGCATCCAGAAGGTGAGGTTGCGAAGCTGCGCGTCGCTGACGACGTGCATCGCGAGCCCGATGCCGGCGCCGCTCAGCGCGTTGACGGCGATGCCCGCGAGGAGCATGAGCGGCGTGCGGGTCTGCCCCTCGACGCGGCCGACGCGCAGGCAGACGGCGGTCGCGGCGAGCCCCCCGACGAAGGCCATGGCGGGCAGGAGCCAGAGCCCGAGCGCCGCCGAGATCGATCCGAAGGCGAGCGATCCGAACCCGATGGCCATCACGGCGCCCAGCGAGGCGCCGCTCGAAACGCCGATGAGCGTGGGGTCGGCGAGCGGGTTGCGGAAGAGGCCCTGGAGCGCCGCGCCCCCGGTCGCGAGCCCGGCGCCCACGAGCGAGGCGAGCGCCACGCGAGGCACGCGGATGGCCCAGAACACGGCGCCGGCTTGCTCGCTCACGGGCCAGGGCGATCGCCCCCCGAGCTTCTCGACGACGAGCCCCACGACCTCGAGGGGAGCGATGCGCAGAGGGCCCACGCCGGCCGCCGCGACGACGCTCGCGAGGAGCACGCCGCCGAGCCCGACGAGCACCCACCTCCGCGCCTCCGGCCTTCGCAGCGCGGCGCGCACCCCTCCCTGCTTCAAGGACTGGCAAGCTCCGGGTGGAGCTTCTCGGCCAGCTCCTTCACCCCGAGACCGAGGCGCGGCCCGAAGCCGAGGAGCAGCTGGTCGTCGAGCGCCACCACCTTCTTCGCCTTGCCCGCCGGCGTCTCGGCCATGCCCGGCGCCGCGAGGATGGCGCCGACCCCGCCCGCGCTCTCCACGCCCCGTGAGGTGACCAGGATCACGTCGGGCGCCGCCGCCGTCACCGACTCGGCGGTCAGCGGTTTGAAGCTCGTGAAGGCCGTCACCGCGTTCTCGGCGCCGGCGAGCTTGATCATCGCGTCGGCCGGCGTGTCGGTCCCCGAGACCATCAGCGTACCGGCTCCCCGCGCGTAGACGAAGAGCACCTTGGGCCTCGAGGTGGCCTTCTTCACGAGCGCATCGGCCTCCGCCATCTGCGCCGTCAAGGTGGCGACGAGCTCCTTGGCCTTGTCGCTCTCGTCGAGCTTCGCCGCCACGTGCTCGATGCGAGCCTGGGCCGCTTCCAGCGTGCTCCCACCCGGCGAGACGTCGAGCGCGATGCCGAGGGAGCGAAGCTGCTCGATGGCCGCCGGCGGCCCCGCCTCGGTGGAGACCAGGATCATCGTCGGCCTCTGCGCCGCGATCCCCTCGGCCGCCAGGGTGCGCTGGTAGCCGACCTGAGGGAGCTTCCGAGCCTCCGCCGGGAAGACGCTCGAGGTGTCGGTCGCCACCACCGACGAGCCCGCGCCGAGCGCGAACACGATCTCGGTGACGGTCCCGCCCACGGTCACGATGCGCACCTCCTTGGCTGCCGTCGGGCCTCTGCCCGAGGCCGACGAAGCGCTGGGCGCCGCGCCGTTCGACGTCGAGCTGGAAGGAGGAGCGCCGCAGCCGGCGAGCGCGAGCGCGAGCGCGAGGGCCGCTCGGCGCATCAGCTCCCCCTGGGCGCCGTGGCCTCGTGAGCCTCGAACGAGGCGACCACCTCGCGCCAGCGCGGGTCCTCGGTCTGACCGGGCTTCCGCTTGCCGAACATCATCAGCACGCTCTCGTTCGCCGCGTCGTAGAGCTCGAGCGAGGTGACGATGCCGTCCGACGTCGGCTTCTTCACGACCCACGAGGCGGCGACCTTCGAGTCGTCGACATGGAGGTTCAGCCGCGGGTCGAGGACGTTGAGCCACCCGTGCATCCGCTCCACCCGTCGCACGAGCCCGGTGTGGATCTGGATCGCCCCCTTGTTGCCCACGAAGATCATGATGGGCAGCTCGGTCTCGGCCGCGCGCTTCAAGGCGGCGTCGAAGCTCGTGTTGCTCACGCACCTCGCCCGCGCCTCGCCGGCGAGCCGGAGGGCCTGCGCGCGCGTGACCCCGAAGCGACGAAGGACGCCGAAGAGCTCATGCGTGTCCTTCATCGCGTCCCAGGCCACGCGCAGGCCCTCGACGTGGATCTGCGCGTCGGGCTTCTCGGTCGCTGGCGGCGGTGGTGGTCCGATGTCGAACGGCTCCTTCACGTCGGCCGATCGCGCCGCCACCAGCGCCGCATAGGCCTCGAGCCTCTCGTCCTCCTCGAGGTAGACCTTGTGGACCGAGGCGCCTTGCCGGTCGAAGATCTGGATGCTCCGGCGCGTCCCCCGCGCCGAGGTCTCCGTCAGCGCGAAGGCCGAGCCCCACTGGCGCAGGAAGAGGCGCAGGTCGATCTCTTCGCCCACCACCTGCCCCATGGGCCCGTCGATCTCGACGCGCTCGAAGGTCCCCCAGCGCTCGATGACCGCCGCCTCGTTCCGCGTCATGGTCTTCACGTCGCCGAGCGACGGCAGGGCCTCGAAGAGCTCTCGAAAGCGCCCGTCGAGGGCCGTCACGCCCTCCCCCGTCCGGGCCCAGACGAGCTCGGCCTCGCTCACGTGGAGCGCGCGGGCCACCTCGCGCGCGTGCGCCCTCGGGTTCTCGGCCTGGTAGCGCTGGGCGCGCTCCTTCAACTGCTCCGTCACGACGCTCATGATCGATCTCCTCTCGGGTCTCGGGTGCGGCGGCGTCGGTGCGCTCTCCCCGCGATGAAGCAAGCGACGCCGAACATCCCGGCGAAGCCGAGGGCGCCTTCGCCATTGGTTGGTGGAGCAAAGGAGCAGCCGCTCCCGCTCTCGCCGTCGTCCGTGTGACCGCCGCTCGACGTGCCCCCGCCGGCCGATCCACCGGCCCCGCCGCCGTCGGGCGCGCGGGTCTTGCCGACGCTCACGCGGACGGTGAAGGGCGCGTCGGTCTTGGCCGCCGACTGGCCCGCGACGACGACGATGGCGTCGCCCATGATCTCGGCCGGCAGCGCCGCGACCTTGTCGAGCTGGGCGACGCCGCCTTCGAGCGGGAGCACGTTGGCCGCGTTGCGCGCCGGGTCGCTCTCGAGCGTGAGGTCGCACGCCGCGTCGCAGTGGATCGCGTAGTAGTAGACCCCGAGCCCGGAGTTGACGACCTCGGCCGTGGTGCCGTCGGTCCCCGCGAGCGGCGCCGGCGTCACCATCGCGTAGGTCTTGGCGAGCGGATAGCCGCCCGTGCCCGCGCGCGTCCCGGTGGCCGCGTTCCAGGTCGCGAACGTGAGGAACTCGTCGCCGAGGCTCGCCTCCTTCGCGGCGAGCACCTTGGCCGTCGCGTCGAGGACCGTGCCGCCGCTCTCGCCGAGCTCCTCGAAGACCGAGCGGACGATGGTGGTCCCGAACCGCTCGCTCAGGTACACGGGCCAGATGGCGGTCGCGTAGAGGAACGAGGCCACCACGCCGCCCGGCGGCGCGTCGATCGAGCGGTGGGTGTCGTCGAAGTAGGCGGGGAGGAACCTCTCGAGGTCGGTGAGCTCGGGGTGGAGCTGCTTCGCCGCCCACTGCGCCGTGCCCTCGGCCCACCAGCGATCGACATCGGCGTCGTACGCATCCTGGATGAGGTGAAACGTCTCGTGGGGGAGCACGGTGAGCGCGCCCTGTTCGAAGCTCGCGTAGCCGAGCGTCTCGAAGCGGCTGTCGCCCATCACGAAGCCCGAGCACTTCGAGACGCCGCCCGTCTCCGTGCAGAGGTCGATGCCCGTCTGCCCGTCGGCCCCGCCGAGGGTGACCAGGTAGACGTCGATGCGCCCGTCGCCCCCGTTCGAAGCGCAGGCCGGGTAGCCGCCGTCGGGGAGCACCGCGAGGTAGCCCATCGCCTTGTACTGGTCGATGGCCGCCTCCACGGCGGAGCCGGCGATCGCGACCGCGTCGGCCGCCTTGGGGGCCTGGCTGCCCGAGGTCGCGTACCAGATGCGCACGCGACCCTCCGGCGTATCGTAGGAGGTGAAAGGATCGGATCCGTAGCCGATCCCGCCGTCGCCCCCCGGGTCGGTGGGGCGCGTCATCGGGCAGTCGGCCCGCGCCGCGCCGCCGCCGATCACCATGGCGAGCGACAGGCCCGCCGCGAGCGCCGAGCCTCGCGCGCTCATTGGAGCGGCGCGACCTCGAGCTTGTACCGGCCGCTCGTCGTGCCCGAGGTCCCGTCGGGGTTCGCGTAGTAGTCGAGGATCGCGAGCTTGTAGAGCGCGCCGTCGCCGCCCTTCACGATCCACGTGCCCGGGAAGGGCGTGAGCGTGTTGGTGTCGAGATCGTAGTCGTACCAATTCTCGAACGTGGTCGCGATGGCGCCGGTCTGGTCCGTTTGCAGGTCGCACTGGGCGTCGAACCAGTGCTCGACCGCGATGGTCGACGAGGCGGCGTCGGCCGCGGTGAGGGCGTCGAAGGCCTTGTCGTTCAGCACCGCGCCGCCCATCCCCGGGCCGCCGTCGCCGCCGTTGGTGCGGAGGATCGGCCGCTTGATGCCGAGGTCCCACGCCGTCGACGAGAGCGAGGCGGTGTCGTCCACCGCCACCGCGGTGCCGGTCTTCAGGCTGAGGTAGACCCAGGGGTTCTTCGCCTCGGCGTCGATGCCGCCCGCCGACGCGTCGACGTAGAGCGTGAGCGTCGAGCCGGAGGTCGAGATCGTCTTCACGGCGCCGGTCGAGACCGTGTCGATGGGCGCGAGCGCCTCGTTGCGCGCCGAGGTGCACGACGATCCCCCGCCCCCCGTCCCGCTGCTCGAGCTGGTCGACGCCCCGGTCCCCGTGGACGTGGTCTCGCCTCCGCCCGACCCACCGCTCCCCGAGCTGGCCTGCGAGTCGCCGGTCGAGGACGACGCCCCGCCGTCTCCGTTCGTCGAGGTCCCGCTGCTACTGCTCCCGCAGGCCGCGAGCAGCATCGAAAGGGGAAGCGCAAACATCAAAGCTCGAGTCGTCATGTCGTTCTCTCTCTTCATCGATCGGGCGCTCGCGGGCGCGCGCGGTTTCGCTGGGGTCAGTGGACCGCCTTCACGTGGAGCGCGACGGTCCCGGGCGACTTGTCGGTCGCTTGGTCGAAGGAGTCGAACACTACCAGCGAGTGGGTCTGGCCATCGGCGCCCAGCACGAGCCACGAGGCGCCGGCGGGGGCGATGGGCGATTTGGAGCCGTCGATCCACTCGTCGGAGAAGATGCTGACGATGCGATCGGCGTGGTAGGCGAGCCCCTTTTTGGTCAGCGCCGCGTCGTCGGCGGCGTCGAAGCGGCCCTGCTCCGACTGCGCGGTCTCGGCCATCACGCCGTCGAGGGTCTCGGTGGCCACGTCGCCCGCGTTCAGGTCGACGGCCGTGACCCCCCCGGGCCCGCTCAGCCCGCCATTGACGCTGATCTTGTCGCGCCGGAAGCACAGGTCCCAGGCCATCGAGGCGGCGGCGTCCGCCGGGGTGAGCGAGAGCAGCGCGCCCGTCGCGAGCTTCACGCACCCGCTGGGCGCGCTCTCGGGAGCCGACAGACCTCCCGCGGTCGCGTCGAGGTCGGCGAGGGTCTGGGTGGCGCCGATCCCCGACGCCCCGACCTTCGCGTAACGCACCTGATAGAGCGCGCTCACCGCCGCGCCCTCGGCCTCGCCGTAGTAGCTCAGCACTTGAACCTTGAAGAGGTCACCGCCCGACTTCACCCCGTAGACGTGGTACCGGCTCCAGAGGGCGTGGGTGGTCCCGTCGTAGAAG
>FTCO01000562.1_pt1 | contig 12126 bp, 6 predicted proteins | sample 1639701 | NCBI WGS metagenome assembly FTCO01 (sample SAMEA3914869, study PRJEB12502) | metagenome | biome: forest; material: soil | place: USA | collected 2012-03-12 | depth 0.1 m | reverse complement strand
GGCCTCCGCCGAGGCCTCGTGGATCGAGGCGCGCGCCACCCTCGCGACGGGCGATCGTGACGCCATCGCGGCCCTCCTCCTCTGCGACGAGGCCTCCCTCGGGCCCTTCGCCTCCGCCGAGATCGCCCTCGCGCTCGACGACCGCGCCGCCCTCGAGCGCCTCGGTGGTGCGCTTTCGGCGCCCCCGCTCTCGCGCGCCCGGAGACTGCTTCTCGCGCGCGTGCTCCTCGCCCAGGGGCAGGCCGCGCGCGCTCGCGAGATCATCGACGCCATGCCCCGCGGCAGCGCCGAGGCCGCCGTGCTCTCGGCGCGCGTCGAGCTCGGCCTCGGGCGCGCCCCCGCCGCCGTCGAGGCCCTCACCCGGCTCTGCCAGGTCTTCCCCTACCTGCGCGACGCGCATTACTGGCTCGGGTGCGCCTCGTTCCACGCCCGCGACCTCGATCGCGCGGTCCACGCGCTCTCGAACGCCTCCCGCGCCGGCGAGGTCCGCGCCGGCCTCGTCCTCGCCGAGGTGGGCCGCCAGCGCGGGGACTTGGTGGGCGCCGAGCAGGGCGTGCGGGCCGTGCTCGGCGCCGGCTCGTTCCACCCCGCGGTCCTCAGGAGCGCGGGCGCCGTCGCCGTCTCCTTGCGCTCGACGAGCCTCGCCAACGATGCCTTGGCTCGCCTGAAGTCGGTCGCCCCCAAGGCGCCCTTCCTCCCCCAGCTCGAGGGGGCGCTCGCCGAGCTCGGTGGTGACCTCGCGGCGGCGCGCGCGGCGTACGGCCGCGCGGGCGCTGCCGGGCGCCTCCTCGTCCTCGCGGCGCGCGCCAAGGACGACGTCGCCTCGGCCGAGGCGCTGGCGCAGCTCGGCGACCAAGAGCTGGAGCGCACCACCTCGGCGGCCGTGCTCGACGCGGTCGCCGTCACCGCCCTCGGCCGCGAAGATCTCGGGCGCGCCGACCGCGCCCTCGCGCTCCTGCTGGCCCTGCGTCCGGGCGACGCCACCTCGCGCGCGCGCCTCGCCGACCTTCGCCTCTACCGGGCTGCGCGCGCCATCGACGAGGGGGCCGGAGGCTCGGCTACGGCGCGCGACCTCCTCGAGGACGCGCACGGCAAGACCGGCGACCCGCGCCTCCTCCGCGCGCTCACCGAGATCGATCTCGCCGAGGTCCGCGCCGCCGTGATGGCCGGCAGCGCCGAGGATCGCGCCAAGGCCCTGCCCTCCCTCGGGCGCGCCCGGCAACGAGCCCCCGACGACCCGCGCGGGTTGCTCTTCGCGGTCGCCCTCGACCTCGTCGCCGGCAGCGTCTACGCGGTGCCCGGCGCGGTGGCGGGCCTCGATCGCAACGTCTGGGCGTCGCTCCTCCACGGCCTCTCGCTCATCAAGATGGGCAAGCGCGACGAGGCCCTCGCCGTGCTCCAGCGTGCCATCGCCTTCCCCGAGCCCAAGCTGGCGACCTCGGCCTGGCTCGCCGGTCTCGGCTCGGACCTCGACGCCCGCGACCTGGCAGCGCTCGTCGCGCTCGCCTCGGGGAGCGCGCCCGTATGATGACGGTGACCTGTCCCCGCTGCGCCTCGCCGATCACGCCCCCGCCCGGGGTCCCCGTGATCCGCTGCCCCCGCTGCGGCGCCGACTTCCCCGCCGCCGCCCCCCCTGAGGTGGCGCCTCCTTCCTCGGCCGCGGTGAGTCCCGCGGGCATGCCTCCGCTCCCGCCACGCGCCTCACGCACGCTGGCCGGGGAGGCTCGCTTCACCACCTCGATGCCGGCCGCCTCGCAGACGGGGCAGGGCACGCAGCTCCAGCGCACCAACCTCTCGGGGCTCGGCGAGCTGGGTGCTCCCAGTGGGCCAGAGGTCGCCGCTGCTCCCAGCGCCGCCAAGGTCCCGCGGCCCGCCGAGCTGTCGCCTCCCGAGAACATCGGGGCGGGCGCGGTGCTCCTCGTCGCTTCGATGCTCCAGAAGAAGGGGCAGGGCGAAGAGGCGACACGCGCCACGGCGGCGCTCCTCGACCGCGCGCTCGCCAAGATTCGCGACCCGCGCGACGTCGCCCGGCTCGTCCTCGCCAAGGGCGCCCTCGCCGGCGAGGGCAAGCTCCCCGAGGCCGAGCTCGAGCGCATCGATCCCGCCGTGCTCCGCACCCGGGAAGATCGCGCCGCGCTCGCGGGCCTGCTCCGCGCCGTGGCCGCGCGCCGCCGCGCCGCTGGAGACCTCGCGGGCTCGAACCGCGCCGCGCTCGGCGCCCTCCGCGCCACCGAGATGACCGAGCTGGTGTCGGCCGCGACCGACGATGCCGAGCGCCTCTCGCTTCTCCTCGCCACCGGCGACGTGCGCGCCGCCGCCGAGCTGGCCGTCGACCGCTGGGCCAAGGCTCCGGGCGACGCCGACGCGCTCCAGGCGGCGGCCTCCTCTCTCCTCCGCGCCGCCGTGAAGGCCGAGGAAGACCGCGCGGCCCTCGACGAGCGCCAGAAGGCCTGGGAGGCCGCCGTCGGCGTCTCGGCGATCCTCTGCTCGTGGCCGGGCTTCTGGGAGAGCTTCGCGCGCCGCCGCGAGGGTGCCTACAAGAAGGAGGTCGACGCCGAGCAACGCGAGGCCGCCCAGAAGAGCGCCAAGGAGCGCGTGGTGAAGCTCCTCCGCGAGGTCGAGGAGCGCCATCGCGACGCCGGCCGCGTCGAGGATCGGGCGCTGCTCGGCCGAATGGTCGACGCCTTCGGCTCCGAGTCCGCGAGCGCCCAGAAGCTGAAGCGCCTTGTCGACCAGCACCCGGGCGCGGGCCTGCCCGACCTGCCGTTCCCCTGCGGACCCCTCGGCCTCGACGTGCTCGAGCTCCGGGAGCAGACGTTTCAAGCTGTGCACAAGCTCGCGGAGACCTCGACCGACTCCGCCGTGCAGGAGCTGTACGGCGCCCTCGGCGAGCTGGCCGAAGGGTGGAGCCTCCTCAGCGACGGTCGGGCCGACGACGCCGGGGCCTTCGCCCGCGCCAAGCTCGCCCTCCAACCCCGAAACCGCGAGGCCATCCGCCTGCTCTCGAGCGCGGCGCGCAAGCGCATCGTCGAGTGCCTGGGCGAGAAGAACCTCCCCGCCGCCGAGGCCGTCCTAGCCTGGTTCGCGGCCGAGGTCCCCGCCGAGCTGTCGCGCGAGGTGCTGCTCCTCGCCGACGCGCACATCGACGCCGCCGACATCGTCCGCGCCCGGCAGGTCGTGCAACAGGTCCGCGCCCGCGGCGACAGCGAGGCGTGGCGCGCCGTCGAGGCCACGGTGCTCTTCCGCTCCAGCGTGTGGGTGGCCAACGAGCGCAAGGACTTCCACCGCGCCATCGAGCTGCTCGTGGAGGCCCGCGCCCTGGACCCGGCCAATGCCAAGCTCGAGGAGGGCATCCGCATCAGCGCGACCAACCTCCTCCTCGAGACCATCGAGACCAACGGGCACGACGCCGCCATCGTCCAGCTCGAGCAGCTGGGCGCCGAGCGCGTCCCCCCGCTGGCCGCGGCCCTCGCTCGCGGGCTCAACCTCCGCGGCGTGAAGCGCGCCGAGGCCAAGGACGGGCCCGGCGCCCGTACCGACCTCGAGCGCGCCCTCAAGCTCATGCCGGAGAGCGAGGTCGAGATCAGAAAGACCATCCGCGACAACCTCGCGCAGGTCTTCATGGTCCTCGCCTCCGCCGAGCTCGATCGGCTCAAGTACTCGACGCAGTACACCCGGCCCGTCATCCGCGAGGCCGTCATCAACTACCTCAAGCTCGCCGCCAGCCACGGCTCGGAGGAAGCCTTGAAGGCCCTCAAGGACCTCGGCGTGCCCGGCTACGGCGGCTACAACCCCTACGCCTACGGGCGGAGATAATCAGACACCCATGGCCGTCGAGCTGTTCGATCGCAACGCTTACTCGGTCCTCGGCCTCGCGCAGGAGGGATCGTCCGCCGAGGTGGGCTCGGCCTTCGCCAAGGCCCAGCAACAGCGCCGCGCCAAGCCGCAGGCCCTCGGTGGCGCGCGCGCCGAGCTGGCCAACGTGGGGACGCGCCTCGGACTCGACGCGCTCACCATCCTCCCGCCGGTCCCCGACCGCGTGCTCTCGGCGCTGGCCTCCACCTCGTCGGCTCCCGCGCCGCTCGCCGACATCGACCCGGTCGAGGCCCTGCTGCTCCTGCCCGAGATCGAGCTCTCCGCGCGGCAGGTCGAGCTCCCGCGCCCCGAGCTACGCGCCGACCTGGCCGAGGAGCCCATCCTCTCCTTGGAGGTCGAACGATGAGCCTCGTCGATCGGATGCTCAGCTTCTTCGGCGCCCTGCCCGACAAGCCCATGCCCGCCTCGGCGGCCCGCCGCGCGCTCGACGCCAAAGGGGCGCACGCCCTCTCGCAGGACGTGCGCCGCGACTGGGCCCGCCTCGTCGCCTACCTGGTCGACGCCGTCGCCATGCTCGCCGCCAGCCCCGACCAGGGCCCGCTCGAGGGGATGTGCCGCCGCATCTGCGAGCGCGCCGTGCGCATCGGCCTCGCTGGCCTTTCGTGGGCTGCGGAGAAGCCCGGCACCAAGGTGGTGAAGCGCGTCGGTGACGCCCGCGAGCAGCGCCTCCGAGGCCGCGCCCTCGAGCGCCTCGGCCTCCCCGATGGCGACGGCTCCCGGCCTCCCACCGAGCTCGAGGCGGCTGCCGCGGCCTTCCTTTCGCAGAGCGCGGTCGAGGTCGTCGACGGCAAGCGGGTCCGCCGCCGCGGCGCCCACGAGGTCTCCGCCGAGCACCAGGACCGCGCGGTCATCGCCGCGTTCCACTCGTACCTCCGCCTCGTCGCCGAGGTGGCCGAGGAGCTGCGGGTTCCCGCCGGGTCGAGTGAAGGGGCCCGCCGGGTAGCGGAGGGCTTCGGCCTGGCGCTCTCGCGCGCCGGGGTCCGCCCCTTGACCCCCTCCACGGGTCACCCGCCCGATCTCACCGAGTCTCGCGTCGTCGGGTATGCCGGCGGCCCCACCGGCGAGGTAGTCTCGGTCTCTCGCGAAGGCCTCGCCTACGGGCGCGAGGTCGTCCGCAAGGCCGAGGTCGTCCTCGGTCGCGCCGCGTCGTAACGGAGCAAGCCAATGGCACAGCGAGTCGGCATCGATCTCGGAACCACCAACTCGGTCGTCTCCTACGTCAAGGGAGGTCGGCCCGAGGTCGTCGCCAACCTGCAGGGCGAATACTGGACCCCCTCGGTCGTGCAGGACCGAGGCGGCGGCCAGATCCTCGTCGGCAAAGAGGCCAAGGACAACATGGCCTACGTGCCCGAGGCCACCATCTGGAGCATCAAGCGCTTCATCGGCCGTAGCCCCGGCGACGCCGAGCTCGAGAAGGCTCGCAAGCTCGTGCCCTACAAGGTGCTCGACCCGGCCGAGGGCAAGACCGATCTGCGCGTCGAGCTGGGCGGCAAGGAGCAGACGCCCATCGAGATCAGCGCCATCATCTTGCGCAAGCTCATCGATGACACGGCCGTCGCCCTCGGCTCCCGCCCCACCGAGGCCGTGATCACGGTCCCCGCCTACTTCAGCGAGCGGCAGAAGGAGGCCACCCGCCAGGCCGGCCGGCTCGCCGGCATCAACGTGCGCCGCATCCTCGACGAGCCCACCGCCGCCGCGCTCGCCTACGGCATGGACCTCGACGCGGGCGCCGAGAAGAACCTCCTCGTCTTCGATCTCGGCGGTGGCACCTTCGACGTCTCGGTGCTCATCCTCACGGGTGGGCAGTTCACCACCCTGCGCATCACCGGCGACAACTTCCTCGGCGGTGACGACTTCGACAACGTCATCCTCTTGAAGCTGCTGTCGATCCTCGAGGCGCAGAAGGGCGTCGACTACAGCGGCGATCCCAAGGTGAGGGCCCACCTCAAGAAGGCGGCCGAGCAGGCCAAGATCGCGCTCTCGTCGACCACCTCGCACCAGGTCGACACCTTCATCCCCCCCGAGCCGGCGCGGCCCGAGCTCTTGATGATCTCGACGCGCCTCGAGCGCTCATGGTTCGAGGAAGAGTGCCGGCCCCTCGTCGATCGCGTGATGGCGCAGGTCAGCCGCGCGCTCAAGGAAGCCAGCATGGACGCGGCCGACATCCACCACGTCCTCTTGGTCGGGGGGTCGAGCCGCATCCCCGTGGTGCAGAAGGCCGTCGAGGCCGTGTTCGGCGCGTCGCGCGTCAGCCGCGAGATGAACCCCATGCTCTGCGTCGCGCAGGGCGCCGCCATCCTCGCCGAGACCATCGGCGAGGGTCGCGAGGAAGAGGTCATCACCCGCTGCACCGCCAAGCCCATGGGCATCGAGCTGGCCGATGGCAACTTCGATCCCATCATCCAGGAGAACACCTACTACCCGCTCGAGGAGGCCATCAAGCAGCACTACCGCACCACCGGCAAGAACCAGCGCGAGCTGCGCGTCTCGGTCTTCGAGGGCGACGCCAAGGTCGCCGCCAAGAACGAGTGGGTGGGCGACGTGGTGGCCGGCTTCGGCGACGGCTTGCCCGAAGGCGTGCCCGTCACGGTGGGCTTCCGCATCGATCGCGACGGCATCCTCTACGTCACCGTCGACGTCGAGGGCCGGCCCGGCGCCGTCAAGGAGTCGCGCGTCGAGCGCTCGAACCGCCCGCGCCCGCCGGTCAAGAAGCCCGACGACAAGACCAAGACCACGCCCGAGCAGGCCACGCGCGTCATCGGCGCATTCCTCTCGATCTGCGACCGGTGCTTCCGCTTCTTCCCCGACCAGAAGAAGAACCTCTCGACCGCCGTCGGCCGCATCTCGCGCGCCCTCGAGAACGGGACCGACGCCGAGGCCGAGCGCGCTGCCGACGAGGGGATGAAGATGGTCAACGACCAGCCTCCTCACCTCGACCTCTACTTCTTCGGGACGCTCATCTCGCAGGACAGCGGAAACCTCGCCCGCGCCGACAAGCTCCGCCGGGACCTGGGCGAGGCCGACCGGGCCTGCGCGGCCAACGACTTTCCGGCGTTCGAGGCGGCGCTCGTCCGGATCCAGCCCCTCGTGAAGCAGGGGATGGACGAGAAGGGCTCGTCGGGCGGCGCGGCGGCCATGCTGGCGGGTCTTCGCAAGGCGTGAGGCCGAGCGCCCGCCGCATTTAAGACCCCGTTAAGGGGTGATCACGAAGCCGCCGTTGCATGCTCGGCGTCATGAAGAGAGAGAACCTTCGCCGCGCCTTCTCGCTCGATCTGGTCGCCCTCGCCGGTGTCTGCGCGCTCACGGCCTGTGGGGTCGAGGTCGACGTCGGCTCCTCGGGTGCCGGTCGGCCCACCGGTCCCGGGGCGGTGTCGGTCGAGCCCGCGGGGAGCGGCGCCGGAAGCCCCGGCTCGCGCGATGGCGGCATCGCCGAGACCACCACCTCTTCGTCAGGCGGCGACGGCGGCTCGGCTGCGATCGGCTCCACAGGCGCCGGGAGCTCGACCCCCGTCGACGCCGGCTCGGTGTCCTTGCCGCTCGGGGGTCCCCGCCTCTTCGCCGGCGCGGATGACGCCTGCTACCTGAGCGCCTCCGGCCACGTGGCCTGTTGGGGCAGCAACGAGACCGGACAGCTCGGCCTCGGCGACTTCACCGACCGGCGGACGCCCACCTGGATCCCCGCGCTCAGCGACGTCGTCGACCTCGCCGTAGCCGACTTCGCCATCTGTGCCTTGAAGATCGACGGCTCGGTCTGGTGCGCCGGCATGAACTTCTACGGCGAGCTCTCGGTCGACACCCCGTACTGCCAGAACCTCGGCTACGAGTGCAGCGCGACCTTCGTGCACGCCTCGTCGGTGCCTCTCGCGCGCGCCCTGTTCCCGGGCGACCACGGCCTCCTGTCGCTCGACGCCGCCGACGACGACTTCTCCACCTGGGGAGCAGGCCCCGGCGTCGACGCGCCCGGCAACCCGGTGGTCTCGGCGGCCGCCGGCTACTTCCACACGTGCCTCTTGCTCCAGCCCGGCGCCGGAGACGATCCCGCGAAGAACGTCGTGTGCTTCGGCGACGAGCCGGCCGTGCAGCCCGGTCAGGGGAGGGTCTCGGCGGGCGGCGTTCCCTTCACCCAGCTCGCGGCGGGCGACGAGTTCACCTGCGGCGTCGGCGCCGACCAGAAGGCCTATTGCTGGGGTGACAACCTCTCTGGCGAGCTGGGCGTGGGCGTGTCCGAGGACTCCGACTACCCCGAGTCGTGCACCAACGCGGCTTGCGCCAAGAAGCCTACGCTCGTCGCGGGTCTCCCCCCGGTCGCGGCGATCGCGGCGCACTTCTACGAGGCCTGCGCCCTCACGACCGCGGGTGACGTCTACTGTTGGGGCGCGCCTTCGCACACGAGCCCCGCCAGCTCCGATGCTTGCTACGGGGTGGGCCCTCTGTGCATGCCCACGCCTCGACAGGTGCTGGGCGTCTCCGAGGTGACCTCGATCGGCGTGGGGTACGGCCACTCCTGCGCCCTCGGAGCGCAGGGAGACATTCATTGCTGGGGCCTCGACACCCACGGTCAGCTCGGCCGTGGCCAGGGCCCGAGCTTCGAAGACGCCCCCGTCTCCGTGACCCTCCCCGCCGAGCCAGAGTGATGAGCGCGATTCCCTCGCTCCGCGCTCAGGCAGCGGAGCAAGGGAGTCGTCGCTCGACCATCACTGGAAGAAGACGTAGCAGCGATACTGCGTGCCCGTGACCGTCGCGCTCTGCGAGGCGGCCGTGAGCTTCATGTAGATCTTCGAGCCAGCCGTGACGCCGGTGGGGAGGTTGGCGAAGTCCGTCTCGATGTCGGTGGTGGTCGTCTCGGTCTTGGTGGTGCCGATCGGGGTCGTGCCATCCGACTTGAAGAGCGAGATGGCGAAGCCGCCCAGGCCCGAGCCCGAGCGGGCCGCGTCGCACTGATAGGCGTACTGGGTGACGCCGGTCGGCACCTTCATCGAGAACCAGTCGATGTCGGTGGCGGGATTGGTGATGTCGCCGTCGACCGTGAACAGCGTGGTGTTGATGGCCGTCAGGGTCTCGGCGGTAGCGAAGGTGTCGTTGGTGGTGCCGCTGTGATCGGGCTTCTCGGCCTCGGCGTGGTCGTAGAGCGGGGCCGGGAGGTAGTGGTCGATGAAGTAGAAGTCCTTGGCGGCGCTCCCGGCGGTCTGCGTGTTTTGCACGAACAAGTAGTATTGGCTACCGAGGGTGACGGGCGCCGAGAGCTGGAGGCGGCTGTAGCTGGTGGCGTTGGTGGGGTAGTTGTTCTGATCCGCCTGGCTGATGATCTTGGTGCCGGTGCTGTCCGTGATCCAGGCCTTCACGTTGGCGTCCGAGAGGTCGCCACCCTCCACGTCGGTGCCGATGGGCTGCACGTAGAACTCGGCGCGCATGCGAGCGCCGGTGTTGGTGGCCGCCGTGTTGGCCGGGGGCTTGAAGGCGAAGACGTGCGTGTCGGTCGCGCTCTGCAGGTCGCCGCCGAGGAGGCTGTCGTAGTAATCGCCCGTCGTGCCGGTGGTCTTGTAAACCACCTTGGCGGCCTTGGCGATGGTGCCGTCCTGCGCCGTGGCGACCAGCTCGGGCGCCGGGAGCGCCGAGGTCTTTTCGACGATCAGCTCGTAGTCGAAGTCGGTGATCTGCGAGGGATCGTTGCAGCCGCTGTTGAAGAGGCCGTTGCAGTCCTGCGTCCAAACGTAATAGGTACCCGTCTTCGGGATCTGCACGTAGACGATCGAGGACTGGCTGAGGCCGGGGAAGCCGCCCTCCTGATAGGTGAGCACGGTCTGGCCATCGGTGTCGTAGAGCAGCACCGTCGGGTCGGTGATGGTGGCGTCGTACGAGACACCCTCCGTGTCGAGGCCGGGGGCGAAGGCGCCGATGACGAGGCGGTCGCCCTTGGTGGCGCTGAATGAGTAGACATAGGAGCTCTGCGCGTCCGGGTAGGTCCCCATCTCGGGCGTGCCCAGGGTGAGCGGCGTCGCGTTGACGCTGCCCCCGGCGCCGCCGCTGCCCGTCGAGCCGCTGGTGCTCGTGGACCCGCTAATGCTCGTCGAGCCGCTGGTGCTCGTGCTCCCCACGGTGGCGGAGGTCGCCGTGCTGCCGGCGCCGCCTGCCCCGCCCGCGCCGCCGGAGCCGCTGGTCGCCCCCGCGCCGCCGCTGCCCGAGGTGGCCACGGAGCTCGAGGTACTGCCGGTCGTGGCGCCGACGGTCACGCTGGCCGTGCTGCCGGTCGTGAACCCGGTGCCTGTGCTGACCTCGCTGCTCGCGGTGCTGCCGCCGCCGCCGAGGCCTTCGGTGCCGCCCCCCTTGGCGCAACCGACGCCCGATAGGGTGGCGAGGAGCGCGCTGCCCCCGAGCAGCGCCAGCGTGGTCATGGGCTTCAACATGGTCCGAGTTAGCCCCGCTCGGGACGCGGGCACAAGCCACAATCGGTGAGAGCAGGCATCGGCCGCCGGATCATTTCTTCAGCGCCCCCAGGGCGATCAGGACGGCGATGAGGATACCCATCAAGCTCTCTCCGGCGATGAGCCCCGCCGCCGTCGGCACGACGACGCGATCGGCCTTGGCCGGGTCGCGACGCTGGATGATCTCGGTGATGGCCGCGCCTGTGAACATGGCGACGGCGTTGGCGCCGGGCACCACGAGGGCGATGCCGATGCCGGAGGGCGAGGGCACATAGGCCTTGTATCGTTTGGGCACGTACTTCTCGGCGAGGGCGAGGACGACGCCCACCAAGAGCCCGACCAGGGTCGCCGTGCGGACCATCGGGTGCAGGCCCCCGAGGCCCTCGGTGAGGGCGCGGGAGACGCCGGCCCACACCTGCACGCTGGGCGCGGGGAACTGCGCCGAGCCGAGGACGCTGGCCTCGGGCACCAAGAGGTTGAAGGCGGGCACCACCGCCAGCGACCCGGCGACCACGCCGAAGAGCTGGGCGAAGAGCTGCTTCCTCGGGTGGGCGCCGAGCAGGTAGCCGGCCTTGAGGTCGGTGAGCAGATCGGCCGCGTGCAGACCCACGCCGCCGGTCACGTTCGCTCCCATGACGTTGGCGGGCATGTTCCCGGGCACCATGGCGCCGTAGGCGAGCTGGGTGACGGGCCCGAGCGCCTTCGTGGGCGTGATGTCGGTCTCGCCGGTCACGCGGGCGGCGACGATGCCCATCACGAGCGCGAGGGGGAGGGCCACGAGCCCGGCCCAGAGGGGGATGCCGAACAGGTAGCGCATCAAGAAGACGATGGCGGGGCCGAGCGCCATGTAGCCGGCGAGGAACCACGCCGGGGGGACCTCGACTTCCTGCACGGGGTCGATCACGCCGCCCCGCGAGCGCTTGAAGATCTGGCCGAGGCCCGAGAACGAGCGCCCCACGCTCCTCCACTGGAACGCGAAGGCCAGGAGCCCCGACGAGAGGAGCACCGCCGCGCCCGGCCACAGGGTCGCCGGCACGATCTGCTTGTAGCCCGCACCCGCCGCCGCCCCCGCCTCGACCATGGCGGGGGCGAGGAAGCCGTAGGTGAAGAGGGCGCCGAGGAGCATCGACCAGCAGGTGCGAAAGCCCATGAACGAGCCGGCGCCCATGAGGATGAGGCTCCCGTCGATCGACAGGGTCCACTCGGCGGCCGTGTGGCCGGCCCACGAGAAGGGCAGCTCGATCCCCTTGGGGATGTTGAAGGGGAGGAAGCTCGCCTTGGCGTCACGCAGGAAGGCGAAGACGGCGCCGAAGACGGCGGCGAAGGTGAGCCGCCGCGCCTTGTCGGACGAGCCGCTCTGCCCGTGCATCGACTGGATGGTCTCGGCCGTCGCGCGCCCGGTGGGGAAGGGGAGGCGCTCGACGTTGACGAGCTGGCGCTTGATGGGGATGGCCGCGAACACGCCCATGGCCGCGATGACCAAAAACCAGATCAGCATCCAGCCCGTCGACGGGCGCTGGCCTCCCAGGATGAGCAGCGCGGGGATGGCCGCCATGTTCCCGCCGCCGGTCATGTAGCCGGCCGCCGACGCCACCGACCCGACCGCGCCGTTCTCGAGCACGCCGAGGGGCCTCTTCGTGAGCCGGAGCGTCTTCAGGAGCGCGAAGAGCCCGAAGCCCAGGATGGCGGCGGTGACCGTGACCCCGAGGCTCCAGCCGGTCTTGAGCACCACGTAGAGGTTCGAGAGGCACATCACGGCGCCGATGAGCATCCCGGCCACGACCGCGCGCGCCGTGAGCTGCACCTCGCCCCTTCGATACGTGTCGCG
>FTCO01000387.1_pt1 | contig 12156 bp, 12 predicted proteins | sample 1639701 | NCBI WGS metagenome assembly FTCO01 (sample SAMEA3914869, study PRJEB12502) | metagenome | biome: forest; material: soil | place: USA | collected 2012-03-12 | depth 0.1 m | reverse complement strand
CGGAGGTGGCGCGCGAGACCTCGGCCGCCGCGAAGGTCACGCTGGCGCTCGAGGACAGCGAGGCCACGCGGGCGCAGTTCCCTTGGCGCTTCCGGGTGGAGCTGTCGTTCGCGCTGGCCGGCTCGGCGCTCGACATCGGCATCTCCGTGAAGAACACCGGCGACGCGCCGATGCCGTTCGGCTTCGGGTTCCACCCGTACTTCCAGGTGGCGCAGAGCGAGAAGGGCGCCGCGCGTATCCCCACGCCGGCCACGCGCGCCTGGGACAACGCCGCCAAAAAGGAGATCGCCTTCGCCGGCTTCGACCTCACGGCGCGCGAGGTGGACCTGCACCTCGAAGATCACGGCGGCAGCGCCTGCGCGCTGGTGACACCGCACGGCACCGTGAAGCTCGAGGGCACCCGCGAGCTGAGCCGCTGGGTGATCTGGACGCTCGCGGGCAAGGACTTCGTGTGCGTCGAGCCGTGGACCTGCCCGGGCGACGCGCTCAACTCGGGCGACCGGCTCCTGTGGATCGCGCCCGGCGGCGAGATCTCGATGTGGCTCGAGATCGAGCGGGAGACGCGGTGAGCCTCGCCGGCGAGGGGTTCGTCATCCTCGAGGGCGTGCTCTCGCGCGCCGAGATCGACGAGCTGCTCGCGGCGCTCGCGCCCTACGAGGCGGCGCGCCCGATGGGCCGCAACAACTTCGAGGGCGAGAAGAGCCAGCGCGTCTACAGCCTCGCGGGCAAGCACGAGGCGTTCATGCGCCTCGCCGAGCACCCGCGGGTCATGAGCATCCTCGACGACGTGCTCATGCCCAACTTCCTCCTCTCGACCCTGCAATCGATCCGCCTCCATCCGGGCGAGACCGAGCAGCCCTTCCACACCGACGATCTGTTCTACCACTGGCCCCGGCCTCGACCGACGCTCGGGGTCTCGGCCATCTGGGCGCTGGAGGACTTCACCGCGGAGAACGGCGCGACCGAGCTGATCCCGGGCAGCCATCGTTGGGGCACCGAGCACCCCGACGACGTCGCCCACACGGTGGTCCCCGCGCTCATGAAGGCCGGCAGCGTGCTCGTCTTCGACGCGGCCCTCTGGCATCGCGGCGGAGCGAACCGCTCGGCGGGGACGCGGCTCTGCATCAGCCCGCAGTATTGCCAGCCGTGGCTCCGTACCCAGGAGTCGCAGCACCTCATCGCGCCGCCCGAGGTCGCCAGGGGCTACTCGGCGCGCGCGAGGTCGCTGCTCGGCTACAGCATCCACCCGCCCTTCGTCGGGCAGGTCGATGGGATGCACCCGGTCCGCCTGGTCGACCCGACCTACAAGAGCGAGGGGCGCTCGAAGGAGTCGACCCTCGCCGGCGCGGTGCTCGAGAAGCCCGGCAAGTAGCCTCCGCGGCCAGGCTAACGCGGGATCGAGATCGAGAACACGCTGCCCTTGCCGAGCGTGCTCTCGGCGTGGACCTCGCCGCCGTGTTGCAGCGCGATCTCGCGGGCGATGGCGAGCCCCAGGCCGTGCCGCCGGCCGGCGCCGCCCGACGCGGTGGTGAACGAGCGATCGAAGATGCGCGGCAGGATCTTGGGGTCGATGCCCTCGCCGGTGTCGGCGACCTCGACGCGCAGCGCACCCTCGCCGGAGCGCGCGCGGAGCTTCACCGAGCCGCCCGCGGGCGTGTGGCGAATGGCGTTGGAGACGAGGTTCGCGAGGGCGATGGAGAGGCGCTCGCGGTCGGCGCTCACCGGCTCGACGACGCCGTCGGCCTCGACCGAGAGCTCCACGCCCTTGTCGCGCGCGAGCGATCGGTGCGCCCCCTCGACCTCGTGGAGGAGCGGGGCCACGTCGACCGGAGCCCGGCGGAGGGCGCCCGCCTCGCCCTCGATGCGCACGACGTCGAGCAAGTCCTCGACCATGGCGCGGAGGCGCTCGGTGTCGTCGCGCGCCGTGGTGACGAGCTCGGTCTGCGCCTCGGTGAGCGAGCCGGTCATGGGCTCGAGCAAGAGGTGCGTCGCCATCCTGAGCGAGGTGAGCGGCGTCTTGAGCTCGTGGCTCACCGTCGCCACCATGTCGCTCTTGAGGTCGTCGATGCGGCGGAAGCGGGTGACGTCCTGCGCCACCACCACGACCCTGGGCTCCTCGCCGGGCGCCGCGCGGAGCGGGAGCGCGCGGACCAGGTAGTAGCGCTCGGTGCCCTCGGCGCGCCGCCGCACCGCCTCGGAGAGGCTCCTCGGCAAGACGGGGGCGCCGCTCTCCAGGGCCTGATCGCGGGCGCGCGCCAGCTCCTCGGGGAGCTCGACGCCGGCCTCGCGCAGCTCCTCCGCCGAGCCGATGCGCACGGCAAAGGCGAGCTCGGCCGCCTCGTTGGCGAGGACGACGCCGCCGCCGGCTTCGACGACGACCACGGGATCGAGCATGCCCTCGAGCGTGGCGCGGGCCACGTCTTTGGCGGCGAGCAATTCGCCGAGGGAGCTCTCGCGGTAGGCGCGCAGGCGCTCGGCCATGCGGTTGAAGGTCTGGGCCAGCGCCCGCAGCTCGACGACGTCGGGCTCGGCCACGTGGACGTCGAGGTTCCCCTCGCCGATGGCGATCGCCGACCTTCGCAGGGCGCCGAGGGGCGCGTCGATCGAACGCAGGAGGCGCACGGCGAACCAGGCGAGGAACACGATCATCGCGAGGCTGACGGCGATGGCGGCGTTCACCGTCCGCCGGGCGAGGAGCTTGGCGTCACGATCGGCGCGCTCCATCGCCTCCTGGTTGAGCCGGAGCGTGCTCTGGACCTTGTCCTTGATGGCGGTGAAGCGCGGGAGCAGCTCGCGGAAGTAGGCGTCCTGCCTCGCGCCCTCGGGCAGGGTGCGCGCCTCGTCGACGCGGCGCTCGTAGTCGGCGACGCCGGCGCGGATGTCGCGGACCAGCTCGGCCTCGCCCGGCACCGTGATGTTGCGCTCCTCGACGGCCAAGGCCTCGGCGAAGGCGCGGCGCTGCACCGCCAGGATGGGCTCGGCGATGTCGCGCCGCCCGCTGGCGTCGAAGAGCGCCGCGGAGTCCTGGCGCTCGAGGGCCTCCTTCATTTGCTCGCAGGCGATGACGGACGCGTAGTTCTCGCGGAGCAGCGTGGCGATGGCGCCACCCAGGCGATCGAGCGAAGCCACCGCCGCCGCCGCGAGGAGCGCGCACGCCACGGCGACGAGCGCAAAGCCCCCGCGGAGCCGGCCGCGGAGGGAGGGTCCGCGCGGCCTCGGGAGCGAGGTCGGCCCTGCCTTCTCGAGCGGCGGCGAAGCGGCGCGGTCCATCAGCGGAGCCCGTAGCGCTCGCGCTTGCGATAGAGCGTCGAGGGGTCGATGCCGAGCGCCTTGGAGGCGGCGTCGAGGCTCGGGCTCTTGGCGAGCACGGCGGCGATGTGGCGGCGCTCGGCGGCCTCGAGGGACTGATCTTCGCTCCCCGTGTCGGCGCGCGGCGCGGGGCCGCCGGCGCGTAGCTCCTCGGGGAGCAGATCGAGGGTGAGCGTGTCGCCCGCGGCGAGGATGACGGCGCGCTCGAGCACGTTGGCGAGCTCGCGGAGGTTGCCGGGCCAGCGGTAGGCGACGAGCGCGGCGAGCGCGGCCGGGTCGAGCCGGAGCTCGCCGCGGCGGTGCTGGCGCGAGAGGTCGGCCACCATCGCCGCCGAGAGGTCGGCGATGTCCTCGGGGCGCTCGCGGAGCGAGGGGACGCGGATGGCGATCACGTTGAGGCGAAAGAACAGATCCTCTCGGAAGGCGCCGGCGGCGACGGCGGCGCGCAGGTCCCGGTGCGTCGCCGCGACGACGCGCGCCTCCGAGCGGCGGGGATCGGTGTCGCCGATGCGCACGTACTCGTGCTCCTCGAGGAGGCGGAGGAGCTTGCCCTGCGCCTCGAGGGGCAGGTCGCCGACCTCGTCGATGAACAGCGTGCCGCTGCCCGCCGCCTCCACGTGCCCGACGCGCGTGGCGTCGGCGCCCGTGAACGCGCCGCGAGCGTGGCCGAAGAGCTCGTTCTCCACCAGCGTCTTGGAGATGACGGCGCAGTTCACGGTGACGAAGGGCCGCCCTTCGCGCGGCGACAGGGCATGGATCTGCCGGGCCATCACCCCCTTGCCCGTGCCGGTCTCGCCCGTGAGGAGCACCGTCGCGTCGGTGGGTGCAGCCTTGGCCACGACGGCGAGCGCGTCGCGCATGGCCGGGCTCGCGGTCTCGAGGCGCACGCGGACGCCGCGGGCCGTCTGGCGATGAAGCTCGGCGAGCTCGGCGCGGAGCTGGGCGGCGTCGCGCGTCTTCTTGACCGCGTGGAGCACCTGGGCCGGCGTGAAGGGCTTGGGCAGGTAGTCGACGGCGCCCGCGCGCATGGCGTCGACCGCGTTGTCGATGGTGGCGTAGGCCGTCATCAGGATCACGGCGGTGGTCGGCGCCTCCTGGGCGAGAGCGCGGGCGACGGCGATGCCATCCATGCCCCCGAGCCGCAGGTCGACGAGCGCGAGGTCGGGCGGAGATCGCCGCGCCGCCGCCACCGCCGCCTCGCCCGTGGGCGCGAGAGCGACCTCGTAGCCGGCGCTCTCGAGGCATAGCCTCAGCATCTTGCGAATGCTCTCCTCGTCGTCGACCACGAGGATCCGAACGTCACCCTTCTTGCTCATCGCGCGCCCTCTTCGTCCAACCGGATGGTGAAAGTGGAGCCCTGGCCCAGGTCACTGTCCACTCGAATGGTGCCGCCGTGGGCCTCGACGATCTCGCGGGCGAGGAAGAGGCCGAGGCCGCCGCCTCGATCGAAGAGGCGCGCGCGCACGTCCGGGGGCATGCCGGGGCCGCGGTCCTCGATGGCGAGCTCGGCCTGGCCTCCGGAGCGGCAGAGGCGCGCCACGACCGCGCTCCCGCGGGGCGAGTAGCGGAGGGCGTTGCCGAGGAGGCTGGCGATGACCCAGCCCATGCGCACCGGGTCCACGACCACGGAGACGCCGGGCTCGAGGGCGCGGCCGAGCCGGATGCGCCGCCTCCTCGCCTCGGCGACGAGCGGACGCGCCGAGCGCTCGACGAGGTCGCCGAGGTCCACGGGCGCGCGCTCGATGGGGCCGGCGTGAGGCCCGAGCCGGTCGATGCGCAGATCGCTCGCCACCACCGCCGAGAGGCGCGCCGCGTCGGCGAGGAGGACGCGGACCACCTCGCGCTGCTCCGCGGTGAGGGGCCCGAGCGCCTCGCCGTCGAGGAGACCGAGGCCCAGCGAGAGCGAGGTGAGCGGGGTGCGGAGCGCGTGGGCGAGCGCGAGCCGAGCCTCGGCCCCCTCGTCGCCGGTCGAGCCTCCGGCGCTCAAGGGGCGCCCCCCGACTCCGGCGCGCGGAGGAGCGCGGACCGCACGGCCTCTTCGCCGGCCGGCAGCTGGCCGGCGAACAGCGCGAAGGCGAGCGGCCCTGCGCCCGCACGCAAGAACAGGGCGCCGGGCGCGTCCTTGGCGAGGCCGACGCCCATGGCCACCACGGCCCGAGCGCCCCCGAGCGCCGCCGCCTCGGCGAGCTCGCGCACGGGATCGCGGACGAGCCGGATCGGCGCGCCCGCGTGCTCGGCGTCGAGCTCACGGACGGGGCGGGCGGCGCCGTAGGCGGCGAGGCGCGCGAGGCCCTCGTGGGGGTCGGGCGGGCCCTCGTCCTCCGAGTCGCGGAGCGCCAGCGCGGCGCGGTAGCCGCGGTCGGCGTCGCCGTCGCGCCCGAGCAGCTCGGCGACGAGGGCAGCGAGGGCCATGGGCTCGGCGTCGAAGGGGGCGACGCCGCGCGCCCGCCGGAGGGTGCTCGCCGCCTCGATGAGCCGCCCCGACCCGAGCGCGCGCCGAGCGGCGGCGACCGCGGCGGCGTACTCGAGGGCCTCGTCGTGGGCCGGCGCGCGCGCGGCGAGGGCGCGCCCCACCGCCTCGCGAAGCTCGCCGGGCGTGAACGGCTTGCGGACGAGGTCGGAGACGCCGAGGCGGACCAGCTCCTCGAGAACCGGGGGCGCGAGCAGGCCTCCCACGACCACGGCCGCCACCGCCGGGTACTCGCGCCGGAGGGCGCGGGCCTCTTCGAGCATGACCCCGCGTGCCCCCACCTCGTCGACGATGGCCACGTCGATGGGCGGGTCGGCCGAGAGGATCGCGCGCGCCTCGGCGAACGATCGCGAGGTCGCGACGGCGAGCCCCTCGCTCGCCAAGACCCGCTCCATGCCCCGGCGCCCGGCGGCGTCGGGCTCGATGACGAGCACGCTGCGCTTCACGGGCCCACCTCCTCGTCCGCGCCCTCGGCCGGCGCGCCGACCACGAGCACGTCGACCTCGGGCGCCTCGCGCATGAAGCGGTCGAGCACCGAGCCGAAGAGGCGCTCCCGCCACGCGGGCACGCGCGTCCGGCCGAAGACCGCGTGGGTGATGCCGCGCTCGCGAGCGAAGCGCGCCAGCACCCGGGCGATGTCCTCACCCTCGAGGCGGACCACGGCGGCGCCCAGCTCCTTGGCGAGGTTGATGTTGTCGGCGAGCGAGCGGAGCGACGAGGCGTCGATGCGCTCGGGCGCCTCGCCGGCGGTGCGCACGTAGACCACGAACCAAACGCTGTGGAGGCCGCCGGCAAGCCTCGCCCCGCGCCGCAGGAGCCGCCGCGTGGCGCTCGGCTGCGACGACATGCAGACCATCACCCGCTCCGAGTCGGCGACGCGCCGGGCCTCGGACGAGCCGGAGTCCGCCTCCTCGCCGCCGTCGCTGGGGCGCAAGGGCTGCACGCGGGCGCGCGCCCGGAGCTCGACGCCGTTGGCGACCTCGCGCAGCGCGAGCTGGCGGAGCGACGCGAGGTTGTCGGCCCTGAAGAAGGCCGCGAGGGCTCGCTCGACCTTCTCGGGGGGGTAAATCTTGCCTTGGCGAAGGCGCTCCTGCAGCTCCTCGGGGGGCAGGTCGACGACCACGATCTCGTCGGCGCGGTGGAGGAAGCGATCGGGCACGCGCTCGCGGACGTCGACCCCGGTCTCGCGGAGCACCAGGTCGTGCAGGCTCTCGAGGTGCTGCACGTTGAGCGCGCCGACGACGCTGATGCCGGCATCGAGGAGGGCGTCGACGTCTTGATAGCGCTTCGAATGCCGGCTCCCCGGCACGTTGGTGTGCGCGAGCTCATCGACGAGCGCGACGGCGGGCCTCCGCGCCAGCACGGCGTCGAGGTCCATCTCCTCGAGGGGGACGCCGCGATAAAGGAGCGTCTTTCGTGGGACGACCTCGAGGCCCGCCAGCTCGGCGAGGGTGTCGGCTCGACCGTGGGTCTCCACCACGCCGACGGCGACGTCGACCCCCTCGGCCGCGAGGCGCTTGGCCTCGCGGAGCATGGCCACCGTCTTGCCGACGCCGGCTGCCATCCCGAGGTAGACCTTGAGCCGGCCGCCGCTCTCGCCTTTGAGGATGTCGAGGAAGTCGTCGGTCACCGTCGGCCTCGCTCCTGGGCCGGCCTCACCTCAGCACGAAGGATGCCGCCGCCCAGAGCACCCGGGTCCGGCGGCGTTCGAGGACCGCGTCGTGCAACCTGCCCGCAGGAGCGCGGCGGGCCCGGGCGATTTGCACGAACGTCAGCCGCCGTCGGCCGCATCCATCGCGTCGACACCGCCGTCGCCCGCCGCGAGCGCGGGATCGGGCACCTCGGAGGGGCTCGGGGGATCGAGGGGAGACCAGGCGTCGTCGGCGAAGACGAGCCCACGAAAGTACATGCCCACCGGCTGATAGGCGACCCCCGCCGCGAGCCAGACGTCGGGAAAGGGGCCACACGAGCCGCGGCGAACCGCGAAGTCGAGCACCTGATACTGAGGATAGGCCTCGACGCGATAGTAGGCCCCCGAAGGCACGGCCACCGTGGTGCCAGCGATGAGCTCGGTGGTCGCCGTCACCCCGTTGCTGGCTGTCTCCTCGAGGCTCTTGGTGACCGAGTCCTGGTCCTCCGAGCCGGTGTCCGAGCCTTGCACGACGACCTCGGTCGAGAACGCCCGATTGACGCTGACCGAGAGGAGCTGAGGACCCCACCCCTCCGCGCTGGTGGCGAGGTGACCAGGAGACACGATGACCACCTCGCCGACCCGAGCCACCACGCCCTCCACGTAGACTCCCCGGCAGGAGACGGCCTGCCCCGCCGCGCCCAGCCTCTCACGCGCCACGCCGCCATCGCAGGCCGAGAGCGCCGCGAGCAGGCATGGCAAGGGCCCGACCGCGATGGCGAGCATGGCCTTCGCCGTGCGCGTCACGGGCCCCCCGGACCAGCGGTGACGGGACCGCGCGCGCGAAGGGATCCAGCGCTCATCTTCCATACCTCCATCTGGTCAGACTCGGTGTCGCACCAGACGACGTCGGCCATTCCATCGAGGTCAGTGTCGATGGCGGTGATCGCCGCCCAGCCCGGCCCGGGGGGCCCCGCCAGCACCGGCCCCGCGGCGCGGAGGTGGACCCCATCCATGAGCCAGGCGGTCATCTCGCCCGTGGTGCCGTTGCTCCAGAGGACGTCGTTCAGCCCATCCGCGTCGAAGTCGGCGGCGTTGGTGACCGTCCAGCCCTCGCCCGGCGGCGGGGGTATGGGCGGGCCCTTCGATCCCAAGCGGAGGCCGTCGAGCAGCCAGACCGAAAGCTCCTGGGTGGTCGTGCTCATCAAGACGAGATCATTCAGCCCATCGCGGTCGAAGTCGGCGGCGGTGACGAAGGTCCACCCCTGCCCGCTCGCCCCGGCGACGTCGGCCCCGGCCGCGCGGAGGGCGGTGCCATCCATCGACCAGAGGATGACTCCGCCGCTCATCGCATTGTGCCAGACCACGTCGGCCATCCCATCGCCGTCGGCGTCTCCCGCGGTCACGGCCGCGTAGGAGGGGCCGGGGGCGGGCAACGATGGCCCTCGCGCCTTCACGCGGGTGCCCTCCATGAGCCAAACCGTCGCCTCATGGGTGGAGGCGTTGAACCAGAGGACGTCGGCCATCCCATCCGCGTCGAAGTCGGCGGCGGTGACGGCCACCCAGCCTTCCCCCGCCGGCCCCGGGATCACCGGGCCGCGCTCGCGGACCCCGGAGCCGTCGAGCAGCCATACAGCCATCGAGTTTCCCGCGGGATCGTTCCAGAGCACGTCACCCAGGGAGTCGCGATCGAAGTCGGCGCCCTGAACCACCTTCCACTTGGGGGTCACGACCGCTTCGATGGCCGACCCGGCGGGCTCGGTGCTCGAGCATGAGGCCACGAGGATCATCGAGAGGGCGAGGAGGTCGCGCAGTCTCTGCGGCCAGCGCGCACTTTGCACGATCGGGCGCCGGGGCCGGGCAAGACGCCCGAGGGTGGGGATGCGATCCGCGCGCGCGCCGGGAGAAATCGATGGCACATGCGATGCTGAATGGCGGTCGAGGGCTCCCATCATGGTCTCGACTCCCTATCGGCTCTCCGCCGCCGAACGCTCCGTCACGCCCGCCGCTGCGCCCCTGACCCCGCCCAGCATCGCCGGAGTGGTCGTCGCCCTCTGGGGGGCGACCCTCCTCCGCCTCGCCGTCGCCTGCCACGGCGGCGAGACCTGGGGGCGTGAGCTCACCCTGGCCTGGCTGGTGTTCTTGCTCGCTCCGGTGGTGATCGCCACCGAGCTCATGGCGTACCGGCGTGCCCGCGGGGCGAGCTCGGGCGCCCGCGCACGAGCCTGATTGGCATCCTGCACGATCCCCGTACTCCCCTCCTTCGCCGACCGCCGTTTCCTCGGATGGCATGTCGAATGCCAGAGGTGCTCGTCCTCATGACCGATCTCGTGATCCTCGCTCTCACGGTGGCGCTCTTCGCGGCGGCCGCCGGCTTCGTCCGGCTCTGCGAACGGATGTGATCCCCATGGCCCTCGACACGTTGCTCGCCCTCGCGGCGAGCGTCCTGCTCGCCGGATATCTCTTCTACGTGCTGGCTCGGCCGGAGAGGTTCTAAGACCATGCCTGGTCGATTCTGGGTTCTGAACCTGGTCTTCTTCGCGCTCATCGGCCTGTTGGCCCTCCCGCTCGGACGCTACCTTCGCCGCGTCTTCGCGGGAGAGGCGAGGCTCGCCGGCCGCGTGCTCGGCCCCGTCGAGCGCGCCGTCTACCGGATGGCGGGCGTCGACGCCGCGCGGGAGCACGACTGGAAGCAATATGCGATTGCGATGCTCGCCTTCTCGCTGCTCACCCAGGTGATCTCGTATCTGCTCCTCCGCGCGCAGGCGTCCCTCCCCTTCAATCCCACCCGGCTCGGCGCCGTGCCGCCGTGGCTCTCGTTCAATACGGCCACGAGCTTCGCGACCAACACCAATTGGCAGAGCTATTCGGGGGAGGCGACCATGAGCTACGCCTCTCAGGCCGTCGCGTTGACCTCGCACAACTTCTTCTCCGCCGGCGTGGGTGTCTGCGTCGCTATCGCCTTGATCCGCGGCATCTCGCGCGCGGAGACCGACAAGCTCGGCAACTTCTGGGTCGATCTGGTGCGGGTCCACCTCTATGTGCTCCTCCCCCTCTGCGTGATCTATGCGGTGTTCCTCGTCTCGCAGGGCGTGATTCAGACCTGGGAGGGGCCCGCCTCGTGGGCGACGCTCGACGGAGGGACGCAGTCAATCCTGCGCGGCCCGGTGGCTTCGCAAGAAGCCATCAAGATGCTGGGGACCAACGGCGGAGGCTTCTTCAACGCCAACAGCGCCCACCCCTTCGAGAACCCGACGCCGCTCTCGAACTTCGTACAGATGGTGTCCATCTTCGTCATCCCCGCGGCCCTCTGCGTGACGCTGGGTGAAATGGTCCAGAACCGCGCCCACGGCTGGGCAGTCCTCGGCGCCATGGCGGTCATCTCCATCGTCGGCGTCTTCGTCGTCGGCTACTTCGAGCAGAAGGGCAATCCCATCCTCCTCCGCGAGGGGGTGAACGCGCTGGCCTCCGCTGTCGACCCGGCGGGCAACATGGAAGGGAAAGAGGTGCGCTTCGGCATCCCCGACAGCGCCCTGTTCGCGGTGGTGACGACCGACGCCTCGTGCGGCGCCGTCAATTCGATGCACGACAGCTTCATGCCGCTCGCCGGCCTCGTCCCCATGCTCAACATCCAGCTCGGCGAGGTCGTCTTCGGCGGCGTGGGCGCCGGGATGTATGGAGTGCTCATCTACGTCATCATGGCGGTGTTCCTCGCCGGCCTGATGGTCGGGCGCACCCCCGAGTACCTGGGGAAGAAGCTCGACAGCCGCGACATCCGGTTTGCCTCCATCTACATCCTGATTCCAGCGTTCGTCATCCTGATCGCGGCTGCCGTCGGCGTCTCCACCGACGCGGGGCGCGCCGGCATCGCCAACGTGGCGGCGGCCGATGTGGCCGGCACCACGTGGAAACCCCACCCCCATGGTCTCGGTGAGGTCCTCTATGCGACGAGCTCGGCGGCCGGCAACAACGGGAGCGCGTTCGCGGGGCTCACGGCCTACTCGAACGATCACCCGATCTTCTATTCGCTGGTCCTCGGCGTGGCCATGTTCCTCGGGCGCTTCCCTCTCATCGTCCTCGTGCTCGCCATCGCCGGGAACATGGCCAAGAAGAAGCGCGTCCCCGCCGGGCCCGGCACCTTCCCCGTCGAAGGGGGCTTGTTCGCCGGCCTCCTCATCGTGGTCATCATCATCGTGGGAGCGTTGACGTTCTTCCCCGCCCTCTCGCTCGGCCCCATCGTCGAGCACTTCATGGTTCGCTGAGCGTCCCTCTCCAATCGGCAAATCATCATGTCAAAGCAAGCTCGTAAGGCCCAGTCGCTCTGGGACCCGGCCATCCTGCGTCCCGCCGCGCTCGACGCCGTGAAGAAGCTCGATCCGCGGGTGATGGCGAAGAACCCCGTCATGTTCGTGGTCGAGGCCGGCAGCGTCCTCGTGACGGTGCTCGTCATCTACGACGTCATTCGTGGGGCGCCCGTCGATCTCAAGTTCAACATCCAGCTCATTCTGTGGCTCTGGTTCACGGTGCTCTTCGCCAACTTCGCCGAGGCGATGGCCGAGGGGCGCGGGAAGGCCCAGGCCGCCACCCTCCGCAAGATGCGCACGACCACCATGGCCGTTCGCATGCGCCAGGCGGGCGACACGAAGCCTCTGCCCAGCGGCGAGCCCGCCGGCAGCCCCGGAGTCGAGGTGCCCGCCACCGATCTCAGACGAGGTGACGTGATCTTCGTCAAGGCAGGTCAGGTCAT
>FTCO01000167.1_pt1 | contig 12308 bp, 4 predicted proteins | sample 1639701 | NCBI WGS metagenome assembly FTCO01 (sample SAMEA3914869, study PRJEB12502) | metagenome | biome: forest; material: soil | place: USA | collected 2012-03-12 | depth 0.1 m | reverse complement strand
CTCTCACGCTCTCGGGCTCCCAGCCCTTCACGCAACAACCCGGCGTCTACATGATGATCGGTGAGCGCACCAACGTGGCTGGCTCGCCCAAGTTCGCCAAGCTCATCAAGGAGGGGAAGTACGAGGAGGCGGTAGGCGTCGCCCGCCAGCAGGTCGAGAACGGCGCCAACGTCATCGACATTTGCATGGACGAGGGGATGATCGACGGAGTCGCGGCGATGAGACGCTTCCTGGCGCTCCTCGCCAGCGAGCCGGAGGTGGCCAAGGTCCCCTTCATGATCGACTCTTCCAAATGGGAGGTCATCGAGGCCGGGCTCGAGTGCCTGCAAGGCAAGGGCATCGTCAACTCGATCTCGCTGAAAGAGGGCGAGGCGCGGTTCCTCGCGAACGCGCGCAAGGTGCTGGAGTACGGGGCCGCCGTGGTGGTCATGGCCTTCGATGAGCAGGGGCAGGCGGCCACGCTCGCCGACAAGATTCGTATTTGCGAGCGCGCCTATCGCCTCCTCGTCGGCGAGGTGGGCTTCCCTCCCCAGGACATCATCTTCGATCCCAACGTGCTCACCGTGGGCACCGGCATCGAGGAGCATGCCAATTACGCGGTCGACTTCATCGAGGCGACCCGGTGGATCAAGCGGAACCTGCCCCACGCCAAGGTGAGCGGCGGGGTGTCGAACATCTCCTTCAGCTTCCGCGGCAACAACCACGTTCGCGAGGCGATGCACTCGGCCTTCCTCTATCACGCCATCCAGGCCGGAATGGACATGGGCATCGTCAACGCCGGCATGCTCGAGGTCTACGAGGAGATCGCCCCCGACCTCCGCGAGCTGGTGGAAGACGTGCTCCTGAATCGGAGGCCTGACGCCACCGAGCGGTTGGTCGATTTCGGTGAGAAGCTCAAGGCCCAGGGCGCCGGGGCCGCGGCGGCCAAGAAGGAAGAGGAGGAGTGGCGCAAGGGCTCCGTCGAGGCGCGCCTCTCTCACGCCCTCGTGAAGGGCATCGACGCCTTCATCGAGGCCGACACGGAGGAGGCCCGCGCCAAGCTGGGCCGGCCCCTCGCCGTCATCGAAGGACCGTTGATGGATGGGATGAGCGTGGTCGGCGACCTGTTCGGCGCCGGCAAGATGTTCCTCCCCCAGGTGGTCAAATCGGCGCGCGTCATGAAGAAGGCCGTGGCCTACCTGACCCCCTTCATGGAGGCCGAGAAGGCCGAGATGGCGGCGCGGGGAGAGGCCGTGCGGTCTCAAGGCAAGATCGTGCTCGCCACCGTGAAGGGCGACGTGCACGACATCGGCAAGAACATCGTGGGGGTCGTCCTCGCCTGTAACAACTACGAGGTCATCGACATGGGGGTGATGGTGCCCTGTGAGAAGATCCTCGAGAGGGCGCGGCAAGAGAAGGCCGACCTCATCGGGTTGAGCGGGCTCATTACCCCCTCGCTCGACGAGATGACCCACGTCGCCAGGGAGATGGAGCGACAGGGCATGAAGCTCCCCCTCCTCATCGGTGGCGCGACCACGAGCCGCGCTCACACCGCCATCAAGATCGCGCCTCATTATGGCCAGCCCGTCGTCCACGTGCTCGACGCGAGCCGCGCGGTCCCGGTGACGACTGCCCTCCTCAGCGACGAGGGGCGCGCCGACTTCATTGCTCGGCACGCCGCCGAATCCGACGCCGTGAGGCGCGCCCACGGCACCAAGAAGCAAGAGCTGGTCTCCCTCGAAGAGGCGCGTCGCAACCGGACCCCCATCGCCTTCAAGGCCGAGGATATCGCGCAGCCTTTGAAGACCGGCGTTCACGTCCTCTCCGACGTGCCCCTCGCCACGCTGCGCGGCTACATCGACTGGACTCCTTTCTTCCACACCTGGGAGCTCAAGGGCGTCTACCCGCGCATCCTCGAGCATGAGAAGTACGGGGAGGAGGCGCGCAAGCTCTTCGCCGAGGCCAACGTGCTCCTCGACGAGATCGTCGAGAAGCGGCTCCTCAAAGCGCGCGGCGTCTACGGGATCTTCCCGGCCAGCGCCGCGGGCGACGACGTGAAGCTCGAGGCCGACACGACGTTTCATTTTCTGCGCCAGCAGGCGGCCAGCGAAAAGAACGGGCCCAACCGCTCACTCGCCGACTTCATCGCACCGGAAGGCAGCGGGCTGCGCGATCACCTGGGCGCCTTCGCGGTCACCACCGGTATCGGGCTCCAGGAGCTGTGCGCCGGGTTCCGCGCCAAGAACGACGATTACAACGCCATCATGGCCGAGGCCCTCGCCGATCGCTTGGCCGAGGCATTTGCCGAGTGGCTCCACGAGCGGGTCCGGCAAGAGTGGGGGTATGGGATCGGAGAGGGGCTCTCGGTCGAGCAGATGATCGCCGAGAAGTACCGTGGCATCCGGCCGGCGGCAGGGTACCCCGCCTGCCCCGATCACACCGAGAAGGCGGCCCTCTGGCGCCTGCTCGACGTCGAGACCAATACCGGGATGCGGCTCACCGAGTCGTTCGCGATGTGGCCGGGGTCGAGCGTCAGCGGGCTCTACTTCGCTCACCCCGAGGCCCGCTACTTCACGCTCGGGAAGATCGACCGCGATCAGGTAGCCGACTACCGCGCTCGCAAGGGCATGACGACGGCCGAGGTGGAGCGCTGGCTCGGACCCAACCTCGGCTACGAGCCGGGGAGCTGAGCCCCGAGCTCGAGGAGAGAGGCCCGCGCTTGCCGGGCCTCGAAGGCCGCCTCCTGGCGCTCGAAGGTGGCGAGCGCCGCGCGTAGCAAGGGCTCGGGGGCTTGGCCGACCAGGCGGGCGCCGCGCGGGCGAAGGGCGAGGCGGCCGAGCCATAGCCGCGCGCGGGCCTCCTCGAAATCGGAGCCGGCGCGCTGGGCCGCGCGGAGGCCGCGGTGCAGCTCGCGGGCGGCGGCGCGGAGGTCGCCTCGCCAGAGCGCGACGCGGCCCGCGAAGATCGCCGCGACCGGCATGACGACGGGGAAGCGGCGGCCGAGGCGCGCGAGCAAGGCGGCGGCGCGGGACACGGGCTCACCCGTGCGCTCCTCGGGCCACTCGAGCATCACCTCGACGATCGAGGTGAGCGCGTAGGCCAGCTCGCCCATCGGGAAGCGCGCCTCGTCGATGGCGCGCATGGCGGACTCGGCGCGCGCGAGGGCGAGGTCGCGGTCGCCCGCGCGAAGGGCGCACACGGCCCCGAGGGCGATGGCGATGGCGGCCGGGAGCGGGCCCAGCTCGCGCGAGAGCGTCGTGAAGGCGCGCGTGAGCTCGACGTCGGCCAACGAAAGCTCGCCGAGCCGGAGCCACGCGCCGCCGCGGCCGAGCTGGGCGAGCGCGCGGTAGCGCGGGTTACTGGTGCGCTCGGCGACCGCGTGCAGCTCGCGGGCGACGACGACCACGCGGCGGAAGTCGGAGACCTCGCTGAGCGCGACCTGGAGCTGGAAGAGGCAGTGCATGAGCGAGACGTCGTCTCGCTGGGCGCGGGCCTTGGCGATGCCTTCGGACGCCGCCTCGGCGGCCTCGCCAAAGCGGCCCTCGTTGAGCCGGATGAGCGCGCGCGAGCGGGCGTGATCGATCTCCGAGGCGGTGCCATGGAGGACGCCGGCGCGCTCGAGCACGGGGCCGGCGAGGCCGCGGAGGGGCGTGTACGAGAGGAGCACGGCGGCGGCGGAGCGGAAGCTGGTGCGGCCGAGGGGGAGCGGCGGCGCGCCTCGGGAGGCGAGGCTCTCCTCGAGGCAGAGGCCGGTGAGCGTCGAGAGGGCGAGGCGCTCGGGCCGCGCGAGCCAGGCGTAGACCTCCTGGGTCGAGAGCGCGAGGAGCAGCTGCTCGCGGAGGGCGCGATCGCCCTCGTCGCGCGGGTCGAGGCCGAGCACGCTCGCGAGGCCGAGGGAGCGCGCGAAGAGCTCGAGGGCGCGGCCGGCGAGCGCGCGCTTGGCCCCGAGGCCGTCGCCGGGGAGCGCGGAGCCCGCGGCGGCGAAGGCCTGCTCGATGGCGGCCCCGGTCTCGACGAGCTGGCCGGAGGCGAAGCGGGCCTGGGCGAGGGCGCGAAAGACGCGGACGCGATCGAGGCGCGCGGCGCCGGCCTCGTCGTGGAGCGCGCGGGCTCGCTCGAGGATCACGGCGGCCTCGCCGAAGGCACCACGGCCGAGGGCGATCTCGCCGGCGACGACGAGGAGGCTCGCGGCCGAGCGAAGGTCCCCCGCCTCGTGATGATGGCGGGCCGCGTCGGCGGCGCGCTCGGCCCCGAGGGTCTCGAGACGAGCGGCGAGGCGGGCGTGGAGCGCGCGCTTCTGGGCGGGGTCGAGGCGGAGCGCGATGCGCTCGCGGAGCTTGTCGTGGGAGAAGCGATAGCCCCCCGCGTGGGCCTCGAGCACGCCGGCCTCGAGCGCTCCTTCGATGGCGTCGTCGATCGATGCGATGAGCGGCGCGAGGAGGTCGAGGTCGACGTCGCGCCCGTGAACGGCGCAGAGCTCGAGCAGCGCCGTGGAGCGAGCCGGAGCGCGGCCGAGGCGGCGAGCGAGCGTCTCCTCCACGCCGCCCGCGAGCACGCGCGCGGGCAAGGCGCGACGGCCCACCTCGTCGAGCCCCCCCGACTCCTCGGCGAGCGCGCGCAGCACCTCGACGACGAAGAAGGCGTTGCCCTCGGTCTCCTGCGTGACGAGATCGACGAGGCCGGGCTCGCCGCCCGCAGGGCCGAGCATCGAGCGGCAGAGGGCCTCGACGCCGGATCGATCGAAGCGCGAGAGCCGGAGGTGGCGCGCGCCCGGCACGCGGGTGATTAGGCGCGGGGCCTCGTCGTCGCGGTAGGTGCCGACGAGGAGCACGGGGAGCGACGCGAGGTCGGCGGCGAGCCTCTCGAGGAGCGCGAGGGTCTCGGCGTCGGCCCAGTGCAGGTCCTCGAGGAGGATGACGACGGGCCCGCGGACGCGGCTCACCTGGTCGCGGAGCACGCCGAGGAGTCGAAAGCCGGCGAGGTGCGCGTCGAGGGGCGGGGGCGCGGCGACCTCGCGATCGAGCAGCGCCTCCAGGTTGGGGACGACGGTCGCGAGCACGCCCGCCTCGAGGTCCGAGAGCTCGACGTCGGTCTCGAGCGCGAGCAGCGCCGCGACCGGGCGCCACGCCTGATAAGGCATCGAGGCGGCCGGCGTGGCCTGCCCCGAGGCCTCGAGCGCGCCCTCCGCGATGCCGAGGGTGCGCAGCTCGTCGAGGAGCCGTGACTTGCCGACGCCGCTCTCGCCGCCGACGAGCCACATCGAGCCTCGGCCGACCGAGGCCGCGTGGAGCGCGTCGCGGAGCGCGCCCAGCTCGCCCTGCCGGCCCGTGAAGCGGGCGGCGACGAGGTGGCTCTCGAGGGCGGGCGAGGGCGCATCCGGAGGCGCGATGGCCAGCTCGGCGAGGAAGGCGGCGGCGCTCCTCTGCCGCGCGGCCGGCGATCGCGAGAGGGCGCGTCCGATGGCGGCGCGTTGAGCCGGCGGCAAGCGCGTGAGGACAGGCTCGTCCTCCGCGGCGCGCAGGAGCTCGCGGGGCGTGCGCGCGAGGGCGCGGCGCGGGAACGGGTGCCGGCCCGCGAGCACCCCGTAGGCGAGCACGGCGGCCGAGTAGACGTCGGAGGCCACGCTCGCGCCCGCGCCCACGAGCAGCTCGGGGGCCATGTAGGGCAGCGTGCCGACGGCGGCCGCGGCGCGCGCCTCGTCGACCCCGGCCGCGAGCCCGAAGTCGAGCACGCGGAGGCGCCCGTCGTCGCCGACGACCACGTTGCTGGGCTTGAGATCGCGGTGGAGGATGCCGCGGCGGTGCAGGTAGGAGAGCGCTCGCAACAGCTCGGCGACGAGGGCGAGGCGGGCCTCGATCGTCATCGCCTCGGCGACGGGCAGGAGCGGCCGGGCGCCATGCAGGAGCTCCATGGTGAAGAAGGGCCGCCTCGCCGCGTCGAAGCCGTAGTCGAGCACGCGGACCACGCCCGGATGGCGCAGGGTCGCGAGCACGGCGAACTCGCCGGCCAGCGTGACCACGGGCGCCGCGCCCACGCGCACGCGCTTGAGGGCGACCGCGTTGCCCGTGAGCCGATCGAAGGCGCGATAGACGACGCCCATGCCCCCTTCGCCAATCCACGCGAGGGAGTGGTAGCGGCGGCCCAGGCTCACGGCGGGCGCGGACGCGGCCGGCGGGCAGCCCGTCGGATCGGCGTCGGCGTCGGCGAGGCAGGGCACCGCGCGACGATAGCGCCAAACAGGCCCCGCCGCGCACGGCGCTACGCGATGCCGGCGCGCCGCGGCCTGCTCCCGGCGCCCCTCACGCGCCCGCGCGTCGCTGCGGGGCTCGAACCGCAGGCCCTCGGCTTCGGACCGCGCTTTTCGGCCGTGCCCATGGAGGCACAGGGGTTGCGATGAGTCGGGCCCGAGCCGCGGAGGCTCAGGAGACGGTCATGGCATCGACGATGAAGCGAATGGCGGGTTGGATGGCGGCGGCAGGGCTCTGTGTGGTGGCGCTCACCGGCTGTGGCGGCCCCATCACCTACACGATCAAGGGCAGCCCCAAGTCCCCCGAGCTCGACGGGAAGTTCGTCGCCGAGCCCCTCGAGCAGAACCGCATCACCACGCTCGACATCGCCCTCGAGCACCTGGCCCCGCCGGACCGGCTGGGCTCCGGCAAATATTTTCTGGCGTGGGCCCGCGACGACAAGGGCAAGTGGCGCCGCGTGGGAGCGCTGGAGTACGACGAGAAGGGTCGTAAAGGGAAGCTCGGGCGCGCGAGCTTCCCTCAGACGTCGTTCGATTTTCAGGTGACCGTCGAAGGGAGCATCGACGCCAGCGAGCCTTCGGGTGAGGCGTTCTACTTCCAGCATGTGAACTGACGAGGCGAGGGCGCCCCCCCGGCGCCAGATTGCCTGTCAGACCTTCGGCGGGACGGCGGCGGGCGCGGGAGCCGGGGCGGCGGCGGTGGTGCTCTTGGGAGCGGCGGTGTCGGCGGCTGCCTTCGGGGTCGAGAGCGCCGTCGCCGCCGCGGTGGGCTCGGCCTCCTCCGCGGCGGGCTCGGGGTCGATCGATCGCCCCTTGCGGCGCGCGGCGAGGAGCGGCGGCACCTTGGCGTTGACCGCCTCGACGCCGAAGAGGAACGCGCCCACCCGCGCCAGCACGTCGTAACGGCGCACGACCAGGGTCCAGAAGCGATTGCGCAGGTCGGCGCCGGGCGCGGGCGAGCTGGCGTCGAGGCGAGCGCGGCCCGGCTTCAAGAGCCCGAGCAGGGTCTTGCCGATCTCGCCGGCCTCGCGCACCTGGTCGTCGGTGATCGGGTGTTTGCCGGCGATGTTGCTCGCGTAGTGGAGGTAGAGCGAAGAGAGCTCGATGCAATCCATCGCCGTATCGATGGGCCCGCTGCCGGCGGCGATGCCATCCACCTTGGGCCGGGGGAGCAAGCCCGCGTCGGCGAGGCCGTCGGCGAACTTGAGCATCAGGCCACGCAGCGTGCGCGCCCGGGGGAGGATCGCGGGGATCTGGCTCGCGGGCAGCGAGCGATCGACGGCCAGATTGGCAAAGATGGTGGCGTGCACCAGGCTCGGCAGCTCTTCGAGCTCGGTGATGTTCACACCGGGCAGCGCCTTGCCGATCTCGTCTCGCTGGGTGAGCACGACAGCCACCCCGCGAGTCACGTTGATGAGCACGAGGGGGAGATCGGCGCGCATGGGGAGGATCTCGCCCTCGAGCGCCTGCGCGAGCGGCAGGAAGTGGAGGTAGTCGGCCTCCGCGCCGACGGCGGCGGCGGAGGTCGCCGAGGTGGTGGCGGCCGCGGGGGACGCGGCAGGCGATGGTGCTGGGTCGGACGCCGGCGCCGACGGCACGGCTGCGGCCGCCTTCGCGCTCGGGGCGGCGGGGACCGCGGCGGTCGACGCCACGCCCGTGGAGGGCGGCGGCGAGGCCTGCTTCTTGGCGGACGCCTTCGACTTCGGAGCGGTCTTCTTCTTGGAAGCGGTGCTGGTAGCCATCGGAGTCTCCTTGTTCGCCCTGCGGATGAAGCTGGGTTGGGCGTACGAGGACCAGCCTAGGAGCCGGTGGGGCACCCCTCTAGTCAGGGAATTCCTGAATCTGGGGTCAGGAAATTCCCTAACGAAAAATGTCACCCCGCCGGGCGGGAGACCGAACCGAGGGCGGCCGATGACGAGGGGTCCTGGCAACGAGACGAAGGCGATGCCTTCGGCGCGGTGTTCAGTTGGCCTGGAGACCATCTGCGGCAGAAAGTGCCCCATCGTTCAGTTGATTGGAGATGATGTGCGGTCGAAAGTGCCCCATCGTTCAGTCGGTCGGGAGACCATTTGCGGTTAAACGTTGATCCACCCGGTCACACGCCAAAACCCGGTCGGCGGGCGGGGGCAGCTCGCCCTTCGCCCGGCGCCTGTGGTCTCATCTCCCCCTTCGATGGCCCACCCCGCCCAGCGACGCTACCTCGCCGAGGATCTCGTCCGAAGGCGGAGGTCCGACGAGCAGCGGCGCTACGCGGCGCCCCAGCGCGCCGCCAAGATCGACCCCAACCCCCACCAGGTCGACGCCGTCATCTTCGCCCTCGGCCGCCTGCGCGAGGGCGGCTGCATCCTCGCGGACGAGGTCGGGCTCGGCAAGACCATCGAGGCCGGGCTCGTCATCGCCCAGCGCCTCGCCGAGGGCGCGCGCCGCGTGCTCCTCATCGCCCCCAAGCCCCTCCTCGGCCAGTGGCGACAGGAGCTCGCGCAGCTCTTCGAGATCGACGCTCGCGAGGCGCGCCCGACCATCGGCGGCTTCGACGGCGAGGGCGTGCTCCTCATCGGCCGCGAGGCCGCCGGGAGCGAGCGAGGCCGCGACGCCATGCTCGCCTCGGAGCCCTTCGATCTCTGCATCATCGACGAGGCGCACGAGGTCTTCGCCGGGCTCTACAAGCGCTACGACGAGCTGGGGCGCTACGACCTCGAGTCGCCCCACGCGCAGACCGCCGGACGCGTTCGCGAGGTGCTCGCCGCCTCGCGAACCCCGGTCCTCCTGCTCACCGCCACGCCCATCCAGAACTCGCTCGCCGAGCTCTGGGGGCTGGTCCAGTTCGTCGACCCGCTGGGAACGCTGCTCGGCGACCTGCCCACGTTTCGCGCGGTGTTCTGCGGGGTCGACGACCGCCACCTCGCGGCCGGACAAGAGGGCGAGCTACGAGGCCGGCTCCGCAGCGTGCTCCAGCGCACCTTGCGAAGGCAGGTGCAGGAGCTCCTCGAGAAGCCCTTCGTCGACCGGCAGGCGCGGCTCTTCGAGTACTCGATGAGCCCCGAGGAGCGCGCGCTCTACGACGACGTCGCGACCTACCTGCTCGAGCCGGGCATCGTCGCCTTTCGCGGCGGGCAGCGGCAGCTCGCCCTCCTCGGCTTTCACCGGCGCATGGCGTCGTCGAGCCGCGCCCTCGCCGAGAGCCTCGCCAACGTGGCCGAGCGGCTGCGCGCCGAGCGCGACGGGAGGGATCCGAGCCTGGTCCGCGCCATCGATGACGAGCTCGACGACGACGAGGCCGCGCCCATCGAGGGAGGCGAGCCCCCTCCCCCGTGGCCGGCGCGCTCCGCGCTCGACGCCGAGATCGCGCGCCTCGAGGGCTTCATCGCGAGGGCCGCCGCGCTCGGGGGCGACGACGCCAAGCTGGGCGCGCTCTTTCAAGCCCTCGGCTTCGTGGGCGAGCGCGCGGCGAGCGGCCGTGGCTCGCCCAAGCTCGTCATCTTCACCGAGTCGTGCGTGACGCAGGACTACCTCCGCGATCGCCTCGTCGCGAGCGGCCTCGTCACCGCCGACGAGGTCACGCTCTTTCGGGGCCAGAACGACTCGCCCCGCGCCCTCGAGGCCCTCGCCCGCTGGCGCGCCGAGAAGCCCGCCGGCACCCACGACGACGCCAGCGCCGACGTCGCCGTGCGCCTCGCCCTCGTCCACGAGTTCAAGACGCGCTCGCGGGTGTTCATCTCCACCGACGCCGGGGGCAAGGGGTTGAACCTCCAGTTCTGCGACACGGTCGTGAACTACGATCTCCCGTGGAACCCGCAGCGGATCGAGCAGCGCATCGGCCGGTGCCACCGCTACGGCCAGCGCCACGACGTGACGGTCATCAACTTCCTCGGCAAGGACAACGAGGCCCAGCGCCTCACCTTCGAGCTCTTGAGCCGCAAGCTCGAGCTCTTCGGCGCCGTGCTCGACGCCTCCGATCAGGTCCTCCACCGGCCCGAGGGCGGCGCGGGCGACGGCCTCGCCGGCGCGCTGGGGGCCGACTTCGAGGCGCAGATCCGGCGCATCTACGCGCGCGCCCGGACCATCGACGAGATCGAGGCCTCGTTCCGCGCCCTCCGCGAACAGGTCGCCGAGGACCGGCGCAGGTTTCAGGAGACCCACGCGCGGACCGCCTCGCTCATCGAGCGGCGCCTCGACGAAGACGTGCAGCGGGTCTTCCGGTCACACCAGGCCGCCATGCCCGTCGCCCTCGCCGAGCTCGATCGCGATCTGCGCGCCGTCGTCGTCGACTACCTGGAGGCGGTGGGCGCGAGCTTCACCATCGAGGCGACGGCGCGCGCCGAGGTGCTCGGGGTGGACGCTTCGGCCGCCCTGCCCGGCGAGCTGTCGGCCGGCCTCACGGTCGCCGTCGGGGGCTCGAAGGAGCACCGATCGCTCCACGCCGGTCACCCGCTCGTCGTCGCCGCCGTGGCCTCGGCCCGAGCGCGCTCGAGCTTCCCCGCGGCGCGCGTGCGGCTCTCGAGCGACGCTCCCGCGAGCCTCGCGGAGCACGACGGCCAGCGCGCCGTGGCCCGCGTCTTCAAGCTGGGCTTCGAGGGCTTCGAGGAGGTCGAGTCGCTGGTGCCCGTGGTCGTCTTCGCGGACGGCACGGTGCTCGATCCGCGGCTCGGCGATCGGATCCTCCGCGGCGAGCTCGAGGAGGTCGAGGTGGCGCCTGCCTCCATCGACGGCGATTCGCTCGACGACGCCACCGAGGCCGTGCTCACCCACGTTCAGCGCGAGGTCGACACCGCCGAGGACCAGCGCTTCCGCGCCGCCTGCCAGCAAGCCGAGCGGTTCCTCGACGACCGGCTCCTGGTCCTCCGGAGGCGCCGCGCCGAGCTGACCGCGCGCATCGAGGCCGCCGAGGCCCGGCGCGACGGGGCCACCGGCTTCTCGGCGCGCACCGAGGCCGAGCGCGCCCTCGCCTCGATCCAGAAGGCCCTCGAGGATCTCGAGGCCGCCATCGACAAGCTCGAGCGGCGTGACGACGACACCTTCCGCCGCTACCAGGACCACATCCAAGGACGCCGCTACTCTCCACCGAAGCGGGAGCACCTCTTCGATCTCGACCTCGTGATCGAAGGGCCGCGCGCAGAAGGAGCGAGGCCTTGATCGCGACCGACACCGACCGAGAGGACGAGATCGTGTTGAAGCTCTTGCACACCGCGGACTGGCACCTCGGCAAGCGCTTCCCCAGCTTCCCGAAGGAGAGCGCCGAGAAGCTCACCCGCGCGCGGCTCGACGCCGTCGATCGCGTCCTCCTCCTGGCCGAGCGGCACGCCGTCGACGCCGTGCTCTGCGCCGGGGATCTCTTCGACGAGCCCTGTCCGCCGGCCCTCTGGTGGGAGCAGCTCGCGGCCTGCTTTCAAAGGCGCGCGTGGAAGAGCCGGCCGGTGTTCCTGCTGCCCGGCAACCATGATCCGCTCATCCCCGAGTCCATCTGGGCCGAGGGGCACAAGTTCCGGAGGCTGTTGCCCGACTGGGTGCACGTCGTCGATCGCGAGGACTTCTCGTTCGCGCTGCCCGGCGGCGCCACGCTCTTCGCCGTGCCCTGCGCCTCGAAGGCCGGCCAGCGCGATCCAACGCTCGCCATCCCCAGGCGCGCGCCCGGCGACTCCAGCATCCGCATCGGGCTCGTGCACGGCAGCACCTTCGACGCGCCCGACTTCCAGACCAACTTCCCCATCGCCAAGGAGGCCGCGGTGGAGCGCGGGCTCGACTACCTCGCGCTCGGCGACACGCACGGCTTCCGCTTCGTGCCCCCGGAGCGCCGCGAGCCTCCGACCATCTACCCCGGCACGCCGGAGCCCACGGCCTTCGACGAGCGCGATCCCGGCTGCGCGGCGCTCGTGCTCCTCGATCGACGGAGGCGGGCGCAGGTGCTGCCGGAGCGGGTCGCCGGCTACACGTGGGAGGACCTCGCGGTCACGTCGCTCGACGAGCTGCGCGCGCTCGCGAAGAGGCACGACCTCGGCGACCGCGTGCTCCGACTCCGCGTGGAGATGCGCGTCCCCGCCCGCGACTACGACGAGGCCGAGCGGCTCCTCGAGGAGATCGAGGG
>FTCO01000580.1_pt1 | contig 12347 bp, 8 predicted proteins | sample 1639701 | NCBI WGS metagenome assembly FTCO01 (sample SAMEA3914869, study PRJEB12502) | metagenome | biome: forest; material: soil | place: USA | collected 2012-03-12 | depth 0.1 m | reverse complement strand
GACGCGAAACTTCCGCTGCAGAGCCAGCGGAAGTTCCGCGGGGCGTTCGCTCGCTGCGCTCGCTCAGCCCGTCTTTGTCACGATCGGGGGGCGCGTCCGCGCCCCCCGATACCCCCCGAGACATCATGACGGGTGGGGTTGGGGGGTCGCGACGGGTGGGGTTGGGGGATGAAGACCAGCGGTCTTGGGAAGTTGGCCCCGCGGTGCGGTGGGGACCAGCATGGGCCCGTGCGCTGGAGTCTTCGCATCGCTTTGGGGGCTTCTCTCGTCGCGGGATTGCTCGGCGCGGCTAGGCCGGCGCGCGCGCTCGGCTTGCCCGCGGTCGTCTCCGAGAAGATGGAGGGCACCTCGGTCGATCCGGCGCTCCAGGCCGCCGCCGAGCGCATCCTCAAGAGCGCCGGGCCCCACGAGGGCGCGATCGTCGCCTCCGATCCGCGAACGGGGCGCATCCTCGCCTGGGCCAGCGTGGGGGGCCGGGACTTCGTTCGCGAGGCGTTCGCTCCCAGCGCGAGCCTCTTCAAGCTCGTCACCGCCTCGGCGCTGCTCGAGGGCGGCAAGGCCAACGCGAACACTCGCGAGTGTTACGACGGCGGGGAGCACGACGTTCGCCCCTCCGACCTCGAGCACCGCGGGGCGGTCTGCACGAGCATGGGCGAGGCCCTCGGACACAGCGTGAACCTGGTCTTCGCCAAGCTCGCCAAGAAGCACCTCCAGCCTCAGGATCTGCGAAAGTACGCGCGCGAGCTGGGGTTCTCCGGCGACGTGCCCATCGACGTCGGGTCGAGCAAGAGCACCATCAACATCCCCGATGATCCCTTCGGCATGGCGCGCGCCTCGGCCGGGTTCTGGAACGGGAAGCTCTCGCCCCTCGGCGCGCTCTTCGCCGTGCAGACCATCGCCAACGACGGGGAGCGCATCCGGCTCTCGCTCGGCCATGGAGGCGGCCGGGTGTCGGCGGGTCGGGCCATGAGCGTGGCCTCGGCGCGCTCGCTCACCCGCATGCTCGAGATCACGACGCGCCGTGGGACGGCCGCCAAGGCCTTCCGCCACGCCGACGGGACCCTCGCGCTCCCGGGCATCTCCGTGGCCGCCAAGACCGGCACGCTGATCGGCGGCAAGCCCTCGCGCATGTACTCGTGGTTCGCCGGCTTCGCGCCCTCGAACAAGCCCGAGATCGCGCTGGCCGTCATGCTGGGCAACGATCTGGTCTGGCGTGCCAAGGCCAACCTCGTGGGTCGCGAGCTATTGGAAGCCTACTTCCACACCGACTCGGGCAAGGTCGCGCAACACGGGGCCGGCAAGACGCGCGCGAAGGCCTCGGCCGCCCCGGCGCGCTCGCGCTAGCCGGCCGGTCCCGCCCTCCGATAGACTCGGGGGGCTTTTCATGTCCTCGAGCTTCCAGCCCCCCGAGCCGGGCACGTTGGTCGCCGGCAAGTACCGGGTGGCGAAGGCCATCGCATCCGGGGGCATGGGCGTGGTCCTCGAGGCCGAGCACGAGGCGCTCGGGCAACGGGTGGCCATCAAGCTCCTGTTGCCCGAGGCCGCCGCCCAACCCGAGCTGGTCGAGCGTTTCCTGCGCGAGGCGAGGGCAGCGGCGCGCATCCAGTCGGACCATGTGGTCCGCGTGTTCGACATCGGCACGAACGACGACGGCACGCCCTTCATGGTCATGGAGCGGCTCGTCGGCCACGACCTGGGCGACGAGATCACGAGGCGAGGGCCGCTCCCCGTCGAGGAGGCGGTCGGCTACGTGCTCCAGGCCTTGGAGGGCATCGTCCTCGCCCACGAGCTCGGCATCATCCACCGCGATCTCAAGCCCTCGAACCTCTTCCTCACCGAGCGCGGCGGCGCCCCTCGGGTCAAGGTGCTCGACTTCGGCATCTCGAAGATCGCCGTCGAGAACGCGCCCGTGAACGCCGCCCTCACCTCGACCAAATCGATGCTGGGCTCGCCGGGCTACATGTCGCCCGAGCAGGTCCGGAGCACGAAGAGCGTCGACGCGCGCACCGACGTCTGGGCCCTCGGCGTCATCCTCTACGAGCTGCTCACCGGCGTGCCCGCCTTCCTCGGCGAGACCCTCGGCGACATCTTCGCGAAGATCCGCGAGGAGGACCTGCCGCCCATCCGCGCGCTCCGGCCCGACGTGCCCGCCGAGCTCGAGCAGGTCCTCATCCGCTGTCTCCGCCGCGACCGAGCCCAGCGCATCCCCGACGCCAGGAGCCTCGCGGCCGCGCTCGAGCCGTTCGCCTCCCGAGGCAGCGCGCGTAGCGGCCTCACGGTGAGCCAGGGAGGGAGCGTTCGCTCCCCCGCCGCCGAGGCGGAGACCATGGTCGCCACCGCGCCTGTGGACACGCCCTCGCCCGCCATCGATCGCGTGGGGAGCGAGACTTTGGCCACGTGGAGCGGGGAGCACGGCGGCAAGGGGAGGGGGCGCGCCGCGCTCCTCGTCGCCGGCGTGGTCCTCGCGGGGGGAGGCGCGGCCGGCCTCTGGGCCTTCCTCTCCCGCTCGAGCCCGACCTCTTCCACGAGCACCTCGGCCGCCGCGGTCTCGCAGGTCGCGGCGCCATCCCTTGCTCCCTCGCAGGCCATCACGGCCGCGCCGACGGTGACGCCGTCGGAGGCTCCCACCGCGTCCGCCGCGCCCGCGGCCTCGGCCTCGGCGCCCTCGGTCGTGGCCACCTCGGCGGCCCCGCGCGCCTCCGCGCGGCCCCGCGGCGACGCGCCCCCTCCTTCCCCCACGGGCGCCCACCCGGCCCCGCCCCCCAAGAAGAAAGACGATCTCGGCATCTGAGATGCGCGCGCCCCCCCTCGCCTCCCTGGTCCTTTCGTTGGGGCTCCTCGCTTCGGCGGAGGGCCGCGCGTGGAGCGCCGAGCCGGTCGACGACGCCACCCGCAACTCGGCCCGCCAGCTCGGGGAGGAGGCCAAGGAGCTCTTCGATCGCGGCGACTTCGCCGGGGCGCTCGACAAGTACCAGCGCGCCGACGCGCTCGTCCACGTGCCCACCCTCGGGGTCCGCATCGCCCGCACGCTCGTGAAGCTCGGCCGCCTGAACGAGGCCGCCGAGCGCTACCTGGCCGTCACGCGCATGGACCTCGCGGAGGGCGCGCTGCCCGTCCACAAGGAGGCCAAGGAGAACGCCGAGGCGGAGCGGGCCGCTTTGATGCCGCGCATCCCCGGCCTCGTCGTGAAGCTCGACGGCCCCGCCGCCGCGGTGGTCTCCCTCGACGGGGCCGTGCTCCCTCCGGCCCTCTACGGCGTTCGCCGCGCCACCGATCCGGGGCCCCACCGCCTCGAGGCGCGCAACGGGAGCGAGGTCGTCACCCGCGAGATCACGCTGGCCGAAGGGCAGACCCTCCCCATCGACCTGAAGCTGTCGTCCCTCGCGCCTCCCGTCGCGCTCGTCGCGCCCGCGGAGCCCCTCGCGCCTTCGGTCCCCGTTCGCCCCGTCGATCCGTTGCCTGCCCCCGGTGAGGGATCCTGGCGCGCACGTCGCGCGGCGGGCTTCGTGGGCCTCGGCCTCGGTGGCGCGGGCCTGGTCGCCGGAGCGGTGGCGGGGGCGCTCCTCTTCTCGAGGAAGAGCGACCTCGAGGCGAAGGGTTGCTCCTCCGACCTCGCTTGCCCGGCGAAGCAAGCGAATGGCGCCGATCTCGGGGGCGCCGTCGACTCGTACGACCGGCAGCGCGCCGCGAGCTCGGGGCTCCTCATCGGCGGCCTCGCGGTGGCGGGCGTCGGCCTCACGCTGGTCCTCACGGCCAAGCAGCCGGCGGCGCCCGGGCCCACGGCGAAGGTCTTCGTCACGCCCTCGGGCGGCGGGCTCGCGGGGGCCTTCTAGTCATGCGACGGCTCTCCTCCTCGGGCCTCGGCGCGCTCGCCCTCGGCCTCCTCGGCGCGGCCGGCCTCGCCTCGTGCTTCCTCCCCTCGGCGAGCATCGGCGAGGGCTCGGGCGGCGGCTCCTCCTCGGCCACCTCCAGCGCTCGGTCGTCCTCGAGCACCGGCGCTCCGCCGCCGAAGGCCACCCCCATCGCGCTCACGCTCGGCATGCCCGCGTTCGCGCCCATGGGCACGGCGATGCAACACCACCTCTTCTACGGCTCTGGCGCCTGGTGGGCCCTCTTCCCCGACGGGACCACGATCCGCGTGCGCCGCTCGGCCGACTTTGCCCTCTGGACCGACGTGACCACCATCCAGCTCGGCGACGCCATCGACGGGAGCAACCTCGGCGTGGCCCCCGTCACCTCCGGCGCGGAGACGGCCGTGCACCTCCTCGTCCGCAAGAAGGCCGACCTCCATCACTACCGGGCCGTCCTCTCGTCGGGCGGCGACTTCACGCTCGACAAGCAGGGCGGCGATCAGCTGGCGGCCAGCACGGAGGTCACGGTGATCGACGCCCCCGTCGCCGTGGTCGCCGGCGCCTCCGAGGAGGTCTTCGCCTTCTCGGGCATCGGCTCGACGGGCGGGCCCACGGGCGACTGCGTGATGTGCGCCTACCAATCGAAGAGCCCCGACACCAACCCCGGCGCGGTCTGGAGCACCGGCTTCGGTAACCCGGAGGAGCTGCTCCCGACCGGGCTCTCGCCGGGCACCGCCAAGGTCGCGGCGCGCGGCGCCGTCGGCCTCTTCGACAGGCCTGACGTCACGGCCCTCTTCAAGCTCGACGACCTCGCCGGCGAGACGATCCTGGCGGTGGCGTTGCCGGCGGGCGTCGGCTCCTCCGCGAGCACGACGCAGCTCACGGGCGGCCCGAGCCTCGGCGCCCTCGGCAACGGGAGCTGGGCCGCCTGCGCGCTCGAGGGCGATCAGTCGATCCACGTCGTCGCCAGCGCCGCGAAGGGCTTCTGGCACCGCATCCTCACGCCGGGGAACGGCACCGCCATGACCCCGGCCGACCAGCCGAGGCCCCTCCCCGGCCCCGGCTCGATCTTCGTGGCCTGCGGCAAGACCCACGTCCACGCGTTCTACCTCGACACCGAGCACCGCGACATCTCGGCGGCCTCGTTCGACGGCGCCCAGTGGACCGACTGGTCGGTGGTCGTCGCCGCCGACTCCACCCTCCGATGCGGCTTGACGGGGCACGACCGCGTGGTCGACGGGTCGGTGGGCTTGCTCTGGTCCACGGCCAGCGTGTGCACCGCCTCCTCCAACGAGGTCGACGTCGCTCGGGTCCAGGGCCTCGCGGACTGACGCCCTACAGCTCGTGGGGGAGCATGTCCCGCGGGCTGCGGAAGTATTGGAGGGGCGAGTACGAGAGCAGGTTCGAGACCCGCGACGTGTAGACGCAGGCGTACTCCTCCACCTGGTCGCCGAAGCTCGAGGTCTCGTTGGCCTCCTTGAGCAGCGAGCCCCAGTACGGGTGGAAGCGGACGCCGATCTCTCGCTCCAGCGTGCCCGCCTCGGAGTCGACGGCGCGGAGCTGGCCGCGGATCCGCTCCACGGTGCGCTTGGTGCGGCCCCGGTCGGCCTCGAGGGGGCTCGCGCCGTTGGCCTTGCCGTTCCCGCTGCCGTTCATGCTCGCGCGCGCCGGGTCGTCCTCGATCTTGCGCGTGAGGTCCTTGTAGCGCTGCTGGTAGAAGCGGAGCTGGTCCTCGAGCTCTTCGCGGCGGCCCTCGAGGGCCGCGCTCTTCTGGAGCATGTCGCGGCACGACTCGTGGGCCACGACCTCGGCCTCCATCTCCTGGATGATCATGGCCGTGCGCCACGCGCTCTCCTTCTTCGATCGAAGGATGTCGCCGTAGATGTGGTCGCCCACGTAGAGGATGCGGTCGCCCGTGACCCCGAGGGCCGCCTCGAAGTCGTGGAGGTTACCGCCCTCGTAGATGGCGCCGCGCTCGAGCGGGAGCACCGCCGGCCTGGTCTCGGCACCCTCGCGCTTGAGGAGCGGCCGCGTCTCCTGGAAGAAGGCGGGCTTCTGCGCGGCGACGATGATGGCGTCGAAGTAGTGCCGGAAGCTGGGGTACTCCGGCATCGCGTCGCCGAGGAGGTAGTCCATCATCCGATCGGTGTATTGCCAGCGGCTGTTGGTGAGCAGGAACAGCTTCTTGCCGGCCGAGCGGAGCTTGTGGAGCGTCTGCGCCAGGTTGGGGTCGCGGTTGACGTAGCGGGGCAGGTCGCTGTTCACCTGGTCGAGGATGGTGCCGTCGCGGTGGGCCTCGTCGATGCACTCGCGGATGTCGGTGAAGAGGCGCGCGAAGTCGAGCTCGAGGCCGAGCTTCTCGAAGCCGTCGACCACGCCCGTGTAGACCGTCGCCTCGCTGAGCGCGTAGAGCGTGTCGATCCAGTGGTAGCGCGCCGTGGTGGGCCGGATCTTCTTCTGCTGGTAGAGCGCGCGGATCTCTTCCTTGGAGAGCTCGCGGAGGCCGTGGTAGCCGCGCTGCACGACCTTGAACCGATCCATCTTCAGGATGTGGCCGAAGCGCTTGTCGATGAGCAGGCCGCGGATGGGGAAGTCGATCTGGTAGTCGACCGAGCGCACCGCCTCCTCGGGGTAGCCGCGCTTCACCAGCTTGTTGACGGTGGCGTCGATGGACAGCCGATCCATCTCGAGCTGGTTGTAGATCGCCAGCGTGTAGTCCATGTCGAAGCCGACCCAATCGATGCCGCCCATCTTCAGGTTGCGGTTGACGAAGACCCGGCGCGTCCGCGGGATCCGATTGGGTTCCGGCTGAGGAAGGAGGCCAGCCAGGGGCAGGTCGAGCTGTTCGAAGGACACGTTCACTCGTGAGGCTACCCCAGGCCGGGCCGAAGATCGAAGCCCCCATGGGGAGGCGCTCGAGCCTCCCCGTGCTAGGGGACCTCATGATCCGGGCCACGGGGCTTTCCAAGCAGTACGGCGACGGGGCCGCCAGGCGCCGGGTGCTCGACGGGGTGGATCTCTCGGTCGGCCCGGGGGAGCTGGTCGCCATCCTCGGGCCCAGCGGGTCGGGCAAGAGCACCCTGCTCGGCATCGTCGGGGGGCTCGACCGGGGCTTCGCGGGGGAGGTGTCGCTGTTCGGGAACGACCTGCGAAGGCTCGGCGACAAGGAGCTGAGCCGGCTGCGGGCGCGGCGCATCGGGTTCGTGTTTCAGGCCTTTCACTTGCTGCCCCACCTCTCGGTCCTCGACAACGTGCTCGCCCCGGCCCTCTTCGATCCCGACGCGGGGGACCTCACGAAGCGAGCGATGGAGGTGCTCGATCGCCTCGGGCTTGCGGGGCGCGAGAAGGACACGCCGGTGGAGCTGTCGGGCGGCCAGCGGCAACGGGTCGCCATCGCCCGCGCCCTCTTGAGGAAGCCCGAGCTGCTACTGTGCGACGAGCCCACCGGGAACCTCGACGCCGAGACGGGGGACAAGACCATCGCGCTCTTCCGCGAGCTGTTCGCGGAGGGCGGCCTCACCATCGTGGCCGTGACCCATGAAGAGCGGCTCGCCAAGGTGGCCACGCGCACCGTGCGCCTCCGCGATGGCAAGGTGGAGGCATGACGTTCGCCGCGCTCTGGCTGCTCATTCGACGCGACCTCGGCAGGACGCGCGGGGCCCTGGTCCAAAGCGGTTTCGGCATCGCGGCGGGCACGGCGGCGCTGGTGTTCTTCCTGGCCCTCGGGCTCGGCGTCCGGGCCGTGCTGCTCGGCGAGGTGTTCCCCATCGATCAGGTCGAGCTCGAGCCGCCGAAGGCGGAGGACCCCGGCCTCCTCGGCGCGCTCCTCGGCGGCGGCCAGCCCGCGGGCATCCCCGAAGCCTCCATCGAGAGGCTGCGCGCGGTCCCCGGCGTCTCGTTCGTGTACCCCAAGAGCCGGCTCGCGTTCCCCACCAGCGGGCGAGGGGGCAAGGAGCTCTTCGGGTACGACGTCGGCGCGGGCGAGCTGGTGGGCGACGGCATCGACCCCAAGCTCCTCGAGGGCGACGGCGGCCTCCAGGGGTTCGCCGATCCCTTGGAGCACGCAGGGCCCGTCTGCCAGGACGACGCCGGGTGCGCCGCCAGCCAGTACTGCGAGAGGCCCAGCGGCGCCGCCGAGGGGCGTTGCTCCGACCCGGTGCCCGTCATCGTGAGCCGCTACCTCGTCGAGATCTTCGACAAGTCGATCGCCCCGGCGCACGGGCTGCCGGCCATCGGGTCGACGCTCGTCTCGCGAGCGCAGGGCCTCACCTTCAACCTCCGCCTCGGCGAGTCGATCCTCGGGCGCGGCAAGTCGGGCACGCCGAGGACCGTGAAGGCGAGGCTCGCGGGGGTGTCGCGGCGCGCCGTGGACCTCGGGGTCACGCTGCCTCTGCCGGTGGTGCGACGGTGGAACCGCGAGTACGCCGGGGCCTCCGCCGCGGAGCTGTACTCGAGCGCCATCGTCCACGTGGGGTCGGGGGACGCCACCTCGTCCGCCATCGCCGAGGGGCACCGGCTCGGCCTCGAGCCCAAGGACACGCGAGCCCGCGACGTGTCGGTGCTCATCACCGGCGTCATGGGGCTCTTGAGCCTGGTCGCGGGGGTCATCCTCGTCGTCTCGGCCTCCAACATCGCCTACACGTTTCGGGTGCTGGTCACCGAGCGGCGGGCCGAGATCGCCCTCTACCGCGCCGTGGGCGCCACGGCCGCCGACATGCGCGCCTGGATGCTCGGCCTCGCGGCGCTGGTCGGGGTGCTGGGCGGCGCCGTCGGCCTCCTCGTGGCCCGCGGGCTCGCCCTCGCCACCGACGCGGTGGCGGCCGGCAAGCTCCCGGACTTCCCCTTCAAGCCGGCGACCTTCTTCGCCTTTCCTCCGTGGCTCTGGGGCGCGGGGCTCGCCTTCGCGGCCCTGTTCGCGGCCCTCGGAGCCTTCGGGCCGGCCCGCCGCGCGGCCCGGGTCGAGCCCGCCGCCGCCCTCTCGGGGAGCTGAGGGGAGCGACCGCGAAAACACCTGAGCCGCCGCGCGGGCCTCCCGGCACCTCCCCATCGCGCGCGGTGATATCTTCGCGTGCGTCACTGTCGACTCGGAGGGTTCGATGACGTCTCGTCGCCGCCGCTTGGGCGGGTCGCTCCTCGGTTTGGCCGCGCTCCTTCTCGCCACCGGAGCCCAGGCCGACTGGCCCATGGCCCGACACGACGCGCGGCGGAGCGGGGCCGCGGCCGGCAAGAGCGACATCGTGACCCCCGAGGTCGCCTGGAAGGCCTACCTCGGCGGCACCCTCGCGCCGACCCAGCTCCTCGCCGCCGACGCCGAGGCCGACGGGCACGAGGATCTGATCCGCGCCTCCGGCGGCACCGTGGCCGCGGTGCGAGCCGACGGCTCCACCCTCTGGTCCACCCGGGTCGCGGGCGCGCTCTCGCTGCTCGGGGTCGTCGATCTGGACGGCGACGGGCGGGACGAGGTGGTGGCCTACTCCTCCCTCGGCGCGACGGCGCTCGACCTCGCGACCGGCGCCGTCGTCTGGGCGCAGCCCGCGGGTGAAATGGGCGAGGTGAGCGTGGTCCGCCTCGCCGACCTGACCGGCGACGGGAAGCCCGACCTCGTGATCGGCGAGTGCCGGGGCTGCGGCGGCGACAAGCCGCAGTCGGGGTTCCTCTACTCGTTCCCCAGCGGCTTCGCGGCCCCGAGCCGCCTCGCGCTGCCTTACCCCGCGGTCGACGTTCAGAGCGAGAGCACGGTCGTGAGCCGCCTCGGCAAGGGGCCCGCGGCCCTGCTCACGGTCAACGCCGGCTCGACGCTCCAGCTCGTCGACGGCGTCACCGGGCTCGTGGTCGCCGGCATCGACGTGGGCTTCGACATCGGCCAGTCCTTCGTCGCCGGGTGCGTGGCCGCGGACCTCGACGGGGTAGCTGGCGACGAGGCCCTCTGCCTGGTCGCCTCGCGCGGCGGCGCGTTCGCGCCTCAGAAGACGAAGCTCGTCGCCCTCGGGTTCGGGACGGGCGCGACCCCGGCGCCCGCGGTGCTCTGGTCCTTCTCCCCGGCCGGCGAGCAGCTCAGCAGCACCTCGCACGATCTCCTGGTCGACCTCGACGCCGACGGCGCCCTCGAGACCGTGGTCACGGGCACCGACGCGGCGGGCTCCCCGACGGTCCACGTGCTCCGCGCCAGGACCGGCGCGGAGATCACGTCGCTCGCCGGCGCCTCGCTCGCCGGCACCGCGAAGGGGCTCCCCGGCGGAGGCTCGATCCTCCTCACGGCGCCGGCGGCGACGAGCACGGCCGGCGTGTCGCTCCACCGCTTCGGCGGCGGCCAGCTCCAGCCTCTCGGCGCCCTCGACCCGGCGGCCCAGGTCCTCTTCACGGTCGATCGCGAGCGCTTCGCGGTCTCGTCGGCGCAGTACTTCCGGCCCATCTTCTTCGACGTGACCGGCGGCGGCGCCTCCCAGCTCGTGACCATCGAGAAGCCGAGCGGCACCCTCCAGGCCTTGTCCATCGGCGCGAGCGGGCCCACCGTCGCCGCTTCGGTCGTCCTGCCCGCCAGCGCATCGCTCGCCGGCGCTTGGCCCTTGCCGGCCGTGACCGGCGCCTTCCCCCAGCTCGGCCTCCTCACGGCCGACGGCAACCTCACGCTCCGGGACCGCGCGCTCTCGGCGGCCTCGGGGCCCATCCACGTGGGTGGCTACTACGCGGCCGGCGGCTACTTCCAGCTCGGCGCCTCGCCCGTCGTCGCGGCGCTCTCCGGCGGCCCGGCCGAGCAGGTGCTCATGGTCGACAGCCGCGGCGTCCTGCTCGGCCTCGACGCCTCCCAGGCCTCGGCCTCCGCTCCGCCGGGCGTCCTCTGGGAGTCCGCCGACTGCGCCGCGCCGGCGGTGGCCAAGGGCGCCGCGGGCCCGGCGATCTTCGTGCGCCACCTCGTCGATCGCGCCACCTCCTCGTTCTCGCTGCGGCGCCTCGACGCAACGGGCGCCGTGGTCTGGGAGGTGCCCATCACCGCCTCCCCGTACAACGACCTCGTGACCGGCGACTTCGACGGCGATGGGGTCCCCGACGTCGCGCTCCAGTCCGGCGTCCCCGCGCAGGCCGCGCTCGGGACCTATGCCTTCTCGGGCAAAGACGGCCAGGTCTCGTGGAGGACGACCGGCACCATCTGCGGCGAGCCCGCCGGCCTCTCGGTCGCGGACTGGGACGGCGACGGCGTCGACGACGTGGTCCAGCAGCTCGGCGGGACCCAGGTCTCCTCGGGCAAAGGCGGCGCGCCCCTCGCGAGCGGCGGCCCCGGCGACTGCTACTACCTCCCCATGCTCCATCGCGACGAGGCCGGCGACGTCGACGAGGTCGTCTTCACCGGCGGCTACTCGTCGGAGCGCGCCTACGACCGCGACCTCTCCACCATGCTCTTCGCGAACCAGGAGGACGACCGGCCCTACCCGTACGGCGCGCTCGCCGAGTGCCCGGCGGGCGCCGTGCTCGTTCAAGGATCCTGGGCTCACCCGAACCGCCTCCGGCTCACGACCGTGAGCGGCCCCGGCGCCGGTCAGGCGACCTCGGTGTTCCTCTCCGGCGGCGCGCTCTACACCGACGAGGTCGCGGCCGAAGCCCACGGGCTCGCCCAGCTCTCGGCGGCCTCCGTTCACCCGAACCTCGACGGCTCGGGCCAGCCGGCGGCCCTGGTCGGCTCGGGCGACGGCTTCCTCTACGCGATCGACCCGTGCGCGGGCGACCTGCTCTTCACCCACGACTTCGGCGCCCCGGTGGGCGAGCCGGTCTTCGGCGACACCGACGGCGATGGCAACGACGAGATCGTGGTCTCGGTCTACGACGGCTACCTCTACGCCCTCAAGAACCAGGCCCCCGTCACCGGCGCCGGCGGCTCGGGGGGCGCGGGCGCCTCCACCGGGGTGGGCAGCGCCACGAGCGGCGCCGGTGGGTCGGGGGGCGAGGACGCCGCCTCCAGCTCCGGGACCTCCGGTGGAGCGACCGGCTCCACGGGCGCGGGCGGGAGCCACCGCGGCGGGACGGCGGGCTGCCACTGCGAGGTCGGGGCAGCTTCGGGCAGCTCGCCCTTCGGTCTCTTGGCCATCGGCGGCCTCGGGCTCGCGCTGGCCGGAGCGCGGAGGCGGGGCGGCCGATCTCGCCGGCCCTGACCTCAAAACGTTGGCCTCCGCTGGGTTTGGCAGACAAGCTGGCTGCGCCGAATGCGCCTTCCTCGCCGAGCCCTCATCTCGCTCCCGCTCCTCGCCGCCAGCGCCCTCGTGATGGGCTGCCCGACCGAGCCCATGGGTCGCCACAAGGACCCGCGCATGGTCGAGGACGAGTGGTCCAAGATGCCACCCTCGAAGGAGTGGCTCTACGCGACCGCCGAGTTCAACGGCGACCACAAGGCCGAGTGCGAGCACGTGCTCGGCTGGGTCAAGGGCGAGGAGCAGTGCACCGGCTCGATGTGCGAGCACGGGCGCGACCTGGCCTCCGAGTGGATGACCCGCTGCAAGGGCCTCG
>FTCO01000468.1_pt1 | contig 12393 bp, 8 predicted proteins | sample 1639701 | NCBI WGS metagenome assembly FTCO01 (sample SAMEA3914869, study PRJEB12502) | metagenome | biome: forest; material: soil | place: USA | collected 2012-03-12 | depth 0.1 m | reverse complement strand
GCCCCCGGCGCGCTCGGCGGCCCAGGCGGCGGCCTCCCAGTGCTCGGCGGCGGTGAAGCAGCGCTCGGCGGCGAGCCAGTCTTCCTTGCGCCCGCTGGCGATGGCGACGGCCGCGAAGATCTCGCCGGCCTCGAGCAGCTCCTCGCGGCCGACGTAGTCCTCGGCCTCGAGGCGCGCGAGGATGGAGTGAGCCAGCTCTTCGCCCGTCGGGTCGGCGTGGGGATCGATGGCCCTTGCCTGGCGGAGCACGGCGCTCGCCCCGGCCCCGTCGCCGGCCGCTCTGCGGAGCTCGGCCTCCTCCTTGTAGAGGAGCGCGATCTGGGCCGGATCCTTGGTACGCTGCCGCTCCATCCCGAAGAGGGGGAGCGCGTCGGCCATCTGGTTTGCCTCGAGGTAGAGAGCGCGGGCGGCGCGGTAGGCGCCCGGCGGGGCCGCCTCGGTGACGATGGCGCGGTGATAGGCGGCGATGGCCTCGACGGGGCTCCCGAGAGGAAGGGCACGGAAGAGGTCGCCGAGCTCGGTGAACACCTCGGCCGCCCGGCGGATCGCCGAAGGATCACGGCGAGCTTCTTGAAGAAGCTGGTCGCCGCGCTGCTCGAGGAGCCGCGCGAGGGCGCGGTGGCGTCCGTTGTCGCGGTAGAGGCGCATGAGCTGCGCCAGGGCGTGCTCGTCGGCCGGGTTGAGATCGATGGCACCGCGCAAGGCTCGGGCCGCGCGCTTGGGGTTCTCGGCCGGGCCGGACCAGAGCGAGGCGGCGTCCATGAGCCACCGGCTGGCGAGATCCGCCCGCTCGGTCGCCGTCGCCGCCGCGAGCCTCTCTAGAAGGAGGGCGGCGTCCGAGGGTCGCGTCTCCGCGAGCCGCTCGATGATCGCCGATGTCCCCGGGGCGTCCGGCTGGCCGAGGATCTCGGCGAGAAAAGGTTCGGGATCGAAGTTCTGCGTGCCGGCCGACGGCTCCATTTGGGCACGAAGCTACCATGACGGCGAGGGGGCGGGGCGAGGCGGCGTCGCGGAAGCCCGAAAGTGCCTTCCGGCACCGTGCCGACCCCAACCTCAGGGGCGTGCGGTGGGTGGCGTCGCCGTGGCGCGATCCACCTTCGGCCCCAAGGTGGGTCGGGTCGGCGTGTCGGACTGGACCTGGGACACGCAAGGTGGGTGGCGCCGCCGTGGCGCGACCCACCTTCGGCCCGAAGGTGGGTCGGGTCGGCGTGTCGGACCCGACCTTGGGGGTATTTTTGGATGTCGACGCGGTTGCCGGGGGGAGCTCAGGCGAACTTGGCGATGACGACGGTCACGTTGTCCTCGCCGCCGTTCTGCTTGGCCAAGGTGATCAGCTCGTTGCAGGCGGCGCGGGGGTCGCTGCAGCCGACCAGGCAGGAGGTGATCTGCTCGTCGCTGACCATGCCCGTGAGGCCGTCGGTGCAGAGCAGAACGATATCGCCGGGTTGCATCGGCACGCGGTGAACCTCGGCCTTCACGCCGGGCCGGCCGCCGCCGACCACGTTGGTGATGACGTGGCGGATTCGCTCGTCGGGTTTGTCGCCCGGCTTGAGGACTCCCTGTTCCATCAAATCCTGGACGAGCGTGTGGTCGCGCGTGATCTGGTGGAGGCCGCCGCCTCGCTGGAGGTAGCAACGGCTGTCGCCCACGTGCGCCACGAAGAGGTCGGCGCCGATCGCGTAGGCGAGCGTCAGGGTCGTGCCCATTCCCTTGCTTCTAGGGTCGCGGGCGGCGGCGGCGCAGACGCTGGCGTCGGCGCGCTGCAGGGCGGCCTTCAAATCCTTGAGGGCCATGGCCTCCGCGGGCTCGTCGAGCGAGAGCACCCACTGGAGGGCGTTGAGGAGGAAGCTCTCGACGACGCCGACCGCGATGGCGCTGGCCTTGTCGCCCGCGCGGGCGCCGCCGACCCCGTCGGCCACGATGAACAGGTGTCCGCGCTCGTTGCCGTAATGGATCGTCGGCTGGCGGACGCTCGACCGTTCGACCCAGAGCGCGCGCGCCAGCGTGGCGATGGCGAACTGATCCTCGTTGTTCTCGCGGACGAGCCCGCGGTCGCTGGCGCCATAGCTGGTCACCCCGAGCGCCGGGGAGGGAGCCTCGGCAGCCGGAAGGGTCTGCGCGACGGGACGAGCGGGGGGAACCTGAATGGCTGCTTGGGTCATGACCTGTCTCCTCGGGAGGCTCTTCGATCTTTGGCTGTCGTTGTCATTCAGGCTGCGCGTCCGGGTCGGGGGGAGGCGCGTGGTTGGCGGGCACGGGGGCGGGCGCATCGCCAGGGCCGCTGGGCCCGCCGTGGGCGTCGCCGTATCCATGGGAGGCGCCGTAGCCCTGGTCGGGCTCCTTGGGCGTGCGGTCCTTCGGCTGGGCGGGCTCGGGGGCCGGGGGGGCTGCTCGAGCCGCGACGGGAGGGCTCACATGCAGCTCGTGGACGCCGCTCGGCAACGGGTGCTCTTCGAGGCGCGCCGTGCACGCACAGGCCACCTCGTCCGCGGTCGTGTTGCCCACGGCCACATAGCTTCTCCCGCAGGCATTGCATCGATAGGAGCGCATGAGAATCTCCCTCCCGGCCGGGGCTGGCTCAGCGACCGCGGATGGCCCTGAGGATCACGAGCGTGATCACGGCGCCGACGACCGCCACGAACATGCTCCAGATATTGAAGCCGGTGACGCCCGCCGAGCCGAGCGAGGTGAAGAGCCAACCGCCCACCACCGCGCCGATCGCGCCGAGCACGGTGTCGAGGATGATTCCTTCACCCCGGTTCTGCACCAGCTTGCTGGCGATGAAACCCGAGATGAGGCCGAGGATGATCCAGGCTAGCAGGCTCATGACCGACTCCTGGCCGCTCTTGGAGGCGGGGTGATTCCCGCGAGGCGGCCCTCCGCCCACCGTATGAGCAGGGGGCGTGCCGCGCGTGATCCACGGACTTTCGCGGGCTTTCGTGGGGACTAGCCTGCAAACCTGCCACACCGTGGCGAGCAAGCGACGGGGGTGTCGACCTCAACGGGCTCGCGTCCAGCTCAGCGATAGTCCTGTTTCGAGGACACTGCCTGTCTCGATTTGCTCCAGCTCGTTTGCAGGTTCGCAGGTCGCGAGGTGTCCTATGCTCATCTGCGTGGAACACCGCGATGAGCTAGCGCTCGTGGGGTCCGCCATGGTGTGGGAGCAGCGGCCCAGCCAATGGCAGCTCACCTATGTTCTCAAGGGCACCTTCACCCTCGAGGAGGCGCCGCGGCCCGCGCCGCAACAGGACGGTAGCCACGCCGACGTGCTCTTCGAGCAGACGGAGCGAGCGAGCCTTTACGCGCCCACCGACTTCGCTCCGCGCAAGCCGCGCGCCGACGTGCTGCTGGTGGGCAGCGCCTTCGCGCCCGGCGGCGCTCCCGTCGAAGCGCTGACCGCGCGCCTCACCGCCGGCGAAATATCGAAGGCGCTCCGCATCGTGGGGGAGCGCGAGCGGACGAGCCAGGGGCCCTCGCGGCCGCGGCCCTTCGCGAGGATGCCGCTGCGCTACGAGCGCGCCGTCTATCGAGGTGAGAACCTGGTGGGCGGCGCCGATCGCGACGCCTCGCGGCCGCTACCCTGCATCGACGTGGAGGGCCCGGGGGAGACGCCGGGCTTCGCGCCCATCGCGCCGGCGTGGCGCGCGTTCCAGCGCGCGCTGTCGCCGGAGTCGCGCGCCTGGATCCAGCGGCTCCGCGGCGTCTCGGCGCACGACGTCCACGCGCGCAGCCTGGTCGTCCCCCCGTCGAGCGGGGCTCCGCCGGCCGGCTTCGACTTCGGGTACTTCAACGCGGCGCCGCGCGATCAGCAGGCCGCGCGGCTCGCGCCCGGCATGCCGGTGCTCCTCGAGAACCTCCTGGCGCGGCGCGCGCGGCTCGCGCTGCGGCTCCCCGCCATCGCGCCCGTGGCCTTCCACGTCGACCCGACGACGGCGGCGGTCACCGAGCTCCCGATGGTCTGCGACACGCTTTGGATCGATACCGACCGCGAGGTGCTGGTGCTCTCGTGGCGCGGCTCGCTGGCGATCTCGCCGCCCGGCGAGGCCGGCGTCGGGAGGATCGTTCACCGCGCCGTCGGCCCTGGCGAGCGGGTCACCTACGAGGACCTGGCGCCGCGTGCGAAGGCGTCGAAGCCGCCCGCGCACCTCGCCGGCACCGCGCCGATCTCGCCGGCCCTCCGCGCCGCGCTGCCCTTCATGGCCCAGCGCAAAGCGCCCGCGAAGGTGGCCACCACCGCCATGCCGGCGTTCGACGTGGCGCCGCGAGAGAGCGCGCCGTTTCCGCTGGCCGCTCCCTCCGTGGCCCCCGCGCAGCCGGCGCCTGCCGCCCTCGAGATCGTGGGCGCGCCTTGGGCCTCGGGCCCGACGCCGGTGGTGATGCGGCCCGGCCGGCACCTCGCCAGCACGATGAGCGCGCAATCGATGCCGTCGATGCAGGCGCTGGCCGCGCTGACCTCGATCCCCGAGCCGGTGCCCCTGCCGGCGCTCGCGCCCCCGCCCGCCGTCGCCGAGCCTCCGGCCGCCCTCGCGATCGCGCCGGCCCCGCCGCCTTCGCGTTCCCCCCCGCCTCCGCGAGACACGCCGGGCGAGCCGCCCAGGCCCAAGGCCGCGCCCCTCGTGGCCGTCGCGTACTCGGGCCCCGCGCCCTCGCCCTGGCGCGACGATCCGCCGGCGCAGCCCCTCGCGCCCGTCGCCGCGGCGCCGGCCGATCCCCCGCGGCCCGCGGTGAAGGGCGGCGTCTACGGGGACTTCGCGCGTCACAGGAGACGTTGAGCAGACCACCCAGGGAACGCAGCCGACCGGAGAACAGCGCCAGATGAACTACGACACGCTCAGCGCGCGCATCACCTCGTCCGACTTCCCAGCCGAGGAGCTGCAGATCCATCGCATCGAGGGGCAGGAGGCCATCTCGAGGCCCTTCCGCTTCGAGATCGAGCTGGTCGCCCCCGCGATGCTGGAGCTCGCCGCGGACGAGGTCGCGGGCGCGCTGGCCTCGCTCGTCTTCGAGCTCGAGGGGGAGGTGGTCCGCACCATCCACGGCATGATCTCCGAGCTGGAGGATCTGCTCGACGTGTCGGGGGATCATCGCTCGTACCGCGTGGTCCTCGTGCCGCGGATGCACATGCTCACGCTCGTCGAGATCCAGGAGGTGTTCCTCGAGCAGAGCGTGCCCAGCATCATCAAGCAGAAGCTCGACCTCGTGGGGGTGGGCGAGGCCGACGTCGAGATGCGCCTCCAGAACCGATACGACCCGCGCGAGCTGGTGATCGAATACAAGGAGACGGACCTCGCGTTCGTCTCGCGGCTCACCGAGCACCTCGGCGTCAGCTTCTTCTTCGACCATCGAGGCGACACCGACAAGATCGTGTTCACCGACCACGCCGGCGGCTTCATGAGCCTGCCCGAGCACGACAAAGTCCCCTTCGAAGCGCGGCGCGATCACCAGGGCGTGTACGCCATCCGCCACGTCACGCGCGTATCGCCGCGACGCTTCTACCAGCAGGACTACAACTACCGCACGCCAAGGCTCGACCTGACCGCCAGCCACGCGGTGGAGAGCGGGCTCGCCGGCGGCGTGGTCGAGTTCGGCTCCCACGTGAAGACCCCCGCCGAGGCCCGCATGATCGCGCAGATCCGCGCGGAGGAGCGCGACGCGACCCACCGCTTCTACGCGGGGGAGAGCGCGGTCGTGAGCTTCACCGCCGGCGCGCGCGTGACGCTGGACGACCACCCGCGCGTCAAGGAGAGGCTCCTGCTCGTCGAGGTGACCCACCACTTCACGCAGCAGGTCGGCACCCACGGCAAGGGCAGCGGTGGCGACGGCTACCGCAACAGCTTCCGCGCGACGCCGGCGAGCCGCACCTACCGGCCCGCGCGCGTGACGCCGAAGCCCCGCATCGCGGGCGTGGTGACGGCCGTCATCGAGCCCGTACCCGGCGGGCAGGTGGCTAAGCACGCCAACATCGACGACCAGGGGCGCTACACGGTGCGCTTCGCCTTCGACTCCGCGCCCGCGAGCCCGCTCGGGCGATCGTCGCGCCCCATCCGCATGATCCAGCCCCACGCGGGGCCGGGGTACGGCGTGCACTTCCCGCTCCACTCGGGCGTCGAGGTGGCCATCGTCTTCGTCGACGGCGACCCCGATCGGCCCCTCATCCAGGGGGCCATCCCCAACCCGGCGACGCCGACGCCGGTGCAGCGGCAGAACTCGCTCGAGAGCCGGATTCAGACCTCGTCGGGGCTGCACATCGTGATGAAGGACGCCTGAGTCACGGCAGGCTCTCGCAGAGGGCGCGTAGCTCGGCCACCGCGTCGGGGGCGAGCTGAAGCGTGACGCGCTCGCGGCGGCCCTCTTCCGCGTACCAGAGCGTGAGCACGGCGACCGGCACGTCGAGGCCCGCGCCGCGGTTCGAGGTGGCGACGCGGTCGACCCGCCACGCGACGCGCTCGACGACCTTGCCGTGGTCGGCGAGCGAGCCCACCGCCGCCTCGCCGCGGACCACCTGCTTGACGAGATCGTAGCCGGGGAGCAGCGCCTCGCGGGCCTCGCCCGCGTCGCCGAGGCGGCCGAGATCCTCGGCCAGCTCGGCGTCGCTCAGGTTCCGCTGGGCGGCGTTGCGGAGGAGGAAGCGGCTCGCCCGGAGGGCGCGCTGGACGACGGCGAGCTCGACGTCGAGCTCGGCGCAGAACTGCTCGATTCGTGCTTCGACGTCGGCGGGCGCCGGCTCGCGGAGGAAGGGGCCGAGGACGCGGTAGAGCGTGCGGCGCGCCGCGACGGGGAGCGCGGCGAGGAGCGCGAGGTCGCCGGAGATCTCCGGCGGAGCAGGCCGGCCGTGGAGGCAACGGAGGGGCGTGGTCATGGGGCCCCGAGCGTACGCGGGGTGGTGCCGTGTCGGCGCTCCCTCGGCGCGGGCGTTCGGAGAGACGACAGCTGTCCAGCTCCCGGACAATGCGCTGTTATGAACTGCAACGAACAGGAACGCCCCGGCGCCTTAAAGCCTTTACAGGGCCGGTGGTCGGCGTAGCGTCGAAGGCGAGGGAGAGCCACCATGCCGATCGACGATTACTCGCTCGACAAGCCGGACACTGCCGTCAATGCCGCGACGGCCCCGGGCAAGTACATCAAGATCGCCGTCCCGGATTTCTCCGACGTCGCCTCCAACACCAACCCAGCGACGATGGCGCCCACGCCGTTGACTTCGTATCTACGATTGGGAGCGGTGGAGGACGTCACCAAGGCCGGCAAGGCTACTGGCACCGTGGGTCTCATCACCGACATGAGCGGCTATCCGCTGGTGACCGACCTCAACGCGCCCTACAACCCGAGCTACGATCCATACGCGCCCTTCGGGGGCAACAACCTCCCTGTCGACGGCAGCCCGCCGCTCCCGCCGGCCACCACGCCGACCAGCGTCGTCGGCGCTCCCCCCAGCAACGCCGCAGCCTATCCCACCGCCGCCGGACCCGACCCTTCGGGGGAAGACCTCGCCTCGCTCGTGCAGGGGTTCGCCGACGACACCCGCAATCGCGGGCGACCGCGCATGCGCCCGCGGAGCGCCACCGGCGCCGTCCCCTACACGGTGGGAGGCCAGCCCAACGATCAAGGGAGCACGGCGCAAGGGCCCCTCTATGGATATCCATGGGTCACGCCCGTCACCGGGGCCAAGGCACCTGGCCAGCTGGACGCCGGTGTCCCGCCCGTGGGCACGGGGACCACGGCCGAGGATCTTCGCTACACGGCCTCTTCCAAGCCGCTGTTCTTCCCCGACGACTATCGCACCCTGGAGAGCAGCCAGCTCCACACCAAGGGTGGATGGCGCGACCACACCGACGGCAATCGCATCACCACCACCCGCGGTGACAAGGTCGAGGTCATTCGCGGCAACTACAAGCTCATCGTGCTGGGCCGGCAGGATCAGACCAAGCCCAAGTATGCGGGGATGGATCTGTCGGGCGGGCAGAGCGACACTGGCGGCGGAGACCTCACCGCCGATGCGTCGAGCGACTTCTTCCAGGGGTCGACGGCGTTCTCGAGCCTCTTCGAGTGGCGGCAGGCCTCCACGCACGCGCTCTTCCAGGAGACGGTGGACGCCGTCGTCCCGCCGGATCTGCTCGCCAAGGAGGCCGCGGATCAGCAGGCGGCGGCGGACGCCGTGGCGGCGCTCAACAAGCTGACGCTGGATACGCAGACCCTCGTCGATCCGAAGGGCGTGCTGGTCTCGACCATCAACGCCGCCCAGAAGATGGTGCTCAACGCCGACAACACGCTGGACGCCGCCTTCGCGTCGTCTGCGCTGAGCGCGGCCAAGAAGGCGCTGTTGACCGCGGAGCAGGCCGCGGAGCCGAACCTGCTCCAGGCCTGGGCGCTGGCGGTGCTCGCGATCACCGTGACCCCGGGCACGGCGGACGGGGACGCGGCGGCGGCCAAGACCGCGGCGACGACGGCGCAGACCACGGCCTGGAACGCGACCGGCGTCGACGAGGCCATCGCGGCGGCGAAGACGGCCGACGGGCAGGTCGTCGATTGGAAGACGGCGCTCGCCGCCTGGCGCCTCTGGACCGCGACGCCCGCCTCCGACGCCGACGCCAACGCGCTGGCCCAGAAGACGGCCGACTCGGCCAACCTGGCCACCAACGCCGCGACGCTGGCGGCCGCCGCGGTCGCCGCCGCCGCCGCGCTGGCTGCGGCCATCGCGCAGGCGACGTCGGTCGATCCCGCCTTCATCGAGGCCACCAACGACGCTACCGCCGCCGCGCAGGCCGCCACCGACGCGACCAACGCGGCGACCGAGGCGGGCCTCGCGGCCATGGCGAACCCTGGGGACCAGGGGCTCCAGCAGGCCTGGCAAGACGCTCAGGCGAAGGCGACGCAGGCAACGCAGGACTCGATCACGGCCGCCACCGCGGCGGCGAACGCCGCCAAGAGCGCGCCCGACCCGGCGCTGGCCGACGCCTACAACAAGGCGGTGACGGCGGCGGCCAAGGCGGCGGCCGCGGCGGCGAAGGCGGAGCAGGACGCGGTCGACGCCGCTGCGGCGCTGAAGACCACGACCGGGGCCCTGGCCGCGGCGGTGAAGAACGCGGCCTCCGCGTGGACGGCGGCCATCACCGGCGTGACCAAGCAGGCCGCCAACGTCCTCCTCTCGGCGCAGCTCTCGGCCCAGCTCGCCCAGAGCTCGCCGCCGGGCCAGACGGCGACCGACGCGGCGGCGGCGGCGCTGGCGGCGGCGGCGCTCTCCACGGCGCAGGTGAAGGCCGCCAAGTACGAGGTCGGCTACTTCACCTCACCTCTCGAGACGCTCCAGCTCTGGGAGGACGCCGACGGCGCGCCGGCCGACTTCCGCTCGTTCTCGACCACCAAGAAGGGCAGCGGACCCAAGGTTCAGGTCAAGTACCAAAGGGACCCGAACGACCTCTACACGCAGGATGGCAAGAAGACCCCCGGCGTGCCGGGGGACGGCGTCACCTACGCGACCCCCATCTCCCTCGGCGTCTCGATCAACGAGACGTGGTCGTACCAGATCTATAATTACTCGGGCATCGGCTATTACCCGGCCACCCAACCGCAGCCGTGGGAGCCGGCGCCGCCCAAGACTCAGACTCAGCCCATCGGCGGCGCCGCCCTCTCCGGGGTGGGCCTGCCCGCCGACGCTCCCACGCGCGACCCCGCCGCGATGGTCGATTGGTCCCCCGTGCCGCGGTGGGTCATCTACCCGGTCGCGAAGATCGTCAACAAGAGCTACGTCGTCCACCAGAGCAGCGAGGTCTTCGCCGAGCGGACCGTGTCGGTCACGGCGGGCCCCCGGCCGCCGGACGACGACAACCCGGAGCCGAGCAAGCCGGTCAAGACCTACGCGCCCGACGTGCCCGCTTGGCTCGACGCCGGCGGCAACTCCAACACGGCTTACAACGACACGCTCGGCAATACGCGCAACCTGCCGGCGCAGGCCACCTACGATCGCGACCTCATCAGCGCTGATACCGAGTTTCCCAGCGACGACACGCTGGCGAGCTGGATCCTCGACTTCGACGGCAACCCGCTGAACATCCGCGAGTACAACAAGATCGATCAGACGTGGGCCGAGACCCACGTGAAGAAGCAGGTCACCATCTTGAGGGCCGACACGACGCTCGGCGACACCGTGGTGACGGGCACGCAGAACACCAAGCTGCACGCCGGTGCCAGCACCAGCAACACCAAGATCGATGGGCAGCAACACACGCAGCTCCACGCCGGGAGCACCCTCTCCGACACCACCATCGACGGGAAACAGCATACCATCCTGCACGCCGCCTCGACGCTGGCGGAGACGACGGTGGACTGGGCGGTCTCCACCTCGCACTTCGGCACCCAGTCGACGACCACCAACGCGAAGACGCTCCACAACGTCAAGACGTCGGAGTCCACCACGGATGTCAGCGCCACGCTGATGTCGGTGGCCTTGAAGGCAGCCATCATGGATTTTCAGCTGACGGCGGCGGCCATCCACGTCGGGATGAACCTTGGGTTCACGGTCGACATCGCGGTGTTGCCGCACTTCTCGATCAAGGAGCTGCAGTTCGGCCTCAAGGGGACCGATCTCGACATCACCGACAAGCTTCACACGACCATCTCCACCATCATCAACTTGATGTGAGCCGGCCGAGACCAATGAACGTGCGGGTGGCGAAGGGGCTCTCGATTCGAGCCGCGGTCCTGTCGTGCCCCCTGATCCTCGCGGGGTGCGCCGCCCTTCTGGATGGGACCAACGTCCTCGGGGCGGTGACCCTTCAAGGGACCGAGCTGGGCTCTTGGACCTTGTCGTTTTATCAGGGCCGCTCGGGGCTGCCGCAGTCATTCTTCGGCGCCGACTTCGTGAGCACGGTGGGGACCATACGCGCCATCCGCAATGAAAAGAGGGAGGTGACCCTGCTCCTCACCTCGCCGGACGGTAAGAAGAAAGTCGAGCTCACCAAGGCCGACTGCTCCACGCTCGACCTCGAGATGGTCAACGGCTATATCGGTGTGAATAGCTGGCGGGACCCCGCGTTCCTCCGCGAGTGGGCGGCGATCGAGCGCAAGGGGGAGAGGCACCCCGAGGAAGGCAACAACCCCGGATACCTGTCCGGGAGGGCGGCTTTCGCGTGCTCCCTGCCGACCGGCGGGAGCATGCGTGGCGAGATGGCGTTTCGGTGCGAATGAAGACCAAGAACCTGACCCCCTTTCTCTTCGGCGCCAAGGTCACGTCACTCCGGCCTCCCCAGCCGCTCATGACGATGATCGTGAAGGCGAGCTTTCGGCTCCGGCCGGGCGAGCCCCTGGAGGCCATCGAGGATCTCCTCGAGCAAGGGCCGATGCATGCCGAGGTGTTCGCGGAGGAGGACGAGGAGCGCGCCGGAGAGTGCCTGTGCGCGAGCGACTTCGCCGATCTGAAGCTGAACGCCGAGGTGCTGCTTTCGGGGAGCTGCCATGCGCCGGGGGGACGACCCGTCGCCGAATGCCCCGTTCGGTTCTCGGTGGGGGGGTGGTCCAAAACGCTGTTGGTGGTCGGCCGGCGGGTGTGGACCGAGAAGATGCTGGGCGCGGCGACGTCGGATCCGGTGCCCTTCACCACCATGCCACTTCGCTACGCCAATGCCTTTGGCGGGCCGGGGTATGCGCTCAACCCGGCGGGGAAGGGTCGAGAGGCCGGGGAGCTGCCGAATGTGGAGCTCCCGGCGTCGCGGGTGCGTTCGCGAGGAGACAAGCTCGAGCCGGCGGGGTTCGGGCCCATCAACCCGGCCTGGCCGCAGCGCGCCGGCAAGGTCGGTAAGCAGTATGGCCCCAAATGGAAGAAGGAGCGGGCGCCCTTTTATGCAGAGGACTTCGACTGGAGCTACTTCCATGCAGCCCCCGCCGACCAGCAGCTCGCCGGTTACCTCCGGGGGGACGAGGAGGTCTCGTTCCTGAACCTGCACCCGAGGGCGCCCAGCTTCTCGACGCGGCTCCCGGGGCTGAGCGTCCGCGCCTTCGCGAAGGACGCGCGCGGGGCGGTCCGCGAAGCGCCCATGAAGCTCGATACGCTGCTCGCCGACCTCGACCGTGAGGCCTTGGTGCTCACGTGGCGCGGCGTCACGCCCGTCGAACAGGACGATCTCGCCGACGTGGTCACGGTGCTCATCGCCTCCGAGCCGCTCGAGGGCGCTCCGCTACCGGAGGCTCACTACCTCGCGATCCTCGCCACCTTCGAGGAAGATCCCCTCGAGATCGATCGGCACATCCCCGGTGGTCGGGCGGCGCTCGACGCCGCGCACGCGGTGAGCGCCGAGACCAAGGCCCACCCGGAGCGAACGCCTGACGGGAAGCTGAAGGCGGCGCTCGAGCACCAAGGCCTCTTCGCCGTGGTTCCCGGCGAGCATCAGGCGGCGCTGCCCG
>FTCO01000495.1_pt1 | contig 12405 bp, 9 predicted proteins | sample 1639701 | NCBI WGS metagenome assembly FTCO01 (sample SAMEA3914869, study PRJEB12502) | metagenome | biome: forest; material: soil | place: USA | collected 2012-03-12 | depth 0.1 m | reverse complement strand
CGCTATGCTCGGTGGGCATGGTAGCTCGCCGCATCGCCGCCGCCGTGGCTGCTCTCTCTGCCCTCTTGGCCGCGGGGGTGGCCGCGGCCAGCCACGCGCCTCCTTGGCTGGAGGCGGCCGGTGATCTTCGACCCGGCATCCGCAGCGCGCGCATCCTCCTCGCCGATCAGCCCATCCTCACCGCGCCGTATCCGACCGCGCCGAGGCGCGGCACGGTGGCGCGCGACGTCTACCTCCCCATCTTCGCGACCCGCCGGGGCGATGGTTGCCGAGGCCTCTGGTACCAGGTCGGGACCAAGGCCTGGGTCTGCGAGGAGGCCGTCGATCTCTCGAGCGCTCCGCCCATCGAGGCCGGCAAGCGCGTGTTTGAAGACACGAGCGACGGCCTCCCCTTCCGCTACTTCTTCGTCGGGCCGGGCGGGTCGCAGGGGTACAAGCGCGTCGAGGCGGTCGACATCGGCGAGCCCGACTTCACCCTTCAACCCGGCTTCGCGGTCGCCATCACCGCCGAGCGCAACTTCGACGGCTCGCGCTACGGCCGGACCGACCACAACCTCTGGGTGCCGATGCGCGACCTCGGGGCCGTGCACGCCCTCGCGTTTCAAGGCGAGAGCATCCCCGACGCGCCCGCCGGCAAGCCCTTCCCCACCGCCTGGGTGATCGTCGACCACGCCCGCGTCCTCACCAAGCCCAACGGGCCGCCGTCGTCGCAGACCCGCGCGCGCTTCGAGGCGCTCACGGTCTCCGAGGTGAGCGAGGGCATCGGGGGCAAGTTCCTCCGCATCGGCGACAACGCCTGGATCTCGGCCAAAGACGTGCGCCACCCGGTGCCCGTCGCCCCTCCCTCCGAGGTCGACGCCGACGCCGGCGAGCGCTGGATCGACGTCGACCTCGACACGCAGACCCTCGTCGCCTTCGAGGGCCGAAAGCCCGTCTTCGCGACCCTGGTCTCGACGGGCAAGGGCAAGCAGGGCACGCCCCTCGCCACGCCGAAGGGCGTGCACCGCATCTGGATCAAGCTCCTCACCTCCGACATGGATAACCTCGAGGACGACAACGCCTCGCGCTACTGGCGCATCGAAGACGTGCCCTGGGTCCAGTACTTCTCCAAGGGCGTGGGCCTGCACGGCGCCTTCTGGCATCGCTCGTTCGGCAACGTTCGCAGCCACGGCTGCGTGAACCTCTCGCCCCTCGACGCGCAGCGCCTCTTCCACTGGACCGGCCCTCACCTCCCCGGCGGCTGGACCGCGGTCCTCCCCACCAGCCACGAGCTGGGGACGGTGATTCGAGTGCGATGAATCTCGGGCGCTGCTAGGGTCCCCTGCGAGTGGTTCAGGTCAAGTACACGCAAGTCGCGGCGCAGGCGGTGAGCCTCGCCGAGCTCTTCGAGGCCCAGTTCGAGAAGGGCATCGAGGGCCGCTGCCACTACCGCGTCGAGCTCTCGGCGCCCGACGGCCCCTCGACGGCGGGCGGCAAGCAGGCCCTGCAACACATCAAGCTCATCCCCGAGGACGGCGGGCCGAGCATCGTCGTCGGCTCTTGCCACACGGTGAAGCAGACCGCCGAGATCCGCATGTACGGCAGCCTCGAGAAGCTCCACGAGCAGCGCTTCCGCGGCCTCCCCTTCCCCATCGACGCGCGCACCTACCGCAAGCTCGCCCAGGAGCTGGCGGGCTTCTTCACCCAGTATCGGATCAAGGTCGCCTTCGCCGAGGAGGCGCTGCCGCCCGTGCCCGCGCCGGTGGAGTCGAACCCGGCGCGCGTGTGGACCTGGGTGATCTTGGGCTTGGTGCTCGTCGCGCTGGGGGTGATCGGCTTCTTCTTCGGCCCGATGGTGCTCCACAAGCTCCACCTCTAGCTCTGAGCTCAGTTGTAGCCGCGCGCCTGAAGCTCGAAGAGCTCGGCGTAGCGCCCGTGCATGGCCAGAAGCTCCTCGTGGGTGCCGGACTCGATGAGGCGGCCGCCCTCGAGGACGATGATGCGGTCGGCCATGCGTACGGTGGGGAAGCGGTGCGAGATCAGGATGGCGGTGCGCCCCTTGGCGAGGGCTCGGAAGCGCTCGAAGACGGCGTGCTCGGCCTCGGCGTCGAGCGCGGCGGTGGGCTCGTCGAGGATGAGCACGTCGGCCTCTTCGCGCATGAAGGCGCGTGACAGGGCGATCTTCTGCCACTGCCCGCCGGAGAGCTCGACGCCTCCCTTGAACGATCGGCCGAGCTGCGTGTCGAGGCCCGCCGACAGCTCGCCGATGACGGCCGTGGCGCCCCCGCGCTCGGCCGCGCGGCGGATGCGATCCTCGTCCTCGCGATGCGGCACGCTCCCGAGCCCGACATTGTCGCGGAGCTTGAAGTGGTACTGGTTGAAGTCCTGAAAGACGACGCCCATGCGCTTGCGGAGCTCGGCCTCGTCCCAGTCCTCGAGGTCCTTGCCGTCGAGGAGGATGCGCCCCTCGGTCGGGTGGTAGAGCCGCGTGAGCAGCTTGATGAACGTGGTCTTGCCGGCCCCGTTGTGGCCCACGAGCGCGAGGCTCTGCCCCTCGGGGATGCTGAGGTCGAGCCCGCGGAGCGCGAACGTCTCCTTGCCCGGGTAGCGAAAGCCCACGCCCTCGAAGCGGATGCCCTTCTCGGGCAAGGCCGGGGCGGGCGCGCGGGAAGCGGTGGGCGCATCGACCTCGTCGAGGAAGGCGAACAGGTTCGACATGTAGAGGTTGTTCTCGTACATGGCCCCGATCGACGCGAGGATCGACTGAAACGCCTGCTGGCCCTGGCGGAGCGCGACCACGTAGAGCGTCATGTTGCCGAGGGTGATCCGCGCGGCCGCCGCGGCGATCGCCATGAAGGCGTAGGAGCCATAGAAGGCGCCGGTGCCGAGCAGCGAGAGCCCGTAGGCCCAGCCGGCGCGGCGCAGGGCGAGCGCCTTGTCCTCTCGGTAGAAGGTCTCGCCGAGGAGCTTGAAGCGCTCGAGCAACGTGGGGCCGAGGTCGAAGAGCTTCACCTCCTTCGCGTGCTCGTCGTTGGCGAGCACGTACTCGAGGTAGTGCATCTGCCTGGTCTCGGGCGCCCGCCAGTTGCGCAGGCGAAAGGCGGCGCCCGAGAACTTCATCTCGACGATGGTGGCGGGGATGGCCGCCGCGACCAGCCCGAGCACGGCGAAGCCGCTGAAGCGCACGAGCAGGGCGACGTAGCCCGCGAGCGTGATGACGCTCTGGAGGATGCCGAAGGTGTCGTTGATGACCTGCACCGGCCGCGACGAGGCCTCGCGCCGCGCCTTGGTGAGCCGGTCGTAGAACTCGGGGTCCTCGAAGTGCCCGAGGTCGAGCGCGACGGCCTTCTCGAGGATCTGCGTGTTGATGTCGATGGAGAGCCGCGCGCCGAGGAGCGAGCGCACGACGCCCAGCGAGCGCTGGATGAAGGCCTGGACCGCGACCGCGATGAGCTCGGCGACGACCCAGCGCACGACGGCCTCGGTGGACCCGGCGACGACGGCGTCGACGATGGCCTTGCCGATCCAGGCGATGGCGAGGGGGACGAGCCCGCCGGCGAGCGTGAGGAGGCCGAGGGCGATGGAGCCTCCTCGGGAGGAGCGCCAGACCAGCCCCATGGTCCGAGGGACATGGGCGAAGCTGCCACGAAGGCGTGCGAGCACTCGCGGAAGGTAACCATCCCGATAGAGCTAGAGCAGGCGCTCCTTGAAGAAGCCGAGGACGCGGTCGAGGGCGCGGCGGGTGGGGTGGCCCTCTTCGTCGACGAGGTGCGTCGTGACCACCGAGTGCGCGTCACGGGGCAGGCCGTAGGGGTTGCCTTTCGACGAGTCGATCTCGATGGCCTCGAAGCCGTCGCCGAGCTCCTCGCGCAGCCGATCGAACCTCTCTTTGGGCACCAAGGGGTCGCCGGTGAAGCGCATCCCGATCACGGGGCAGCCCGCGGCGACCCGCTGCTTCACCACGGCGAGGTCGGCGTCCGAGAGGTGGAGCGCGCGCCTCCTCTCCTTGCCGAGGGGGACCGGCAGCGAAGGCTGGCTGAGCACCGGCGCCATCACGCTCTCGTCGACCATCAAGGCCAGCGCGAAGTTGCCCGTGAGGCACATGCCGATCGCGCCCACGCCCTTGCCGCCCAGCTCCTCGTGCGTGCTCCGGCAGAGGGCGCGGAGCCAGTCGGTGATGGGGCCGGGCTCGCGCGAGGCGAAGACGGCGAACTCGCGCGTGATGCAGATCTGCGCGATCGATTGGGCCATGTAGGCAGGGCCCATCGGCTTGCCCGGCGTGCCGAAGAGCTGCGGCATCACGGCGGTGAACCCGGCCTCGGCGACGCGCGTGGCGAAGGCGGCGACCTGGGGGGTGATGCCGGGGATCTCGGACATGACCACGACGCCGGGCCCACTGCCTCGCCGGTAGACCGGGCGGGTCTCTCCCGCGTGCGTGAACGAGGTCTCGTCGAAGCCGGGGAGCGTCATGCGGCGCATGGTCGCAGCCGGCTCGCGCGCGCCGCAAGGTCCAAGCCGGCTTACCCTCGCCTACATCGGAGCCTGCGCGCCGGCCTTACGCTCGCCGGGGGTTCGGGCGTGGTCCGGTCGTTGCTGCCCTCCTCGACCTGACCCGCAGCTCATCGAGGAAGCCGTCCAAGATCATGGAGATCGAAGCGTTGCCCAGGGAGGTCGAGACCGTCGCCTTGGCGCGCGCCCCCACGGTCTCTTACGCGTCCCCCGCGTCTCGTCCAGCCGACGACGCGAGGTACGCCGGGCTCGTCGTCGCCGGCCGCTACCGGCTCGAGCGCCTCCTCGGCCGAGGGGGCATGGGCGAGGTCTGGGTGGCTCGCCACCTCGTCCTCGGCACCCGCGTGGCCGTGAAGTTCTTGATGGCCACCCGCCGTGGTCCGTGGGCCCGCGCCGCCCGCGAGCGCTTCCGGTTCGAGGCCCAGATCGCCGCGCAGCTCGGCCCTCGCTCCCCCCACATCGTCGCGGCGCGCGACGCCGGCGAGGACGACGCCGGCCCCTGGCTCGTCCTCGACTACGTGCCCGGCCAGACCCTCCGCGAGGCCCTGGCGCGTCATGGTCCGCTCTCCCTCGAGGCGGCCGCCGACGTCGTCGATCAGGTCGCCGCCGCGCTCTCCGTCGCCCACGCGGCCGGCGTCATCCACCGCGACCTGAAGCCCGGCAACCTCCTCACCGCCCCCGACCCCCGAGGAGGGATCCACGTCGAGCTGTGCGACTTCGGCATCGCCAAGGCCCTCCACCTCGAGGTCGATCCCCCGAGCGACCTCGAGCTCGACAGCCCCGACGCGACCGCCGAAGGTTTTCTCATCGGCTCCCCCGCCTACATGAGCCCCGAGAGCGCGGCCGGGCTCCCCGCCGACGCGCAGGTCGACCGCTGGGCCCTCGCGGTCATCGCCTACGAGTCGCTGAGCGGGAAGCTCCCCTTCGCCGGCCGCTCCCTCTCGGAGATCGCCGCCCGCCGCCGAGGAGGCCGCTTCCCCCCCGCCTCCGAGGTGCGCAAGGGTCTGCCCCACGACCTCGATCGGTGGTTCTCCCGCGCGCTCGCCCCGCGCCCCGGCCGCCGGTTCGCCTCGTCCGAGGAGCTGGCCCGCACCTTCCGCCGCGCCGCCCTGGGCCCGATACGCCGCCGCAGCCTCCCGCGTTTAGCCTCGCCCCCTGACGCGCTGAGCCACGACGAGGGAGCCAGCGCGCCGGAGCTGGGCTAGAGTCGGCGCCTCAACCGCACTCTGCTTCGGAGGTCTTCCGTGTCCCGTTTCATCGACGAGCTCAAGCGCACCCATCGCCTCGGCGAGCTGCGCGCTTCCGACATCGGCAAAGAGGTCGTGCTCTTCGGCTGGGTCCAAAGCCGGCGCGACCACGGCGGGCTCATCTTCATCGACCTCCGCGATCGCGACGGGCTCACGCAAATCGTGTTCGACCCCGACTCGGCCGGCGACGCGCACAAGCTCGCCGAGGCCATCCGCGGCGAGTGGGTCGTCGGCGTGCGGGGCAAGGTCCGCTCGCGTGGCGAGCAGTTCAGCAAGAAGGAAGGGAAGATGGTCTCGGCCATCAACCCCAAGCTCGCGACCGGCGCCATCGAGGTCGAGGTCCTCGAGGCCACCATCTTCAACAAGGCCGAGACCCCCGCCTTCGAGATCACCGACGAGCTCGACACGCGCGAGGAGATTCGCCTCCAATACCGCTACCTCGACCTCCGCCGCGCCCCGCTCCAGCGCACGCTCCGCCAGCGCCACGAGATCAACCGCGCCACGCGCAACTACCTCTCGGACCAGGGCTGCCTCGAGCTCGAGACCCCCTTCCTCGTGAAGTACACGCCCGGCGGCGCGCGCAACTTCCTCGTCCCCTCGCGCCTCTCGCCCGGCAAGTTCTACGCGCTCGCCGAGAGCCCCCAGCTCTACAAGCAGCTCTTCATGGTGGCGGGCTTCGACCGCTACTTCCAGATCGTGAAGTGCTTCCGCGACGAGGACCTGCGCATCGACCGCCAGCCCGAGTTCACGCAGATCGACGTCGAGCTCTCGTTCGTGAACCAGGACGACGTCTTCTCGCTCATGGAGGGCCTCATCTTCTCGGTCTTCAAGCTGGCCCTCGGCGTCGACCTGAAGGAGCTGTTCCCCGACGGCAAGTTCCCTCGCCTGCCCTTCAACGAGTCGATGGCCAAGTACGGCAACGACAAGCCCGACCTCCGCTTCGGCCTCGAGCACACCGACCTCACCAAGCTCGTGATCGCCCAGAAGGGCGGCGGCGTTCCCCTCTGGGAGGAGCTCGTCAACGAGCCCGGCGTGCGTGACGCCACCGAGGACCACCTCCGCCCCAAGATCTTGAAGGCGATGGTCATCCCCGGCTCGGCGAACCTCTCGCGCCCGCAATTGGAGGAGCTCGAGAAGGGCCTCCGCGACGTGAAGGGCTTCAAGGGCCTCGCCCGCGCCAAGGTGGCCGACGACGGCTCGTGGACCCAGTCGCCCCTCGCCAAGTCCATCACCCCCGAAGCTCGCCTCGCCATCAACGAGGCCGTCTCCGCCAAGCCCGGCGACGTCATCTGCTTCAACTTCGGCAAGGCGGCCGTGGTCCACACGGTCATGGCCAAGCTCCGCGTCGACGTCGCGAAGAAGATCGGCCTCATCCCCGAGTACGGGCACGGCGGGAAGTGGGAGCTCCTCTGGGTGACGAACCCGCCGCTCTTCGAGCACGACGAGGAGACCAACACCTGGGCCGCGGCGCACCACGCCTTCACCCGGCCCGTCGACGAGCACATCCAGTACCTCGAGTCGGACCCGGGCCGCGTCGAGTGTTACCGCTACGACCTCGTGCTCAACGGCTTCGAGATCGGCGGCGGCTCGATTCGCCTCCACGACCCCGAGGTCCAGTCGAAGGTCTTCAAGACGATGGGCATCGACGAGAAGGACGCCAAGGAGAAGTTCGGCTTCCTGCTCGACGCCCTCCGCTCCGGCGCGCCCCCGCACGGCGGCATCGCCATCGGCATGGACCGTCTCACCATGCTCCTCACCGGCGCCCCGACGCTCCGCGACGTCATCCCCTTCCCCAAGACCAACCAGGGCACGGATCAGATGACGGGCGCCCCGGTCCTCGTGGACGCGCCGCAGCTCGCCGAGCTCTTCGTCAAGACCACGGCCCCCACGCCGTGAAGGCTCTCGGGAGCCTCGCCGCCCTCCTCGCCCTGGCGCTGGGCGGCGTCTCGATCGTGGCCTCCGCGTCATGTACGGACGCGGAGGTCCACGTCTTCGGGGGCTACTCCTACGACCCGGACCTGGACTGCCTCGACACCTCGGGCGCGGTCGACGTCATCTCGGGCCCCGACCCGGGGACGTGCAGCAAGCTCCGTTGCTGGCTCTCCCCCGACGGCGTCGCCTACGTGACCGACAAGGCCTGCGACGCGCCCCCCGACTACAAGGACGAGACGGCGGCGACCACGGGGCTCTGCGTGAAGGCCCTCGCGACCTACGCGAAAAAGGGCCACGACCTCTGCCCGATCCCGGCCGACGCCGGCACGGACGACGACGGCGAGTAGCCCTTGTCTCATTCACTCTGGTAGGGTGGCGGACGACTCCCCTCAGGTCATGGGATCCCCGGCACGCATCCTCGTCGTCGACGACAGCCCCACCATCTTGAAGGTGGTGAGCTCCATTCTCACGCGCCACGGCTACGACCCCGTGCCGGCGCGCGATGGGCTCGCGGGCATCGAGCTCATCAAGAAGGGGGGGCACTACGATCTCGTGCTCCTCGACTTCGTGATGCCGCGCATGAACGGCTACCAGTTCTGCCGCGAGCTGCGGTCGATCGCCGCGTACCGAGCGCTCCCCGTCGTGCTGATGAGCGCGAAGGGCGACAAGATCCGCGGCCAGTTCGTGCAGCAGACCGGCGCGGTCGACGCCATCACCAAGCCCTTCGACGCCCGCGCCCTCGTCGCCGTGATCGACGGCGCGCTCGCCAAGACCGCCGAGGGACGCGCGAGGCCCATCCCCGAGAAGATGGTCGACGAAGAGTCGATCGCCGACTCGATTCGCCCGAGCGCCTTCCCCCGCCAGCACCGCCTCAAGTCCTCGGTCGAGGTCGCGCAACACGTCGCCCTCGCCGTCGCGCCCGTCATCGCCAAGCTGCCCCCGGCCGAGCGCGAGAACGAGGCGTCGCTCATGACCGCCATCGCGGCCGCGCTCACCAACGAGGTGGTCGACGCCATCGGCCGCGTGCTCAAGGACGTCGAGTCCGAGGGGCACGCCAAGGAGCTGATGGGCGGCGACATCTCGGCCATCCCCCTGTCGGAGGTGATGCAAGTCCTCCAGATGCAGAGGCAGACCGGGGTCATGCGCATCACGAACCCGAGGTCGAGCGTGGTGGTGACCATCTCGATGCGGCAGGGGCTCATCGATCTCGTGCAGTCGCGCGGGTCGTCGGACGAGTTTCGGCTCGGCAGGTACTTCGTCGAGAAGGGCCTCGTGAGCCGCGACGAGCTCGAGCAGGTCCTCTCCGAGAAGGGCGAGAAGCTCATCGGCGAGGCGCTGCTCGTCTCCAACAAGATCACCAAAGACGACCTCGAGGCCGCCCTCGGCCGCCAATCGAGCGAGCTGATTTACGACGTGCTCCGCTGGCCCTACGGGCGCTTCTCGTTCTCGCGCGAGCCGGCGCGCCCCGAGGCCGAGGCCGCCAAGCTGGGCCTCGCCGTCGCCGGCCTGGTGCTCGAGGGCTTCCGCCGGGTCGACGAGTGGCGGCTCATGGAGGGCGTCATCAACTTCGATCAGATCGTCTTCGTGGACGACGCCGCCCGCGAGGCGGTGGGCGACGCCAAGCTCACGCGCAACGACAAGCGCGTGCTCGGCGCCATCAACGGCTCGCGCACCGTGAACGAGGTCATCAAGGAGAGCGCCTTGGGCTCGTTCGACGCCATCAAGGCCATCTATCAGCTCCTCCAATCGCGCGCGATCCGGCCGCGCGCCGCCTGAGGACCGAGGAGCCGTGGAGGTCGAGCACCGCGGCGGCGTCCTGGTCCACGTGAGCGCCTCGCTCGGCTCGGCCGAGCGCACCTTCTTCTTACCCGCCGAGGTCGCGAAGAAGCTCGCGCCCCTCGCCTCGCTCACCCGCGTCCCCGGCACCAGGCCGCCGGTCGCCGGCATCGCCCTCGCCGAGGGCGCCGTGGTCACCGTCCTCGATCTGAGCGCGGGCGCGCCCCCGGCCACCGCGGCCGACGAGCCGCTCCGATCCTGGGCCGACGACGACTGGTGCACGCCCGGCGCCGACCGCGCGCTGCTCTGCGACCTCGGCGGCGAGAACCTGGTCGCCCTCACCGGCGGCACCGTGGTCGCGACGGGCCTCTTCGAGGCGGGCCCCGAGGGCTCGGTGATTCATCGCGGCGCGCGCATCCCCCTGCTCGACGTGGCCGCGCTCCACGCCCGCGCCGAGGCGGCCATCTGGGCCGAGCGATCCTCGCGCGCCCGCCGCGACAGCCTCCCCCCGCCCGCCACCCAGAGGTCGGCCCCCCCGGGCCGAGGAGAGCCGAGATGAGCACCCCGAGGAAGAGGCGATGGTTCGACGTGCTCCGCCGGAGCGGGGCCGAGGGTCGCGGCGCCCCCTTCGCGCTCGACGACGCCGCCCTCTGGACCGCGCAGGACCAAGCGGCGCGCTCGCTCACCGAGTCGGGCGCGCGGGCCGAGAAGGTCGCCACCTCGGTCGCACGCCATCGCTCCTTGGTCGAGGCCGCCGCCGAGCGCGCCAACCTGGTCGCCGCGCGCGCCGAGGGGCTCGGGCCCATGGCCTCCCGCGTCGCCGAGTCGTTCGAGCGCCTCGGGGTCGTCGCGCTCAACGCCGGGCTCGAGGGCGCGCGCGCCGAGGGGCCGCACGGCCGCGCGCTCTTGCTCCTCTCCGACGAGATCCGCGCCGGGGTCGCGCGCGGCGCCGAGGCCGCCGAGCAGCTCGCGCGCTCGGCCGCCGAGATCGCCGCCGAGGCCGCCGACGTGCGCCGCCAGCTCGAGCGCTCGCGCACCGAGGTGAGCGAGGTCGGGCAAGACGCGGCGCACCTTCAAGCCGCCGCGCAACAGGCCACCAAGGCCCTCGACGAGCTGGGCAGCCGCCTGCGCCGCGCGACGGGCATGGACCCCGAGATGGCGCGCCTCGTCGCCCAGGCCAGCGAGCACGCCCGCGGGCTCATGACGGCGCTCTCGGCCCTCACCACCACGGCGCCGGGGGCCGCCGCGCTCTCGGCCCTGCGCCCCATCATCGCGCCCCTCGCCCGCGTCCTCGGGGAGATCGACGACCCCGAAGGAGCTGAGGGAGACGAGCCCTCGCACGGGGGCAGCGGGGGCTCCGAGGGCAGCCCGTGACCTTCGACGGCCGACCGCCGCGGCCCAAGGACCCCGAGCTCACGCGCCTCCTCCTCGAGGAGCTCAAACGACACGCCCCGGCCCTCGCCGCAAAGGAGCAGGGAGAGCCGCGCCGCCGCGCCCTCCACTCGCTCAAGGGCTCGGCGGGCATCGCGGGGGAGAGGAGCTTCGCCGAGTCGCTGGCGCGCATCGAGCGCCGCGCCGCCGGCGGAGACGCGACGGCCCTCGACGACGCCTCGGCCCTCGTCCTCGTGGCCACGGAGGCCCTCGAGGCCGGCCTCTCGATCCCCGCCGCCGTGTGGCCGATGCCGCCCGAGGACCTGCGCGTCTCGCCCGTCGCCTCGGTCGCGTCCGGGGGAGCGCACTACCTCGCCGAGATGCAGGATCGCCTCCTCCGCATCGACGTCGCGCTGTCGGCCGGCGCGGGCGACGAGGTCCCGGCCGCGCTCGGCGCCTACCGAGAGGTGCACGCCATGAAGGGCGCCGCGCTCGCCGTCTCCGACGAGGTGACGGCGTGGTTCTGCCACGGCCTCGAGGAGATCCTCCGCGCCGGCGGCCGCTCGGAGGAGGCGGCGCGCGAGGCCCTGGCCGAGCTGAGCCGGTGGCGCGGCGTGCTCTCCGAGGTCGTCCACTCGCCCGAGCGCGCCCTCGAGACCCTGCGCCGCGCCTCCACGCACGCGCCCCCGCTCCACTCGATCGCCCCCTCCTTCGCGCCGCCCTCCATCCCCGCGCCGCCGCCGCTCCCCTACCATCGCCGCGTCAGCCTCGAGCCCCCGAGCGAGGCCGAGCCGCGCAGCTCCGCGGGCGACGACCTGAGCCTCCGCGTGCCCACGAGCACCCTCGATCGGCTCTTCGAGCGCGTGCGCCAGCTCGGGCAGGCGCGCGCCGGGGTCGACGACGGCGCCACCATGGTCTTCGAGACCGCGGCGCGCGCCCGCAGGCTCCGGCAGGACCTCGCCGAGGCCCTCCGGCTCATCGGCCCGCCCCGGCCCTGGGGAGCGCCGGCCGCCGCCATCCGGCGCATCGACGAGGCGGCCCGCGGCCTCGTCGACCTGAGCGAGCGCCTCGATCGCGAGAACGTCGTCCTCAAGGAGACCGCCGATCGCCTCCGCCTCGAGTCGGCCGCCGCCCACCAGGACCTCGCCGCCATCCGCACGACGACGATGGCCTGGCTCTTCGAGCGCGTGGCCGCCGCCGTCACCGCCCAGGCCCGCCGCGAGGGCCGTGAGGTGCGTCTTCAATTCTCGGGCGAGGAGACCGCCATCGACCGCCGCGTCGCCGAGATGCTCTTCGACCCCATCCTGCAGCTCGCGCGCAACGCCGTCACCCACGGCATCGAGACGGCCTCGGAGCGCGCCCTGCGCGGCAAATCGCGCGTCGGCTCGGTCCAGTTGGCAGCTCGCGCGAGGAGCGGCGGCTTCCGCCTCGTGGTGCAGGACGACGGCGCGGGCGTCGACGTGGGCGACGTCCGCCTCCGCGCCGTGAGCAAGGGGACGATCAGCGCCGAGACCGCGGCCGCGGCCGACGATCAGACCCTGCTCGCGCTCCTCTTCATCCCCGGCTTCACGACGCGCGACCACGCCGACCT
>FTCO01000548.1_pt1 | contig 12411 bp, 11 predicted proteins | sample 1639701 | NCBI WGS metagenome assembly FTCO01 (sample SAMEA3914869, study PRJEB12502) | metagenome | biome: forest; material: soil | place: USA | collected 2012-03-12 | depth 0.1 m | reverse complement strand
GCGGCCCGTGACTGCCGGGGGACCCGCATCGCCATCGCCAGCGTCACCCGCGTCGGGGTTCGAGCCCGTGGAGCTGGAGCTGGTCGCGCCGGCCGTGCCCGCGCCGCCGCCGCTGCCGCCCGTCCCGGCGCCGCCCGTGCCCGAGGCGCTGCTCGCGCCGCCGGAGGACCCGCTCGACGAGGAGGTCGACGTATCGCCGTTGTGGACCGTCTTGCAGCTGCTCGCCGCGGCCGCGAGGACCGGCGCAAAGGCAAACAGCATCCACACGGCCCGTCCTAGCGACGGCCGCAATCCTGCCCCGATGCTCCCGCGAGATTCTCGCTGCGAGGTCATTGCTTGGGACCCCCGCTGCAGACTTCGGACCAGCCGTTCAGCATCGCTGCAACCGCAGAATCGGTGCACTTTTCCGCCAGGAGCCCAGGATCGTTCTCGATCCGGTGGTCAGGATAATGTCCATCCACCTGGATCGCGCACGCACCGCCCCCAAGGCGGGCAGGGTCATGGCAGGCGTAAAGCATGGGATGAGTATCGCCGGTAATGCGGCCCCCCGGAAAGGGGTTTGTTGAACCCATGACCGATTCCGTGTAGCGGGTGGCGCATGCGTTGGGGCATGAGGTGGGCGATCGTGTTGGGCGCCGCCCTCGGCGCGGCGGGTTGTCCCGTCGAAGAGGTCCTCAACCCGGCTCCGCTCGGCGAAGAGGACGCCTCACCGCCCATCGACGCGGGCGCCGACGCGGAGCCCTCGGACGCCGCCGATGCCTCCGACGCCGCAGCGCCCGAGTGCGCCGTCGACGTGGACTGCGACGACAAGAACCCGTGCACGGCCGACGCTTGTACCGGCGGCGTGTGCTTGCACCCGCCCGCGCCCGCGGGGGCGAGCTGCGCCGACCAGGACCTTTGCAACGGCAACGAATCCTGCGACGGGGCCGGCGTCTGCCAGCCCGGAACGCCGGTCGTCATCGACGACGGCGACCCTTGCACGACCGACGCGTGCGACGCGCAGACGGGCCAGGTCACCCACGCCAAGCTCGCCGCCTGCGCCCCCACCCCCACCTCGATGGTGGGAGCTCCAACGTCTCGCGAGCACCACACGGCCGTGTGGACCGGCTCCAAGATGATCGTATGGGGAGGGCTCGACGGCACCACGGGGAGCGCCGTCGCCGATGGAGCCGCCCTCGATCCCAAGCAGAACACCTGGTCGCCCGTCTCGACGGCGGGCGCTCCCCCCGCGCGCCACTCGCACTGCGCGGTGTGGACCGGCGCCAAGATGATCGTGTGGGGAGGCTTCGGGACCAGCGACTACGAGGTGACGGGCGGCGTCTACGATCCCGTCAGCGACTCGTGGACGGCCATGTCGACGACCGCCGCCCCCTCTGGTCGCACCTCGTTCGCCTGCGTGTGGAGCGGCACCCAGCTCCTCGTCTGGGGAGGGAGCCATGGCTCGGGCACGGTCGGGACCGGCGCCCGCTACGACCTCGCCTCCGATACCTGGTCGCCCATCTCGGGAGGCGCGGTGCCTACGGCCCGCTTCGGCCTATCCGGCGTGTGGAGCGGCTCGTCCATGGTCGTTTGGGGTGGCAACGATGCCTTCGACTGGCACAACGACGGCTCCATCTACGACCCGGCCCAATCGACCTGGACCGCGCACACGCCCACGCTCAATGCTCCGGGCAAGCGCGAGGTCCACACGGCGGTGTGGAGCGGCTCCGCCATGCTGGTGTGGGGAGGCTTCAACGGCGGTGACTACCTCGACACCGGCGGCGCGCTCGACCTGACGACCGGCTGGACCGCGCTCTCGACCGACGGCGCCCCCTCTCCTCGTCAAGAGCACGTGGGCCTCTGGATCGGCGACCGCATGCTCATCATCACGGGCTGTGGAACGGACTCGTGCGCCACGGTCTACGGCGACGGCGGCCTCTTCACCCCCTCGTCCACGGGCGGGAGCTGGAAGCCCATCGCCGCCGACCCGAACCTCTCGGCCCGCCGCGGGGCCACCGGGGTCTGGACCGGCGACTCCGCCGTGATTTGGGGAGGCCGCGCGGGCTCCAAGGCCACCGCCACGGGAGCCCTGGTCCACCCCTAGGTCTGCGCGCGTCCGTTTTCTTTCAACGCGGAGCCATGGCCGGTGTTCTCCTGGCCGGATCCGATGCTCGCCAGCGTCATACCCCTGCGCGCCTCGAAGGGCGCCGTCCCCTCGGCGGAGCCTTTGACCCGCGCCCCCGCGCTCGCCGAGCGGAGCGACGACGACCTCATGCTCCTCGTCCGCGCCGGCGAGGCCGCGGCGCTCTCGGCGCTGGTCCACCGGCACCTCGGCCGCCTCGCTGGTTTCTGCACCAAGCTCCTCGGCGACGCCTCGCTGGCCGACGAGGTCTGCCAGGAGACCTGGCTGACCCTCTGGACCCATCGCGCCTCCTACCGGCCCGAGGGCAAGCTCACGGTCCTGCTCTTCACGACGGCGCGAAACGCCTGCCGGAACCGGCTCCGCTCGAGCCGGCGCCGCAACCGCTGGCTCCCCCCGGCGCCGGAGTCGGCCCTCGAGGGCGTGGCGGGCGACGACGCCGGCCACCTCGATCGCATGCTCGCTCGCGAGAGGCAGCGCGATTTGATGCGCGCCCTCGACGAGCTGCCCGAGGCCATGCGCGAGGCCGTGCTCCTCCGCTTTCAAGAGGGCCTCTCGTACGAGGACATCGCCCGCATCGTCGAGGCCCCCGAGTCGACCCTGCGATCGCGCGTCCACCATGGGCTCAAGGAGCTCAAGAAGAAGCTCGAGAAGGGAGCCGAGCCGTGAGCCGTATCTGTCCTACCGAAGACGAGCTCATCGAGCTGCTCGACGGGGAGCTGACCGAGAACCGCGCCCGCGAGCTGCGCGGTCATGTGGCTGGCTGCGCTGCCTGCCAGGCCCTCTACGCGGACCTCGAGTCGCTCCGCGCCGCCATCGCCGCGCCGCTCCCGGGCATCCCGCTCCCAGGCTCCGCCGAGCGCATCACCGCCGCCGTGACCGCCGTCGCGCGCGAGGTCGAGGAACGCCCGGCGAACGTCGCGCCCCTCGAGACGGCCCGGGAGGCTCGAGCTTCGCGCCTCCCGCGAACGCTGGCCGGTGTCGCCGCGCTGCTCGCCGTGGCCGCCGCCGTCTTTCTCGTGCTGCCGCGCACCCCCAGGGGCGGCGACTTCACCCCCCGCGGCGCCGATGCGGGCCGGTCCCTCCGCCGCGACGTGGGGGTCGACGTCCTTCGCGCCGGCGCCGACCGGACGCGCCTCGAGCGGCTCGATCGCCTCTCCACCGTCACGCCCGACACCGCCTACGCGGTCTCGTACACGAACCTCGGCGACGGGGGCTCGGCCTACCTCATGGTCTTCGCGGTCGACTCGCTGGACCACGTCCACTGGATCGCCCCCGCCTACCTCGACGAGAGCAGCGACCCCTCGTCGATTCGCCTCGACCACGCGGACGCGCCCGAGATCCTGCCGGGCGCGACGGTGCTCGACTCGCCCGCCGAGGGCGCGCTGCGCATCGTCACCCTCGTCACCCGCGTGGAGCTCTCCGTCTCCCTGGTCGACAAGCTCCCTCAGGACGAGCGGACCGACGCCCGCCTCCGCGCCCGCTTCCACGGCGCCGAGGTGGCGAGCTTTCACGCCGAGCTCCGCAAGGCTCCGCCGGGAGCGCCGAGCACGCCATGAAGCTCCGCACGATCTTCTCCGCGCTCGCGCTCGGCCTGGGCCTCGCCGCGCTCCCTCCCGCCGTTCGCGAAGCGGAGGCCCAGGCGCCCCCGCGGCCTCGCCGCACGGTCTTTGCGCTGGTGGTGACCAACAACAAGTCCGCCGAGCTGGGGCGGCCCGATCTCCACTACGCCGACGACGACGGCGTGAAGTACGCGGAGGTCTTCCGCATGCTCGCGCCCGAGGCCAACGTGAAGCTCCTGACCGAGCTCGATCGCGACTCGGCCCAGCTCTTCCCCCACCTCAAGGGCAAGCTCGAGCCCCCCACCAAGGCTAAGGTCGCGGCCGCGGCCTCCGCGATCGCGACCGCGTCTGCCGAAGCGCTCCGCCAGGGCGCGGAGGTCGACTTCTACTTCGTGTTCGCGGGCCACGGCGACGTCGACCATGGCAAGGGCTTCCTCGAGCTGCGCGACGGCCGCTTCTCTTCCGACGACGTGCAGGCCTTGCTCGGGAGCGTCCCCTCGACAAGGTCGCACGTCATCCTCGACAGCTGCAACTCGTTCTTCGTCCTCGAGTCGCGCAAGGCCGGCGGCCGGCGCGTCGAGGTCGCCGACGAGGCCGCCAAGAGCCTGCGCGATCGGCTCCCCAACGTCGGCGTCTTCCTCTCGACCAGCGCCGAGGCCGAGGTGTTCGAGTGGAGCGAGCTGCAGTCGGGCATCTTCAGCCACGCGGTGCGCTCGGGCCTCTCGGGCGCCGCCGACGCCAACCACGACGGGGTCGTCACCTACGACGAGCTGCGCGCCTTCGTCGACCTCTCCGCCGCCAAGGTGAAGAACCCGCTCTACCGCCCGCGCGTCTTCGCCAAGGGCCCCGGCGGGCGAGGTTGGGAGCCGGCGTTCACGCTCCGCGGCGCCGACGCGCGAAGGGTCGAGCTCGACACTGCGCCGCGCCTCCGGCTCACGGTCCGCGACGTCGACGAGCTGCCGTGGATCGACGCCCACAAGGAAGAGGGGGCCGCCATGACGCTCTACCTCCCGAGGCGCGTCGCCGAGCATGGCGCCGTCGAGGAGCGTCGGGTCGAGGGCACCGGCCTCGCCGATCGACCGACCCGCCGCGTCGCCCTCGACGCCTCGCCCGAGGGCGAGCCTCTTCGCTTCGCCGCCGCTCCCAAGCTCCCCGAGGGCGTGCAGGCCACGGCCGGACGTGGCCCGGACGACGTCCTCCGCCGCCTCTTCGCCGCCCCCTTTGGCCCGCGCGCCATGTCGAGCTATCTGATCCAGCTCCCCGAGGAGGCAGCGCCGGTCTTCGGCGTCTCGCGAGAAGAGACCGATCGCATGCGCCTGCTCCTCGGCCAGGTCGCCGAGATCGAAGGTGGCCAGCGGCGCCTCCGCGGCGTCACCGGGATCGCGGGCGGCGGCGTGATCGCGGGGGCCGGGGTCGTGGCCTTCGCCGTCGATCCCAAGGCTTCGATCAACCAAGCCGTGGGCGGCACCCTCTTCGTCGTGGGGGGCGCCTCGATCGGCCTCGGCCTCTACAACCTCCATCGCTCCACGCCGGGCGAGAGGCTCCGCGAGGACTTCGTACGCGGCCTCGCCGTGACCGACGACCCCGGGCGCCTCGTCGCCGCCACCGAGGCGCGCCTCTTCGCCATGGCCGACGACTACCGGCGCGGCCGCAGGATCGGCCTCGGCCTCTCCATCGCCGTGCTGGTCCTCGGCACGGGCGGCCTGGTCATGTCGGCGATCCCCGGCGTCATCCCCGAGGAGCAGCGCAACAGCTTCCAGGTGGAGTTTGCGACCTTCTCGCTGGTCGGCTCGCTCTACCTCGCCGACTCGCTGTTCCCCACGCCCATCGAGCGCCTCGCGGAGGTCTGGCGGACCGACCCGGGCCGCGAGCGCGTGAGCCTCCCGCGCCTCTCCCTCGCCCCGATGATCGGCCCCCGCGGCCTCGGCGTCGCCGGCACCTTTTGAGCTACCATCGTCCTCCGAGGACCTGCGCCCCGAAGATCATCCTAGCGAAAGCGAAACAGCTTGAGCGCGAGCGCGAAGCTCACCGCCGCCCAGACGCCGAGCACGAGCATCGGTTTCGCGATCTGGGCCGGACCCGCGCCCTGGAGCATCACGGCGCGGAGGGCGTCGTTCACCGCCGTGAGGGGCAGGGCTCGCACGAAGGGCTGAATCGCATCGGGGAAGCGCGCCGACGAGAAGAAGGTCCCCGAGAGCAGGAACATGGGCAGGGTCACGAGGTTGATGAGCCCCTGCGCCGTCTGCGTGTTCTCGGCGCGCGAGGCCACCAGGATGCCGACGCCCGCGAAGGTGAGCGCGCCCGCCACCGCCACACCGAAGAGCAGCGGGATCGATCCGAGGATGGGCACCCCGAATACCAGCGCCCCGAAGCCGAAGAGCACGGGCAGCTCCACGACCAGGAACAGCGCCCGCATGAGCACGAAGGCGAGCAGGAAATAAGCCTTGTTCATCGGCGTGGCGATGAACCGCTTCAGGAGCTTCTTGCTCCTCATCTCGACGATGACGAAGCCGATGCCCCAGAGCCCGCTCGAGAGCAGCCCCATGCCGACGAGCCCGGGGAGCAGGAAGTCGATGTAGCGCGACCCCGGCTCGGTCACGCGCGCCTCGGAGACCTGCGTCGGGTCGGCGCGGCCGTCGGCGCGCTGGAGGAGATCGTCGACGAGCAGGCGCGCCATGCGCCCCTCGGGCCTCGTCGGATCGAAGGCGTAGACGCGGCCTTCCCCATCGCCTTTCACGACGAGGTCGACGCGGCCCGAGCGGAGCGCCTGCTTGGCCTCGTCCACGCCCATCGTGCGGACGCGCAGCTCGGTCTTGCCGGCGAGCTTCTTCTCGATGGCGGCCGAGGAAGGCCCGGCCTCGATGGCGATCGGCATGGGCTCCGGCGGGCGGTTGCGGAACGCCACGCCGAGCGCGATCGACATGAAGATGGGGAAGCCAAAGCTCCAGAAGAGCGCCCCCGGCTCGCGGTAGAAGCTCTTGAGGCGCGCCAGGACCAGCTGGACGAGCTGGCTGTGGGACGACGGGCTACTCACGAAGCTGCCTCCCGGTCAGGTGAACGAACACGTCCTCGAGCGTCGCCCGGTGGGTCGAGAGGCGATCGAGGCGGGCCCCCTTCTCAGTCACGCGCGCGAGCAAGGCCGGGAGCGCGACGTGCAGCTCGCTCACGGGCAGGCTCAATCCCCCCGCCTCGCGCCGCGCCGCCGTGGCCTTGGGCAGGCCCTCGAGGTCCTCGGGGGAGAGCGGGGGCTCGGTGGTGAGGCTCACGACCTCGTCGCCGCCGAGCGAGGAGATGAGCTGCTTCGGCGTGCCGAGGGCGATCATCTTGCCCTGGTCGACGACGCCGACGCGGTCGCAGAGGCGCTCGGCTTCATCCATGTAGTGGGTGGTCAAAAGAACGGTCCCGCCCCCGTTCTTGAAGTCGAGCACGAGATCCCAGAGCGCCCTTCGCGACTGCGGGTCGAGCCCCGTCGTGGGCTCGTCGAGGAAGAGCAGCTCCGGGTCGCCGACGAGGGCGGTGGCCACGGCGAGCCGCTGCTTTTGCCCGCCCGACAGGTGCTCGTAGCGGGCCTTGGCCTTGTCCTCGAGGCTCACGCGGCGCAAAAGCTCGTCGACGCTCCGGCCCTTCTCGAAGAACGATCGAAACAAGGTGAGCAGCTCGCGAACGGTGAGCTTGTCCTGGAGCCTCGTCTCTTGAAGCGTGACGCCGAGCCGCTCGCGGAGGGCTCGCTCGTCCTTCTTCCACGTGCGGCCGAGCAGCTCGACCTCGCCGCTCGAGGGGTCCAGCAGCCCCTCCAAGATCTCGATGGTGGTGGTCTTCCCCGCGCCGTTTGGTCCTAGGAGGCCAAAGCACTCGCCGCGGAAGACCTCGAGGTCGAGGCCGCGCACGGCCTCGACGTCTCCGTAGCTCTTCTTCAGGTCGCGGCAGCGGATGGCCAGGGGGGCGGTCACGGCCGGCGCACCATAGCCTTCCTCACGCCCCTTTCCCATGGGCCCCGCGCCGCGCTAGCCTGCGCGGCTCCCGGAGGATTGCTTGATCACCCTCTATCAGCTTCCCGGCGCGTGGGGCCTGCCGAGCATCAGCCCCTTCTGTCTCAAGGTCGAGACGTACCTGCGCATGACGAAGATCGCCTTCGAGTCGAAGCCGGCCGACATGCGCAAGGCCCCCAAGGGCAAAGCGCCGTACATCCGCGATGGCGCGCGCATCATCGGCGACTCGGGGCTCATCTTGGACCACCTGAAGGACACGCGCGGCGACCGGCTCGACCACAAGCTCGGCTCCCCCGACCGAGCGCTCGGCCACCTGGTCCGCCGCACCTTCGAGGAGTCGCTCTACTTCCCCATCGTTTACAGCCGCTGGCAGGACGACGCGGGCTGGGAGGCCCTCGGCGAGGTCGTCGCCGGCATGCTCCCCGCCGTGGCGCGCTCGTTCCTCCCCGCGGTCATCCGGCGCTCGATCGCCAAGAGCCTCAAGGCGCAGGGCATCGGCCGCCACTCGCGCGCCGAGGTCTACTCCTTCGCCAAGGAAGACATCACGGCGCTCTCGGCGATCCTGGGCGCCAGCTCCTACTTCCTGGGTGATCAGGCGACCTCGGTCGACGCGACGGCCTATGGCTTCCTCGCCAACATCCTGGCGACGCCGACCGACAACCCCCTCCGCGCCCACACGAGGGCCCAGGCCAACCTGATGGCCTACACCGACCGGATGAAGGCGAAGTTCTTCGTCTGACGCCATCGCCGTGGTCGGCACAAGGCTGCCGGTGGTCGGCGGACACCGACCCGGTGGTCGGACCACAGCCAGTTGGTGGTCGGCCTACGACCAGTTGGTGGTTGGACGACACCCAGTTGGTGGTTGGACCACACCCAGTTGGTCGTCAGACCACAGTCAGTTGGGGGTCGGCCTACGACCAGTTGGTGGTCGGACCACACCCATTTGGTGGTCGGCCTACGACCAGTTGGTGGTCGGACCACACCTGTTGGTGGTCGGCCGACGGTCGGTGGTCTGCCGACCAGGCCGGGAGGTCTTCCACTGGCTGGCATCGTCGACAGGCGGTCCTTCCTGGCTTGACGCGGCGCATCTCCGTGGTACGAGTATCCCCACTGTGTAGTGCCACTACACAAGGCTGTACCAGGAGGCCTCTCGTGTCGAACTCGCAAGCCGCCGCTCCCAACCGTTACAAGGCCGATCTCCGTGAGCTCCGCTTTCTGATCTTCGAGCAGTTCGGCCTCGAGAAGATGCTGGGGCAGGCGCCCTTCGAGGCGTGGGGCCGCGACGAGGTCGACATGGTCCTCGACGAGTCCTACAAGTTCGCCTGCGAGGTGACGGGGCCCCTCTGCGTGGTCGGCGACCGCGTCGGCTGTCGCCTGGAGGACGGCGCGGTCAAGACGCCGCCCGGCTTCAAGGACGCCTGGGATCGCATCTACGAAGCCGGCTGGAAGAGCGTCGGCCTCGGCACCGATCACGGCGGCCAAGGCGCGCCGTACATGCTCTGGGTCCTGGTGGAAGAGTTCCTCTCGGGCTCCAACCCGGCCTTCGCCATGTACCCCGGCCTCGCGTACGGCGCGGGCGAGGTCATCGGCCTCTTCGGCACCCCGGCGCAGCAAGAGCTTTATCTCAGCCCGATGCACACCGGCAAATGGGGCGGCACCATGTGCCTCACGGAGCCGCAGGCGGGCTCCGACGTCGGCGCCTCGCGCACCACCGCCAAGCTCCGCGCCGATGGCAAGTACGACATCCAGGGGACCAAGATCTTCATCTCGGGTGGCGACCACGACCTCGCCGAGAACATCATCCACCTCGTGCTCGCCCGCGTCGACGGTGCTCCTTTGGGCACCAAGGGTCTGAGCCTCTTCATCGTCCCCAAGAACAAGATCGAGAACGGCGAGACCAAGGGCTCGAACGACGTCACCGTGGGCTCCATCGAGCACAAGATGGGGATCAACGGCTCGTCCACCTGCGTGCTCAACTTCGGCGAGAACGACGGCTGCGTCGGCGAGCTGGTGGGCACGGTCCTCAATCAGGGCATGCCGCAGATGTTCCGCATGATGAACGGCGCGCGCATCTCCGTCGGCCTCCAGGGCGTGGCCGTGGCCTCGAGCGCGTACCTGAACGCGCTCGACTACGCCAAGGACCGCAAGCAGGGCTCGCACTTCACCCAGTGGAAGGACCCGTCGGCCCCGCGCGTCGCCATCATCGAGCACCCCGACGTGCGCCGCATGCTCCTCGACATGAAGTCGCACGTCGAAGGCCTCCGCGCCCTCGTCGTCAAGCTGGCGGCCCACGAGGACTGGTCCCGCTCGCTCAAGGGCAAGGACGACGAGCGCGCCCGCTACCACCAGGGCCAGGTCGACCTCTTGGTTCCGCTGGTGAAGGCCTACGGCTCGGACCAGGCGTTCCGCGTCTGCGAAGAGGCCATCCAGACCTATGGCGGCGCCGGCTATACGAAGGACTATCCCGTCGAGCAGTCGTGCCGCGACGCGAAGATCTTCTCCATCTACGAGGGCACGAACCACATCCAGGCCATGGATCTCGTGGGCCGGAAGCTCGCCCAGCACAACGGCGCGAACCTCCAGGCGTTCCTCGGCGACGTGGCGACCTTCGTCGCGGCGAACGACAAGCACCCGGTGCTCGGCGCGAGCGTGAAGGAGCTGGCGGCGGCGCACGAGGCCCTCGCGGGCACGGCGATGCGCCTCCTCTCGTGGTTCCAGATGGGCAAGATGCAGATGGTGCCCCTCGCGGCCAACTCGTTCCTCGAGATGATGAGCCAGGTGGCCGTCGGCTGGCTCCTGCTCGACGGAGCCAAGGTCGCGCTCGACGCTTCGGCGAAGCTCCCGGCGGGCGACGAGGGCGCCAAGGACCGCGCCTTCTACGAGGGGAAGAAGCACGCGGCGCAGTACTTCGCGCGCATCGTGCTCCCGAAGGTGAAGCACGCCGCCGAGATCCTGGGGCGTGAGGACGCCTCGCCGATGGAGATCGGGAACGAGTCGTTCGCCGCCGTCTGACGCGCCGCTGAACGGCCGAGGGCGAGCCCTCTCTCTGGTAACGGAGAGGGGGCTCGTGTCATTTGGGGGAAGGAGGTCCAGCTGTGGATGTGGATCAATTCATCAAGCAGGCGATCGATCGAGGTGATGCCCGTGGCCCTTGGGAGCTCTCGATCGCAGAGCGCCTCGTGTATCTGATCTCGGAGGCGGAGATCCGGTGCGACATGACTGGCTTCGAATCGTTCACCGAGCTGTATGGTGAAAGAGGGGTGAAGGCGTTGGCAGATGCCTACAGAGCCGTGGGCGCCATCGAGCTGGCAGGCGTCCTCGAGGCCCTGCTCCCCTTGTTTCCGGAGCCAGCCGAGGAGCTGCTATTGCCCGCCTATGAGCTGATTTGCTCACGAGCGGGGTACTCCTACGAGAGCATCGCCGCGGTGCTCGGCGCCCTCCTCCAACCTCCTCCGAGCGGCGCTGCCCCCGAGACGTGCTGACAGCCGAGCGCCGTAAGTCGTCAACATCGGTTCACGAGCGGACCTTCTCCAGATGTTCGCAGCGACCCGCGTACGCGCTGGGTTCGCGGCGAAATCGTGCGGGCATGCCTCCTGCTCCAGGCGCCGCCCGCGAAGGAGATCGCCATCGATGAAGCGACGAGCTTGGTTTTCGGCAGCGGTGTTTGCAGTGCTCGTGATTCCCCTCGGGGCTTGTTCGAGCTCCGGTTCCGGCGGCGGGGGCGGGGGGAGCAGCGGTTGTAACGAGGATCCGTGGAGCTGCCCCGCCGGGCAGACGTGCACGTTCGGTGACGCGGAGGGCTCCTCGTTCGTGTGCCTCGACAGCGGGCCCGGCCAGGATGGGGAGGCCTGCCAGAACGTGGCGGGGAGCGCGACCTGCGGAGATGGGCTCCTTTGCCTCCAGCAGGCCGGCGCGACGATGGGCGTGTGCACCGCGTTCTGCGATCCCACGACCACCGCGCACGCTTGCGCCGACGCGGCGGCCTGCGTCCTCGTCGCGACGCCTTCGGGGAATGATCTGCACGTCTGCCAGCCGGCCAGCTCGGCATCCGGCAGCTCGTCGAGCGGCACGGGGACCGGCGGGGCCACGGGCGCGGGGGGCAGCGGCGGGTAGAGATCAGGTCAACACGAGCCCCAGGATCTTTCGATCGCCGAGCTGGCGCAGGGCGCGGGTGAGCGACGTGCCCCGCGTCACGCCGGCGCGCACGACCATCAAGAGACCGTCGCTCGCCGCCTCGAGCTCGTTGGCGTCGCCCGAGCCGAGGACGGCGGGGCCGTCGATGATCACGAGGTCGTGCGAGCGGCGCAGGGTGGCGATGGCGGCGGCGAAGTGGGTCGCGTGGAGGGCGTCGCCGAAGCTCGGCTGCGCGCCCGGCTCGGCGAGGAGGGTCAACCCGTCGCTCGCACGCGCGACGGCCCAGGGGGCGCCGCGGCCCGCGAGTCGGCGCTTGATCTGGGCCGAGAAGCTCGCCTCCGGAGGGATGGAGACGCCGAGCGCGGCGGCGGCGCCCGGGTGAGCGAAGTTGGCCTCGACGAGGGCGACGCGCGCTCGCGAGGACTCGGCCGCGGTGAGCGCGAGGGCCGCGGCGAGCGCCGTCTTTCCGGCGCCAGGCTCGGCGCTGAGGATGGAGACGACCAGCGAGCCCTCGCCACGGCGTTGCTCGAGTCGGTGTCGAAGGACGCGGAGGGCGCCGAGCGCCGCGGGAGGCATGGCGTCGAGATCGAGGACGGGAGCCGCGGCG